>Ga0302325_10033898_pt1 | contig 10450 bp, 9 predicted proteins | sample Palsa_T0_2_FD_201948 | JGI IMG/M metagenome (GOLD analysis project Ga0302325, IMG submission 201948) | Peat permafrost microbial communities from Stordalen Mire near Abisko, Sweden - Palsa_T0_2 | ecosystem: Environmental > Terrestrial > Soil > Palsa > Peat permafrost | place: Sweden: Abisko...
TCGCTCAGTTCGCGGGATGTTTTGCGTCGCCTAACCGCGCGAGGAGTACGCGGCGAGCACAACCTTTCGTTATACCGCAAATGACGAAAAAGTTCCAAGCTGACCGACGTGCTGGTGCTGACCGACGTGCTATGATCACTGACCTTTTTGTGGAAGGAAAGCTGGCATGAGCAACCCCGTCGTTCATTTTGAAATTGGCTCTCAGAACAAAGAACAAACCGCGGACTATTTCTCCCAACTTTTCGGCTGGAAAATGCAGGCTATGGGCCCGGCGACGATGATCCATACGGGCTCGGACAGCGGCATCCACGGCCACATTACCGAGCTTGGCCATGAACCGCAGCGCTACACGATCTTCTATGTGCAGGTGGACGACGTGCAGGCTTACCACGACAAGGCGCGAGTGCTGGGTGGCAAAACGCTCGTGCCACCCGTCGAGATTCCGACCGGTACTTTCGCCTGGTTTGCTGATCCGGAAGGCAACACAATCGGATTGTGGAAGCCGAAGTGAACCCGGTCAGGCCGGCCAGAGGCTCAGCGCTGTTTTACTCAGGATTTGGCGCTGAACTTCCTGGGAGAGCGGCAGGGCGCGAAATTCGTCAAGGTTCTGCCTGACATCGGGCACACCGGGACCCGGCCAGTCTGTGCCGAATAAAGTCTTGGATGCGATCTCTTCAAGACGCGGAAAATATTTGAGCAGCGTTTTGGGTGGAATCCCGCTTATATCGAGATAAACGTTGGCATGGCGGCGGACGAGAAAAAACGCCGTCTGCATCCACAATGGACGGCCGCCATGCGCCAGCAGAATTTTAAGCTTGGGGAAATCTACGGCCACGTCATCCACGTAGATGGGGTCGCCGTATTTATTCCGGGCGCCGGGAAATATCGAGGTTCCGGTGTGAAACATAACCGGGACGCCGTTGGCTTCGGCAGCGCGGTAGATGATTTCGAGTTCCTTCACGCCGTTGAGATAGTCGTTGGGAAAAAGCAGCTGGTGAGGAGGATGAATTTTGATCATGCGGATTCCGAGCCGTAGAATCTGCTCGACATCAGCAAGCACATTGGAAGTGTGACGCGGATGCAGACTGCCGCACGAAAGCAGGCGTTTCGGGTTCGCCTTCACGTAGTCGGCGACGAACTGGTTCACTCCATTAGTGAAACCGATGACCTCGGGCGCGACATAATTGATCAGCACCGCACGGTCGACGCCGCATGCATCCAGATATTTCAAGAGAGCCTGTGGGGAGCGGCAGAACTCGGCGATCTGCTCGAAGTTCGGCCGTTTCTTTTTCATCAGCTCCAGCGCCTGCGGCTTGAACATCTCCATGGGCTGAATGTGGATGTGGCAGTCGGTGATCATTGTGAGTCGTTGGCGGCGAGCTAGCCCGACGTGAGGAAGAATACCAGACGAATCAGTCGGCCGGCGGCTCGCCGACAACCTCGACGACTACTTGCCGGTCCAACGCGGCTTGCGCTTCTCCGTGAATGCACGGATGCCTTCTTGCGCGTCGGCCGTTTTCATCAACTCTTCCAGATAAATCTTTTCCGCGCGGGCCAGGCCCTTGTCAAAGTGCATGGAATCCCACGCGTAGACGGCCTTCTTGGTCAGCGCCAGCGACGCCGGGCTAAGGTTCTGCAGATGCTCCAGGCACTCATCCACCGCAACCGCGAGCCTTTCCTCCCGCACCGCATGATTCGCCAGACCGATCTCCGCCGCCACTTTGCCGCTGATAAACCTTCCCGTCAGAATCAGTTCTGAAGCGCGCTTCTGTCCGACCAGAGCCGCCAAGGCCGTGCAGGCCACGGGCGGATAGCATCCCAGCTTGATCTCAGGAAATCCCCACTGCGCGGACTCCGTGGCGTAAACCACGTCACAGACCATCGCCAATTCCGCCCCGCCGCCGAGGCAATGTCCATGAACGGCGGCGACGGTCACTTTCCTGGTTGCGACCAGCCCGCGTATCACGGCGTGAAACTTCGCCAACATCTCCTCGACTTTGTCGGGAGTATGCGCCGCTACATCCACGCCCACAGAGAATGCCTTGCCCTTGCCGCTCAAAACTACGGTAGAAACATCCGTGCGCGATTCGACTTCCGCCAGCGTCTGCGCTAACTCCTCCATCATTGGAATGTCGATGACGTTCAGCGGCGCATGATGCAATGTAATCCGCGCCACCGGAGCATCGATGTCCACGGCTAGACGAGCCAATTTGGATTCCACAGAAGGGCTCATGTTGTTTTTCTCTGCGTCGATGTGCCTCCGTGGTGAAACATGCCTTACAGGTTGATCGCCGACTTCCTTACCTCACCGATCGACGCTAGCGGATCGCGTGCCCCGGTCTTCTCGGCAATCCACTTCTTTTCGTTAGCGATGATTTCCAGCAGCAGCTTCTTGTCCTCAGTCGAAGGCATGTAATCCTTCAAATGCTCTTCGTAGGCGCGATCGTCGATTGGTTCTCCTGTTTGCGCGTGGAATTTCTGACCAGCCCAACGCCCAATCGCGCGATTGAATTTAATGTGCGGCGCGTAGAGTTTGGGCTCGCCGGGCTTCAGTGAACCGTTGAAACGCTCAATCAGCCCGGCCACTTCGTCGCGGTAGAGGGTGCGATTGTAGTCATTAAGATCGTCGAGGTCCGGCGCTTTCTCGTTTTTGGGTTCGTCGTAGCGGCCCTTCACGCCCCAGACATAGGCCCAATGAGCTGACGATGAATGATCGGTGCCGAACAGGTCGTACGAACTGGAAATCCACTTGTTGAGATATTTCTGAATCAACCACGCCGGTATCACGCCGGCTTCCACAATGCGGCGTAGACCGTCGTTGCCTGTGCCCATGTGGAACGCTTCTTCGCGCAGCATGTAGGACATGGAACGCCCGAGCGGCGCAAACGCGGAATACTTCAACATCTGCAACTGGAATTTTCCGTCACGATCGACGAAGTCTGTGTAAGTGAAAAAATCCATCCAGTTGTCGACGTCGACGTTGAAGGCGCCCAGCAGACGCTTGTTTTCGAAAGCGCGACGCTCCAGCATTTTCTGCGCCTCCACCTTGCCGGAATAGCCGAAGTGGTCCACCAGCAACGCGCACATCTGCCAGCCGTGGCGCATTTCTTCAATCATCACGCGGGTGATGGCGCGGCGATCCCAGTCGGTCGGCGCGTTCTCCAGCAAGTTGCGCTGCTGCTCTACACTGGCAAACTCAGTGTCACCCTGGTAGACGATCATGTTCATCAGCGCGTCGCGCATCTGCTGCGTCGGAATCTGCCGCAGGTTTTCCCACTTGCGCCGACCCTTGTATGAGCCGAATTCGATTTCGTCGGTATCGATCGCGCCATAGAGCGTGTCGAAGTGGAAGGCTTCGATGTCCGCCGTGTTGACGCCAATGTCTTTGCGCCAATCGTTGAACATCCCCTCCCAGTCGCTGAACGTTCCGATTTTTGCTACCTTGCCTGGCATAAACACCTCTACTTAGCTTTGAATACTGCTGGCCGCTTCTCCACGTACGCCGCCAGGCCTTCTTTCGCGTCTTCGCTCTGGAAGAGCAGTTGCTGGTTCTCGCGTTCCACGGCCAGAGCGGATTCCATGGGAATTTCCCAGCCTGTCTGTACCGCGCGCTTGATGCGCCCGACGGCTTTTGCCGCCTTGTTAGGCGGGCAGAACTGCCGGGCGTACTCCATGATGTTCTCCATGAACCCGTCGCGCTCGAAGATGTCATTGATGATGCCGAGCTCTTGCGCCTCTTCGAACGAGAATGTATTGCCCGTAACCATCAGCTCAATCGCCTTGCTTTTTCCCACCAGGCGCGAAAGCCGCTGCGTGCCGCCCGTACCCGGCAGCACGCCCAGGTTCACTTCCGGCAAACCGATCTTGCCCGATTCCTTGCGCGCGATGCGAATGTCGGCAGCCATCGCAATCTCAAGGCCGCCGCCTACGCAATGTCCGTTGATGGCCGCGACCACCAGCTTGGGTGTGTGCTCCAGACGCAGCAGCATCTCGTTAGCGTGCAGACAGAAGTAATACTTAAACGTCGGATCAACACTCGACAGCATCTTGATGTTCGCGCCCGCGGAAAAAAATTTCTCGCCCGCTCCCGTTAACACGATCACGTAGACATCGTTCGCCATGCGCGCCTTAAGGATGGCTTCGTCGAACTGGCGGTTCATCTCGTAGGTATAGGTGTTAGCCGGCGGATCATTCATTTCGATCACAGCGACTCCACTATCAACGCGGTAGTTGATGAGTTGCTTAGTGCTTTCGCCAGCAGCAGGCTGCATTGTGGTTGCCATGGATGTGACTCCTTTATCGCTCAAGTCGATTATCGTTCAAATTTGTTTCCGGCGTTTGCTGCCCGGCAGAACGACGCCAAGCCAGTCGGAAATCTCCGCTTCCAGCGCGGCTGACCACGCTTTCCTCTGCTCGGAGATAGGGGGCAGATTGGGGCGATTGCTGTTCACGCGAGTGCTTGCCCACCCGTTCAGCTAATTCCTGATATCCGCCAGCAGGCGCTCGATTTCCGCCTTCACGTCCGCGGTCAGCGGCAGCAGCGGCAGGCGCGAGGGACCGCCAAAGTAGCCGTTGAAGTCGATGCCGTGCTTCAGGCCGGGAATGCCCAGGTCGCCGCCGACGCGCTGCGCCGCGTGTGCGATACGCTCCTGCTTCAGGCGTGCCAACTCGGCGTCGCCTTCTTTCCACGCGGCATAAATTTCATAGCACGCCGTGGGCGCAAGACAAGCGAACGCGAGGATCGCGCCCACAGAGCCCGCGTCCAGCGACGGATGCAGTTTATGCGCAGCACCTACCAACACTTGAAAACCAACTTCTTTCTGTCGCGTCTTCAAATTTCCGATGACGGTCACAGCGGACGACGATGGTTTCGATCCGGATGCGCCGGACAAAACCCCTATGGAGACGAGTTCTCCGTTCTCGCCGTTTGAACCGGACGATCCGGCCGCGAGCATCCGTGGAGTCACTGCATCAAAAGTTTCCGTCACGGTCGCGCTGCGTTTGATGTGCCGCGTGCCGGCAACCATGGCGCGCACTTTTTCCACATCGCCACTCGATTCCTTGATGCCGATCAGGTTGGGATGCTCCGCCAGTTCGATGACCAACTCGGCGGGCATGTCGTACCCCGTAGCCTGCGGAAAGTTGTAGATGATCACGGGCAGGGGCGAGCGGTCGGCAACGGTGCGGTAAAACGCCAGAAGATTCGCGGGCTGCATCTGCTTCTTGTAATAGTGCGGCGTGCGGACCATGGCCACGTCGTAGCCAAGTTTGGCAGCATATTCGGTGAGCCGGAGTGTCTCAATCGCCGACTCAATTCCCGTGCCTGCGATCAACACCTTATTGGGCGCCGTCGCTTCGCGAGCGCACTTCAGCACATCGCGTTGCTCTTGATCGGAGAGCATGATGGCTTCGCCGGTCGAGCCGAGCACAACGATTCCTGCCACGGGCGTGCGCGAATAGCGCTCGACGTTGGATTCGAGTTTCTTGAAATACACGTTGCCGTCGGGATAGAACGGGGTGGTAATGGGAGGAAGAATACCGGAAAGTAGCATGAGCACCTCAGCGAATCAACACCGCTATCGCTTCGATATTACCCTCTCGGCGTGCAAATGCTGAAGGGCCTTCACGTTAATTTCTCCGCGTTGCAGCGCCGCGATCCCTTCGGCAGCGGCGCGGGCCGCCGCCAGGGTGGTGATCGTTGGAATGCGCGCCGTCACGGCTGCCCGGCGAATGGCTTTCTCGTCGAACCACGGCTCGAGGCCGGTCGGCGTGTTCACGATGAGCTGAATGCGCTGGCCCTTGATGAAATCGACCACGTTCGGGCGTCCTTCTTTCACCTTGTAGACGCGCTCCACGTTCATGCCCGCGGCTTCGATCACGTCGGCCGTGCCCGCGGTAGCCACGAGCTTGAATCCCATATCTGAAAACTTGCGAGCCACGGATACAACGTGACGCTTGTCATGGTCGGTGACGCTGAGGAACACGGTTCCCTGAGTAGGAAGCTTCTGTCCGGCGCCCAGTTGCGCCTTGGCGAAGGCCGCGCCGAAATTGTCGGCCACGCCCATCACTTCGCCGGTAGATTTCATCTCCGGTCCCAGCACCGTGTCCACGCCGGGAAATTTGTTCCACGGAAACACCGGCGACTTCACATAGTAATAGTTGCCCGTGTCGAGGTCGGCGCGGCGGTCGATGTTCTCGGGCAGGAACTCGCGCAGCTTGCGTCCGGTCATCAACCGCGCCGCAATTTTCGCCAAGGGCACACCCGTGGCCTTGGACACATAAGGCACAGTGCGCGAGGCGCGCGGGTTCACTTCCAGCACGTAGACTTTCCCGCCCTCCGCTCCATTTCCGCTTGAACCGCCATCTCCGCGCGGAATGGCAAACTGGATATTCATCAGGCCGATCACCTTCAACGCCCGCGCCAGCTTGAATGTGTATTCGCGCATGCGCTCAAGCAGAGCTTGTGGAATATCGACCGCGGGCAGCACGCACGACGAATCGCCGGAGTGGATGCCGGCTTCTTCGATGTGCTGCATGATGCCGCCGATCACCACATCCTCGCCATCGGAAAGTGCATCCACATCGACCTCGATCGCGTTCTCGAGGAAGTGATCGATAAGCACCGGCCGGTCATGGGAATACTCAACCGCTTCTTTCATGTACCGGACGACCGATTCCTCATCGTAAGCAATCACCATGGCTCGCCCGCCTAGCACGTAAGACGGCCGCAGCAGCACGGGATAGCCGATGCGCCGCGCTCCTTCGCTGGCTTCTTCAATCGAAGTGGCCATCACGCCCGGCGCCTGCGGAATATCGAGATCTTCCAGCAGCTTGTTGAAATGCTTGCGGTCTTCGGCTAGATCGATCGACTCGGGCGAGGTGCCGATGATGTTGACGCCGGCAGCCTTCAGCGGCAGCGCCAGATTCAGCGGCGTCTGCCCGCCGAATTGCACGATCACGCCCACCGGCGCGCCTTTCGCGGTTTCGTGCTGGTAGATCGAATACACGTCTTCAAACGTGAGCGGCTCGAAGTAGAGGCGATCACTGGTGTCGTAATCGGTCGAGACGGTCTCGGGATTGCAATTGATCATGATCGTCTCGTAGCCGTCGTCGTGCAGCGCGAAGGAAGCGTGGCAGCAGCAATAATCGAACTCGATTCCCTGCCCGATGCGATTCGGACCGCTGCCGAGGATGATCACTTTTTTCTTATCAGTCGGCTCGGCTTCGTCTTCGTCTTCGTAGGTGGAGTAAAGATAAGGCGTGTAGCTTTCGAACTCCGCCGCACACGTGTCGACCCGTTTGTAGACGGGCATTACGCCGTGTTTCTTGCGCAGATGCCGAACTTTTTCCTGACCTTCAAGGCGCCAGACGCTGGCCAGCCGGCCGTCAGAAAATCCCATGCGCTTCGATTCGCGCAACACTTCCGTAGGGATGGATTCCATCGGGTGCTTTTCGAGTTCGAGTTGCTGATCGTTGATTTCCTTGAGCTGATAAAGAAACCACGGATCCATCGAAGTCATCTTCGCAATCTGTTTGACGGTGTGTCCCTGCCGCAGCGCGTATTGCACGTAGGCCAACCGCTCGGGGTGAGGCGTCACTAGTCTCTGCGTCAGAATCTTGGGCTCGATCTTGGCACCGCCTACGCGTTTGCCGGTGTCGAGCGAGCGAATGCCCTTCATCAGCGCTTCCTTGAAGGTGCGGCCAATGGCCATCACTTCGCCCACGGATTTCATCTGCGGGCCCAGGTTTTCGTCGGCTCCGGGAAATTTTTCGAACTGCCATTTCGGAATCTTCACAACCACGTAGTCGAGCGTCGGCTCGAAGCATGCCGGCGTTTTGCGGGTAATGTCGTTGGGAATTTCATCGAGCGTGTAGCCCACGGCCAGCTTTGCGGCAATCTTCGCGATGGGAAATCCCGTGGCCTTCGAGGCCAAGGCCGAGGAACGCGAGACGCGCGGGTTCATCTCGATCACCACCATGCGGCCGGTCTCGGGATTCACGCCGAACTGAATATTCGATCCGCCCGTTTCAACGCCGATTTCTCGGATCACGGCGATCGACGCGTCGCGCATGGCCTGATACTCGCGGTCGGTGAGCGTCTGCGCGGGAGCCACGGTGATCGAATCGCCGGTGTGGACGCCCATGGGATCGAAGTTTTCGATCGAGCAGATGATGATGACGTTATCTTTCGTGTCGCGCATCACCTCGAGCTCGAATTCCTTCCAGCCCAGCACCGATTCCTCGATCAGCACCTCATGCACGGGAGAAAGGTCGAGGCCGCGATTGAGGACTTCCCCCAGCTCCTCGCGATTGTAGGCAATGCCGCCACCGGTGCCGCCCAGCGTGAACGAGGGCCGCGCGATCACCGGGAAACCGATTTTGCCGGCGAACTCAATTCCGTCTTTGGCGTTGTTCACCAGCGCGGACTTGGGCACATCAAGGCCGATGCGCTGCATTGCGTCTTTAAAGAACAGGCGGTCTTCCGCCTTCTTGATGGCCGCGACGCTGGCGCCGATCAGGATGACGTTGTATTTTTCCAGCACGCCGCCGTCGGAAAGCTCGATCGCGAGATTCAGCGCGGTCTGTCCGCCGACCGTGGGCAACACGGCAAAACCCGCGCTGGGCGCCATTTCGCGCTCGATGCGAATAATCTCTTCCAGATATTCCAGCGTAAGCGGCTCGATATAAGTGCGGTCGGCAAACTCCGGGTCGGTCATGATGGTCGCCGGATTCGAGTTGGCTAGCACCACTTCAAAACCCTCAGCCTTCAGGGCCTTGCAGGCTTGCGTGCCGGAATAATCAAACTCCGCCGATTGCCCAATAACGATGGGGCCGGAGCCGAGAATCAGTATTTTCGAAATGTCAGTGCGTTTAGGCATCTAGCTTCTTCAATCAATTCCCGAATTTTGGGCGATATCCCTTCTTACTGACTGACGGCCCGCATTCCTTGATTCCAAGTGTGACTTCGAGCGGCCGCTTGCAAGCCTTGCTGACCTTCGAGCTCGTGACCTTAACAGGCCAAAAGAGATGCCACCCATCTGACTTCGTGGTCAAATCGTATTCACCCTTCGGCACAGGGCCAAACATGAAATTGCCTTGCGCGTCGGCGTGAACCTCGGCTACGACGCTCTGGTTACTGACAAGCTGGAGCCCGACGTTCGCAACAAACTCGCCCGCAGGATCAGCTACCCGTCCGCAGACAATATCTGCTGGCACCGGGTTCTTTGGCGCAAAACAAGTATCAGCCCCGAGCGGCACCGCAAGAAAAGATACGGCCAACGCTAGCGACGATATCTTCACCCTTTCCACTCCTCCATCATCTTGGTGAACTCCTTGAACAAATAATGCGAGTCATGCGGGCCTGGCGCGGCTTCCGGGTGATACTGCACGCTGAACAGCGGCAGATTCCGGTGGCGCAGGCCCTCGAGAGTCGAGTCGTTCAGATTCATGTGCGTGAACTCGACCTCACTCTGCGCCAGCGAATCCGGATCGACGGCGAAGTTGTGGTTGTGCGCTGTAATTTCGATCTTGCCCGTCTTCAACTGCTTCACTGGATGATTCCCGCCATGATGGCCGAACTTCAGCTTAAAGGTTTTCCCGCCCAGGGCGATCCCGGTCAGCTGATGCCCCAGGCAGATTCCAAAGATCGGCATCCGCCCCATGAGCCTTCGAATCGAATCCACCGCATACGTACACGGCTCGGGGTCACCCGGGCCATTCGACAAAAAAACTCCATCCGGCTTCAAAGCCAGCACATCTTCAGACGCAGTCTGCGCCGGAACCACGGTCACGCGGCAGCCCTCGCCGCGCAGCTTGCGCAAAATGTTCTGCTTAATTCCGAAATCGTAGGCCACCACGTGGAACCGAGCTGGTTCGTCCTTCACGCCAACCACGGCCGTAGGCTCGTGCGAGCGTTCACCGACCTCCCACACGTACGACCGCTTCGTGCTCACTTCTTTCGCCAGGTCCAGGCCATCCATCTTTGGAATCGAGCGCGCCTTCGCGATCAACTTGTCGGCGTCGGCCTCGATGGTCGAAACCACTCCCCGCATCACGCCGTGGTCGCGCAGATGCCGCACCAGCGCGCGCGTGTCGATATCCGAGAGCACCGGCACTTTGAATTGTTCCAGATATTCTTCCGCCACCTGCTGCGAACGCCAGTTCGAGCTGACCCGAGAAAACTCGCGCACAATCAGCCCTTCGATCCAGGGACGCGTGGCTTCGTTGTCGTCACTGTTCGTGCCGTAGTTGCCGATTTGAGGATTGGTCAGAACGACGATCTGGCCGGAGTAGGAAGGATCGGTGAAAATTTCCTGATACCCGGTGATGGAAGTATTAAAAACGACTTCGCCGTAGCATTCGCCTTTGGCGCCGTAGCCTTTGCCGCGGAAGACTCGCCCGTCTTCCAGCGCAAGGATAGCCTGCATTCTCGCTCCAGGGAGTGGATTTT
>Ga0302325_10033899_pt1 | contig 10450 bp, 9 predicted proteins | sample Palsa_T0_2_FD_201948 | JGI IMG/M metagenome (GOLD analysis project Ga0302325, IMG submission 201948) | Peat permafrost microbial communities from Stordalen Mire near Abisko, Sweden - Palsa_T0_2 | ecosystem: Environmental > Terrestrial > Soil > Palsa > Peat permafrost | place: Sweden: Abisko...
CCGCCCCACGACGCCGGCGATCAGCAGCAGCGGCAGCAGGACCCAGAGAACCAGGGACGACCCCGAGCGGTTGCCGTCATGCCGGCGGGGCGGCTGGCGCGGTGGCGCACCTGGTGGCGGACCTGGTGGCGGACCTAGCGGCGGTCCGGCCGGCGGCAGCCCTTGCTGATCCCGGAAGGCCGGCTGGCCCGGAGAGGCTGGCCCGCCAGGGAAGAGGGCGTCAAGTCCCCGCGGATCCTCGCCCTGCTGTCCGGGTGCGGCCTGCCCGGATGGCCGGTACGGTGCGCCGGGCGGCGGATAGGCCGGCGGCGGATAGGCCGGCGGCGGGTACGTGGGGGCCGGGTAGGAGGCGGACTGGGGTCGCTGCGGCCCGAACGGGGCCTGGTACTGCTGCGGCTGTGTCTGCGTCGGTGCCGTTTCCTGCGGGACCGGTGGCGTCGGTGGCCTGCCCGGAGGTACCTGCTGCTGTATCGGTGGCCTGTCCTGAGGCCCCTGCTGCGGCAGCGGCCCCTGCTGGGACGGCGGCCTCTGCTGGGACGGCTGCTCCCGGAAGGGCTGGAGCGGCTGCGGGTAGGCGGCCGTGGGGTAGGCGCCCGTTGGTGAGCCGGGCGGGGGGAAGGCGGGCGTCGGAAAGGCCGGCGTGCTCAAGTCGGCTCGCGTCGGCGGCTCGGCCGATGGTGCCGGCAGCGCGGCGCGCGGCGGCCGGCCGGGCGGCAGTGCCGCGGGCCGCGCGGCGATGGTCAACCCCGGACCCCCGGGTGGCACGGGCGGCTTGTCCCCGGTCGGCCTTTCTCCGGGCAGTTCGTCTCCGGGCAGGATGCCTCCGGTCGGCTGGTTTTCGGGCGGGTCGGCAGTGGCCCGCTGCCCGCACGTCGGGCAGAACCAGTTGCCTGGCCTTAGCTCAGCCTGACAGTTCAGGCACGTGCGGCTCATCCCGTTCAAGATGCCCACCCCTCGAGTTCAGGGTAGGGGAGCGCCTGGCGCGTGCCAAGACCTCCAGTGCGGGCAGAGGGAAAGGCGGTGTGCCGGGCGGGCCGGCGGCCTGACCGGCGCCCGCTGCTCCTGGCCGCCACCTCGCCTGGCTGGGCCGGCTTAGATCTGGGACGGCTGGTAGGTCGGGAAGCCGTACTTGCGCGCGAGGCCGTTCCACAGCCCGACGAACTCCGTCTTGTCGTTGGTCGCCTTACTGTCGAAGGGCAGGGTCGCGGAGTAGTTCGCGTCGCTGAAGTTGTTCTTCTTGCAGTGCCCGACCTGGTCCGACGCCCATTTCGCCAGGTCCGTGTCGACCGTGGCAGTGTGGCCAGCTTAGCCAGCAGCGCCCCGCGGTTGGCGGCCGACTTGTTGAAGGTCTGGGCATCGCCCGTCAGACCCTTGCAGTTCTCCACGTTGGTAACCGCGTCGTTGACGTCCGCGTGATCGCTGCCGCTCTGGGCGAGGAGCCCGGACAGCGCGGTCGCCGCCTGCTTCTGCGTGAGTGCCCCGGAGGCCGAAGCCGACGCGGACGCGGATGCGCTCGCGGTCGGCGTTCCCCCCGCCGCGGTGCCCGGGCCCGACGTGCCCGCCGACGACCCGTTGCTCCGGCTGGACAGCATGAGCGCCGCCACCACGATCACGATCACGGCGACGGCCACAATCGCGGGGATCAGCGGGCCCCTGGGCCGCTTGAACGCAAATCTGCCCCGGCGCCCGGTCTCGCCGGGCCCGCCCCCCGACGCCGTGCCGTCCGGACCGTACTGGACGCCCGGCCCGAATCCGCCGGCCGGGAACTGATCCTGTCCGTACTGCGGGCCCGGGAACTGGCCGCCGGCGTACTGGGCGCCAGGCACCTGACCGTTCGGGAACTGGCCGTTCGCGTACGGGCCGTTCGGGGTCTGGCCGTTGGGGATCTGGCCGTTCGGGTACGGGCCGCCCGCGTACTGCCCGTTGCCGTTCGGGCCCGGGGGAAGCTGGGCGGGAGCCGGGTAGCCCGGCTGGACGGACCCCACCGACGGGACGGCACCGCCCGGCGGCGCGGGCCATACCGGCGGTCCCGGCTGCTGGTAGCCGCCGGCCGGCGGGTACTGCCCGCCCTGCGGAGACGGGCTCCCCGGCTGGTACGGGCTGCCCTGCTGGTACGGGCTGGCTTGCGGATACGGGCCGCCGGGCGGATTCGCTCCCGGCGGAGCGGGGTGGCCCTGCTGCCAGTCGGCCGGCGTCAGCTGGGTGTTGGTGAACAGGCCCTGCGGGCGCAGCATCCGGTCCACTGTGTCCGACAGCTCCGGCTGTCCCGTGCCTGCCTGCCCCGGGCCGGGCTGCCCGGATCCGTTCGGCGGCGGCGGTCCCCAGGGGACGGGCCCTGCCGTCTGCGGGGGCGGGGGCCACGGCGCCGGGCTGCCCGACGGGGGCGGCGGAGTGGGCGGCGACGCGACCGGCGCGGACAACGGCGCCGAGGCCGGCGGGAGAGCCGGGAGTGCGGCGGGAGCCGTGCCGCCCGGGAACGCGGCGGGAGTCTGCATGGTCAATGTCGATGACTGTGCCGCGGGGTCGCCGGACTGCGCCGCGAGCTGCTCACCGCAGCCGCCGCAGAACCGCATCCCCGGCTCGACCGAGTACCCGCAGGACGGGCACCAAGCTTCCATGTCAACCATCGTGTCTCTTTCAGCTCTCCCCAGCAGGCTAGCTCCCGGAACGGCCGCTCGCCCGGCGAACGGCGGGACGGGCGTGCCGCGGGCTGGAACCGGCCCCGTTCAGGGGAAATTAGATCGCAACCGGCGGCCGCAGGTGGCCCGCACCGCAAGATGGTGGTGTTTCATCCTGCCTCTGCCCGGAGATCTAGTGGCGAGGCCTAGCAGCGGGGAACATCAGGATGCAACAGTTTATCGCGTGCGCAGTCGTTCGGACATGCTGGAGGTAGCGTGATGCGGATCGCGGGCCGGCTGGCGGTGTGCGCGGCCACGGCGGGGATTGCCGCGGCCGGGATGACCACGGCGGCCGCCCCTGCGGCCCAGGCGGCGGTGAGCAGCGCCCCGGCGGTGTCCGTTACGGCCGGGGCGGCAGCCGGCCCGGCCCGGTTGGTCAGCGCGGTGCGGGCGGCGCCGTCGGCGGCCAGCGCCGCCGCCGCGTCCGCGCCCGTCGGCGTTCGGTCCCGGCTGGCCGAGCTGGCGGTCGCCGCGACCGGCGCCGACCTGTGGTCACGGTCGTCGGTGGACAAGCGGCCGATCGGCTCCGTCACCAAGGTGATGACCGCGTACGTGGTGCTCACGACGCCCGGGCTCAACCTGAACCGGGTGATCACCGTACCGGAGGGCATCACCGGCTACGACGATGCGTACGACGCGTCCACCGCCGGGCTCAGCCCGGGGGAGAGGCTCACCACCTTGCAGCTGCTCTACGCGATGCTGCTGCCGTCGGGCTGCGACGCCGCCTACACGCTGGCCGACGCCTACGGGCCCGGACTGACCGGGTTCATCGCCAAGATGAACGCCACGGCCCGCAAGCTCGGACTGACCAAGACCCATTTCTCCGACTTCAGCGGGCTGCCCGACCCGACCGAGTACTCCACCTACTCCACGGCGCACGACCTGGTGAACCTGGGGCGGGCGGCGATGCGGCTCAAGACCTTCGCGACGGTCGTGGGGACGCGCGAGTACGCCATCGGGGCCACCAGCGGCCACTACGCGCATACCTGGCGGAACCTGAACCCGCTGCTCGGGACGTACCCGGGCGCGCTCGGCATCAAGACCGGGTACACCGGCACGGCGGGGCAGTGCCTGCTGTTCGAGGCTAGGCGCGGCCGCACCGTCCTGATCGGGGTGGTACTCGATTCGTCACCGGTCGACTCGGTTACCCTGGCCGCCGCCGGCGCCGACGCGAGGGCCATGCTGAACTGGGGATTCAGCCGTGGTTGACCGCTCGCGCCGGCTACTGCACCATGTCGCACCGCTCAGACCGGATAGCGGCTGACCGCGGGCGGCGGAGCGCTCACGACCGGTCGTCGGCTGTCGGGCCTTCGGTGGTGGCGTAGAAAGTGTGAACGCGGATGAGGCCGTCGCGGATCACGAAGGTGTCGGTTCCGACGAGGTCATCTCTGCCGCCGCTGCGGGCGCGGAAGTTGACGTAGACGACCTCGCCTTGCACTTGGACCAAGGTTAGGTCCAGCGCGCCGAGGAGCGTGAGGACCTGCTCGTAGCTGGCGCGGATGTGGTCGTGGCCCGAGCCGATGCCGACAGGCCCGACGACGATCGCGTCCGGGGCGTAGTCGGTGAGGATCGCATCCAGGTCGCGGTCCAGCTGATGGCTCAGGTGACGGTCGAAAACTTCGCGGGTTGTGGTCATGGGATTCTCCTTGTTGCAGTCGGTCAGGTACGAGGCGGGTGTGACTAGCGGGCTGCGGCCCGCGCTGCGGGGGTCAGGCGGCGGCGAGTGCGACGCATAGAGCGGCGAGTGAGAGGGTTTGCAGCGCGACGCGCCCGTTGATGACCGAGTCCCAGCGGGCCTGGAGTTCACGGGCGTTGTCGGGCACCCGGCCGGCGACCGCCGCTGCCGTCAGCGCTGTGTTTACTGGCTTGCTGATGCGGGTGTAGATAGCCGCGAAGGTGATCAGGGCGAGGGTGGCCAGGGCGGCGGCCGCGGTGCTCGCCCAGTGCCCGGTCGCGGCGGCGAGCGCGGCCGTCACCGCGGCGGCGATCAGGCCGCCGATGCTGAATGCGGTCAGGCGGCGGTCGGCGACGCGGTGGACCTGGCCCATCACCTGGGTCAGGGTGCGGTCATCGACTGCGGCGAGGGCGGGGCGCTGGATGATCGCGCCGAAGACGTCGGTGCCGTAGATGACGGCGGTGGCGAGGATCGCGAGGACGGCGATGATTTCGATGAGAGTGCGCATCAGGGGGTCTCCTGCTAGGTGAGCATGTCGTGGACGAGGTCGAGCCGGGCCTGGGCCGCGCTCGCGCGCAGACGCCCGCTGGCCTGGAGAGTGGCCAGGCCGTGCCACGTCGACCAGGCGACCTCGGCCCGGGTGCCGTCGGCATCAGGGAAGGCGTCGCGGATGCCCCGGAACGCCCGCTGGAGCGGTTCGGGGGTGTGCTCGACCCCGAAGGCCAGCCCCGAGGGCAGCGAGAACATCGCCTCGTAGAGGCGGGGGTGCGCGGCGGCGAAGTCGAGGTAGGCGCGCATCCGCACCATGGGCGCGGCGTCCGCCGCCTCGAGCGCCGCGGCGAGGTCATCGAAGCCGTTGAGCGCCACCGCGTCGATGAGCGCCTGACGGCTGGCGAAGGCCGAGTAGAGCACCGGCTGGGTGACGCCGAGCTCTCCGGCCAGGCGGCGCATCGTGACGGCGGCCCAGCCGCCGGACTCGGCGAGGTCGCGGGCGGCGCGGATGACCTGATCGCGTCTCAGGTCTAGATCAGGAGCGGGTCTGGGCGACATGCCCATAGTCTAGCAGCGTTATATAACATTGCAAGACAACGAATCGGAAGACCCCTCCCGCAAGGGCCACCAGCGCGCGCTGCAGAGGCTGAAGACCGCCGCCGAAACACGACGGGACACAGAAAAACAGCCCGCGTAGCCGAGGAGTTTTCCCCGCTAGGGGGTCGTTTTCGCAGGCGGCGGCCGGTGTTGGGGAGAGCCGGGCTTACCAGCGGCTGGTCTTGTCGAAGCGCGGCTTCCAGACCGCCCGGTAAAGCAGGCGCGCCGGGGGCGGCAGCTGCCTGATGATCGCGGACGCCTGGTCGGCAGTGGTGGCGCTGAGCATCCACGAGAACATCTCCCCGCCGCCGGACAGGCCATTGCGGCGGGCGATCTTGAACCCGACGCCGCGCCACTCGGCGGCGGTGAGCGCTACGCCGATCAGCGGCAGGCCGTCTTTCTCCTCATGGGCCAGGTGGCCGGTGAGCGAGGTGGCGAGCGCGTCGACGGCGTCGGCGAGCCGGCCGGCAGCCGGGTGGCCGACGTCCGGCCCGGTCACCGAGGCGAATCCGGCGTCGACGGCGGCCAGCAGCGGGTCGATCTGCCCGTGCTCGGCCTCCATCTCATCGAGCACTGACAACGCGTGCGCGCTGCGCCCCAGCCGCTCGCGCAGGGCGGGCCAGACCAGGTCATCCTCGGCCGTGTGGTGCACGTGCAGCTGGCGCTTGAGTAGCTCCCAGCCGGCCGCGACCGACCGCTGCCCGTCGGGGCCGCGCCGGCCGGCCCCCTGGGCCGTCCGGGCCAGGCTGGCCAGGTCGCGCCGGAACGCGTCGTGCGCGGCGATCATGACCGTCAGGTCGGCGTCGCCGCTACCGTGCCTGGCGGCGGTGTTTCCCGGCAGCTTCTGCGTAGCCATCCGCTTCCTCCTCATGCTGGTTGCCTGAGAGTTAGACGAGACGGCGTCCGGTTATGTAACACCGCCCGGCGGGCCGGGCCAGTATCAGGACGAACGCGAGGGCGAAGACGTGGTCAGGAAAACCGGCCCTCCACCGGAGAGTTCCGGCGCAGGTAGCGGTAGCTGGTGTAGCCCAGCAGGGCGGAGAACTTGTCGGCCTGATCGTAGAGTTTCAGCCTGTTCATGGTGGCCAGCAGCGGAAGAAGCCCGTCCTGTTTCATCATGTCGTCGGCGGAATGGCGCCGGTCGCTGAAATGCGCGATGACCCGGTCCGCGAGCTGCCCGGCATGATCGCGCAAGCCCAGCCGATCGAGCAGGCTCAGGAAGTCGGCGACCGCGTGCGGGTCATCGAGAGGAAGAACGCGCGACGCGATATTGCCCCAGTCCGCGTACGGGACCGCAGGCGGAGCATCGACGTCTTCGTCCTGGTCCGAAGAGGCCTGGTCGACTAGATCGAGGACGGTTTCAAGCTCCGCGCAACGCTGATCGGCGCGGTCTGAGCGAGACCGGGCCAGGGCCAGATCCTGGGAGAGCTTTTCGATCTCCTGTATCAGCCGCGCGTATTCCGCGTCCAAGGTGGCGCGCAGGCGGTTCCGGTCCTCGGTCAGTTCCTGGATCTCACGGTTGCGGTCGGCCAGCTGTTCTTCGAGCGCGCGGGCGTAGCGTTCCGCTTCCTGCTTGCCCGTGAGTGCGACCTCCAGCTCATCCCGGACCAGCCGGACCCGGTACTCGTGCGGATGCGCGGCTTCCAGGGCGCGCATCTGGAGACCAGTCAGGTACTCGCGGACGGCGGGAGTGACCGGCCGCCCGTAGCTCTCCAGCGTGGTCAGCAGCATGTCCAGGAAGTGACGCTCGCCGGGGACGCGGTGACCGCTGAGGTACCTGGAAATGGTGCCCTTATCAAACGGGTGCAGCACGGCGAACTGGCCCATCGACAACCCGGTGGCCTGCCAGACCGCCCGCAGCTCATCCACCCATCCCCGCACCTCGGGCCTGAGATCAGGATCCAGCGGCTTCAGGGCGGAGGCCGGCAGGCAGGATATCTCGGGCATACTCCCATCATCCGTGATCAATCGACCGCCGTCAGTCACCTGCGCCGGAAAGTGTTGCCAAGGTTTGCAACGGCTCGTTGCAGCCGCGCGCAACCCCCCGCCCTTGTGGCTTCCTGATAGGCAAGCGCCGGCCGACCGCGGCAGGTGACTCGAAGGAGATGACATGCGCTCATCATCTCGAGGGACGAGAAAGTCCGGTTCTCGATCAGGACTGTGCTGGCCACCCCTACGCTTTCGCCCGGAGCGGCACCATGACCGCGCCTGTTAGCTGTGTCGCGGGCCGCCGGAAAATTACCGTCGCGCCACCGGAGCCGTCCCCCTTCATCGCGTGGTGGACCCGCCACTTCCGGGGCGGCGCAGATCAGGTTCTCGAGGTACGGCACTGGCTCGAGGACCTGCTGCCGGACTGCGCCGCCCGCGCGGATGTGGTCCTGCTGGCCAGCGAGTTGTGCACGAACGCCATCGTCCACAGCCGGAGCGGGGAGGCGGGCGGTCAGTTCAGCGTGGATATCGACTGGGCGCCCACCCTGGCCCGGGTCGTGATCGGCGACCAGGGCTCGGCTAAGGCTCCGGCGATGGCTCCGCGATCGGGTGACGCGGCCCCGTTGGGCGAGTCCGGGCGCGGGCTGCTGCTGGTCGACGACGTGGCGGATGACTGGGGGACGGCCAGCCGCCCGAACCGCCGGTGGGTGTGGGCCGACGTCGAGTGGCAAGCCAGGGGCGGCCCGCTGCTAGCGGCTCCCGGAGGCCTGGACGCGGCCCTCGCGAGCAATACGATGACCCGCAAGGCATTCCCCGGGACCTCGATCTGGTGGGGCCACCTGACCAAGGCCTGGTGGGCTGCCGTCCCCGGGGCCACCAATACTCACGGCCTCATCTGCGCGCCCACCCGCGACGGCCTGATCAAGTCCCTGGTGCGCACCTATCCGCGCGCCGCGGGGTGAGGATCTGAGCCGCCGATCAGCTCTCGGCCACGACTGTTTCCACCCCGGCGGCGGACAGCGCGTCCCCCAGCTCGCCATCCGGCGCGCGGTCGGTGACCAGCATCTCGGTCGCGTCCAGCCGGACGATGTGCGCGAAGGCGCTGCGGCCGAACTTCGATGAGTCGGCGAGCACGATCGTCCGCTGCGCCGACTCGATCATCTCCGTCATCATCTGCGCCTCCTGCAGGTTGCTGGTGGTGAAGCCGTAGCGGGCCGATACCCCGCCCACGCCGATCACCGCGACGTCCGCGCTGATTCCCTCGGTGCCAGGGAACGTCACCGGCCCGATCGTGACGTGCGACGCCAGGCGGCAGCTGCCGCCGATCAGGTAGACGTCGCGCACCGAGCCGGACGGCAGCGCGCCGGGCAGCCGCAGGTTGTTCGTGACGATGGTGAGGTTCCGCCGCACGCCGAGCGCCCGCGCGACCGCGAGCGTCGTGGTCCCGCCGTTGAGGATGACCGTCTCGCCGTCGGCTATCCGCTCCGCGGCGGCCGAAGCGATCCGCTCCTTCTCCTCCCGGTGCACCGACGACCGGTCACTGAACGAGGTGTCGGCGGTGGCGAGCCCGGCCATCGTCACCGCTCCGCCGTAGGTGCGTGAGACTACGCCGCGCTGCGCCAGCCAGTCCAGGTCCCGCCGGACGGTGTCGGCCGACACGCTGAACGCGTCCGCGAGCTCGGTGACGGTCGCCTGGCCGCGTTCGTCGATGAACACGGTCAGCAGCGCGCGGCGGCGTCCCGGGAGCGCGGTGTCAGCGTCGCGGTCCGGAGTCCGTTGCTGACTGGTCACGGCGCACCTCCTTCAACTGGTCCACTCTAGCGACTGCCGGGCTGCGCCTAGCCGCAAATCTCTGCAAATCTATGCGTATCTGGTCTTGACCGACTGGCACAGTATGGCTAGTTTCTGCAGACAACAGCATATTAGAGTTGCAGAGTTCCGCAAAGACCGCGCTGCCCTGCATGACCGTCGGAGGAGTCCGCATGTCTGCGTCTCTTGGCTCGCCGTTGAGCCGACGTCAACTCCTGAAGGGGGCCGGGGCTGTCCTGGCCGCCGGCGCGGCCGCGCCGGCGATCGCCGCCTGCGCGTCGGGCGGCGCCAGTGCCGGCGGCAGCGGCGGCAAGACCACCATCACGTTCGCCAGTGCCAAGTTCTTCGCCAAGGAGACGATCGGCCAGATCGTCGATGAGTACAACAGCTCGCAGAAGCTGGTGAACGTCCAGTACCAGCAGCTGCCCACGCCGAGCCAGAGCACCGAAGTCCACCAGCAGCTCGTTCAGTCGCTGTCGCAGCGCGACGGCAGCATCGACGTCTTCACCGGGGACATCATCTGGATCTCCGAGTTCGCCGGCGCGGGCTGGTCGGCCCCGCTCGACAGCTACTTCGGCCAGTCGGTGAAGGCGGAGTACTTCCCCGGCGTGATCGACGCGGTCACCTACGACGGCGCCATGCACGCGCTGCCGTGGTACCTCGACGCGGGCATGCTCTACTACCGCAAGGACCTGCTCGACGCGGCGAACATCGCCGTGCCCTCGAGCTGGAGCGAGCTGGTCACCGCCGCGCAGAAGCTGACCGGCACGCACAAGGTCACCGATGGCTTCAACTGGCAGGCCAAGCAGGAGGAGGTCCTGGTCTGCGACCTGGTCGAGTTCATCGGATCCAACGGCGGATCGATCCTCGCGCCGGACGGCAAGACGGTGACCATCGCCGAGCCGAACGCGGTAGCGGCCGTCCAGTTCATGTACGACACGTTCACCGCGGACAAGATCACGCCCAAGGCCGTACTGTCCTGGGACGAGGTGCCCAGCGAGCTGCCGTTCCTGGGCGGCCAGGCCGGATTCCTGCGCAACTGGTCCTTCGTCTGGAACGACGCGCAGACCGCGTCCAGCTCCAGCGTCGTGGGCAAGGTCGGCGTCACCGGGCTGCCGGCCTTCCCCGGCGGCAAGAGTGCCGCGTGCCTCGGCGGCTACCAGTTCGGCCTGAACGCCTCGAGCACGAAGAAGAGCGCGGCGATCGACTTCCTGACCTGGATGTCCAGCCCGGCGACCCAGCTCAAGTGGGCCACCCAGCTCGGCCTCGC
>Ga0302325_10033903_pt1 | contig 10449 bp, 9 predicted proteins | sample Palsa_T0_2_FD_201948 | JGI IMG/M metagenome (GOLD analysis project Ga0302325, IMG submission 201948) | Peat permafrost microbial communities from Stordalen Mire near Abisko, Sweden - Palsa_T0_2 | ecosystem: Environmental > Terrestrial > Soil > Palsa > Peat permafrost | place: Sweden: Abisko...
CCGCCGCTTTGTTCACCGGCACAATCGTGGGGATGTGGCCGGCGTTGCGTGCGGGGCGTGCGGACGTGAACAGCGTGCTGCAAAGCGGCGGCAGAAGCGACACGGCAGGAGCCGGCCGCCACCGTCTGCGCAGCGTGTTGGTGGTGGCGCAAGTCGCGGGCTCGCTGGTGCTCTTGATCGTCGCGGGCCTATTCGTGCGCAGCCTGATGCGCGCACAACATGCCTACATGGGATTCGACGCCGACCACGTGCTGAATCTCACCCTAGACCCGCGAGAAGTGGGCTACGACGAAACCCGCACCAAGACTTTCTATCACGACCTCGAAGCCAAAGTCCGCGCCTTGCCCGGAGTGCAATCGGCGAGCCTCGCGTTCAGCGTGCCCATGGGACCCGTGCAAGATGGCAGCTTGATCTACGTCGAAGGACAACCGCCCACTCCCGGCCAACCAGCTCCGATCGTGATTTACAACCATGTGGACGGACCGTACTTCGACACGATGCGAATTCCGCTCCTGCGCGGCCGGGCGTTTCAGGCAAGTGACAATGACAAGGCGCCACTCGTCGCCGTCATCACTCAGTCCATGGCGCAACAATTCTGGCCCAATCAAGACGCGATCGGGAAACGCTTCAGCATGAAGAGTGCCACCGGCCCATTCGTCGAAGTCGTCGGCATAGCCGCCGATGGGAAATACATATTCATCGGCTGGGATAAAAAACCGTTCTTTTTTGTTCCGCTCGCGCAGGATTACGCGGCGTACCGCACCTTGCAGGTTCGTTCGTCGTTGCCGCCGGAGAACATGATCGCGCAAATGCAGAACGAAGTTCGCGCACTCGATCCCAACATGCCGGTCACCGACGTCGAGACGATGCGGCAGTCGCTCTCCGGAGGAAATGGATTTTTTATCTTCCAGGTGGGCGCGATTTTGGCGGCGGCCATGGGGCTGCTCGGCCTGACGCTGGCCGTGGTGGGCGTGTATGGAGTGGTTTCGTTCGCCGCGAGCCAGCGTACCCACGAGATCGGCATCCGCATGGCGCTCGGTGCGAACCGCCGCGATATTCTGCGGCTGGTTTTGCAGCAGGGATTGGCGCTGGTGATCGCAGGCGTGCTGTCCGGCGCGGTGCTGGCCTGGGCGCTGACGCGCTCGATGGCCACAATTCTGGTGGGCGTGAGCCCCACCGATGCGCTCACCTACGTGACGGCCACGTTACTGCTCGCGGCAATTGGCCTTTGGGCCTGCTACGCGCCGGCGCGGCGAGCCATGCAGCAGGACCCGATGGCAGCGCTGCGGTATGAATAGAATCGTACCGCCCCCTTGGAAGTGGCGAAGTTGACCGGCGCATCCGCCCCGGCGAGGAAGATTGGCCGCTTTGGGCGCGGCACGGGTCAGGACCTCTTGATTTCGTCCAGCGCTTTTCAGGATTTTAGAAGGCTAGTCAGTCGGGGACGGCCCGTCATCTTGCAGCGATACCTTGTGCGTGTGGCTCAAAACGATCGGCGATTCTTCAAGCGCGAGTTTGATGCGGCGGCGCAGTTCACGCGCGACATCGTCTTTGCGGTTCAGACCTGTTCGCACTTGCATGCGGATCACGGTCCCGTCGAGGGCCAGGGATTCGATACCGAGGACGCGTGGGCCATCGACGAGTGCGGGCGACCAATCCGCATCATTGCGGAAGTCGCCTGCAACTTTTTCGAGCGTGGCAATCGCCGCGCTCACCATCTCGTCCGCCGGAACGGTGACGTCGACAAAAGTTTGGGACCAATCGCGGCTCAAGTTCGCAACCTGGCCGATCAGGCTGTTGGGAATCGAAACAATCGCGCCCGCTGTATTGCGCAAAACCGTGCGGCGCAGCGTCAGGCGTTCGACGCGCCCCGTCTCGCCATTCACCTGCAGCAAATCGCCGATCGAATACTGGTCCTCAAAGACGATGAAAAAACCATTGATGATGTCTTTCAGCAGGCTCTGCGCGCCGAATGCGAGGGCGACGCTGAGGACGCCGGCCGTGGCCAGCGCCGGCGCTATATCGAAACCGAGAATGCGCATCGCCATGAGCGCGGCGACGACAATGACTACGCTGGTCCCGACGCTATGGAGCAGGTCCGCCATGGTTCGCGTCTGCTGCTCGCGCGCCTGACCGGAGCGCGTGGGCGATTTCGCGATCTGGACGAGCCGCGTGGTGACCGCCCGAAGCAAGCGAATCAGAACGACGGCCAGAACAAAAATGACCAGGAGCCGCAATCCGACCCGACCCGCACTTTCCGACCACTGTGAGAATGAATCAATCATAAGATAGACAGCGAATCGGGAGTATACCACTGGGCGGCGCGATGCAGACGGCCGCCCTGCACTGAAGAATTCTGCGAACGATCTGGCCGGCGGAATAACCGGCGCGAGAATCGGAGCGACGGATCATGAATAAACAAAAGCGCATTTTCCTGGCTGGCCTGTCTGCCGCGGCCGCGGGGGCTGCGGTCGAATTGATTGGCAGGCGGGCCTGGGCTGGATCGTTCGGTTCTCAAAACAAATTTCCGCCGGCGCCGGCGCCCAGCGATCCCGCGGGCTTGCCTCCCCAGAACTCTCCGGCCGCTCCGTTCCCTAACCCGAATCTTGATCCGCGGCTCGACCCCAAGCAGATCCTGCAGCACAACGATTCACAGATCCACGAGGACGTGGAAAGGCTCTATTTTCTGGCTGCGGAATTAAAAGCGGAAGTGGAAAGAACAGATTCGCAGAACGTGCTATCGCTTTCGCTGGTGCAGAACTGCGAGCAGATTGAAAAATTAGCAAGGCAGATGAAAGCACTAGCCAAAGGAGGCTGAGGGGAGGCCGCGCGAACGGGACGACGAGGCTTGAGCCGCCTCAAAAAAAACTGAAAGTTGCAAATTGCCTTGGTGCTAGAATGGTTGAATTCCGTGAGCGGAAGTCCAGCAACTGATTCGTAAGCGCCTGTAGCTCAGTTGGATAGAGCGTTGGTTTCCGAAACCAAAGGTCGCAGGTTCGACCCCTGCCAGGCGCACCACTTTCGTCAATGACGCCGTGGAGGCCTATTCGCCCCTCCGTTGGTTTTCTGCCGTGGATTGCGTAGTGTACTCCGGCAGCGGCCTCCCAAAACACGTATGGAGTACTAGCCCGATCCAGGGCGGTTTGCGCGGTACAGGGAATCAGGAAGGGCCATACAGGCTTATGTGGATACGTGATCTGGTGCCAAGTTGTATAGTGGCACCCTGTTCGGCGGGCTCCCGCTGGTTCCTTGGCTCTTCGAGGAGAAGGTTATGTCAATTTTGGCGTGGATCGTCTTGGGATTGATCGCGGGATTCATTGGCAGCAAGATCGTCAATAAGTCCGGCGAAGGCATCGTCATGGATATCGTGCTGGGGATCGTTGGCGCGCTGCTCGGCGGGTGGCTGTTCAACCGCTTCGGGCACGCCGGGGTGACGGGACTGAATTTGTATAGCCTGCTGGTGGCCGTCATCGGTGCGGTAGTGTTGCTAGTCGTGTACCACTTGATACGCCGGGCGGCCTAAATGTCCGCCGGCGCCGCATCAGCAAGAGATAAGTCTGCAGCTTCGATGCCCAGCCAGAGCCTAGCACAACCACGACCACACTGTCCCTATTGCGGCTGCGAGGAAGTGCATCGTTCGCATCGAAGCGGATGGGTGGATTCGGTGTTGAGGGTCTTTAGCTGGCTTCCGTACCGGTGCGCGGATTGCGAACGGCGCTTCCACAAATAGCCCTCGAGTCGAGTGGAACCAGGCCGCCTGCCTAAGAGTTCGCATGCGCGGCCCTTGCCTGGCTTATTCGGTTCTGCCCTTGCAACCCGGGTGTCCACAGGTGCAGTCAATGTCCGGAGTTTTCTCCATCGCCTCACACTGCGTGCTGCAATACTTACCCGACGTGACCGTACACGAACAAATGGGGTGCGCGCATTTCTTTCCTTCGGTGTTCGCCATGTGGATCTCCTTTTGTGCTGATGTTTCGGTTGATGCCTCAACGCACCATCGAGTTTAGTCACGGCGCGTGTCCGAATCCATACCGGATTCCCATTACTTAGCTGGTCGCCGTTGGGCTGAAAAATGCGCGAAGGGGATACCATTTGGCGCGCAAAGGCTTTACTCTGTGCGGCCAAGCCGTCCGTCAGGGATCGGCTGAAATGAGGCGCAAAGGACGGCGATGATTCGCGACATTCTATTCGGAAAACCCCTGCCGACTTCGGATGAGCGCGCGGAACATTTGGCGGTGGGCACCGGCATTCCGATTTTCGGCCTGGACGCGCTGAGTTCCGCGGCCTACGGGCCCGAGGCGGCACTCACTCTGCTGATTCCGCTCGGCGCGGCCGGGATCGCGTACATCTTGCCTATCAGCGCGTGCGTCATCGGACTCCTCATCATCGTTTTCTTTTCTTACCGGCAGACAATCGCGGCGTACCCCGGCGGGGGCGGCTCCTATACCGTCGCATCTGACAATCTAGGGCCGTTTGCGGGCTTGCTGGCCGCCTCCGCGCTCATGATCGATTATATCCTGACGGTCGCGGTCGGAATTTCCGCGGGAGTTGGCGCGCTAATCTCAGCTATGCCTTCCTTATTGCCGCACACCTTGGGAACGTGCCTGCTGATTCTCGCCCTGATCACGATCATTAACCTGCGTGGGCTGCGTCAGGCCGGAGTGGTGTTCCTGGTGCCAACCTACCTTTTCATTTTAAGCCTGCTCGCAACCGCTGGCGTCGGGCTCTTCAAAACGATTGCGTCGGGTGGGCATCCTGTTGCAGTCGTAGCGCCGCCCGCGGCGATTCCCGCGGTGGCCGGAGTGAGTTTGTGGCTGTTGCTGCAATCCTTCGCCAGCGGCTGCACGGCGATGACGGGTGTCGAAGCGGTAAGTAATGGCGTGATGGCCTTTCGCGAGCCCGCCGTAAAAACGGCTCAGCGCACCTTGACCATTATTATCATGCTGCTGATCCTCATGCTCGGCAGTCTCGCGCGCTTGGTGCGCGTGTATCACATTGCGGCCACAGACCCCGGCGCGGCGGGATATCAAAGCGTGATTTCCATGGTCGTGGCGGCGGTGATGGGCCGCGGGGTTTTCTACTACGTTGCGATTGCGTCCGTGCTGCTGGTGCTGGCGCTATCCGCGAACACGGCCTTCGCGGATTTTCCGCGCTTGTGCCGGGCCATCGCGCTGAACGGCTATCTGCCCGACGCGTTCAGCCTGCGCGGCCGGCGCTTGGTGTATTCGCAAGGCGTGTACGTACTGGCGATTCTGTCCGCTTTCCTGCTGATTTTGTTTGGGGGCGTGACGAACCGCCTGATTCCGCTGTATGCCGTAGGCGCGTTCCTGGCGTTTACCCTGTCGCAGGCCGGAATGGTCGCGCATTGGCTGCGGGTGAAAGGGCCAGGTTACCGGCGATATATTTTAGTGAACGGCATTGGCGCCTTGGCCACCGGCGCGACCGTCCTGGTCGTCCTGGTTGCGAAATTCATCGAGGGGGCTTGGGTCACTGCGCTGTTGATCCCGACGCTGCTGATTCTGATGATGGCCGTGAAACGCTACTTCAATCGCGTTTCTAACGAACTCGCGTGCACCGAACCATTCAACGTAAAAAGCCTGGACGCACCGCTCGTGATATTGCCGGTCCAAAAATGGAGCAGGCTGACTCGTAAGGCGGTGGAAGTCGCCTATACGCTATCGCGGGACGTCGAAGCCGTACACGTTTGCGTCGAAGGCGAAAAGTCGGAGCTCCTCGAGAACTGGGCCCGGCTGGTAACGGCGCCAGTGAAGCAAGCAGGCTTGCCGGAGCCAAAGCTAACCATGCTCGAATCACCGACCCGCTTGGTCATCACTCCGATCGTCAATCACGTTCTGGAAATCCAACAAGCGAACCCTGGGCGCCGAATTGCCGTGATCATACCGGAAATGATCGAACATCATTGGTGGCACTATTTCCTGGAAAATAATCGCGCCGAATTGCTGAAAGCTTTGTTACTACTGAAGGGCAACGAGCGAATTATCCTGGTGAACGTGCCGTGGTACCTGAAGAACTGAGGCGATTCGCGAATCGATTCGCTGCTTCTGCCCGCGCAGCTATCTCGCTTCGCGCAGGAACCGCGCCGCTTCCTCCGGCGGCGTGGGATTGATGTAGAAACCAGTTCCCCACTCGAAACCCGCGACCTTGGTGAGCTTCGGCATCATCTCGATGTGCCAGTGGTAATGATCGTTGATTTCCTCGCCAATCGGCGACGTGTGGATGACGTAATTGTAAGACGGAAACGCCAGCACCGAATCCAGCCGCGCGAGAAAGTCGCGCATGATTCGTGACAGGCTCTTGTAATACGGAGTGGGCATGTTCTCGAAGGCCGAGCTGTGTTGCCGGGGAAGAATCCAGGATTCGAACGGAAATCGCGGCGCATACGGGGCAAGCGCAATGAAATGGTCGTTTTCCAGAATCATGCGGGACTTGGTTTCCATTTCCTGGCGGATCATGTCGCAAAAGATGCAGCGTTCCTTTTCATGGTAATAACGTTTCGCGCTGTCGACCTCCTCGCGCACTTGCTTCGGCACGATGGGCAGGGCGATTAACTGCGAATGAGTGTGTTCAAGCGTGGCGCCGGCCGGCTCGCCATGATTCTTGTATACGAGGATATAGCGGAACCGGCGGTCGTTTTTCAAGTCGAGCATGCGGTCGCGATAGGCCCAGAAAATTTCCTCGACGCCTTTTTCACTGATCGTCGCGAGCGTGCTGTTGTGATCGGGGGTTTCGATGATCACTTCATGCGCGCCCACGCCGTTCATGCGGTCGAAAAGGCCCTCGCCTTCGCGGTCGAGCCCGCCTTCGATGCCCAGCGCGGGAAATTTATTTGGCACGACGCGAAGGGTCCAGCCCGCAGTGTCCTTGCCACTCCCATTGCGGCCGTAGGCGAGAACTTCAGACGGCGTCTTTCCTTCACTTCCGGGGCAAAAAGGACAATGCGGCGTGCCCTTTATCTTCACGCTCTCGCGCACGAAATCCATGGGGCGGTTGGCGCGATCGGTGGAAATGATGACCCAGCGGCCCGTGATCGGGTCTTTGCGAAGCTCCGGCAAGCGGCGATCCTCCGAATGGCGCGCGGAATATTGCGCTCGTGTTAAATTTCGATAACTTTATTCTACTACGCTGTTTGGCGCTGCGCTGCTTCCTGCGGGACGAAAGATATCAAGCCGCTACATCGATCGCGGCCGTGGCTCGCCGGCATTGAACGCGCCTTTGTGCAGACGGACCAACGGCTTTTGGCCAAGTCGCGTCTCAATGGCTAGTACATCAAACCGGCACTCCGCGGATCCGATGCGCCGCGCGCGCAGAAATTGCTGCGCCATGCGCGAAATATTGCGGCGCTTTTCGATGTTTACGGCGGATTCAGGCGTCGCCTGCAACGCCGCACATTTTGCGGACGGCTCGAGCATCGTGCGGGTTTTCACTTCGACGAACGCCAGAACCGCGCCATCGTATCCAACCATGTCGATTTCGCCTTTCAATCCGGGCGAGGTGAAATTGCGCGCGACGAGCACGTAGCCGTGACGGCGCAAATACCAATATGCGTAAGTTTCGCCGCGGACTCCGGTGCGGCGCGCGCGCTCTTTTCGCGAAGCATCTGCGTCTGGATTGGAGTCCGTATTGGGCGGGTCGTTCAACCCCTTTCGCGCATTGAAAGCCACCCTGGCAAACATCAGTCGTGCAAGCATTTTGTGATTTTCCGGACCCCCGCACCCTGTCGCCACTCGGCAATAATTTACTTAATGACTTCGAACGTAAACTCGATCACCTTGCCGCGCACGACGAAGCTCAGATATTGTTCCCAGAACCGCCGGAACGTCCGGCTGTGATTCACCAGAAATTCGAAGCCCAGAAACCGCCAGATGCGCAGTAGCTTTACGTGAATTTTCAATGGCCGCATGCGGACCTTGGTGTACCACATGTCGCGGCCATGCACGCCGCCCGGGAAAAAATAATTGAACGAATAGGTGTTGAGATGCCAGCGATGGGTGGGGTCGCTGAACGAATTGACGTCGGTATAGTGCGGCGTCAGCAAAAATATTGTCCCGCCGGGCCGCGCGACGCGATGAAATTCTTCCATCGTCGCAATAATGTCGCCGACGTGTTCGATGAGGTGTTCGCCGCGCACCTGATCGAAGGAATTGTCGCGGAAGGGAAGGTTGCCGCGGTCGAGGTGGCAGATGACGTCGGCGCTGGTCGACGCGTTCATGTCGATACCGATCGACCCCGGGAACTTATTAGGACCGCAACCAACGTCAAGAATACGCGGCAGGATGCCCTCCGGCGTGAAATTCTAGCGCGGAACTTCGCTTTTGATCCGAGTTATTTGCTGGGTTCGCACGCTGCGATTTTGCGGCGTCACTTGGTGCGAAATGGGCCAAAATTCACCGGGTAGCCGGAATGGAACGCTGGCAGAAGAAAATAGCGCGACGGCTCGTAATGATTTTCGGAAACGAACGGCGCGCAGAATTTCGAATCGCTCACCAGATCGGTGCGCACGAAAAATGCATTCGTGCCGAGGATATTGCAACCCACCAGCGAATATCCGCGTGCGGACAGGAGTGCCTCGATGGATTTCAGTGACGCCCCAAAGTAGTCGGTCGAATCCCAGCGGTGATCTTCGTTGTATTCGATGATCCAAGGAACGTCCGGCGGAAATTTCGAATTGTATTCAGCGACGATCACGCGCGGCGAGATCGAACGAATAGCGTCAAGAATGTAGTAGTCGTTGCCGTCCAGGTCAATCGAGAGCAGATCAACCTCGCGCTCTCCGGCAAGACCCGCGATTTTCTTATCGATCGTCGGCGCCGTGATGAAATGGTGCTCGATCCGGAGGCGTTTTTCCGAAATTATGGCTGCGAGATTCTTTCTCGCCGCGGCCGCTTTGCGGTCGGACCCCTCAATCCAGATCCCACTCCAACCTTGCACAAGAAGGAATAGCGTGTTGTTTTCGAGGCCGTTTCCCACGCCGAGCTCAACGAATGTCCGATTCCCTTCACCGATGCGTTTGAAAACCTCGTGAAGAATCCCGTCTTCATCGGCCTGCGAATAGACCCGGTAGCCCGACTTTAGAAGCCGGCGTTCGTCGGCGTGGCGTGGCGAATCGAGGAGGGCCTGGATATGGTTGTGGAGCTGCGCGATTTCGCCCGCACGCACGAGTTTTTGCGTGCGTGTGTTCGAGGTCAGGAAATTTTGTAATTTCGAGCTCATCGCGTTTTGTGAATCGCCATTTCGATTGTGGAGTATATACCGCGCGTCACGCAAAAGTCGCTCGGGCTATCCGCGAAATAAAAAAGGCCGCCCGAATTGGACATTCGGGCGGCCTGGGTGAGTTCTCACCTATTACATGGAGCGTTCGACTTCGGTGAGGCAGGCGTCGAGCGTGCGGACCGCGAATTCCGCCTGCTCTTCATCGATCATCAGCGGCGGAGCCAGGCGCAAGGCATTCTCTCCGGCGCCGAGAATCAGCAAACCTTTGTGGAATGCCATTTCGACGATGCGATTGCGCAGGTCGGGCGCGCGTTCCTTGGTCTTTTGATCGCGGACCAGCTCGACACCGATCATCAAACCCTTGCCGCGAACGTCGCCCACGACCTTGTGGCGTTCGCGCCAGTCGCCCGTCAATTTCATGACGTGCTCACCCATTTTCGCGGCGTTTTCGATGTACTCATGCTCGAGCAAATCGATGGTCGCGAGCGACGCCGCGATGGCAACCGGGTTTCCGCCAAAGGTCGAGGCGTGCGCGCCTGGTTTCCAGTTCATGACGCTGGCGCGCGAAATGATCGCGCTGAGCGGCATGCCGGAAGCAATTCCCTTCGCCGAAGAAATGATGTCCGGCTCGAGTCCCGCGTGATCCCCCGCCCACCATTTACCGGTGCGACCCATGCCGGACTGCACTTCGTCGGCAATGAGCATGATTCCGTACTTGCGGCAGATCGCCTGCAAGGCCTGCAAGAAGTCCGCGGGCGCGGGCAAGTAGCCGCCTTCGCCCTGGATCGGCTCGATGATGATGCCGGCCACATCTTCGGGATCGACGATGCGTTTGAACAAGACATTTTCAATGTAATCGAGAGCATCCGCACTCGCGTGTTGCGGATTATTTCCGAACGTGCCGCGATAGGTGTTGGGATAGTGCGCGTGGAAAACACCGGCCAGCAGCGAACCGAAGCCTTTGCGCTGCACGGCTCTGCTGGCCGTAAGCGAAAGCGCGCCCATGGTGCGGCCATGAAAGCTCGCGTAGAAGGCAATCAGTTTGTCGCGCTTGGTATGGTAACGCGCGAGTTTGATCGCGGCTTCCGTGCCCTCGGCTCCGGAGTTTCCGAAATAGACGCGTTTGGCTTCCGCCCCTGGAGTGATCGAAGCCAGCTTTTCGGCCAGCTCGACCAGGCTCGGATAATAAAAATCCGTGCCAGACATGTGAATCAACTC
>Ga0302325_10033906_pt1 | contig 10449 bp, 8 predicted proteins | sample Palsa_T0_2_FD_201948 | JGI IMG/M metagenome (GOLD analysis project Ga0302325, IMG submission 201948) | Peat permafrost microbial communities from Stordalen Mire near Abisko, Sweden - Palsa_T0_2 | ecosystem: Environmental > Terrestrial > Soil > Palsa > Peat permafrost | place: Sweden: Abisko...
CCGGACGCGTACCGGATCGACGCTGAGTGATAGAACCACGTCGGCTAGGAACCGTGACGGCACGATGACGACGTCCGGGGTACTGAGGTAAGGGCGGATCCGCTCAGGCTCGCTGTATGGCAGGGCCGTCACGTCGTAGCCCCAGAACGAGACCACCAGCGGCACACCGAGTGCGGATGCGAGCGCTGTCGCGTCCGGCAAACAATAGCCATGGTGGAGGTGGACCAGATCAGGCCGCAGTCCGCCGAGCCGTTCGACCACGGCTGCTGCCGTAGCGGCTCCCTCCTTCGGAGCGTCGGCGCCGAGGCTGATCAAATGCCTTGGCGGCGGGTACACATGGTCGTTGATGACCGGCATCCGGCTCACGACGGCAGGGAGGTGCTGGGTCACCGCGATCGGCCCGAACACGAAACTGTCACTCAGCCACATCCATTGTGTGAGGTAATGCAGGATCCTGGCGGTCCTCATGCGGCGTGCTGACCGGACACGGCGTACCAGACACCGCCGTCAGCCATCGGTTGTCCCACGGGGATGCGCACAAGGAGCTGTAGAGCCTCAGTTATCACGGCGTCGTCCTTGCTGACCGCTGTCGGAGCTGACACCCACCCGACACCGGTAAGCGTCAGCCCGCGTACATGGAGGTACCGGTACGTGGCGAGATCGACCTCGGTATCCCGTGGAGGCGCCGCGAGTACCAGGTGCCCGCGCCGCGGAAGCCGGGCCACTGCCTTCTTCATGTTGGCCGACGAGCCCGTGGTGTCGATCACTATGCGTGCCTCAGCCTGCGCTTCTGCGGCGCCTACGGGAAGCATGCGCTTGAGCAGGTACGCCAACAGGCCGTCGCCGATCACGGCGACGCTGCCAGCGTCCGGGGCAGCTGCGGCGGTCGCTCGGGCCATCGCGACGAACTCGGCGGCGGCTCGCCGGTCGGCGCCGTTACCGGCCGGGCGGATAAGGCCCCACAGGGAGTCCTCGGTTCCGCCGTTGACGAAGGCCATGCAGCCTGCCGGCAGAGGAGCATCACGCATAGCCGAGTGCCCTTTGCCGGGTGTCACCCAGACCCAGGAAGTCATGTCTCATCGCTCCCTGCATCTAGCAGGGCTCGCGGGGAGACACGTTGCCCGGTGCGCGCTGACTCGTAGCCAGCCGCAACGATCGCCTGGACGGCGAGCGCCTCCTCCACTGTGACGTCGGGCTTGTGGCCCGTCCGCACCGCGTTCACGAAGGCATCGATCGCCGCCACGTCCGGGTCGTCCGGTTCAGGACGTGTCCGTAGGTCGAGGTCGCGGTCCATCGCCAAGGTGAACCGCCAGTCAGGGAGCACGACGCAGTGGCCTGCCGGACCCCAGACGCGGAACTGCTCGCCAGGCGGTCCCGGAACGCTGGCCGCTCCGATAAACGTCGCTGTTACCTCACCGAACCCGACGATCAGCGAAACAAAGTCCTCGATCTCCGGGGAGTACGGTGATGCGACCGTCCGGGCGAACACCCAGTCGGCTGGCATCCTGACCAGGGACTGCGCGAGGTCGAGGTGGTGCAGGAGGTTCATGATGAGGATGCCGCCGCCAGAGCGCGCCTTCGAAAGACGCCACATGGACATTGACCGCATGCTGTAGCCGCCGCGGTAATAGGAAGGAGCCTTGTTCACTAGGTACGTCGCCAAGATGGCAGCGGGCTGTCCGATCAGTCCTTCGTCCCACGCCTGGAGTGCGTTACTGTAGGCGGCGCCGTACCTGCCGGGGAGCAGCACGCTGGTCATCGATGATGCCCGGCCAGCGGCGCGCGCGAACCGCTGCGCTGCGGCGAGGTCTGCGGCGAGCGGTTTCTGCAGCAGCAGGTGCTTGCCCGCTCTTAGGGTAGCGAGCGCAACATCTTCATGGGTGTCGTGCGGAGTGGCGACAATCACGGCCTCGACTTGGGGATCACCGAGCAGATCGGCAAGACTCGTGGCGGCGCGCGCTGCCGTGTCACAGGCAAGGGCGGAGGCAAGAGACCGGTCGGTGTCGTAGCAGGCGGCGAGCGTGGCCCGGCCAGACCGGCTGAGTGCTTGCGCGTTTTCGACTCCGATGTCCCCGCAGCCCACCAGACCGAAGCGTAGTGGCGGCTGGGGCTGGCGCACGTGGGCATAGGGTGCTGCTATAGCCGACGAGCTCTGGGGCCACGTACGGCTCCAGTCCACAGCGGCTCCGATCAGGCAGCGCTCGTTGGCGAGCTGACGGTACAGCACGGCTGCCTGCTTCGGCGTGTAGATCGTCACGAGATCGGCCGCCGTCAGCCGACCCGATCCGATCAGGGTGAAAAACTCCTCGGTGTAGCGAGCCATCAGGTCGCAGCCCAGTGCCGCGCTTACGTCCGGCAGTGTGTCAATGTGCGCGCCTATCAGCCGGAGTCTCCGTTCGAAGATCTCACCAACCGGGACGGTGGCCGTGGCGCTGCGCGGTGAGCCGAGCAGGACAATCCGGCCGCCATCCGCGGCTGCGGCCACTGCGACTGCCAGGCCCTCAGCGGTCCCGGTCGCGTCGATGACCAGTGGGTGCCGTTCTTGCCCGAACTCTGCAGCATCGGTCGTGACGAATCTGGTCTCCGGCTCCTGCCCGACGCTCCAGCGCTTAGCAGTGGAGGTCGCCACGACGTTGCACTTGCGGGTACCGCGCGCGATTGCCACGCGCCGGGCCATGGCCCCGACAAGGCCAGCACCTACGACGGTCAGGGGTTCGTCGGACGCGAATTCTCCCATGCCGAGTCCGTGCATGGCGATGAGGCCAAGCTGCCACGCCGCGGCGTCCACGGGGTCAGTGTTGTCCGGGACGCTGTGTAGCCGTTCCGGCGGGCATACCGCCACGCTCTGGTGGGGCCAGGCGCGAATAGCGATAAGTTCGCCTTTACGTACGCCGGGCACCACCTTGACCACCCGACCGACGGCCCCCGACCCAGGCACATGCGGAAACCCGATCGACGCGTTCGGCAATTGCAAATAGCGGGCGCGCTCCGTACCGGGGTTCGAGATGCTCAGCGCCACCTCTACCACAGCGTGCCCAGCCTCGGACTTCTCAGCCATTTGGGTGAGCTCGGTCTCGCCCGGTTTCGGCCAGCGAATCTGCAGGCCCTGGCACTCCACCGGATCAGCTTTCTTCCGGCGCAACCACAGGCAGTCGGCCACCTGCGTAAGGTCCAGTCATGACACGGCGCTGGACAGTGGTCCAAGAATGGTCTCCGGATACGAATGGAGAGCGCTCCTCCCATTGCAGGGCACCCTGACAGTACTTATAGAGAAGAGCCATCCTGTTACCTTTCCCGCGCCATCCCAGCGCACCGTGAGTAACTGCCTCGGTGAAGATCAGAACATCACCTGGCGCCATGGGGACATGGCGGATATGAAAGCCCCATTCGCCGTCCAGGTTCTCCAGTGGCGGCACGTCGGCGGGAAGCGGGAAGCTAGCCTTGTGGCTTCCCGGAATGCAGCAGAAACCGCCATCCCCCGGACCGGTTTCAGTGAGTGCGAACTGCACGACGACCATTGAATTGTGCATCCGTCCGTCTCGGCACAGGTACATCTGCGTCGCGTCGAACGGCGTACCCCCGTTGTGCAGAGGATGCGACCGGGTTGGGCCGCGAGAGAAGACGCCATATGCATGGTCGAGTCGGAAGTCCGGGCCGACCAGCGCGGACAGGTAATCAAGCAGGCGCGGGTGTGCCACGAGGGATCTAGTGGCTGGCCCCCAGTCCAGGATGAACGAATCGGACGAGTAGCGATATCCATCCTCCCCGGTCCACTCGCCTTTGTCGTAGTAGTCCCCGGGGAAGCCCGCGTGCAGATACTTCGTGACCCGCAGGGCGTCCTCGATTCCCGCCCTGCGCACCTCGCTGCGCAGCGCGTCGAGTTCCGCTGAGGTCAGAACTGACCTCAAGACGAGATATCCGGTTAGATCGAAAAGGTAGCGTTCGCTGTCAAGCATATGACTTCCTGTCGGCTTTCCGGGCGTTGCCGGCCTGGCGGGATCGACATGAGTATTTTGTTGATGTATAGAGTTACTGTGAAGAACGAGCCCGGCGTCCGCCGCAACGTAGCGGATACGGACTCCGCCGTCGCCGCACGACATGTTCTCCTGGTGAACTACTTCTTTCCGCCGATGACCGGGGGCGGTGTACCACGCCCAGTCAAGATGGCGAAGTATCTGCGGCGCCTCGGCTGGAACGTAACTGTGCTGACTGTCGGGGTCAAGGGACCAGTGGATGAGCGGCTTTCCGTCGATGATGACGTAGACGTACTGCGGGTCCGGATGTGGCGGCTTGAGTGGATTCTTTGGACAGCCGACCGCGTCGTCCGTTGTATGCGCGGTGGCGTGGAGCGTCTGACCGCTCGGCGATCGGGTCGCCAGACCTTGCTTGACCATGGATTCGCCTACGAGGAACAAGAGATAGCGTCCTCGAAGATCGGCTGGGTGGTTCCCGCAACACGGGTCGCGCTGCGTCTCCATCGGACGAGCCCAATCGACGTCGCTGTCGTATCCCTGCCGCCGCCGGCCTCGGGCACAGTCGGCTGGTTGCTGCATCGCTTGCGCGGTGTGCCGTACGCGGTGGAGTACCGCGATCCATGGACGGTTGGCGCATTCTGGATGGCCGACGCGGATGGCATACCCAGAACGGACATGGTGACGCGATGGCGGTTCCGGCTGACCCGCTGGCTGGAGGCGGCCCTGCTGCGCGACGCAGCCGGTTCGGTCATCGTAAACGGAGAGGCGCACATTGGGCGGCTGGCAACCACCTTCGCAAGTCAGACAGCTGGCAAGCCGATCGCGCACGTACGCAACGGTGTCGATCTTGAGGATGTCCGGTCCTTGCCGCGAGAACCAGCAAGCTCCGCGCAGCTGACGCTGCTGCACACGGGGTTCTTCTACCACTTCTACACGCCGCACCATCTGATTGCGGCGCTGCGGTTCGTGCAGTGTCAACATCCAGAAGCCCTGGACGGAGTCAAGCTGGAATTCATGGGCGGGGGTTTTCCTCGGCAACTCGTACGCGAGCTGGAGCGATGGGGGCTCGGTGACGTGATCCAGCTGACCGGCGCCGGGTCTTACTCTGAAGCGCTGTCCGCCATCAACCGAGCTGACGGACTGATCGCCGTGCTGCCGCCCCTCGACAGTGACCGGGATCGGATCCCGACCAAGATCTACGAGTACCTGAGTACCAATCGCCCGATTCTCGCTGTCGCGCATCCAGCCGGGGCCCTGGCTAAGCTGCTGGACGGAGTGCCAGCTGTAGTGGTAGCGGACAACGGCGATCAGGCCGCCATCGCGGATGGGTTCGCCACCTTCGTGGGCTTGGCGCGTCGGCAGCGGGCGGAAGGCTACCCGGCAGAAAGCACACGGCGCGGCAACCCGCACCACTACGGCGAGCGGGCTGCATGCATGAGTGCCTTTCTCCATCAGGTCCTTGATTCCAAGAGAGCATCGCGATACGGGGATGCGTCGAATCCTGGGTAGCGTGCGGCGACCGCCTCCAGCGTCGCGGCGGTCCAGTAGGGATCCCCGACTGACGGGAATCCGAGCAGCGCGCGCTCGTCCGGCACCAGCGTTGCTATGAGTTGTCTGACAAGCGGATCGTCGGCGCGGTTCGGCCAGGAATAGAAGCCGTGCCAGGGGGCCTGCACGCCGTAGGCGAAGCTGAGCGTCAGCCGATGGGCTGAGGTGCCACGCAGTGCGGTGCCGCGATGCAGCGTCCGGTAGTCGTATACGAGCAGGGAGCCTGCCTGGCACAGCAGCGGTTCCTCGTATTTGTACATGTCCGGCCACGCGTCCCGGTCGAGGTGCGTGTCAGTGATCCGCAGGTGCCCAGAATTCGTGCGGGAAACCACCATGGTCGGGCCAGTGTCGGCCGTCACCTCGGTGAAATAGGCGAAGAAGCCGACCATCGCCGACTCCGGTTTGTCCGGCAGCACGACCAGGGTGTGGTTGGTGTAGTCAAGGTGGAGGATCTGGTCGAAGTCGGCAGCTCCGGCGAACTTCGCCTGATATCCGCCACGCATGAGACACAGCTCCGGCGACCCGGTTACCTGCTCGGCGATGTCCCGTACCCGCCGGTCGAAAGGGAGTCGGTCCAGGAGCGGCACACCTGTCGGAATTGTCCGCACGGAGTCGAACTGGCCGCCGCGAAGCTCCGGGAAGCGGCCCGGATCTGCCCAGTATTCTTCAGGTGCCGGAAAGAGCTGGAGCAGGTCGTCGCGAATCGAGCCGAGGTCAGCGGCGAAGAACTCCGGCAGGACCACCCAACCGTGGTGCTGGTAGATGTCGTACTGTTTCGCGGTGAGCAAGTGAACCTCCGTTTGCTACGCATTCCGTACGCCAGCTCGCGCGATAGAGTGGCCGTCGAGGGGCAACGGGCCCCCATTCGCGCTGGCTGAGTCGCTCCCCGGCAGTGGGACAAATTGGTTGAAGAGGCCGGGACCCTCGAAGATCTGTCGGCCGAAGCTGCGGTTCAGCGCAGTGTGGCGCGCTCGCGCAACCGAGCTATCAGGACGCCTAGCGACCTGGGCAAGGCAACGGGCAGCTGGGTTCTCGGCTAGATAGACCATGCAGTCTTCTAGGAGCAGGAGATCTAGCTCCGATGCCAGGAACGCGGCGACGGCATCGGCCGCGCTGGAGACCAAAGGCTCGTCGTGGATGTTGAAGCTGGTGTTGACCAGCAAGGGCAGACCGGTGCGCTGCTCATACTCAGCGAGTACCGCGTAGAGGAAGGGATCGTCGCGCTCCCTGACAACCTGCGGGCGTGCCGTGCCGTCGGCATGAACTATCACCGGGCACGCCCTGGCGACCCACGGCCGTACCGGCAAGCAGATCGTCATGAAACGCGTACAGTTGGTCGTATCCGTGGGCACCGTCGTTAGGTCAAATACGTCGTCGAATCGCTCCTCGCGCAGTATGGGGGCGAAAGGCATGAACTCGGTGCGCCGCAGCTTGCGGTTGAGGCGGTCGTTGAGGCGGGCGTCAGCCGCCTCGGCAAGGATAGAGCGCAGCCCCAAAGCTCGAGGGCCGAACTCCTGCCGGCCACGCGTGATCGCGGCGATCTGTCCGGCGGCAAGCGCCTCAGCGAGGTGGCTGGATGCTTCGTCCGGCCTCAGGCGATGATAGGCCAGTCCGACAGTGTCGAGGATTGTGGTGGCATCGTCGCACGGCGTCGGGCCGAGGGCGACAGTGTCCCTCTCAGGCGGCCGTCGAGTAGCCTGACCGCGCCTGACATTACGCGTGCCCTCCTCTAGTTCGAATGCCGCGCATGCCGCGCCTATTGCCAGACCCTCGTCGCCCATCGGCGGGCAGACGAAAAGCGCCGGGAACCCAACACGTGCGAGTTCCATATTGGCTTTGACGTTCGCGAAGACCCCTCCTGAGAGCAGGAGCGGCAGGTCGTGGGAGCAGTTCTGGCGGATCCAGTGGGCGACCGTGAGAACCTTGTCCTCTAGGAGGTCCTGGGCAGCCCTCGCGATGTCAGCATCGGAGTAGTCCAGCTGAGCGCGGTACTGCGCCATCTGATAGAGGTTCGGCTCATAGAAAGGCGGTATGTCGTCGTCGAGGAAGCCGATCCAGCCGTAAGCGCGGGTCGACTCGGTCCGCATATGCCGGTGCAGCTCCCACAGATCCCGACGGCAATCCTCGCGCGGCCTACCGTAAGCCGCGAGACCGGTGACCTTCCCCTCGTGCTTACAGGGCGCGAATCCGAGCAGCGCGGTAACGTCCGCGTAGAAAGCGCCGAGAGCTTCCAACTCGCCGTACGCAGCTGCCGCGATGCGCTTCACTTCGCCGTGCCGGACGTGAAACACACCGGCGGTGATCGGGCAGCTAAATGCTCCGTTGTCGCACGTAAGCACGAGGGCCTCGAGGTACCCGGACAGGACGAACGCGGAGTAAGCGTGCATGTCGTGGTGGTCAAAGAACGCCAGCGGTCGCCCAAGGGCGTCCAGACGCTCACGCCACACGTGCGGAAACGGCCCGACGCCGTAGCCCGGCAGCGTGTGCAGCAGCTTCCGGAAGATGTCGTCGCTGGTGACGCGTGGTCCGACACCATCAAGGTAAGGCACGCCGATCGCACCGATCCTGCCGAGATCAACAGTGGCAAGCGCGTGCTGCGGGAAGCGCCCATCTTGCTTTACCCTCGAAAAGCGTTCTTCGCTAACCGCATATGTGATGGCGCCATCTCCGTCCACGAGGCAGACCGCGCTGTCGTGCATGCCGTTGTAGTTGATTCCGAGGAACATCCCAGCCTCCTGGGGCGTACGTGACGATCTCGCGGGGCGCCTCATAGCCGCAGTGGAACGGTGTTGTCGACGCATCCGTTATCCGCCCACGGATCGGCACGGATCTGCTCCACGTGGTTCCAGTCGATCTCGGAAATGGACAGCGGCAGCCATGTCTTGCGACTGGCCTGACGGTGAGGCGTGAGCCGTCCCACTGTCCCAAGGCACGACCCGCAATCGGGGAGCGGCGTGGGGCGGTTGAGGAACGTGCGCAGGCGCTCCGGCAGCATGTCGCGCGGCTCGATGGCGCATCGGCTTACCGACGTTCCCGCTTTCCCAGGGGCGGGCACACTGATCGGGCACAAGTAGATGTAGCCTTCCTGGACCGTGTGACAGCTCCACGAGTGTGCGACCTGGCATGTCTCGAAGACGGCCGCTGTCTCCTCGATGGCCAGCGGCTGGCTGGGCACAACCGGGCGGAAGTGAGTAAACCGGTTTACCGCTACCCGAGTTCCGGTCTCCGCAGCCCGCGCCCGCAGCCTGTCGATTGCTTCTCCCGACACGGCCGCGCCGGGATAGACCGAGACGTACACTTCATTGGCGTACGCGACCCAGGCCAGGCCAGCGTGCTCTAGGCGCGTGCCGTTGGTGATGACGCGGACCACCCCGCCGACACCCGAGGCCTCGATGGCCTGGAGTAGTTCAGTAAACCGCGGATGGAGCAGTGGCTCACCGCCAACCACCCGCACCTCCTCGATGTCCGCGACCGAGCGCAGCGCCGCGATGTCTCGGTGTACGGTCTCCGGGTCGGCGTTCCAGGGATCCGATAGGGGGCTGGCATGGCTGCATCCAGCGCATGCCAGGTTGCAGTGCATGACCGCGTTGATTTCGATCCCGGGAATTCGCAGCCGCGGCATGGTGTAAGCTCCCTCCCCGGTCAGCGCATACTCTTGCTGGTCGTTCTAGCGGAATCACGATCGCTCTTGGCGTGTACCGTGGCGTCGGCCGTCAGGCAGTAGTCGGCACGTGATCCCGGACGTGATACCCGCCAGACCTGGTGAGAGCGACCGCAGCGTACGTCCCAGCGACCATGAAACCGGGCGGCTGTCTCGAGGAATGCCAAGAGCAGCACGAGCGGCAGCCGGTGTCCGGGCACGGTGCGCAGCGCGCGAATGATGAGGAGCGGCTGTGTCGTGGACGGCCGGTATCCGCGCAAGCGCTTCAGCAGGTTGTGCTGAGCCGCGATCCGGCGGCGCTGCCGGTAGAGCTCGCCGACACTCGCTGGTGCGAAGTTGTAGACGAGAGCGTCAGGGACGTATCCCAGGAGCCCTCCCTGGGCGGCGACCATCGATTCCATAAGTGCTTCATCGCAATAGATCCCGGCAGGAAGGAAGTGTCGCAGGACGTCACGCCGGATTGCCACAAGCTCGCCGAGCTTCGGCCGCTGCAGCGCAACCGCGTGATGCAACGACCAGAGAAGGTCGTGCAGGTGATCGGCTGTACGCAGCGGGGTCAGCTTTGATGCCATGAGCACACGAGGTCCGGTCATCATGTAGCGCTCGTCGGCTATGAGCGGTGACAAGAGCAGCTCGACGGCGTTGCGGGTCGGCACGACATCACCGCCTGACAGAACCAGCAAGTTCGTGTCGACCATGCCGAGAAACTCGTTGATCGCACTGACTTTGCCCTCACGGTGAGGTCGGATTAGCAATCGCACCCGCGTATCCCGCTCGGTGATCTCCTCGACGATCAGCAGCGTGTTGTCGGTGCAACCGCAGCACACTACGACGACGTCGCACAGAATGGCCGAGGAGAGCGTCTGGGCGAGGAAGCCCTCAATTACCTGCCTGATTGTCGCCTGCTCGTTGTGGGCAAATATCCCGACAGTCACGCGCAGGGCTGCCATGCTGGCGCCCTGCGGTCGCGGCGCGATGGTCTGTGCGCCTACGCCCTTCACCTTTCCGCTCCCGTGATCGCCTGGAATGAGGTCATGACCGACGCCAGCCACGCCAGTGCCGCCAGCCGGCAGCCTGGCTCGATGCCGTAATCGCAGACGATCAGGTCGTCGACCCCGGCCTGCGCGTACTCGGCCAGTTGTGCGCTGACTGCCTGCTCATCGCCGCGCAACTCCGCAGGCCAGCTATCCTGGTTTGGCCGCTCGGGAAGGTGGTCAGGCAGGAGCATCACTATTGCGCCTCGCCGGATGCTGCCGGGATCCCGTC
>Ga0302325_10033907_pt1 | contig 10449 bp, 8 predicted proteins | sample Palsa_T0_2_FD_201948 | JGI IMG/M metagenome (GOLD analysis project Ga0302325, IMG submission 201948) | Peat permafrost microbial communities from Stordalen Mire near Abisko, Sweden - Palsa_T0_2 | ecosystem: Environmental > Terrestrial > Soil > Palsa > Peat permafrost | place: Sweden: Abisko...
GATGCGTCGATGCGATGCGACGCCCGGCCCGGAACTATCCGTTCGGCGCGTCGTTCCCGGATCGTACGACCGAGATCATCGACGAAGAGCGGCGCTTACAGCATCAAGCGGAGTCGTCTCATTTCGAGACGAGCTACGTCTTGATTTTTACCTACTTGCCGCCGCCGGACGCGAGCGACAAGGTTTCGCAGTTCCTCGTCGAGGGCGACAAAGACGCGGACGACACCGACAGCGGCGCGCGGGCGCTGCGCAACTTCAAGAACGCGATCCAAGAGTTCGAAGACAACCTGTCCTTCAATCTGCGCTTTCGCCGCTTGCAGGCGCGCGAAACGGAGCTCGACGGCGAGAAGGCGACCGTCGACGATCTGCTCTCGCATTTGAACATGTGCATCACGGGCGAGCCGCACGACGTGCGCCTTCCTAAGACGCCGATGTACCTCGACTACATGCTCGGCAGCGTCGACTTCTACGGCGGCCTCAAGCCCCGCGTCGGACACCGCCACATCCGGACCGTCGCGATCACCGGCTTCCCGAACGAAAGCTACCCGGGCATCCTCGAACGCCTCAATCGCTTACCGATGTGCTATCGCTGGTCGAACCGCTTCATCTTCCTCGATCAGGCAGACGCGCGCAAACGGCTCGAAGGCTTCCGCAAGAAATGGGCCATGGGCCGCAAGTCGATGAAGACCTATCTTTCGGAGTCCGCCGGCACGGGCACCGGCAGCGGGCCGATCAGCGGCGATGCCGATTCGATGGCATACGACGCGGCCGAAGCGATGGACGATCTGTCGTCCGACCGCGTGCGCTTCGGCTTCTACACGAGCGTCATCGTCCTCACCGACGAAGACCACAACGTCGTCGACCAGCAAGCGCGCGAAGTACTCAAACTGCTCTTCAACCTCGGCTTCAACGCGCGCGTCGAGGACATCAACGCCGTCGAGGCGTTCTTCGGCACGCATCCCGGCAACGGTTACGCCAACGTCCGCAAGCCGCTCGTGCACACGCGTACGATCGCCGACCTCATTCCGCTCACGAGCGTGTGGGCGGGCGAGCCGCGCAATCCGTGTCCGTTCTATCCGCCGAACAGCCCGCCGCTTGCGTTCACCGCAACCAGCGGCGCGACGCCGTTCGCTCTCTCGCTGCACGTCGGCGACGTCGGCCACACGTTGATCCTGGGCCCGACCGGTGCCGGTAAATCGACGCTCCTGGGTCTCATTACCGCGTCGCAGTTCCGCTACCCGAACGCGCAAGTGTTCATCTTCGACAAAGGCTATTCGGCCTATCCGCTCGTCACCGCCGCCGGCGGTCAGCACTACGATCTCATGGGCGAGTACTCGAGCCCGAACTTCTGCCCGCTCGCACACGTCGACGATCCGACCGAACGCGCGTGGGCAGCGGAATGGCTCGAAACGGTCATCACGCTGCAAGGCATCTACATCACGCCGCAACACCGCAAGTCGATCCAGCACGCGCTGCTGCTGCTCGCCGAGAGCGAGAGCCGCACGATGACGGATCTTCTCAACGGCCCGCTGCAAGAGCCGGCGCTGCGCCAAGCCCTCGACCGTTACACGCTCGATGGACCGCTCGGCACACTGGTCGATTCGCGCAGCGATTCGCTGCGCGACGATCCGTTCCAAGTCTTCGAGCTCGAGCACCTCATGGAATCGGGCACGAACGCGCAGAAGAACATCGTTCCGGTGCTGCTGTATCTGTTCCACCGCATCGAGCAGCGACTCGACGGCCGCCCGACGCTCATCGTCCTCGACGAAGCGTGGGCGCTCATCGACGACGCGCTGTTCGCCGAACGCATTCGCGATTGGCTCAAGACGCTGCGTAAGAAGAATGCGGCGGTCATCTTCGCGACGCAGAGCGTCACCGACGTCCTCGACAAGCCGATCACCGCGGCCGTGCTCGAATCGTGCCTCACGAAGATCTTCTTGCCCAACCCGCAAGCGCGCAGCGAGATTGCCTCGGAAGCCTATCGCAAGATCGGTTTAACGCCGCGTCAGATCGAGATCCTCTCGTACGCGACGCCCAAGCGGCAGTACTACTACACGAGCCCCAACGGCCAGCGGCTCTTCGACTTGGGTCTGGGACCGATCGCGCTCAGCTTCGTCGGTGCATCGGGCAAAGAAGATCTCATCAAGGTCCGCGAACTTGCGGCAAACTACGGCCCCGACTGGCCGGCCGAATGGCTCTTTCGCCGCGGTCAACAGGGCGCGGCCGCCCACTGGGTCGGCGGCTCGGAAGAGGGCGAGACTGCGCTCACGGTCATGCAGCGGTTCCGTCAAACGTGGCCGGCAGAGTGGCTGCGCCGGCACGGCCGTGAGGATGCGGCCGAACAGTGGATCGCCTACTACACCGCGTCCGCGAACGGCGCGGCGAACGGCGTCCCCTCGGAATCGCAGGTGGCAGTTTCATGAGAAACCTCCGCTTCTGGATGATCGGCGTCGCGGCGGCGGCGGTGGCGTTTACGCTGCTGCTCGCGCTGCCCGCGCTCGCACAATTCCCGACCGCGGATCAAATTTTCGGACAAGGCTTCGTCGCCAACGGCTCCTGCGAGGGTGCACAGAACACCTTTGGGACGACGACGTGCGGCTGGTTCACGTCGCTGCAGGGCATGGCGCGGACGGTCTACATCGCGCTTTTCACGATCGAGTTGATGATCGTCGCGGCTCAGGGCGCGCTGTATAAGGACAACATCGCCGAGTTCTTGCAGACGTTCGCGTTCAAGATCATCATGGCGGCCGTGTTCCTTGCGATCATCGGAAACGCACAATACATCTTCCCGGCGATCATCCAAACGTTCGTCAAAGTCGCAGTCTGCACAACGAACAATAATAACTGCAACGGTGCGGCGCCGGACTACACCCAGCCCATCACCGATATGATGCTCTACGCCGGCATGTACTTCATCGCCGCGGATATCAGTCGCGGCGTCGACTCGGCCGAAGCGGCCGCTTCCGGCATCGTCGTTTTCGGAACGGGCGTCCCGGGACTTTCGGGCGCATTTCTCGCGGGGCACGAGAACTTCCAAATGTTCTGCATCGCACTCGGTATGACGTGTGTCATGTCGGCCGCTGGGCTCTTGCTGACATTTTTGTTATTAACATTTGAGACCCAAATCGTCATGGCGATCGGCGTCATTTTCCTCGCATTCCAAGGTAGCCGGTTCACGGCGCAGTTCTCGCAAGGGTACTTCAGTTACGCCATCAACGTCGGCACAAAATTTTTCGTCTTCTATTTCATGGTCGCCATTCTTGGGGGCATTCTCAATCCCGGTGCGGGCTCGATCGCAGCGTCGATCGGGGGTCTAGCGGCGGGAGCCGCAATCCCGTTCGGCGCGGGATCGATCGCGCTCGTCGCGCTGACGTCGCCGATTCCGATCATCTGTCTCATCACGAGCGTACTGGTCGCGGCGATTCCCAACTTCGCCGGAAGCCTCTTGCAAGGCACCTCAGCGCTCTCGGCGAGCGCGGCAATGGGTTCGCAAATCGTGACCGGCATGGCCGGCGCGGTCGGCGGCGGGGTCAGCGAAATGGGCGGCGTTGCCAAAGGCGCCATGAGCGACCGTGCCAACAAGAACGCGTACGACAAGTCTCACCCAGGTGGTGGCGGTCAGCCAGGCGGCGGCGGCACCGCGCCGGGCGGCCATCAGGGCCCGCAAGACACCTCTTCGAAGTCTTCAAGCGTGACGATGACGCCGGCGGGTGGAGCGGCACCGGCTGCGCCGGCAGCTGCGGCGGCCGGTGGTGGCGCACCAGGCGCAGGCGGAGGAGCGCTCGGGTCCGAGGGCACGATGCTGCGGCCACTCGAATCGTACAAACCCGAAGAGATCAGCGCGATGTCGTCGACGCAGGCGAATCAATCGCTCGCTCAGACCAACTTCAGCAAGATGGATGCCAAGCAAGTCGAAGCGGCTGCGTCCAAAATCGACTACAACAAGATGTCCGCGGACCAACGCAACGACGTCATGTTCGACCCGGCAAAGAGAGAAGCTGCGACCAAGGGCTTCAAGGAAGCCTACGGCTCGAATCTCGCCAAGGAACTCACGAAGCCGGACAAGACGAAGTACGGTGACATCGCAGCAGGCGTAGCGCAGAGCATGGGCAAGGGCGAGCAGCCCCCGCCGGCCGTGCAAGTGCGAATATCGAACCCCGATAAACTCTGATGCTCCGCGCGATCGCCATTCCGGCATTCTTGCTTGGTTTTGCGACGCTGGTCGGCATCGTCTGGGGCTTGCATTCGTTCAGCGCTGCCCCGGCGTCGCCCGCCAAGGCCGTGTCGAGTTGCACGACCGGCACCTTTATGGCGGTGAGGGGGCAACTCGGCCCAAGCGGGCAACGCGTGATCGGTCTCGTGCAGATTTTGCCCGCGGCACCCTACGGAGAGGTTCTCCTCAACGCGATGCGCGAGCGCCTCGGTCTGCCGGCGCACCCGGGCGCATCGCTGTCAGCGAACGAGATCGAACAGTTCGCGCACGTCGTGCGTTATGCACCGGTCGATCGCACCGGAAAGTTCGCGTGCCGCTCGCTCGACCCCGGGAAATACATTGCGGTCGCGACGACCCAAGGGTACATGGGGCTCGACGTCGGGGTCGCTTCATTCGACGTCCGTGCGGGTCGCGGGGCCACGCTCGACAGTCACCGCTTTAGGCCCCTGCAAGCAATCCAATGATGAAAGTCGTCGTAGCATACGTGGCGCTCATCGGCGTCGCGCTCTCCGTAGCGTGCTCGTCCTCGAATACGGCGACCAACGCGGCTGCCACGGCGTCGCCGGCGCCGTCGCTGCTAACGATGCCGCCGCACGCCAGCATGACGGCCGCGCCGCAGAAGAACTGCTCGCAGCCCGGCGCCACCCTCACGTTCTACGACACCACTAGTCATCAAGCGATCCCAGTGCCGCCGGATCAAGTCGTCTCGTGGCAGCCGTTCTGGTTTACGAACTACATCACTGCGCTGCAGTGGACCGTCAAAGACCCCGCCACCGGCAAGACCTTTGTGGTCAATCCGGCGATCCCACTCATCGTCGGTGAAATCTCGCAGGGCTCCCACGACGAGTCCACCATGGAACTGCTGCCCTACGGCACCCCATCCGAACAGAAGCTCGTCCAAGACGACCTCGCGCACTATCAATACACGGCGCAACAGGCAGAAATAGGCCGCACCGCCTTGCTTACGGGCAAACCCACGCCGGTCCCAGACCCATCGGCACAAGCCCGGGACGATTTCTTCCTCGGGCTTGCGACGCCGCCCGCTTCGCCGGTTCCCACTCCGAACGAAGCACAGCTCGTCGCCACGGTACAGATGGGAAGCCCCCCCGACGACACCGATTTTCAAGACTCCCCCGGCGATCCGGACGACCAGAGCCCGCACGAATACGATTTCTCGTGCGGCTACCTGGAAGACAAAAATTACGCCCTGATCTGGCACGTCGAAACGCGAATCCCACAGTGGACCGGCACGGCGTACACCAACGTGCAAGCAACGCTGGCCGCGAACAAAGCGCAGCCGCAGCAGGTGGGCAACGTCGGATGGGTCGCCGACCAGTACCAAACGTGGGTGGCCCTTCCCGTCACGCCCAGAATCGCGCCGCTTATCGTGGTGGCGTCGCCCTCGCCCGGCGCGTTCGTGCCGCTCATTGACCCAAACATCCAGCCGATGTTCAAGCTGGTCGCGTGTCAAAATCTCTTCCCGCTTCCGACGTCGGTGCCGTCGGGCATGCCGCCGACTCCATTTCCCACGCCTGAGAAGACATGCGGGCCGCCTACTTAACGCTCGCGACGGTCGTCGCCATCGGTGCGTGCTCGTCGAACGGACCGAACTCGGGAGCGAGCCCGAGCCCGAGCCCGAATGCCTCGATGGAACAATTCGATACGACCAACGCATCGCCGCAGAACTGCATTCGTAAGACCGACGACTTCCGCTATTACAATGGCGTCACCAACCAAACGATGCCATGGCTCCAGAGCTACACGCCGTACCCCGGGCCTCTTAACGGTATTAGCCCCTATATTCTTTATTACAGCGGCTTACCGTCGGGGCCGCCCGTCGTGGGCGCGCCCGGTCCGCCGACACCGGTTGCGATCGAAATCCCGCCGGGCGCATCCCCGATACCCTCCGGGACGCCGTTCTACCAGGCGGAGCCGCTGGTGCCGGTGGTTGATTGGGTCTTCCAGTACGGGCTGCACGATCGCGCGACGGTTCTCGTCATTCCATCGGGCTCGCTCTCGAACGCCTTACAGCAAGACATCAAGTACCGCGCTTTGCAGGATAACAACGCGACGACATACGGCGCGGCATCCCAGGATGCGCAGACCAAGATCCAACTCCTGGAAGATCAGGGTGAAAGCCTGGCCCAGGCCAACGCCGCCGTCACGACCCCGTCGCCGATTCCTACGAACTCTGCAGAAGCGTACGTCGATACGGTCTTTCAAATGCAAGGCGTACCGGCGGTCAACGCCATCGCGCGCGGCGCGAGCCCCGACGACAGCCCATACAAAGATTACAACTATCACAGCTTTTTCGGCACGTGGGGAACGATGAGCAAGTTCCCAGGGGGGACGCCGGTGCAAAGCGCAGACCCGCACCCCCGGATCGCGACCTGCAATTGGCTCGAGTATCGCCCGTACGACCTCATCGTCACGATCCTGCGCCAGAAGCCGGTCGCATCGTCGAACTATTCGACGTTGAAGTCCAACCTGCAATCGCAGCAAGTGCAGCCCAGCGTCATCGCCGACGTCCAGTACGAACCGTATGAAAAAGACATCTACGTCGTCAAGTACAACGCAACGCCCCGCATGCTGTGGCTCCCGCCGGTGGCGCAAGCGGTCCAGCTCGGCAACCCGGACGACGTTTTAGCGGGCGCCGGCGGCCCCGGACTGCCCGCACAACCGCTTGCGACGATTTATATTCCCACCCCGGATGAGACGTCTGCCCCGTGAAGCGACGCCTCTTTGCTTTGTTCGCTTTAGCGCCGGCCCTGATCGCCCAAAGCCCGTCGGCGCCTCCCCAGGCGCCTGCTCCGCCCTTCGATACCGCTCAATACGTGCGCTTTTCGAAGAAGGGAACCGGGCGCATCGACGGCCAGTTCGTTCTCAAACTGGGCACGGCCGACGTGAAGCCGCAATCGGGTGTCAGCGTCGAGTGCTTTCCCGACCTGCCGTACACGGAATGGTCGTTAACTTCGACGGCGAACGCCATCAACCAGAGTTCCGACACCTCGCAGTCCGGCACGCCCAGCGCGGACGACCCGGCACTCGCGCAGTACACCCGGACAACGAAGACCGACCCGAACGGGAATTTCCACTTCTACCGTTTGCCCTATGGGCGTTACATCATGCGGGCGAGTTTGATTACCCCGTTCGCCCGCACCGCGCACAACATGATCCAAGAACAGATCAGTCAGGTTTATAGTCAGCCGGAGGCCTTGGGCACCGGCTTCACCGTCTACGATTACACACACGCATACTTCGACTCGAAGCCCGTTTACGTTGGCGCGCATCCGCCGTTGCCGCCGATTTTCCACCTCGTCGCACGCCACAATACCTTCGATCCACGGCGTTAGTCATCGCCTTCCGCGAAGAAGGGTGTCATGAAAGTTAAGATCCCGGGCAGCAAGTCCGCCGCCGGCGGCTCACAAGCAGAACCGATCGCCGAGAGTCCGTACCTCAACGCTCAGAACGCCTGGCTCGAACGCTACGGAAGCTTTATCCAACAAGCCTATAACTGGCGTCTCTTGGCGATGCTCGAGGCCGTCGCGATCATCATCGGCGTGTTCGGACTCATCTACGTCGCCGGGCAGTCGAAGTTCATTCCGTACATCGTCGACGTCAACCAAGAGGGCTTACCGATCAACGTGCACCTCGCCGATCAGGCGGGCCCCGTCGATCAGCGCGTCGTGCATGCCGAGCTTGCAAATTGGATTTCCAACGCGCGCAGTGTCGTAACCGACAGAATCGTCGAGAAGCAAAATATCGACGGCATGTTCGACATGGTGCAGAACAATTCGGCCGCGAGCGGTTTTCTCAACTCGTACTATCCGGTCGCGGACCACTCGCCGTTCCAACGTGCCACCAGCCTGACCGACGCGGTCCAGGTTACGGCTATCCTTCCGGTTAGCAATCAAACCTACGTCGTGCAGTGGACCGAAACGATCCGCGATCTGAACGGTCGCGTCACGTCAACTCAAAACTGGGAGGGCAGCATCAGTGTCGCGTTCACTCCGCCCACGACCGAGGATCAAGTGATCAAGAATCCGATCGGGATGTTCATCACATCCGTTTCTTGGACGCAGAAATCATGAACCGGCGCTTGATACTCGCTCCCGGGCTTGCGGCTTCGATGGCGGCGTTCGCCCTCTCGTCCGCCGGCTCGGCGGCGACGACGGGTGCTGCGTCCCCGGCACCTGCTACCGCTTCGGCGCCGGTTAGCGCACCCGTATCAGCACCCGTTGCCGCACCGGCTGCCGCGAAGCCCGTCGCCCAGGCGCCGGTTCCGGCGGCGACCGCGATTCCGGTGCCGGTACCCACGCCCGCGGTCACCTCGGCGCCGCTCGCACCGGTCGTGCTGTCGCCGGTGTCACGCGGACCGTACATCGGCACGGACGGCGCGATGCACTATCCGATCGACGCGCCGGCGGAGCCGGCGCTCACGTGTGTGCCGCTGTTCATTTGCGACGTCACGCTCGAAGCGAACGAGTCGATTCTCAACATCGCGACCGGCGACTCGGCGCGCTGGTTGATCGCGGCCGCCCAAAGCGGCCCGGGCGGCAACACTCCCCACGTGCTCATCAAGCCGACGACGCTCGATCTGCGCACGAACCTCATCGTTACGACGAACCGCCACGTATACTATCTGCGGCTGAGTTCGGCATCGACGACGGCGTACTCGCGGCTCGCGTACTTCTATCCCGACGACGACGCGGCGGCAGCTGCGGCAGCAGCCGAAGCGGATCGCATCAGAGAGCTCGCGCGCGAAGCCGAGCTTCCGCTCAAGCCCACGGGCCCCGTCGACGTATCGTACCGGCTGTGGGGTGATAGCGCGTTCTTGCCATTCCGCGTTTACGCCGATGCGGTCCACACCTTCATCGAGTACGCGAAGCTGCCGACCGATCTGCCGGTGCTCTTCGCGGTCTCGACCGACGGCAACGACCAAATCGTAAACTATCGCCTCAAGGACAACATCTTCATCATCGACGGCACGCCACCGGCCATCGATCTCGTACTCAACGCCGGCACCGGCCATGGCGGACGCGGCGAACGCCGCGTTCACATCCGGCACTTGTAGGGGACCGCAACAATGCCAGATCCTAAAGGCCCAGACTCTCCCGATTCCCTCGGCGTTCACGGACGCGTTGAGGGCGTCACTCGCATCGGTCCCCGCGCTCTGCTCATCGGAGTGCTGATCATCGTGGCACTCGTCGGCGGCGTCCTCTACGGACTCAACAGCGGCAAGCAAACCCAACAGGCCCAAATCCAATCGTTGCCCCCGACCGCGGCGCCGCAGGTAACCGACCAAGCGCACTTCGGAGAAGACGTCCCGATCGTCGAGACGCCGCCGCCCGAAACCGCGCCTCCGCCGGTGCTTCTGCCGCCCAGTCCCCCGCCGGCCAACACTCCCGCGCCGGCGACTGCGGCTCCCGCATCGATCCTTCCGACCGGACCGAGCCCCGCGCAAGTCGCTGAGGAAAAGCGCGCCGACGCAGAGCGCCAGCGCGAGCTCGACGAGGAAAAAGCGCGCGCGGACGCGCTCCATACCGCACAGTTGTCGCCGATCTTCGTGTCGTCGGGCGGTGGAGGTAGTGGTGGTTTTAGCGGCAACGGCGGCGGCGGAAACGCGCCGTCAGGCTCGAACGGCGAGTCCCGCGCGACCGGCGGCGGTGCTCCTGGTTCTGCGGGCGCGACCGGCGGCGGTGCTCCAGGTTCCGCGGGCGCGACCGGCGGCGGTGCGCCGGGCGGCGCAGGCGCAGCCGGCGGCGGCGGTGCCGGTAGTGGCGGCTCCGCCGGCGCGGGCGGCGGTGGTGGAACCGGCGGCGGTGCCGCGGGTGCTGCTTCAGCCGGCGGTGGCGCGGGCGCGGCCGGCGGCGCGGGCGGTGCCGGCGGAGCCGGCGGGGCGGCGGCGCCCGGCGCTGCTACTTTCCTGAGCGGACCGACCGGGCAATTCGCACCTCCGGCCTACCTGCCCGAGGGAACGCGGAACAATCTCCAGGCCAGCCGTTACGCTCCCTCGACGATCTTCGAGTTGCTCGCGGGCGCCGTCATCCCGGCCGAGCTCGTAACCGGCATCGACTCCGAAGTTCCAGGCCTGGTTACGGGGCAAGTCCGCGAAGACGTCTACGACACCAAGAGCGGCAAGTATCTGCTCATTCCCAAAGGTACCCGGCTCATCGGGGTCTACCAAGCCGTCGCGGGTTACGGCTCGTCGCGCGTGCTCGTTGCGTGGCAGCGCT
>Ga0302325_10033909_pt1 | contig 10449 bp, 7 predicted proteins | sample Palsa_T0_2_FD_201948 | JGI IMG/M metagenome (GOLD analysis project Ga0302325, IMG submission 201948) | Peat permafrost microbial communities from Stordalen Mire near Abisko, Sweden - Palsa_T0_2 | ecosystem: Environmental > Terrestrial > Soil > Palsa > Peat permafrost | place: Sweden: Abisko...
GCTCGAGCAGGACGCGGATGTCGTCGTCGGCCAGGGATTGGAGCACGAACACGCGCGAGCGCGACAACAGCGCCGAATTGACCTCGAACGAGGGGTTCTCGGTGGTCGCCCCGATCAGCGTGACCGTTCCGTCCTCGACATAGGGCAGCACCGCGTCTTGCTGGGCTTTGTTGAAGCGGTGAATTTCATCGATGAACAGCACGCTGCGCCGGCCGGCCGCCTTGAGCTTGACTCCATCGGCGACGACGCGACGCAAATCCGCAACGCCCGCGCTGACGGCTGACAGCGCGGTGAAGTGCGCCCCCGTCTGGGCCGCGATGATTTGCGCCAGCGTCGTCTTCCCGGTGCCCGGCGGCCCCCAGAGAATCATCGAAGGCACGCTGTCGCTCTCGATCGCGCGCCGCAACGCTCGGCCCGGGCCCACGATCTGATCCTGACCGACGAATTCATCCAGCGAACGAGGCCGCATCCGCGCCGCGAGCGGTTCGCGCACGCCGCCGCCGCTGCCGTCGGCGTCGAAAAGTCCGAGCATCGGCCGTTACTTCGGCTTGGAGCTCGCCTTTGCCGCCGGGGTCGGCAGGGTCGACGTCATCCCGGGCGGCGGCGGCGTCGCAGGCGAGGTGAGGATGACCGGATTACCGCTGGTGCTGAGGTCCTTGGTCAGCGTGTTGTAGTGAACGTCCTGCGCCGTCAGCGTTTGATCGCCGTCGGCCAAGTGGACGTTGCCGCTGAGATCGAGTTCATGCACGCCTTGGTCCAGCCGTCCATTATCGGCCGTGGCCCGGCGCGTTCCCTGGACGTAAACCACACTGCCGCGGGCGACGTAGGTCCGGCGCTTTGAGTCGACTTGCAGTTCGTCGCAGGTCAAGGTTGCCGGGCCACCGCCAGGCGCTGCCCCGGCCCGCTGCGCCTCCGAGGCTTGGCCGTCATCATGCAGCACGACGTGCCCGCTTATCGTCACGGTCCCGGCCTTGTAGTTGCCCCGCGCGCGATCGCCGACGACGTCGGTCCCGGGCCGCAAGAACTTCACGTGGTGCGGCATCGTGAAATTGCCGTCGTTGAGGTTGGAATTCGTTTGATCGGTCTCGATCCGAAAGTCGCGGGTCGCGGCACCCGGCGCCGTCGTCACCACCGCCGGCCGCGGAGCGGGACTCGGCGCGGCCGCAACGGTCACCGCGGCCACGGCCGCCAGAGCAGCATTTCGGATCGATTCGTGCAGCATGTATTCCGTCATGTATCGCGCCTGGGCGCCCAAAGTTCCTCGGCTTCGCCAGCCCGCCCGGTGGGCCGGAGGGCGGTGCGTGTCGGCCCACTGCTGCGCTGCAGGACGATTCAGATGGCGACGCGCTGACCAGTTCCAATCGCCACGCACGACATCGGATCTTCGGCGACGATGACCGGGATGCCGGTCACCTCACCGAGCAGTATGTCGAGGCCCCGCAGCAGCGCGCCGCCGCCGGTGAGGATGACGCCGCGATCGATGATGTCGGCCGCCAGCTCGGGCGGCGTTTTTTCAAGGACGGTTTTGACCGCTTCGACGATCGCCTGGACGGGCTCCGAGAGCGCTTCACGCACCTCTTCGCTGGTGATCTTGACGGTCTTGGGCAGCCCGTTGATGAGGTCGCGCCCGCGAATCTCCATCGCCAGCTCCGAGTCGAGCCGATACGCCGAGCCGATCTTGATCTTGATCTCTTCCGCCGTTCGTTCGCCGATCATCAAGTTGTAAACCCGCCGGATATGGCGAATGATCGCTTCGTCGAGCTTGTTTCCGGCAACGCGGATCGACTGCGAGACCACGATGCCGCCCAGCGAAATCACGGCCACGTCGGTGGTGCCGCCGCCGATGTCGACGACCATGTTTCCCGATGGACCGTCGATCGGTAATCCGGCGCCGATCGCCGCGGCCATCGGCTCTTCGATGATGTCGACCGACCGCGCACCGGCAAGTTTTGCCGCGTCGCGAACCGCCCGCTCCTCGACCGAGGTGATCTCGGCCGGAACACAGATGACGACAGATGGCTTGGGCTGGAAGATCGACGCGAAGAACGAGCGGTTCTTCATGACTTTCTTGATAAAATAACTGAGCATCGCTTCAGTCACTTCGAAGTCGGCAATGACGCCGTCACGCAGCGGCCGGATCGCTTGGATATGACTTGGCGTCTTGCCCAGCATCTGCCGGGCCTCCTCGCCGACAGCCAACGTTTTATTGGTCCGAATGTCTTTCGCGACTACGGACGGCTCGCGCAGAACGATGCCTTTACCTCTGACGTACACCAGTACGTTTGCCGTACCAAGGTCAATGCCGATGTCGATGGTGGTGAATCTCCAGTTTCCGCGCGCACGTGAGACGGCGCGCGGATTGTTAAAGCATCCCGGCGGCGCCGACCGCCAGGTGGGCTAAGCTGCGTTCGGGGGTGGTGCGCGAAATCCCCGAAGTCCGGCGCTACGATACGCGCGGAAAGGCGCTGGTCTCGAACGTTCCGGTCGGCTCCATGTACGGCGTGATCCCGCTCGAGCGCTGGACCTGCGCGCCCAGCGACGAAAGCATCTCTTCGAGCCGCTCGTAGCCGCGATCGATGTATTCCAAGCCGATGATTTCCGTTTCGCCGTGCGCCGCGAGGCCGGCGACCACCAGCGCCGCCCCGGCCCGGATATCGGGGGCTTCCACCGGCGCACCCGAGAGCGGCGAGCCGCCTTTGATGAGCGCGGTGTTGTTGTCCATCGCGACCCGCACGTCGGCGCCCATGCGCCGGAGTTCGTTGACGTATTGAAAACGCGCGTTGAAGATTGATTCCTCGACCACGCTCGTCCCGGGCGTCGTGCACAGAAATGTCAGCATCGGCGGCTGGAGATCGGTCGGAAAACCCGGATGAGGCGCAGTCACGATGTCGGTGCCGCCCTTGATCGACGCGGCTTCGGCACGGATCCAATCTCCACCCAACGTGAGCTTCACGCCGCACTCGCCCAATTTTTGGACGAGCGCCGTAAGATCTTGCGGGCGGCAACGCGTCACGGTGACATCGCCGCGCGTCACGGCGCCGGCCAGCAGCAGGGTCCCGCTGACGATGCGGTCCGGGATGATCGTGTATTCGACGCCGTGCAGCGACTCGACGCCGTCGACGCGCATCGTATCACCGCCGATGCCGGCGATGCGCGCGCCCATCGCGACCAGGAAGTTTGCCAGATCGACGACTTCGGGTTCCATCGCCGCGTTGCGAATGGTGGTCGTCCCGCGCGCGAGGGCCGCGGCGAGCATCGCATTTTTGGTAGCTCCGACCGAAGGGATCCGAAACTCGATGTCGGCGCCGCGCAACTGCTTGGCCGGCGCCTGGGCGATCAGGTAGCCGTGCTCGTTGGTGACGGTCGCGCCGAGGGTCCGCATTGCCATCTCGTGCATGTCGGTCGCTCGGGTGCCAAGGATACAGCCCCCGGGCAGCGAGACCTCAGCCCGGCCGAACCGCCCCAGCAGCGGCCCGACTACGTCGAACGACGCGGCCAACTTGCGCACCAGCGTCCAAGGCGCCCGGTAGGTGGCGACGTTGCTGGCGTCGATGGTGAGGGTATTCGGACCATCGAGCGAGAGCCGCGCGCCGAGCGCTTCGAGCAACGACCACATCACCGACACGTCGGTGATGCGGGGGACCCGGTGCAGGGTCACTTTGCCCTTCGCCATGAGCGCGGCGGCCATGATCGGGAGCGCAGCGTTTTTCGCGCCGTGCGTTTCGACGGAGCCTTCCAGGCGCGCCCCACCATTGACGCGCAGCGTCGTATCGAGCCGATCTAAGAGATTCATTCCTCGCGCCGTTCAAAAGCCGCTGCGTGCAGCGGGTTGCAGGGGCGGCATGCCCGTCCCATGGTACCCGCCGATTTCTCCGCGCACGAGGATGTTCTTTGCCCGGCATTTGATAACGCATGGTTAAGTAACCCGACCCTCGTTATCGTGCATCGGGAGGAATTCGTGGCTCGTAGCATCATTGCGCCGGCAGAGCGCGTAACGAATCTGCGTTGGGGTATCGCCCTCATCCTGGGCCTGGGCGTGCTCGTCAACTACATCGACCGCAGCGCGCTCAGTGTCGCGGCCAAACCCTTGAACTCCGAACTCGGGGTTGGGCCGGCCGAATTCGGCCTGCTCAGCGGCGCTTTCTTCTGGATTTACGCACTCGCTCAAGTTCCGATCGGCGTGCTGCTCGACCGCTTCGGCGTGATGCTGCTCTCTCGGATCAGCGCGTTGCTCTGGACGCTGGCCTCGGCGTTGACCGCGCTCGCACCAAATTTCGGCCTGCTCTTCGCGGCCCGAGCATTCCTGGGCATCGCCGAGGCGCCGACGTTTCCCGCCAACGCCAAGGCGGTCGGCTACTGGTTTCCACGCGCCGAGCGCAGCCTCGCAACCTCCCTGTTCGACGCCGCGGCCAAGCTTTCGAGCGGGGTCGGCGTGCTCTTCACGGGCTGGCTGCTGGTGCAGTTCGGCTGGCGCGGAATGTTCTGGTCGACCGCCGCGCTGAGCTTGGTGTTCTTCGCGCTGTTCTATATCTTTTATCGCAATCCGGGCGACGACAAGCGCCTCACGCACGCTGAAGCGCAGTACATCCGTGAAGGCGGCGGCGAGCCGGAAACGCCGACGGGAGAAGTCCCGCGCGGCCCGGGAATCGGCTTCCTGCTGCGCCAGCCCAAAGTCTGGGGACTGACGCTCGGCTTCAGCGCGTACGATTACCTCTTCGCGCTGCTGCTCACGTGGCTGCCGAGTTACCTGACATCGACGTTTTCGATCAACCTGTTGAGCGCCGGCGGCTACGCGCTGCTGATTTGGGGCGTCGCAACCGTCAGCGACCTCGTCATCGGCGGCTGGCTCGTCGACTATCTGATCAGCCGGGGTGCCGATGCCAACCGCGTGCGCAAGACGCTACTCATCGCAGGCCTGGTCATCGGTTTTACCGTGATCGGCGCCGCCTACACCAAAGATCTGCACGTCGCTGTGCTCTGGATGACGATCGCCGCGGCCGGAATTGCCTTTCACGCGCCCGTCGCGTGGTCGATTCCCGGATTGATCGCGCCGCGCAACAGCACCGGCCAAATCGGCGGAATCATGAATTTGTTCGGCAATCTGTCGAGCTTCGCCGCACCGGTCGCGACCGGCTTCATCGTCGCGAGCACCGGTTCGTTTTCGGCCGCGATCGTCACCGCCGCGCTGATTCTGCTCGTCGGCATCGGCGCCTACGTGTTCGTGCTGGGCCGGATCGAGAAAATTGCCGAACCCGTCTGAGCGGGCCGCCGATGCGGCGGCGCCCGTGTTCGTCGGAATCGACCTCGGCACGAGCGCGGTAAAAGTGCTGGCCGTGACGACGAGCGGCCAGGCGATCTCGTCCGGCGCTGAATTTTATGGGCTGCTCACGCCGCACCCCGATTTTGTCGAACAGGATGCCAACGTCATCTATCAAGCGACGATGCGCGTCCTCGAGCGGGTGCTGGCCGACGTGCGACTGCGCGGCAGCGAAGTCGCCGCGATCGGGTTCTCGAGCGCGATGCACGGCATCCTCGCCGTCGACGAGAATGGCGAACCGATCTCGCATGTCATCACCTGGCTCGATCGTCGCAGCGCCGCGATCGCGGACGCGTGGCGCGCCGACGGCACGGGGATCGAACTGTACCGGCGCACCGGCGCACCGACGCATCCGATGCTGCCGCTGCTCAAACTGCGCTGGCTGCGCGACAACGAGCGCGATCTGTTCGCCCGCGCCAAGCGCTTCATCGGCCTCAAAGAACTGTTCGTGTTTCGCTGGACCGGTGAATGGCTCGTCGATTGGGGGTTGGCCGCGGCGACGGGAATGTTCGCCTTAAGCAAACCCGACTGGGATGAACGCGCACTCGAGTTGGCCGGCGTCGATGCAGCACGGCTTGCGCAGCCGGCGGCGCCATCCACGGCACTGCGCACATTTCGCGCTTCGATCGCCCGCGAATTACATCTCGCCCCGCACACCGCCGTCGTGCTGGCATCCAGCGATGGAGCGTTGGCCAATATCGGGATCGGCGCGTCGCTGGCCGGTGATCTCGCCTTGACGCTGGGGACCAGCGGCGCGATTCGCGTTCTGGTCGACGCACCCGCGATCGACGACGCGGGCCGCACGTTCTGCTACCGCGCCGACGATACGCGGTTCATCGTCGGCGGACCGACCAGCAGCGCGGGTGCATCGTTGGACTGGATCTTCGCCCTGCTCATCGCCGAGCTGCCCAAAGAAGAGCGGTTCGCGCGCGCCGTCGAACTCGCCGCCGGCGTCGCGCCGGGCGCCGACGGCGCCGTGGTCCTGCCGTTTCTTTCCGGCGAGCGCGCACCATATTGGCGCAGTTCGCTGCGCGGGACTTTCGACGGTCTGGATCTCTCGCACGACCGCGCCACCATCGTGCGGGCCGGCTTCGAGGGCGTCGTCTTCGGCATGAACGCGGTCTATGACGTTGTCCGCGCGACGGTCGGCGAGGCCCAGCGCCTGCTGCTCTCCGGCGGTCTGACGAAAGCGCCGCTGGTCCGCACGCTGCTCGCCGACGTCTTCAATCTCCCGGCCGTCCAGCCGCATCAACAGGAAGCCTCGGCCTTTGGTGCCGCACTGCTGGCGGCGGAAGCGGTCGGTGCAATCGCCGATGCGACCGCGTGCGCCCGCGGCGTCGGCTACGACGACCCGACCTTGCCGCAAGCGGACCAGCTGGCCGCATATCGGGCGGCCTACGAGCGCTACGCGCGCTTCGTCCAGGCGCACCTCGAACTCTACGGTTGAAGCGCGACCCGCTCGCATATGCCGCGTTGCTCGTGCTCGCGACGATCTGGGGTTACAACTGGGTCGTCATCAAGATCGCGACCCACGACGCCGACCCATTCTCGGTCTCGGCGCTGCGCTCGGTTGTCGGAACGCTGTGTTTATTTGCCGCACTGCTTCTGACGCGCCGCCCGCTGCGCCCGACGCCGGTCGTCCCGACACTGCTGCTGGGTCTGCTGCAGACGACCGTCTTCACGCTGCTGCAAGTGCTGGCAATCGCGAGCGGCGGTGCCGGCAAGACGGCCATTCTCGCCTACACGATGCCGTTTTGGGTGGTGCTCATCGCCGGTCCGGTGCTGCACGAGCGCGTCTCGCGCAGCGGTGCAGCGGCGCTGGCTCTGGGTGCCATTGGGCTGGCGCTGGTGCTGATGCCGCTCGATCCCGGCGGCGGATTGGCGAGCAGAGCCTTTGCGCTCGGCGGCGCGATCGTGTGGGCAATCAGCGCCGTGTACGGGAAGGCCCTCCGCGCGGCGCATAAGAGCGATCTCTTAGCATTGACCGCGTGGCAGATGCTCTACGGCACCGTTCCGCTGGTGCTGATAGCAGCACTCGTCCCGCTGCACGTGTTGCGCCCAACGGTCACGTTCTGGTTGGCGATCGCATATGTCGCGGTGCTTGGAACGGCCCTGGCATGGCTGCTGTGGATGTTTATCCTGAGCCGTTTGAACGCGGGCGTCGCCGGCATTGCGTCGCTGCTGACGCCGGTCATCGGCGTGATCGCCGCCTGGGTGCAGCTGGGTGAACGTCCCGGACCGCTCGAGATCCTCGGCCTGACAATCATCGTCGCGGCCCTCGTCATAAACATGATCCCAGCGACTGCCCAGCCGGCAGCGGGAGTCCGATGAAATCGAATTTCCGAGCGGGACAAGCGAGCTAACGCGGGAACGCTATCGAACCTGACGACTCCACTTCTCGGCTTCTGCTTTGAGGGGCGCGATGTATCTACGATTCGTCCTCGCTTTGATCGTCTGCTGTACGTTCGTGTTCAATGCGGCGAGCGCAACGCAACGCGTGCGGCCAACCGCTGCCGTCAACGTCGATTGGCCCGCCTACAATAACGACAGCACATCCGATCGCTATGTATCGCTCGATACGATCAACACGTCGAACGTCAGCGGACTGCACACGATCTGCACCCTCAATCTCGGCCAACAGCTCAATTTTCAAAATGGCCCTATCGTCGTCGGCGGCGTGCTGTATGTGACGACGTCCAATCAGACCGTCGCCGTCAACGCGACGACCTGCAGCCTGATTTGGACGAACACGCACACGATCTCAAAGACGCTCGCGCGCACGAACCGCGGCGCGGCGTATGCTGACGGAATGCTCTTTCGCGGCTTCGGCGATGGACACGTGATCGCGATCAACGCGACGACGGGCGCGACGGTCTGGGATCAGAAAGTTATCGCGAGCGGAAGTCTCGAGTACATCTCGGGAGCACCGGTCACCTGGAATACGGCCGTCATCGTCGGGACAGCCGGCGGCGAGAGCGGACAAGCCTGCCACGTCTTCGCGCTCGACCATAGTACCGGCGCGGTGACGTGGACGCAGCAAACCGTTCCCAACGTCGGAAGTCCGAACGCGAAAACCTGGAAGGGCGCCACGCACATCGCGGGCGGCGCCACATGGTCTTCGTTCACGATCGATCCGTCGACGGGCAAACTCTATGTTCCCGTCGGCAACCCCGGACCCGACTTCGACGACCGCGACCGGTTGGGTCGGAATCTCTACACGGTGGCCGTCATGGAGTTCGACCTGTCGACGGGGGCGTTCGATCGCGCAATGCAATTCGATGCGCAGGACGTTCACGATTGGGATCAAGCGGCCACCCCGGCGGTCGTGATGCTGTCGAACGGCATCAAGACCGAACTCGTTGCGGGCAAGGACGGCTATCTGCGTTCGGTCGCGGTCAAGACGTTTGAGCAGGCGTGGCAGACGCCGATAACGACGATCAAGAACGCTGCCGCGCCGATTTCGCCGACTGGCACGCACTATTGCCCCGAAGGCGCCGTGTATTGGAACGGTGCGGCCTACTCCCCGGCGACGGGCCTGGCGTACGTCAACTCCGCCGACCGTTGCGTGACGATCGAACGTGAGGCCACACCCGCGCCGTACGTTCCCGGACAGCCTTGGCTGGGTTCGGCCGACGGGTACGGGCAGCGTGATCCGAAGGTATCAGGCTGGCTCAGTGCGGTGAACGCGACCACCGGCGCGGTGGCGTGGACGTATCATGCTACGCTTCCGCTTCTGGCCGGCGTGACGCCGACGGCCGGCGGCCTGGTTTTTACCGCCGATCTAAGCGGGAACGTGTTGGCCTTCAACGCCGCGAGCGGCGCGCTGCTCGCAACGGTCTCCACCGGCATGCCCGTCGGCGGCGGCGTGATTTCATACGCCGTAAACGGCGTGCAATACGTCGCGGTCGCGGCCGGCATGGCATCGAGTTCCTTCGGCACCGGGAACCCGGCTTCCGCGATCGTTATCCTGGGAATCTGAAGGACCGCTGCGGTCCCGGCGACTGCGGGCGGATACCGACGCAATCGGCTACGGAGCCGCGCCCCAAAGGAGCGCGCCGCGCTGTTGCGGCGCGCTCCGGAAGCCGCCTAGCTGGGCTGGTCGCGATTCTCCCGCGTGCTGGACGTTAGGGCGTCGGCCACGTTGCGTTGCTCGCGCCGCGTCGTCTCCGAGATGCGCTCGGCGTCTTGGACCTCGCGCTTACCGACGACGATTTCTTCGGTCACGACCGGCACCTTCGTCACCGTGACACGCTCTTCGGTCAACGGGATGGACACAGCCTCATCCCCGCCCAGCGGGGTGTCACTCACCGGTGTTGATGCGCGCGCCGGGCGCCGCTCGATGAAAAGCTCTTCGCGCATCAGCGGAACATCGATGTCGTGTGATTCGGTGACGATGTCGGTTCCGACCGTTGCCTCACCGCGCGAGATGCGTTGCTTATCGATGCGCAGGCGCTCTTCGCGCAGCTGCACGCGGGTGCCCTCGTCGACGGGATTTCCCGCCCGATAGCGGCCGTAGTCGTCGTACGCCGTGGCAACGTCGTACGCCGTGGCAACGTCGTACGCCGCTGCATCGTCGTTCGCCGTCCGGACGTCGGGCGCGTCGGACATGTCAGCGGCAGCGGTGTTGCCGTCCAGCGACGCCGGGCGCGACGCATCCAAGCGGGCCCGTTCGGAGGGCGAAGTACGATAGCGGGTTGCATCCGTAAGCGGTGCGTCTGCCCGCGCAGCGTCGCCCGCGTTCACGCCAAGCCCCGACCCATAGCTCGGCACACTGGCGCTCGTCTGATAGCGTCCCGCGGTTCCATAACCGGTTGCTCCGAAGCCGCTGGTGATCACGCGTCCGCCGCACTGGGAGAGAATCTCGGCGGCAAGTTCGGGATGATTATCGCCGTTGACCGTCACGATCGCGCCGTGAGCAGGCAGCGAGCCCGCCCCACGGGCGTCCTGGTCGTCGACCCCGTGCCGGATCAGCGCTTCGTACAGTGACTCGTCGCCCTCGCCGAAGAAACGCATGAACCAGTTGTCGGACTCGACGCGCGTCGTAGAGTCGTCACCCGACGCGAGCTCATCGTCGGGCGTCATCATGTCGCCCCGTCCGCCCGCCGAATATGCTGGCGGAATCGGGCTGATGA
>Ga0302325_10033910_pt1 | contig 10449 bp, 8 predicted proteins | sample Palsa_T0_2_FD_201948 | JGI IMG/M metagenome (GOLD analysis project Ga0302325, IMG submission 201948) | Peat permafrost microbial communities from Stordalen Mire near Abisko, Sweden - Palsa_T0_2 | ecosystem: Environmental > Terrestrial > Soil > Palsa > Peat permafrost | place: Sweden: Abisko...
CGTACGTCGGGCAGCAGGACCCGGTGATCTTCGGTCCGACCTCGGTCGGTACGTACGAAGGTGATGCCGGAACCTTGGTCGACAGCAAGCTGGCCGGCTACGAGGCCAACGCCCTCGGCTTCCTGGAACCGCAGTTCTGGTACTTCACGAAGTAGCTTGTCGACGAACGTGATCCGCGGTGGGATGATGTACCCGGCATGACCGGGTACATCATCCGCCGCCTCGGGCAGTCGATCATCGTCGTGCTCGGGGTGACGATCATCACGTTCCTTTTGCTGCACCTGCTGATCGTGCAACAGGGACTGGGGACCGTCGGTCGTGAGGTCCTTGGAAACCCTCGGGCCACACCGCTGGCGCTGCACCAGTTCGAACACGCGAACTACCTCGACAGGCCATTCCTCGACCAGTACTGGCTATTCCTGGTACGGCTGCTCCACGGGAACCTCGGGTACTCGTACCAGTACAACCGCACGGTCGATTCCCTGCTCGCCACCGAGTTGCCCCGAGACCTGCTGCTCGGCGGCCTGTCGCTGTTCTTCTCGCTGGTGATCGCGATCCCCGTCGGCGTCGCCCAGGCGGTGAAGCGCAACAAGGCCGTCGACTACGTCGGCACGGGGGTCAGCTTCATCCTCTACTCGATGCCGCAGTACGCGATCGCGCTGCTGCTGATCCAGTTCCTGTCGATCACCTTCCACGTGTTCCCGGCAACGGTGCCGCCGAACTCCTCGCCGATCACGCTGCTCGAGCATCCCGGCCCGCTCGTGCTGCCGGTGGCGAGCCTTACGCTCGTCAGCTACGCATACTTCAGTCGCTACATGCGCTCCTCGGCGATCGACACGCTCGCTCAGGATTACATCCGCACCGCCAGGGCCAAGGGGTTGCCCGAGCGCCTGGTGCTGATGCGCCACCTGCTCCGCAACTCGATGATCACCGTCGTGACGCTCGTCGGGCTGTCGATTCCGGTGATCCTCACCGGCACGCTGATCATCGAGCAGGTGTTCAACTATCAGGGGGCGGGTCTGGAGTACTACCAGGCCGCTCTCCGCCCCGACTACGAGGTGATGCTCGGCATCACGGTGCTCGTCGGAGTGGTCACCGTGCTCGGGAACCTGATGGCCGACATCGGCTACGCGATGCTCGATCCACGAATCAGGTACTGAGGTCGTGGCGTGACCGCGGTCAATCCCAGGCAGGTGGAGGTAGAGCTCGTCCCCGAAGGGGGCGAGGTCGTCTCCAGCGGTAGCCCGTGGCGGCTGGTCGGTCGCACCTTCATGCAGAACAAGCTGGCGATCATCGGCGTCGTCGTGGTCGTGCTACTCGTCCTGTTCTGCTTCATCGGGCCGCTGATCTACCACACCGATCAGATCGACGACAACCTGGCGTTGGCCAACGCTGGGCCAGGCTCGAGCCACCTGCTCGGGAACGACTCGAGCGGCTTCGACATCGTTGGCCGGCTGATGTTGGGGGGCAAGAGCTCGCTCGAGGTCGGGTTCGTGGTCGGGATCGTGTCGACGCTGGTCGGCCTGATCTACGGCGCCATCTCGGGCTACTTCGGGGGCTTCCTCGACGGGGTGTTGATGCGGGTCATCGACGTCGGCCTCGCGATCCCGATCGTGTTCCTGTTCATCTTCATGGCGCAGATCTACCGGCCGACCCTGCTCCTATTGATCGTGCTGCTGGTGATCGTCTCATGGCTGATCCCGGCCCGGTTGGTTCGCGGCGAAGCGCTGACGCTGCGGACGCGTGAGTACGTCCAGGCGGTGAAGGTGATGGGCGGGACGCCGTGGCGGATCATCCTCCGCCACCTGGTCCCGAACACGATTGGGACGATCGTCGTCACGGTCACGTTCCAGATCGCGAACTCGATCCTGACGCTCGCCGTGCTCCAGTACCTCGGGTTCGGCCTGCCGCCCAGCACGCCGACGTGGGGCTCGATGCTGTCCGACGGAACGAGCAACCTCCAGGACGGATACTGGTGGCAAGTCTACCCGGCGCTGATTATCATCGTGCTCACGGTGGTCGCGTTCAACTTCATCGGCGACGCGCTGCAGGACGCGTTCGACGTTCGTCTGCAGGAACGCTAGGAAGTGGCCCGACCGAGTCCTGACTGGAGGCACGGATGGCTCCGCTGATCGAGGTGGTGGATCTCAAGACGCGGATCCCGCTGCGAAGCGGGACCGTCCATGCGGTTGATGGGCTCAGCTTCGCCGTCCAGCCGGGAGAGACGGTCGGGATTGTCGGCGAATCGGGCTGCGGCAAGACGATGGCCGCGATGTCGATCATGCGCCTGCTGCCGCGGAACGCGTTCATCGCCAACGGCGAGATCCGGTTCGGCGGTCGCGACCTGACCAAGATCAGCGACGCCGAGCTGCGCAAGGTTCGCGGCAACGACATCGGGATGGTGTTCCAGGATCCGATGACGTCGCTCAACCCGACGATGATGATCGGCAAGCAGATCGCCGAGGGCGTGCTGATCCACCGCGACGTCTCCAAGGACGACGCCATGAAGCGGGCGGCCGAGGTGCTCGAGATGGTCGGCCTCCCGCGGCCCGCAGAACGGCTCAAGGACTACCCGCATCAGCTGTCCGGGGGCCTGCGCCAGCGCGTGATGATCGCGATGGCCCTCGCCTGCGAGCCGAAGCTGCTGATCGCCGACGAGCCGACGACGGCGCTCGACGTCACCATTCAGGCGCAGATCCTGAGACTGCTCGACCAGCTCAAAAAAGAGCTCAACATGGGGATCATCCTGATCACCCACGACATGGGGGTGATCGCAGGCAGGGCCGATCGCGTCGTGGTCATGTACGCCGGGCAGAAGATCGAGACCGCCGAGACGGTCGATCTGTTTACGCACGTCCGCCACCCGTACACCGAGGCGCTGCTCGCGTCGATTCCGAAGCTCGACCAGGACCGCAGCCAGGTCCTGTACTCGATCCCCGGGCTGCCGCCCGACCTGCGCCGTCCATCGCTCGCCTGCCGGTTCGCCCCGCGATGCGCGTTCGCCACCGACCAGTGCCGGACTCAGGGGCCAAAGCTCGAAGGCGATCCGGAGCACGCCGAGCACGAGTTCGCCTGCTTCCACCCCCGCGCCTCCTCGGCTGCGGACATCTCCGACATCGCTGCGGGCTTGCTCGCCGAGGCCGAGTCCAACAAGGCGCTGGCGGAGACGTTCGGCAAGGAGCTCGAGTTGCTCGAGGTGACCGACGAGGGAGCCGCCGCTCTGGTGCCGAGCGGCGACGCCGGCAAGCCCGACATCGTGCTCGAGTTCAAATCGGTGTCAAAGGAGTTTGCCGTCACCGCCGGTGCCCTGCTGCGGCGGAAGGTCGGCGCCCTGCAGGCGGTCACCGACGTCGAGCTCGCGGTCCGCCGGGGCGAGACGTTTGGGCTCGTCGGCGAGTCCGGCTGCGGCAAGACCACGCTCGGCCGGCTGGGCGTCGCACTCGAGGTCCCGACCGGCGGTCAGGTGCTGTTCAACGGCGAGGACATCAACGCTTTCAAGCGCGCCGAGCTGCGCCACAAGCGGCGCGATCTCCAGTTCATGTTTCAGGATCCTTATGCGTCGCTCGACCCACGCATGCGCGTCAAGGAGATCATCTCCGAGCCGCTCGATATCGCCAAGCGGGGGTCGAACGCTGAGCGCGAAGAGGCCGTTCTCCGGCTGCTCGACGAGGTCGGACTGGCCCGGGACCACGCGGAGCGGTATCCACACGAGTTCTCGGGCGGTCAGCGCCAGCGTCTCGGGCTCGCGCGTGCACTCGCGCTGAACCCGGACGTGATCGTCGCCGACGAGCCGGTGTCGGCGCTTGACGTCTCGATCCGCTCGCAGGTGCTGAACCTGATGAAGCGGGTCCAGACCTCGCACCGACTTACCTACATCGTCATCTCCCACGACCTGTCCGTGGTCCGCTACCTCGCCGACCGGATCGGCGTGATGTACCTCGGCAAGATCGTCGAGATTGGCACCGGCGACGACATCTACGAGCGCGCCGCACACCCTTACACGGCCGGTCTGCTCAAGGCGATCCCGCTGCCAAATCCCGAGCAGGCGCGCAAGAACGTCGATGTCCCGATCAAGGGCGAGCTCCCGTCGCCACTGAACCCACCGTCGGGTTGCCGGTTCCGGACCCGCTGCCCGCTCGCGCAGGACAAATGCGCCGAGGTTGTACCGGAGCTGCGCTCGTTCGGAGTCGAGCACCGGGCCGCGTGCCACTTCCCGCTCCAGCCGTTGGTCGAGAACGGGGCCGCCGCCGGCACCGCGAGCGCCGCCGTGGCCGCCGAGCAGCCGGGCTGATCCCGGACACGGCGCGCGGGATCGGTGTGCCGAGGCGTCGGTTTCGCGCTGACCGGCCGGCGCTCACCGCCGCCGGCCTGCTCGTTGTGCTGGTGCTGCTTGCCGTCGCGGCGCCGCTCGTCGTCGACATCGCCGGCACGACCGGGCCAAACGTCCGCAACCCCGCCACGCTCACGGCGTTCGGCGTGTCCGCGGGTCCGAGCGCCGCACATCCATTCGGGGTCGACGCGCTGGGCCGGGATGTGTTCGCGCGCGTTGTGTACGGCGCGAGGGTGTCGCTGGAGGTCGGGCTCCTCGGCGCCGCGGTGGCGACGGCACTCGGCGGCCTGATCGGCATCGCCGCCGCGATCGCGCCCGGCTGGCTGGGGACCCTGCTGATGGGCGCCGTCGAAGCGTGCCTGGCCGTCCCGGCGATCGTGCTCGGTCTTGGCATCGGAGCGGCCTGCGGCGCCGATGGGTGCGCCGCCGGGCTGATCGCTCCCGGCCGAGGGACCGTCATCTTCATCGTCGCGGTGGCCGGCTTCGGGGCCGTTGCACGGATCGTCAGTGAACGGGTTCGGACGCTGCGCGAGCAGCCGTTCGTCGACGCCACGAGCTCACTCGGAGCCTCGCCCTCGCGGCTGCTTCGCCGTGAAATCCTGCCGAACCTGATCGATCCGCTGCTCGTGGTCGCTCTTCAGCTGGTGCCAATGGCGATTCTGCTGGAAGCCGCGCTCGCATTCCTCGGCGTTGGCGTCCGACCGCCGGCCCCCGACTGGGGGCAGATGATCGCCGGGGCGGGCGACGCGATCATCAGCGGCAATCCCGCCTGGTGGTACCTCGTGTTCCCCGGACTCGCCCTGCTCTCGACGGTACTTGCGTTCAGCCTGGTCGCGCGAGCCGTGGCGCGGGGGCGCGGGATCACGGCGACCTCTGTGCTGCCTGCCTGAGCATGGCCGTCCACGTGATCCATCGCGTGCTCCGTGCGGTTCTCGCGCTCGTGCTGATCGGTGTGCTGACCTTCGTCCTGTTCACCGTGCTTCCCGATGCCGACCCCGCTCGGCTGCGGGCGGGTCTCGGAGCGAGTCCGGCGGTGCTCGCCCATATCAGCGCGCAACTGGGCGTGCACCACTCACTGTGGGTGCAGTTCACCGACTACATGAAGGGCATCTTCCTCCATCTCAACCTCGGCTACAGCTATCGCAGCGGCCGGTCCGTGCTGAGCCTGATCGTCGCGCGGTTGCCGGCGACGCTGTCGCTGGCCGGGGGTGCGGCCGTGCTGTGGCTGGTGCTGGGATTGCCGCTCGGAGTTCTCGCCACTCGCCGGCGGGGCAGGCTGATCGACCGAGCGGCGCTCGGCACGGCATTCGCACTCGGCTCGACGCCGGTGTTCTGGCTGGGGTTGATCGCCCTCTACCTGTTCGCTTCCGACATCGGTCGCTTCCCGATCCTGCCAGGCGCGAACTCGTACGTTCCACTCACGGTCGACCCGGGGAAGTGGTTCTCGTCGCTGATTCTGCCGTGGCTCGTGCTTGCGTCGTGCCAGGGGGCGCTGTACTTCAGGCTCGTGCGCGACGAGCTGCTCGGCGTGAGCGACGCGGGCTACATCCGCACGGCGCGCGCCAAAGGGCTGACCGAACGGCGGGTGATCTCGCACTACCTGTTGCGCCCGGTGCTGGCCCGCGTAATCGCGCGGTCCGGATCTCTGCTCGGCGGCCTGCTCGGCGCGGTCGTGGTGACCGAGACCGTGTTCAAGATCCACGGCGTCGGGCTGCTCGCCTACGAGGCGGTCCGCCAGTCTGACTTCCCGGTCGTGCAGGGCACGGTGGTGCTCGCCGCGATGTTCGTCGTGGCGGTGAACCTCGTGCTCGATCTCGCTCACGTCCGGCCCATGGGAGATCCGGAGGCGATCGCCGCTTGAGCGAGCCGTTGCTGATCGTCGAGGACCTCAGCGTCCGCTTCCAGACCGGCGAGAGGGCGGTGCAGGCCGTCGACGGGGTCTCCTACTCGGTCGGTGCGGGCGAGCGGCTCGGGATCGTAGGCGTGCCCGGCTCGGGCAAGAGCGTGCTGGCACTGACGACGCTCGGGCTGACGGATGACCCGCGGGTGGAGATCCAGGGACGGATCATGTTCGACGGCAGGGATCTGATCCAGCTGTCCGGTGCGCAGCTGCGGCGGGTCCGCGGCGACGAGATCGCGATCCTGTTCGCGCCACCGCGCTCATCGGCGCATCCGTCGTACACGGTCGGGTCGCAGCTGATCGAGGCGGTGCTCGCGCACCGCTCGGTGTCGGCTCGGGCGGCGCGCGACCGCGCGATCGACATGCTCGAGCTCGTCGGGATCCCTGAGCCGCACCGCCGCGTCGACCGATACCCGCACGAACTTGCGGACGGCATGCTCCAGCGGGCGCTGGTCGCGATGGCGCTGATCAACGAGCCGAAGCTGCTGCTCGCCGACGAGCCGACGGCCGGTCTCGACATCACTGTGCGGGCGCAGATCATCGCGCTGCTCGATCAGCTGCAGGGGCGGCTCGGGCTGGCGATGATCATCTTCACGCGCGAGCTCGGGACGGCCGCGGCGCTTGCCGCGGAACTCGCGCTGCTCGATGCCGGCAGGATCGTCGAGCGCCGCCGCACCGACAAGCTCGGCGACCGCGCGGCGCCGCGCGCCCGGACGATCGAGCGGCCATCACCGAGGCCCGCGAGCTCGCCACCGCTGGTCGAAGTTGGCAACCTGGTCAAACACTTCCGGGTCGCCCGGGCGACGGTGACGGCGGTAGATGACGTCTCATTCGAGGTGGAGCGGGGCGAGACGTTCGGGATCGTCGGGGAGCGCGGGTGCGGCAAGAGCACCGTCGCGCGACTGATCGCGGGGCTGCTCAATCCGACCTCCGGCCAGGTGCTGTTCGAGGGCCAGGAGATCAGCGCGTATCGCGGCGAGGCGCTGAAGGCGGCGCATCGCGAGGTGCAGATCGTTCTCGCGGACCCTTACTCGTCGCTGAACCCGCGCCGGCGGGTCGGGTCGATGATCGCTGACCCGTTCGCGATCCACGGCCTGTATCCGGACGAGAGCGAGCGCAAGCGGAGGGTCGAGGAGCTGATGTCCCACGTCGGGGTCGATCCTGAGCACTACGACCGCCGGCCGCACGAGCTCTCCGGCGGCGAGCGCTCGCGGATCGCGGTCGCGCGCGCGGTCGCGCTCGAGCCCAAGCTGCTGATCGCCGACGAGCCGGCGTCCACGCTCGGTGACCGCACCCGGCTCGAGGTGCTGAACCTGCTCGGCGAGCTCCAGCGTGAGCTGGGCCTGACGCTGATCCTGATCGCGCACGATCTGGCGGCTGTAGGGCACATGTGCGACCGCGTGGCGGTCATGTACCTCGGCAAGCTGGTCGAGCTGGGGGCGGGCGAGGCGCTGTACGACTTTCCCCGGCACCCGTACACGGGCGCGCTGGGGGATCGCCTACTGCTGTCAGGTGACGCCCCGAGTCCGGCCAACCGGCCGCGGGGGTGCGTGTTGCACCCGCGCTGCCCTAAGGCTGAAGACAGGTGCTCGGAGCAGGAGCCGGAGCTCGAGGACAAGGGTGGCGGGACACGGGCGGCGTGCCACTTCCCGCTCTAGCCGGCTCTAGCCGGCGTCGGCTTCTTCCTCCTCGGCTTCTTCTTCTTCTTCTTCTTCTTCTTCTTCCTCGTCGTCGTCCTCGACGTACAGCGACTCGCCCGCGAGCTCGTGACCCCGACGGTCCCAGAGCTTGACCTCGACGAAGTCGCCGCGGTAGTTGTCGGGCGCGATCAGCGTGAAGCGCTCGTCGAGCAGCTCGCACTGGTCGACCGCCAGATTCGCGAGCTCGGCGGTCACGATGGCGCCGCCGGGCACGAGCGGCACGCCCCAGACGAGCGTCATCTCTGCGGTCTTTCCCTGCTCACCGCGCCAGGTGCCGATCACCTCCTCGTTGAGGTCCAGCTTCCAGTCGGGGTTCGACTCCGCGGTCTCGGCGGTGAAGTCGGCAAGGGCGTTGAAATCGCTCGGTCCACCCTGGCCCTCGCCGAACGAGACGTACCCGTACAGGTCGTAGCCGGCGGTCGTGCGCGCGACCGCTGGGATGTACGTGCGCCCGCCGAACGCCCGGTCCGGGAACCACGCGATTTCGCCGGGCTCGCCGAGGTCCTCGCCCTCGGTGTCGAGCTCGCGGCAGGCGCCGAGGAAGTGCTCAGCGAGTGTGTCCGCCCAGCGACCGTAGGGCAGCGTTTCCTGCGGGGGCTCGGCGGCGAAGCTAATGACGAAGCGGTCGGTAGGCGGCATGGCGCGCCCGGGAGCTTATGCGTTGCGCTCGCCGCGCGTCGCTCAGAACGCGCCGCGGCGACTGAGAACGGCCGGGATCGTCTTCAGCAGGATCGACAGATCAAGGAACACCGACCATCGCTCGAGATAGACGAAGTCGAGGCGCACGAGATCGTCGAAGTCGAGCTCCGCCCGGCCCGAGACCTGCCACAGACCGGTGATCCCCGGCAGCACCAGGTAGCGCTTCTTGTGCCACTCCTCGAGCTTCTCGAAGTCCCGCATCGGCAGCGGGCGAGGGCCGACGAGTGACATCTCGCCGCGGACCACGTTGACGAGCTGCGGCAGTTCGTCGAGCGAGAACCGCCGCAGGAACCGCCCCACCGTCGTCAGGCGCGGGTCGTCGCGGATCTTGAACAGCGCGCCCGACTGCTCGTTGAGCGGTTCGAGATCGTCCTGGATCTGGTCCGCGTGCTCGCGCATCGTTCGGAACTTGAAGCAATAGAACGGTTTGCCCGCCATCCCGGGGCGGACCGAGCGATAGATCGCAGGTCCTCTCGACCCGAGCCTGATCGCGACCGCTATGACCAGCAGGATCGGCGATAGCAGGATCAAGCTGACGGTGGCGATCACGAGGTCGAAGGTGCGTTTGAGCGCGTAGTCGATCCCCTCGAACACGGGCGGGCGGAGCGTGAACAGCGGCACCGTCTGACCTGGCACGAACTCGGCACGCTCGGTCAGGATGTCCATCGTCGACGGGGCCACGTGCACCGTCACGCCACGCTGGTGGCACAGGTCGACGAGCTCGACCGCGCGCTCCTCGGGGAAGTCGGGATCGGCGATGATCACCTCCTGGACGCGCTCGCGGACGAGCACGTCCGGGAGCTCCTCGAGCTGGCCGAGCGACCGCAGTCCGTTGCTCGGCCGCGGCGTCAACGAGATGTAGCCAACCAGGTCGACGCGCGTCCGCGACTTGCCGGCCAGCGCGTGGGCGACCGCCTCGATGTGCTTGCCAGAGCCGACCAGGAGCGCGCGGCGCCGGTACCCGGCCTGTTCGAGCAGCCAGCCCGTGACGCGCGTGTGCAGATGGCGCAGGGCGCCGATGTAGACGGTGCCGAAGAACAGCGAGCCGTAGAACAGGGAGTAGCTCGAGAAGTGCTCGCCGTTCGCGAGCGCGAATACGAGCGCGATCACGGTCGCCTGGAACAGCGCCGTCGCGATCCCGGCGAGCCCGGGTCGCCGCGGACGGTCGGCGTACAGGTCGACGCGCGCGAACATCAGCACCGTGACCAGATAGCCGAATGCGATCCAGTGCTTGGAGTCGTGCCAGGCGACGCCCCAGCTGAACTCGCTGCGGAAGAGCAGCTTGAGCGCGAGCACGGTGTAGATCGAGGCGAATACGCCGATGTAATCGAGCAGCAGCAGCGACGCGACGCGGGCCACGCGGCGCATCGTTTCGAGTCGCAGCAGGAACGACAGGGCCGGCGGTCGCTTGCGGCGGACGTCGCGATCGGGCAGCACGAACTCCCCGCTGCCGTTGGCGGCTCCGTGATCGGGGCGACGCGGGGATTCGCGTTGCTCGATCGTCACGTTGTATGCCGGCCGATCATGTCTCCCCAACGGTGGTAACGGTATCTTGACATCGAAGTTACGCGGTAAGTGCCGCGCCAGGTGGGACCGCAGAGCGAGTTCGCTGCTTATGGCGCTATTTGAGCGCCCCGACGAGCGCTTCGCGGCCCGACTGGTCGATCGTCCGCTGCAGACCTTCCCGGAGCTCGATCGTCGGCTCCCAGTCGAGGATCTCCCGTGCCAGCGTGATGTCCGGACGCCGCTGCTGCGGATCATCGGTCGGCAGGGCCTCGTAGATGATCTCCGAGCCCGAGCCAGTGATGTCGATCACCGCC
>Ga0302325_10033912_pt1 | contig 10448 bp, 6 predicted proteins | sample Palsa_T0_2_FD_201948 | JGI IMG/M metagenome (GOLD analysis project Ga0302325, IMG submission 201948) | Peat permafrost microbial communities from Stordalen Mire near Abisko, Sweden - Palsa_T0_2 | ecosystem: Environmental > Terrestrial > Soil > Palsa > Peat permafrost | place: Sweden: Abisko...
GGTCGGTGACCGTGTGCACCGCCCACGCCGCGACCTGCATCATCGCGCCGATCAGGACCGGGTACTCGACCGGGTGCCCGAAGTAGGGCACCTTGCCGGCCGACAGCCCCTCGTTGTAGTAGAGCGGGTAGATGTCGGTGTAGCAGGCATCGCGGAACTGGCCGGTGAAGGAGTCCCAGGCACCGCCCGAACTGCACGGCAGCTTCTGCGCGTAGCCGAGCAGCGCCGCCAGCGCGGACGCGGCCACGCCCGCGCCGACGTACGCCGGATACCTGTAACGCACGTGTCCCGCCCCTCGCTCCGGATGCCTACCGCAGGCTACCGGTTACCGGCCGTCCCCCGCCCCGCGCTTGCGCCGCCGTCGCGACCCGGTCGTCCACAGCAGCGAGCCCGGCAGCAGCGCCGCCAGCACCCCGCCGACGGCCATGCCCGCCTTGACGCCGGTCGCCGCCTCGGCGGTGTTCCCGCCGCCGCCACCGCCGTGTCCGGGGAAACTGGTCGCGGTGTTGGTCGGCGTGGCCGTCGGCGCGCCGGAGGCAGTTGACGTCGCCGTCCCGGACACGGTGGGCGTCGGCGTCGCCGTCGCCGTCTGAGTCGGGAACCCGGTCGGTCCCGTGTTGGTCGGCGTCGCCGTCGGCGTCATCGACGGGCAGCCCTTGCCGGCAACGGGGAACGTCTTGCCGTGGACCGTCACGGTGCACTTCGGCTTCGGCTTCGGCTTCGCCTTCGGCAGCGGGCCGATCATGTTCCACAGGTTCCCGGTGAAATCGGGGCTCTGGAAGCTGTCCGCCTGCAGGTTGGCGAACTCGGCCTGGGCGAAGGTGTTCCAGATGGTCGCGGGCCAGAAACCACCGAACCCGCCGCCGCCGAGCGCGGCCAGGCTGTCGTTCTGGTCGGCGGTGTTCTGCTCGTTGGCGAACATCCCGACCGCCAGGGCGTACTGCGGGATCGCGCCGATGAAGAAGCCCGAGTGCTCGGCCGAGGTCGTGCCGGTCTTGCCGATGATCTGGCGGCCGCCCAGGCCGGTCGCCGCGTTGACGGCGGTTCCGTCGACCGTGGTCGCCTCCATCGCGTACTGGACCTGCGAGTCCTGCGCCGCGGTGAGCACCTGGCGGGTCACGACGTTCGGCGTCTGCACCGCCTCGTCCGGCAGCTGCCACGACTTGATGATGTGCCCTTGGTGGAACACGCCGTTGTCGTCGATGGTCGCGATCATCTGGGCCTGCTCGTTGACCGACAGCGAGGCCTCGCCGAGCGCGACGGCGGGCACTTCCTCGGTGTCGTTGTCCAGGCCGGAGGCGACGGTGTCGACTCCGTAGCTCTTCGCCATGGCGATGACGTTGGTGAGGCCGTCGCGGTGGGTCAGATCGGTGAACGCCGTGTTCGAGGACTGCGCCAGCGCGTTCTGCACGCCCGACTCCGAGATGTTGTCCCCCTTCGGCCCGACCGGTTTGCCGATGGCCTCGCCGCCGTCGTTCTCGATCTTCACGTCTCCCGGGTTGGAGCAGCCGACGGCGGAGTTCGGGTCATTGAGATACACCGAGGCCGGGATGGCCTGGGAGTAGTCCATTTCGTCGGCGGCGGGCGGGATGCAGAGATAGGTGCTCGAGTTCAGGATGCTGTCCTGGACGTCCATGCCCTCCTGCACCGCCGACGAGAGCTCGTACGGCTTGAACGACGAGCCGACCTGCTCACGGGAGGTGATGGTGTTGTCGTCGCAGTCGTAGAGCTTGCACTGCGCGGCCGAGTAGTTCTCCCCGCGACCCGGGTATTCGGCGACGATCTCGCCGTTGCTCGGGTTCTGCAGCTCGGCGCCGATCAGCGCCCAGGACGGGAGGCCGACCTCCGGCTCGCCGTACTCTCCCTCGACCTGCGGCATCTGGGCGATGTTCTCCCGCACCGCCTTGTACATCTCTTCTTCCATCGGCAGGTTGATCGTGGTGATGACCTTCAGCCCGCCGTTGTCGAGCTCATTCGGCAAAATGCCGTCGCCGCCATCGGGGCCGCTGCTCGGCTTGGCCTCCAGCTCGTCGCAGACCTGCGTCATGAGGTAGGCCGCCCACGGCTCGGTGGAGGTGGTCGAGCAGCCGGTCGTCAGCCCGGGCGGGCTGTAGGACGGGTTGTCGGTCAGCAGCTTCGGGAACGTTGCCGAGTCCGCCTGCGCCTGGCTCAGGTCGCCGATCGTCACCATCCCGTCGAGCACGTATTGCCAGCGGGCCTTGAGATTGGTCCGGTACTGCGGCAGGTAATAGGTCGACGGCGCCTGGATGATCGCCGCGATGACCGCGTCCTGGGCGACGGTCAGCTTGGAGACCGGCTCGCCGAAGTAAGTCTCGGCCGCCGCCTCGACCCCGTAGGAGCCGTCGCCCAGGTAGATCACGTTCATGTAGTTCTGCAGGATCCAGTCCTTGGACTTCGACGAGGCCAGCTTCTGCGCGATGAAGATCTCCTTGATCTTCCGGCTGATCGTCTGCTGGGTGCCGACGTTCGCGTAGTAGTTCCTGACGAACTCCTGGGTGATCGTCGAACCGCCCTGCGGGCTGGCGCCGCTGGCACCGCTCACGTCCTCGTAGGCCGCGCGGAGGATGCCGGTCGGGGAGATGCCGCCCTCGGTCCAGAAGCCGCGGTCCTCGGCCGAGACCACCGCGTCCTGCAGGCCCTTGGGGATCTGGCTGATCGGCAGGTCCTGCCGGTCGACGGTCCCCGCTGTGCCCAGGACCGTGTGGCCGTCGCTGTAGTAGACGGTCGTGGACTGGTCGAGGACGTTAGCGGCGAACGCGGTCGGGATCGAGGCCGAATTGGCCAGGTAGTAGTAGACGCCCACGAGGGCGAGGATGAACACCACGAACGCGCTGCCGGTGATCGCGAGCGCCTTCTTCCAGGTCCAGCGCCGCCACCAGTCGCCCCGGCGCTTGCGCCGCGGGCCGCCAGGGCCGCCAGGGCCGCCAGGCGGACGCCCGGGACCACCCGGGCCGCCGGGCCCACCGGGGCCGACCGGTCCGGCACCGTAGACACCGGTCGGGGCGCCCGCGCCCGGGTAGTACGCCGTCGGGTCGCCTGGGTTCCCGTTGCCGGGCAGGCCGCCGTCGCCGGGCCCGAACGGGACCCGCGGCGCGTCAAACCGGGCCGCGTCGAACGGGGAGGCGCCACCAGACGGCATGCCTGCACCCGCGCCGGCGTCGGCGCCGGGTGAGTTCTCCCAGCCTTTGCCGTCCGACCAGTAGCTGTACCCGGGGTCCTGGCGGGGCCCGTCCTGGGCCGGAGGGACCGGGCTCGTCAGGCCGGTCTCGTAATCCGAGTCGATATCCGGATCGCGCCAGAAGCCGTCGTCCCCCCATCCTTCCGGCTCCGGGTACTTCTCGTCGTTGCTACTCACACGTCCTCGCAGTGGCTGTGAGCGAGCCCTTGTGGCCCGAACCTGGCTGGGATAACGTCAAGGCCGGCTGGGGGCGCCCGTGGCTGGGAAAGCGGGCAGCCTGGCCCCGCCGAACCCACACGTTACATGCTGGCGTCAACCGTCCTGGCTAGCTCGGACGCGCCCTGCGTCGGCGGCCCACTGGTGGTTCGCCGGTGCCAAGCACGTACGACGTGGCGAGATGGTGCCAGGAGCAACTTTGGCAGACCTCGACCACATACACCCTGAATTCGCCATATTCGGCAGCCATCTCCGTCAATTCAGGACCCCGCTTGACCCGTCCCGCGTACTGTCCGAGTTCGTCTCCGTACACATATGTGACGTGTGTGACGTTCGTCCTACCGCAGATCGGGCAGCGGTCCTCGGTCGGCTCGCCGTGGTGCTTGGCCGCCCGCAGCAGGTACGGGTGCGCGTCGCACACGTCGGCGAGCGTGGTCCGCCCGGCCTGCAGGGACGCGAGGGTGGCGCGCCGGGCGAGCGCGTAATCCACAACGGAACGACGTGCGGCCATGCATCCCAGCGTACGTCGCGACCCCCGAGCGACACACCCGCCTTCGCTCGGGGGGGTGGGGGGGTCGCCCCCCCGAGGAGGCACCGAGCGCCCCGAAGTGAACCCCCGGTTGCCGTCCGGAGAACGGTGGCCTATGCTGAGATCAATCGCCTCGATATATCGAACCGAGATATCGGCGAGAGATATCATCCAGATACGTTCATACCCTACCCACCACCCACCGGGGGGATGCCGTGGGCCGTAACCGGACTGCCGTCCTTGAGTTCGCCGTTCTCGGGCTGCTCCATCGAACGCCCATGCACGGCTACGAGCTCAGCAAGCAGCTGAACATGCTGCTTGGCACGTTCCGCGCGCTGTCCTACGGCACGTTGTACCCCTGCCTGAACAAGCTGCACGCCGAGGGCCTGATCACCAAGGAAGGTGACGAGCCGCCGTCGGACAGCAGGTCAGGGCGTCCTCCCGGCCGGTCCAAGATCGTCTACCGGCTGACCGCCGAGGGCAAGGAGCGGTTCCAGGACCAGCTCATCAACTCGGGCCCCGCGGCCTGGGAAGACGACGAGTTCGGAGTCCACTTCGCGTTCTTCGGCCAGACCAGGGCGGACATCCGGCTGCGAATCCTGGAGGGCAGGCGGAGCCGGCTCGAGGACCGGATGGAAGGGCTGCGGGTGGCGCTTGCCCGCACCCGCGAGCGAGTAGACAGCTACACGCTCGAATTGCAGCGGCACGGGCTCGAGGCGGTTGAGCGCGATGTCCGCTGGCTGAATGAGCTGATCGCCGAGGAACGGCGGTCAGAGGCAAGCGGCGGGTCGGCCGGGCCCCAATTTCCGGCCCCCCGGACCGAAATAGAAGATCCCGACACCGTTCGTGGAACGACAGTTCGCGGAAGCGAGAAGGAGTCATCCTGATGGGTGCTGTGCCATCCAGTAAAGTGCGCGTCGCCATCGTGGGGGTGGGCAACTGCGCGAGCTCGCTCGTCCAGGGCCTTGAGTACTACAAGGACGCTGCTGACGATGCCCGGGTGCCGGGCCTCATGCACGTGCGGTTCGGCGATTACCACGTGTCGGACGTCGAGGTGGTCGCCGCCTTCGACGTGGACGCGAAGAAGGTTGGCATCGACCTCTCCGACGCGATCTTCGCCAGCGAGAACAACACGATCAAGTTTGCCGACGTCCCGCCGACCGGCCTGACGGTCCAGCGGGGCCACACGTTTGACGGACTCGGCGACTACTACCGCGAGACCATCACCGAGTCCGACGAGCATCCGGTTGACGTCGTCGCGGCGCTCCGCGAGGCCGAGGCGGACGTGCTCGTCTGCTACTTGCCGGTCGGCTCGGAAGTCGCCGCCAAGTTCTACGCCCAGTGCGCCATCGACGCCAAGGTCGCGTTCGTGAACGCGCTGCCGGTGTTCATCGCCTCCAACCCGGAGTGGGCGGCCAAGTTCACCGAGGCCGGCGTGCCGATCGTCGGGGACGACATCAAGTCCCAGGTCGGCGCCACGATCACGCACCGCGTGCTGGCCAAGCTGTTCGAGGACCGGGGCGTCGAGCTGCTCCGCACCTACCAGCTCAACTTCGGCGGCAACATGGACTTCATGAACATGCTGGAGCGCAAGCGCCTGCAGTCGAAGAAGATCTCCAAGACCCAGGCCGTCACTTCCCAGATCCCGCACGAGATGGCGAAGGCGGACGTGCACATCGGCCCGTCCGACTACGTGCCGTGGCTCGACGACCGCAAGTTCGCCTACGTCCGCCTCGAGGGCCGGTCCTTCGGCGACGTCCCGCTCTCGCTTGAGTACAAGCTCGAGGTCTGGGACTCCCCGAACTCGGCCGGCGTCATCATCGACGCCCTCCGCGCGGCCAAGATCGCCCAGGACCGCGGCATCGGCGGCCCGATCATCTCGGCCAGCTCCTACTTCATGAAGTCCCCGCCCGAGCAGTTCGGCGATGACGTCTGCCGTGACCTGGTCCAGCAGTTCATCGCGGGCGAGGTCGAGCGCTAGCAAGGGCGTTCAGCCAAGCAAGGCAAGCAAAGCGCCGGGCCGGGATCCTAGGGTCTCCGGCCCGGCGCTTTAAGCTGTTCAGTGTGACCGTAGCTTCGGGGGAAGAGGGCGGCACGCGGTCCTCGTTCGGCAATGAGCTGCGCGCGGTGCTGGCCGAGCGGGACTTCCGCAAGCTGTTCGCCAGCCGGCTGGTCAGCCAGGCCGGGGACGGCGTGTTCAACGCGGGGTTCGCGGCCTACGCGTTCTTCAGCGCGCAGAGCTTCCCCAACCCGGTCGCCGCGGTGGACGCGTTCGCCGTTCTGTACCTCCCGTACTCGCTGATCGGCCCGTTCGCGGGCGTGTTCATCGACCGCTGGTCGCGGCGGCAGATCATCGTCTACGGGGCGCTGATCCGGGCGGCGATGGTGGCCGTGGCCGGGTTCGTGGTGCTCTCCGGGCAGACCGGCATCCCGCTCTACATCAGCGCCCTGGCGGTGCTGGCGGTGAACCGGTTCTTCCTCTCCGCCGTCTCGGCCGGCACCCCGCACGTCGTCAGCCACGACAAGCTGGTGATGGCGAACGCCGTCGTGCCCACCTTGGGCACGATCCTGGGGTTCGTCGGCGGCGTCGTCGGCCTTGGCGTGCACTTCATCTCCGGCGGCGGCCTGACCGGCAGCGCCTGCGTGCTCTGGTTCGGCGGCGTCTGCTACCTGGTGGCGGGGCTGCTCGGCACGCGGATGGACCGGAACCTGCTCGGACCGCTTGCGGCGGAGAAGGCCCGAGCGAAGACCACCGGGCTCGCGGCCGACCTCGGCGGGGTAGTCCGCGGCCTGGTGGCCGGCCTCAAGCACCTCAACCAGCGGCGACAGGCCGCCTACGCGCTCGGCGCGGTCGGCGTGCACCGCGCGCTCTACGGCACCCTGCTGGTCGAAGCGCTACTGCTGTACCGGAACTACTTCTTCCACGGCGGCAACGGCAACAAGGCTCTTGGTCACGTCACGCTCCTCGTGGTCGCCAGCGCGATCGGATTCGGCCTGGCGGCCGTGGTTACCCCCGAGGGCGTCAAGCGGGTCGCGAAAGACCGCTGGATCGTCATCTGGCTGGCGATCGGCGGCCTGGTGACGCTCGTCATCGGGCCGACCTTCAACCAGTACGCATACCTGCTGCTCGGGTTCGCGCTCGGCCTCTCCGCCCAGTGCGTGAAGATCTGCGTGGACACGACCATCCAGCAGACCGTCGACGACCAGTACATGGGCCGGGTGTTCTCGCTCTACGACATGCTCTTCAACGCCGCCTACGTCCTCGGCCCGGCCATCGCGGTGTCGTTCCTGCCGGTGACGGGCAAGTCGTACGCGGTCGTGCTCATCGTCGGAGTGCTGTACCTCGTCGCCGCCGCGGTGTACTCCGCGCTCACGCGGTCGGCTGACCGGGCGGATCAATCCCCTCCCGCGCGGCCCACGCCAGCAGCTCGGCGGTAGCCCGCTCGCGGCCGACCACGCCCTCCGACAGCCGCAGCTCGAGCAGGAAGTTCCAGGCCTTGCCGACCAGCGGCCCGGGGCTGAGCCCGAGGATCTGCATGATCTCCCCGCCGTCGAGCTCGGGCCTGATCTTGTCGAGCTCCTCCTGGTCCCGCAGCACCTCGATCCGCGCCTCGAGGGCGTCGTAGGTGGCGGCCAGCCGGGCCGCCTTGCGCGCGTTCCTGGTGGTGGAGTCCGCTCGGGTGAGCGCGTGCAGCCGGGTCAGCAGCGGCCCGGCGTCGCGCACGTACCGCCGCACGGCCGAGTCGGTCCACTCGCCGTCCCCGTAGCCGTGGAACCGCAGGTGCAGCTCGACCAGCTTGGATACGTCGGCGATGACCTCCTTCGGGAACCGGAGCTCGGTCAGCCGCTTGCGCGCCATCTTGGCCCCGACCACCTCGTGGTGGTGGAAGGCCACCTTGCCGCCTGGCAGCAGCGAGCGGGTGCGCGGCTTGCCGATGTCGTGCAGGATCGCCGCCAGCCGCAGCACCAGGTCGGGGCCGAGCCCGTACCGGGGCTCAAGGTCGATCGCCTGGCGGAGCACGGTCAGCGAGTGCGTGTAGACGTCCTTGTGCCGGTGGTGCTCGTCGACCTCCATCCGCAGCGCGGGCAGCTCCGGCAGCACGATCTCGGCCACGCCGGTGGAGACCAGCAGATCGAGACCGTCCTCGGGCGCCACGGTGAGCATCAGCTTGGTCAGCTCGTCGGTGATCCGCTCGACCGACACGATCGACAGCCGCGCGGCCTGCTCCCGCATCGCCAGCTGCACCTCGGGCGCGACCGCGAACCCGAGCCGGGCGGCGAACCGGGCCGCCCGCAGGATCCGCAGCGGATCATCGGAGAACGAGTCCTCCGGCCGCCCCGGCGTCCTGATCACCCGCTCCGCCAGCGCCGCGAGCCCGCCGAACGGATCGACGAGCTCGAACGAGGGCAGCCGGGCCGCCATCGCGTTGATCGTGAAGTCCCGCCGTTCCAGGTCCGCCACCAGGGACGTCCCGTACCTGACGTCGGGCTTGCGCGACTCGTCGGAGTACGCCTCACTGCGGTAGGTCGTGATCTCGAAGATCGTGTCGCGCTTGCGCAGCCCGATCGTGCCGAACGCGATGCCCACCGTCCAGGTCTTGTCGGCCCACGTCCGGATGAGCTCGAGCACCCGCTCGGGCACGGCGTCGGTGGTCAGGTCGAGGTCGGAGACGCGGCCGCCGAGGAAGACGTCCCGGACCGGGCCGCCGACGAGCGCCAGCTCGTGCCCGGACCGGGCGAACATCTCGCCGAGCTCGACCACGGCCGGTGAGGTGTTGGCCCGCAGCAACGCTGCGGCGGCCTTACGCTGGTCGGCGCTCAAGGTAGCCTTCTGGGCGACGGAGGTTGATTCTGACACGGACATTGAGGGTAGCTAGCCCATTCCTTTCCAGCGAACGGCAATAACATGCGATGCGTGCGCCCTGTCGTCCGCCCCCTGATCGCTGCGCTCCTCGCGCTGTGCTGCGCGGTGCTGGTCGCCGCGACAGCGCAGGCTTCCGTTCAGAAGACTCAACAGCCATCATCCCGAACGGTCCCGGCCGCCTCTCACTCGCTCGCCGTCTCCATCACCGGGGTGACCCCCCAGTTCGCAAAGTCGACGACCTCGACCGTCACGGTAAGCGGAACGCTGTCCAACCATACCGGCTCGACCCTCCGCGGCATCCAGGTGCAGCTGCAGTGGTACCCGCTGACGTTCCTCACCCGGTCGGGCATGGACAGCTTCGCCCGCGGCGGCCCCGTGTCGCTCCAGTACGGCCAGGTCAGCCTGGAGACCGTCGGCGACACTAGCCTGAGCCAGGCGCTGGCCAACGGCGCGACCACGCACTGGACCGTGTCCTTCAACCTCTCCCAGTCGTTGTACGACCCGGCCCTCGGCGACTACCCGCTGCAGGTACTGGCCACCTCGGCCACGAACGGCTACCAGGGAACCAGCCGGACCTTCCTGCCGTACTGGACCGGCAGCGGCTCGGCCACGCCGCTCAAGGTCGGGTGGATCTGGCCGCTGATCGACACCCCGCAGCAGGGCGCCTGCCCGCAGACGCTCGCGACGAACTCGCTTGACGGCAGCTTCGCGGCCGGCGGACGGCTGTCGACGCTGCTCAAGGCCGGCCTCAAGGGGGCCTCGAACGACGACCTGACCTGGGCGATCGACCCGGCCCTACTCTCCGACGCGACCGTGATGACGCGCGGGTACTTCACCGGCGGCAACTCCGGGTGCACGGACCGCAACCCGATGCCGGCCAGCACCGCCGCCCAGAGCTGGCTGTCCGAGCTGGCGGGCACGGCCGGCCAGGCCGCCTTCCTCACCCCGTACGCCGACGTGGACGCGGCCGCGCTCAGCCATGCCGGGCTCGACTCCGCCCTGGCCTCCGCCTACCAGCTCGGCGACACGGTGGCGAGCAAGGTGCTGCCCGATACGTTCGGGTCGAGCGCCGACGGCACCGGCGGCGGCACCGCCCTCGCGGCCGCCTGGCCGGCCGGCGGCACCGCCGACGCGGGCGTGCTGACCAGCCTGGCCAAGGCCGGCGGGATCAACACGGTGGTGCTCAACAGCGACGAGCTGCCGACCTCGTCCCCGCCCTACGACAACGCGCTCGCCCGGACCAAGACGTCGACCGGGGCGAGCATGTCGGTCCTGCTGGCCGACTCGGGAATCACCGGCATCCTCGGCTCGGCCTCGGCCAGCTCGTCGGCCGGCGCCCAGTTCGCCGTCGCCCAGGACTTCCTCGCGCAGACCGCGATGATCGTCGCCGAGGGGCCCAACGCGCCGTCCCGGTCCCTGGTGGTGGCGCCGCCGACCGGCTGGGACCCGTCGCCGGCCGAGGCCAACGAGCTGCTGTCGCTGACCAAGAGCGCACCCTGGCTGCAGGTGGCCGATCTGGGCACGCTCGCCACCGCTACCGCCAAACTGCCCCCCGAGCGGCTGCCGAGCCGACGGGTGAGCGGAGCCGAGCTGTCCGATTCTTACAACGGGTACGTCGATCATCTGCGGGCCCTCGACCA
>Ga0302325_10033913_pt1 | contig 10448 bp, 9 predicted proteins | sample Palsa_T0_2_FD_201948 | JGI IMG/M metagenome (GOLD analysis project Ga0302325, IMG submission 201948) | Peat permafrost microbial communities from Stordalen Mire near Abisko, Sweden - Palsa_T0_2 | ecosystem: Environmental > Terrestrial > Soil > Palsa > Peat permafrost | place: Sweden: Abisko...
AAGAGGTGGAACGATCAAGATTTCCAAATGCCTTTTGTGCGCTATGAGGAGTTCGGCCTCGAATTGTGGAACGTCGTGGAGTTGGAACGGGTAGCCTCTGGCGCGGATACTGACGCGCCGTAGCGCGCGCTAGCGAACATGGGGTCGGCGCCGCGCTTAACTCGTAGCCCCTGAGACCGTGGCCAAGTTCAAAGGGCGCCGTCGAGCGCTTGGATGGCAGTTTTTTCCGATCCCTGCGCCTGGTCAAGGTTCGCTCCTGCGGAGCGACCGCGGAGCGGCGGCGCTCCGCGCCGACCTTGACCAGGCGCAGGGATCGGAATCACGCTCCGCCAAGCGATCAATGGCCAGCTGCCGACTGGCGTTAGAAGTGGCCGGGTCGTTTGTCGCATTTGGTTGACAGATTGTAGCCTAAAGTGTACGCGCTGCGATGATCGAAGTTCGTCAGACGGACGAGTTCGCCGAATGGCTCGCGGAGTTGCGGGACAGCCGGGCGGTGGCCCGGATTGTCGCTCGAATCCGCCGCGTGGCGCTGGGGAACTTCGGCGATGTGAAAGGTGTCGGCGATGGCGTCGGCGAGCTGCGGATCGACTATGGACCGGGCTACCGGCTCTACATCGTGCGGCGCGGCCGGGACGTCGTCGTGCTGCTCTGCGGCGGGGACAAGTCGACGCAGGATGAGGACATCGCAAGGGCCAAGCGGCTCGCCGAGGAGGTTTAGAGATGACGCTGGCGACCACACTGTTCGATCCCTCCACACACATCCTCGATGCGGATGGGGTCGAGGAATATCTGAAGGCGGCCTTCGAGACCGATGACGCCGCCTTCATCGCCGACGCTATCGGCGTTGTGGCGCGCTCCCGCGGCATGTCGGCCCTCGCGGCGGAGACCGGCCTCAGCCGGCAGACGCTCTACAAGGCGCTCGACAAAGGCGGCAATCCCGGCCTCGCCACCATCCTGAAGGTGGCGCATGCGCTGGGTTTCCGCCTCGTTCCAGAGCGGTTGCCGGCCTGAGCGGGCGGCGCGCTCTCGGCGGGACAGCCGATGGACGCCGGACCCCGGCTACGGAAGCAGCCTTTTGCCGTCGCCATCGTTCCTGCTCGTGAAGCGGAGATCGCCGGAGATGTTCACCGGTCGGAACGTGGCGCGGGGCGCTATGCTGGTCGCGCTGTTGGGGTTCGTTTTTCCCTGGGTGCTGGTCTCGTGCTCGGGCCAGCCCGTCGGCCATCTCACCGGCATCGACCTGGCCACGGGCGGGCTGACGCTGCCGGACTCGGCCGGCGACACGCTGCGGCGTGAGAACCCAGGTCCGAACCTCTGGGTGATCGCGTCGCTGGCGGCCGTGATCGCCGGGATGGCCGTCAGCTTCGTGGCGAGCCGCCGCCGGGCGATCCTGGGGCTGGGGGCCTGCGCCGTGGTCGCGCTGGCCGCCAGCGGCATTGGCGTGGCGAGCGCCAGCTCAGAGGCGCCGGCCGCGGCGCTGCGCCCGCAGCCGGACGCCGGCGCGGCGCCGTCGGACGCGTCCGGCAGCGGATTGGTGCAGGTGCAGCTGCAGTACGGCTACTTCATCACCCTCGCCGGCCTGCTGACCGCGATCGGCGCCTGTGGCGTGGCCCTGGCCGGCCGCGAGGGCGGCGTCGGGTAACGGCGCTGACCCGGGCCGCGGCTGGTAGGGTCTGCGGCGAGCGACTGGCGGCCTCGGCGCCGCGGACCCAAAAAGGCCGCCCTTACGCGGCGAATTTCTGCGACGGCGCGGCGCGGCCACTGAGGTAGCCGCGGCGCCCGCGAGGGCTGTGCGCGGGCTTCCCAGGCGCTGCGCGGGCTATTGCGCCGGGCGGGCGGCTTGGCGAAGGGTGTCGGCGATCTCCGCAGGGGGCGCCGCATGAAGCTCGGGGTCTGCTACTACCCGGAACACTGGCCGCGGGACTGGTGGGCCGAGGACGCGCGGCGGATGGCCGAGATGGGTCTCAGCCACGTCCGCATCGGCGAGTTCGCCTGGAGCCGCATCGAGCCCGAGCCGGGCCGCTTCGACTGGGAGTGGCTCGACGCGGCGGTGGAGACCCTGGGCGCCGCGGGGCTCTCCATCGTCATCGGCACGCCGACGGCCACGCCGCCGAAGTGGCTGATCGACGCCCATCCGGACATCCTGGCCTGGGACCGTGATGGCCGGGCGCGCCGCTTCGGCTCGCGCCGCCACTACTGCTTCTCCAGCGAGACCTACCGGGCCGAGAGCGCCCGCATCACCGAGGCGCTGGCGCGGCGCTACGGCGAGCATCCCGCGCTCGGCGCCTGGCAGACCGACAACGAGTTCGGCTGCCACGACACCACGCTCAGCTATTCGCCGAACGCCGCGCGCCGCTTCCGCGCCTGGCTCGCCCAGCGCTACCAGTCGGTGGATGCGCTGAATCGGGCCTGGGGCGCGGTGTTCTGGTCGGAGGAGTTCCGCTCGTTCGACGAGGTCGACCCGCCCAACCTGACCGTCACCGAGGCCAATCCCAGCCACCGGCTCGACTACCAGCGCTTCGCCTCCGAGGAGGTGGCGAGCTTCAACCGGCTGCAGACCGAGATCATCCGCCGCCATTCTCCGGGCCGCGACATCACCCACAATTTCATGGGCTTCCACACCAGCTTCGACCACTTCGCCCTGGGGCGCGACCTCGACATGGCCAGCTGGGATTCCTACCCGCTGGGCAACCTCGACTCAGGCTGGCTGCCGGCCGAGGAGAAGCTTAGGTACCTGCATCAGGGCCATCCGGACATCCAGGCCTTCAACCACGACCTCTACCGCGCCGTCGGCCGGGGCCGCTGGTGGGTGATGGAGCAGCAGCCGGGGCCGGTGAACTGGGCCCGGTTCAATCCGGCGCCTATCGCCGGCATGGTCCGCGCCTGGACCTGGGAGGCGTTCGCCCACGGCGCCGAGGTGGTCTCCTACTTCCGCTGGCGCCAGGCGCCGTTCGCCCAGGAGCAGATGCACGCCGGCCTCAATCGCCCCGACCGGGTGGAGGACCAGGGTGGCCGCGAAGCTCGGGCGGTGGCGCAGGAGCTGCAGCTGGTCGGCGAACTCGGGCCGTGCCGGCGTGCCAGGGTGGCGCTGGTGTTCGGCTACGAGGCCGAGTGGCATCTCAGCATCCAGCCGCAGGGCCAGGGCTTCCACTGGAGCCCGCTGGCGTTCGAGCTCTACGCCGCCCTGCGCCGGCTGGGCCTCGACATCGATATCGTCGCGCCGGACGCCGACCTCGCCGGCTATGCGCTGATCGTCTGCCCCAGCCTGCCGATGCTGCGGGACGAGACGCTGGCGCGGCTGGATGCGGCGGACGGGCTGGTGCTACTGGGTCCGCGCACCGGATCGCGCACCGTCGACGGCCATATTCCGGAGAACCTGCCGCCCGGGCCGCTGCAGAGCCGGCTGCCGATCAAGGTGACGCGGGTCGAGAGCCTGCGGCCGGGCGGCGGGCCGACGGTGCGGCTGGGCGAGCGGACCCTGCCATCGCGGCTGTGGCGCGAGCGGATCGAGACGGCGCTCACCCCGCTGGCGAGCTTCGACGACGGCGGCCCGGCCTGGGTGCGGTCGGGCCGCTGGAACTACCTGGCCGCCTGGCCGACGCCGGCGCTGGCCGACGCGGTCATCGGGCGTCTCGTGGCCGAAGCCGGCCTCGCCACCACCCAGCTCGAGGACGGCGTGCGGCTGCGGAGCCGCGACGGCGTCGCCTTCGCCTTCAACTACGCCCCGGAGCCGCGCCGCGCGCCGGCCCCGGCCGGGGCCCGGTTCCTGCTTGGCGACGGCGAGCTCCCACCCGGCGGCGTCAGCGCCTGGCGGCTCGGCTGATGGCGGACTTCCTGCGTCTCGACGGCGGCGGCGACACCCTGCTGCTGCAGCTGGGCGCCGGCCCGCCGACACTGGCCTACTGGGGCGAGGCGCTGACGGCGAGCTTCGACGCCGCCGGTCTCGCGGCCCTGACGCACCGCGCCAAGGCGATCGGGACGCTGGACAGCGGCGAAGGGCTGGACCTGATGCCGGAAGCCGGGCGCGGCTTTACTGGCCACACCGCGATCGAGGTCCACCGCCCCGGCGGCGGTTTCCTGACCCAGCTCGAGCTGACCGACACCCGCCCCATCGCCGAGGGCCACGAGATCCGGTTGCGCGACGCCCTGGCCGGGATCGAGGTGATCCAGACCGTGACGCTCGACGCGGCCACCGGCGTGGCGGCGTTCCGCGCCCGGCTGGTCAACGCCGTCGCCGAACCGCTGGCCGTGGACTGGTTCGCGCCGGCCGCGCTGCCGCTGGCCCACGACGAGGTGCTGCTGTTAGACGGCCGCTGGGGCCACGAGTTCCAGCTGGTCCGGCAGCGGCTCGTCACCGGCCTGATGGTCAAGGAGGGGCGCACCGGCCGCACCTCGCACCACGCGCCGCCGTTCGCGGTGGTCGGCCAGCCGGGCTTCGGCGAGCACGCCGGCGAGGTGGTCGGCCTGCACCTGGCCTGGAGCGGCAATCACCGGCTGCTGGTCGAGCGGCTGCGCGACGGCCGGGTGCAGGCCCAGGCCGGCGAGCTCTTCCTGCCCGGCGAGATGAAGCTGGCGCCGGGCGAGGCCCACGAGACCCCGGTGCTCTACGCCGCCCGCTCCGGCGCCGGCCTGAACGGGCTGTCGGCCAGGTTCCACCCGTTCGTCCGCGATCGCATCCTCGGCGGGCGGCTGCAGGCGCGGCCGCGGCCGGTGCATTTCAACAGCTGGGAGGCGGTCTACTTCCGCCACGACCTCGCCGAGCTGAAGGCGCTCGCCGACCTCGCCGCCGAGATCGGGGCCGAGCGCTTCGTGCTCGACGACGGCTGGTTCGAGGGCCGCGGCGACGACACCACCAGCCTCGGCGACTGGCGGCCGGACCGGGCCAAATACCCGGACGGCCTCGGCCCGCTGATCGACCACGTCCGCGGGCTTGGCCTGGAGTTCGGCCTCTGGGTCGAGCCGGAGATGGCCAACGCGCAGTCCGACCTGCTGCGGGCCCACCCCGACTGGATCCTCGGCGATCCGGCCCGCGTGCAGCCGCTGGGCCGTGGCCAGTATGTGCTCGACCTGACCCGGCCGGAGGTGGCGGACAACCTCTTCGCCCAGCTGGACGCGCTCTTGGCCGCCCATCCCATCGGCTACCTGAAGTGGGACATGAACCGCGACCTCACCCACGCCGCCAGCGCCGGCCGGCCGGCTGTCCACCGCCAGACCCTCGCCGCCTACGCCTTGATCGACCGGGTCCGCGCCGCCCATCCCGGCGTCGAGATCGAGTCCTGCGCCTCCGGCGGCGGCCGGGCCGATTACGAGATCCTGCGCCGCACCGACCGGGTCTGGACCTCCGACTGCCACGACCCGATCGAGCGCCAGGTCATCCAGCGCGGCTTCGGGGTGTTCTTCCCACCTCAGATCATGGGCGCCCACGTCGGCGCCTCGCCCGACCACGGCACCGGCCGCCGCACCAGCCTCGAGCTGCGGGCGCTGACCGCCTTCTTCGGCTCGATGGGCGTCGAGGCCGACGTGCGGGCCTTCAGCGAGGCCGAGCGGGCGGCGCTGACGCACTGGATCGGCGTCTACAAGGCCCACCGGGCGCTGATTCACGGCGGCCGGGTGGTGCGCCAGGAGCACCCCGAGCCGGCCGCCGTCGCGACCATGGTGGTGGACGAGGGCGGCGCTCTGGCCAGCTTCGCCCAGCTTGAGACCCCGACCCGCGCTGGGCCCGATCCGCTGCGCCTGGTCGGCCTCGAGCCCGCGGCGCGCTACCGCGTCCGCCTGCTCAACCCGCCCCGCGGCGCCGCCCGGCAGCGCACGCCGGCGGTGCTCGGCGGTGCGGCGATCGAGGCGACCGGCCGGATGATCGCGACCGTCGGCCTGCCGCTGCCGATCCTCCGCCCCGGCCACATCGCGGTGTTCCACCTGGAGCGGATCGATTGACGCTTCTCCCCCCGGCGTGGAAATCGCTGTTATCCTCTGCGACGGCGCCCAGCATGGCCGTCGCAGATCGGTGAGGCCTTAAGTGCCGCAGGACGACAGCCCGCAGCGGCGCAGCCAGCGCTGGTACGACGCGCAGGACATGCGCGGCTTCTCGCACCGCCAGCGCACCCAGCAGATGGGCATCCGCCGCGAGGAGTTCCTCGGCCGGCCGGTGATCGCCATCGTCAACACCTGGAGCGAGATGAGCCCCTGCCACATCCACCTGCGCCAGCGGGCCGAGGCGGTGAAGCGGGGCGTGCAGCTGGCCGGCGGCTATGCGGTGGAGCTGCCGGCGCTGTCGGTGGGCGAGGTGATGGTCAAGCCCACCACCATGCTCTACCGCAACTTCCTGGCCATGGAGGCCGAGGAGCTGCTGCGCTCGCACCCGATCGACGGGGCGGTGCTGCTGGGCGGCTGCGACAAGTCCACCCCCGGCCTCTTGATGGGCGCGATCAGCATGGACATCCCGGCGATCTATTGCCCGGCCGGGCCGATGTCCAACGGCCAGTGGCGCGGGACCAAGACCGGCGCCGGCACCCACACCCGCAAATACTGGGACGAGCTGCGCGCCGGCAACATCACGCCAGACGACTGGATCGACCTGGAGTCGCGGATGACCCGTTCGATCGGCACCTGCAACACCATGGGCACCGCCTCGACCATGACCTCGATCGTCGACGCCATGGGCATGACCTTCACCGGCGCTTCGTCGATCCCCGCCGCCGATGCCGGCCACACGCGGATGGCCTCGGCCTGCGGCGAGCGGATCGTGGCCATGGTGGCCGAGGATCTGCGCCCCTCGAAGATCCTGACGCCGGCCGCCTTCGCCAATGGCGTCGTCGCCTACATGGCGCTCGGCGGTTCGACCAACGCCGCCATCCACCTGATCGCCATGGCGGGCCGGGCGGGGGTGTCGCTGACGCTGGACGACCTGGCGGCGGTGGCCGCCCGCATCCCGGTCCTGGCCAACCTGTTCCCGTCCGGCGACGCGCTGATGGAAGACTTCTTCTTCGCCGGCGGCCTCAAGGCGCTCCTGGCCAAGCTCGCGCCGCACCTGGACCTGAGCGCGGTCACCGTCGAGGGCCGCACCCTGGGCGAGGCCATCGCCGGGGCGGAGTGCTTCGACGACGAGGTGATCCGCGGCGAGGACAATCCGGTGACGCCGCTGTCGCGCGGCTCGACCCTGGCGCTGCTGCGCGGCAACCTCTGCCCCGACGGGGCGGTGATCAAGTCCAGCGCCGCCGAACCGCGGCTGCTCAAGCACACCGGTCCGGCGCTGGTGTTCGACAGCCACGCCGAGCTCAGCGCCCGCATCGACGATCCCGACCTCGAGGTCGACGAGAACACGGTGCTGGTGCTGCGCAACGCCGGCCCGGTGGGCGCGCCGGGCATGCCGGAGTGGGGCAACCTGCCCATCCCCAAGCAGCTGCTGGCCAAGGGGGTGCGCGACATGGTGCGGATCTCCGATGCGCGGATGAGCGGCACCCACTATGGCGCCTGCGTGGTCCACTGCGCGCCGGAAGCCGCGATCGGCGGCCCGCTGGCGCTGCTGGCCACCGGCGACCTGGTCAGCCTCGACGTCGCCGCCGGCAAGCTCGACATGCTGGTGGACGAAGCCGAACTCGCCCGCCGTCGCGCCGCCTGGTCGGCGCCGGTGTCGCCCTACCAGCGCTCCTACGCCGCGCTCTACCAGGCCCACGTCGGCCAGGCCCCCACCGGCTGCGATTTCGACTTCCTGGCCGGCCGCGCCCCGACGCCCGAGCCGCCGATCTACTGAACTGGAGTCTCCGCGTGAAAGCCTACCTGGTTCTCGACCTCACCATCCACGATTTCGCCGGCTTCGGACCCTACATGGCCGGCATCCCGCCGTTCATCGCCAAGCACTCTGGAAGCTACATTGTCCAGGGTGCGCAGCCGACGACGGTGGAGGGCGACTGGAAGCCGGAGCGGATGGTGGTGATCGAGTTCCCGGCGCGGGAAAACGCCGAGGCGTTTCTCAGCGATCCCGATTGCCAGGACCTCTTCCGCCTCCGCCACGCGACCACACCCAGCAAGCTGGTGCTGGTGGACGGGTGCTCATAGCGAGCCGCTCCTGACATCGGCGGGCCTGCGAGGCGCTCAAAATACGGGCGGGCTTTGATCGCGCCGTGCGGTCCGCAAGCTTAGCCGGAGGAGCCTGGAGCCATGTACGTCGCCGGACTGGTCATTCCCGTCCCCGAAGACCAGATGGACGCCTACAAAAGATGGGCCGAGAACGGGGCCAAGATCTTCAAGGACTATGGGTGCCTGGAGATCGTCGAGAGCTGGGAGGATTTCGTGCCCGACGGCAAGCAGACCGACTTCCGCCGCGCCGTCGCCGCCAAACCTGGCGAGAAGATCGTCTTTACCTGGCAGGTCTGGCCCGACAAGGCGAGCTTCTACGCCGCCGAGGCGAAGATGCACGAGGACGAGCGCCTCGATACGTCCGGTGAGCCGCCGTTCGACGCGGGGCGCCTGATCCTCGGCTGCTTCCAGCCAGTCTTCTCGATGGGCCGGGATGGAACGTAGAGCTTGTTGGCGTTCACCCGGAAGACGCTGTCATCCCGGACAAGCCGCGAAGCGGCGCAGGTGCGGGATCTCCTTGGCGCGGCGGTGAAGAGTAGATCCCGGATAGCTCGCTGCGCGAGCTTCCGGGATGACAGCTCTTTTGTGACCCCGCAGCGAGGCGACAGATTCAGGGCAATCCCAGCCCTCCCTAGCGGCGCACGTCGCGGGTTTCCTGGGCCAGGATGCCGGCGATGTCCTCGGCGCTGGCGAGATTGAAGTCGCCGCGGACCCAGTGCTTGGCGCAGGCCGCCGCCACGGCGAAGTCCAGCGCGGCCTCGTCGGTCTGGCCGCGCATCAGAGCGTGCAGCAGCCCGGCGGCGAAGGCGTCGCCGGCGCCGATGCGGTCGATGACGCCGGCCAGCGCGTAGGTCCGGGTGACGTAGGCCATGCCGCCGCGGGTGAAGAGCGCGCCGCTCAGGTCCTGGCTGGCGTCGTGGCGGGTCCGCGTGGTCGCCGCGATCCGCGCCAGCCGTGGGAAGGCCCCGAACGCGGCCGCGGCGGCGTCGCGCAGCCTCGCGGCCGGATCGTGCGCCTCGAAGCGGCGATCCAGGATCAGGCCGAGGTCCTGGTCGTTGACGAAGGCGAGGTCGGCGCCGGCCACCAGCTGGCGCAGGATCGCCGGCCCGTCGCCCGGCCACCCGGCCCAGAGCTTGGCGCGGTAGTTGCCGTCGAACGAGACCGGCACGCCCAGCCGGTTCGCCGCGGCCGCCGCCCGCTGCGCCGCCGCCGCGCCGTTGGCCCCGATCGCCGGGGTGACGCCGGACAGGTGCAGCCAGCTGGCGCCGGCCAGCGCGGCGTCCCAGTCGGCCCAGGCCGGATCGGCGGCGGCGAAGGCCGATCCGGCGCGGTCGTAGATGACCTCGGCGGACCGCAGGCCGGCGCCCGGCGTCAGGAAGTAGAGTCCCATCCGGCCCGGCCCGAAGCCGACCCGGCCGACGTCGACACCCCACCGCCGCAGTTCGCCCAGCGCGGCGTGGCCGAGCGGATTGTCCGGCAGGAGGCTGACCATCGCCGCCGCATCGCCCAGCCGCGCCAGGTTCACCGCCACATTGGCCTCGGCGCCGGCGACCGCGACCTCGAGGCCGGGCGACTGCAGCAGGATTTCGCCGGCCCGCGCCCCGAAGCGCAGCAGGATCTCGCCGAAGCACACCACCGGGCCGCCGCTCTCAGCCATGGGTTCCGTCCAGCTTGTAGGCGCGGCGAGCCAGGCCGTAGGCCAGCTCCGGCGCCAGCTCGTGAGCCTCGTCGAGACCCAGCCGGTGCTCGGCCACCAGCCGCGCCAGGAAGCCGCAGTCGACCCGCCGCGCCACGTCGTGCCGGGCCGGGATCGAGAGGAAGGCGCGGGTGTCGTCGTTGAACCCGACGGTGTTGTAGAAGCCGGCGGTCTCGGTGGTGGCCTCGCGGAACCGGCGCATGCCCTCGGGGCTGTCGTGGAACCACCACGGCGGCCCCAGCTTCAGCACCGGATAATGGCCGGCCAGCGGCGCCAGTTCGCGGGCGTAGCTGGTCTCGTCCAGGGTGAAGACGATCACGGTCAACAGCGGTTCGTTCCCGAACCGGTCCAGCAGCGGCTTCAGCGAGCGCACATAGTCGGTGGGCTGAGGGATGTCGGCGCCCTTGTCGCGGCCGAACCGGGCGAAGACGGCGCGGTTGTGGTTGCGGAACGAGCCCGGGTGGATCTGCATCACCAGGCCGTCTTCCAGGCTCATCGCCGCCATCTCGGTCAGCATCTGGGCGCGGAACAGCTCGGCCTGCGCCGGCGTGGCCCGGCCGGCCACGATGGTGGCGAACAGCCGCTCGGCCTCGGCGGGCGCGAGGTCGGCGGTGGCGGCGGTGGGGTGGCCGTGGTCGGTGGAGGTGGCGCCGGCCTCGATGAAGTCGCGCCGCCG
>Ga0302325_10033914_pt1 | contig 10448 bp, 4 predicted proteins | sample Palsa_T0_2_FD_201948 | JGI IMG/M metagenome (GOLD analysis project Ga0302325, IMG submission 201948) | Peat permafrost microbial communities from Stordalen Mire near Abisko, Sweden - Palsa_T0_2 | ecosystem: Environmental > Terrestrial > Soil > Palsa > Peat permafrost | place: Sweden: Abisko...
CGGGGAGCCTGGGCGCCGTTTTTTTGCGGCCTCAGGCGAGAAAGGTGACAGGACATGGGCAGGGCGCTTTGACACGGATGGGAGGAGCTCTCTTGCGAATCGTCGCGATTGCGATCGTTGCCGTCGTCGTGGGCGGGGCGGGAAGGGCTGTGGCTGCTCCGACGGTCACCATCGAAAGGCCCACGGACGGCAGCACGACGACCAACCCGACGCCTTCATTCGGAGGGCTCGCAGAAGAAGCCGCCGGTGAAGTGACGCTGACGATACACAGCGGCACGAACGTCGCAGGCACGCTGGTACAGACGCTGACGACGTTGGCGCCGCCGCTCGGTGGCGCCTGGGAACTCGCGGCCGGGCACCTCGCCGACGGGACCTACACGGCGCAGGCCGCGCAGAAGAATCTCGCCTCGGAAGTCGGCGTCAGCCCAGCGGTCACGTTCACCGTCGATACGGCGTCTCCAACCGTCACGTTGAACCGGCCAGCGTCGCCGTCGAAGGACACCACGCCGTCCTTCACCGGCTCGGCGAGCGAAAGCACGACGGCGGTGGTCGTCCACATCTACAACTCCTCAGAAACGGAAGTCGCGAGCGCCACCGCGCCGGGCACCGGCGGAGCCTGGGACTCCTCTGATGCCAGTGCGCCTCTGTCGAGCGGGGAATATGAGGCGATAGCCACCCAGGCGAGCTCTCTCGGTAACCCCGAAGGTAAGAGCACGCCGGTGTCGTTCACCGTCGATACGACCCCGCCGGCGGTATCGCTGACTCCTGTCGCCCCGCTGACGAACAACACCGAGCCGAGCTTCAGCGGGTCAGCCGGCGATGCACCGGGCGACATCGCGTCGGTGACGTTGAACATCTACTCGGGCGAAGGCGTGGCCGGCAGTCCCATCCGGACGATCAAGGTCACGCCCGTCGGAACAACCTGGAGCGCCGTCGTGGCGGAATCGCTCAACGAAGGCACCTATACCGCGCGGGCTGAACAGTCCGATGAAGCCGGCAACGCCGGGCTGAGCGCGCTCTCGACCTTCACCATCAAGACCAAAGGTCCCGCGGTGTCCTTGAGTTCGGTCGCCTCTCCCACGAACGATCCCACCCCGAGTTTCAGCGGCGGCGCCGGCGTCGCGCCCGGCGATATCGCATCGGTGACGTTGAAGGTCTATTCAGGCGACGCCGCGTCGGGCAGTCCGGTGCGCATGATGGAAGTCACGCCCAGCGGAGCTGCGTGGAAAGCCACCCTCGCCGAAACCCTGAGCGACGGCACCTACACCGCACAGGCTGAACAATCCGACAAAGCCGGGAACACGGCGAAGAGCGCTCCCTCGACCTTCACGGTGGACACGACGCCGCCGACGGTGTCGCTGACTCCGCTGGCAGCGCTCACCAATGACCCGACGCCGAGCTTCAGCGGGACCGCGGGCGTCGCGCCCGGCGACATCACGTTGGTGACGCTCAAGATCTATTCCGGTGAAAACGCCTCGGGGAGTCCCATCCGGACGATCGAAGTGACGCCCAACGGCGGCACCTGGAGCACGGGCCTCTCGCCGCCCCTGAACGAAGGCACCTACACCGCCCAGGCTGAACAGTCCGATGAAGCCGGCAACACAACCAGGAGCGCGCCCTCGACCTTCACGGTGGACACGACACCGCCTGCTGTGTCGCTGACTCCGCTCGCCGCTCTGATGAGCAACCCGGAGCCCAGCTTCGGCGGGAACGCCGGCGTCGCGCCCGGTGATGTGGCGTCCGTGACGTTGAAGGTCTACTCCGGCGAAGGCACATCGGGAAGTCTGGTCCGGACGGTCACGGTCACGCCCAGCGGAGCAGCGTGGAAAGCAACCCTGGCCGAAGCTCTCAACGACGGCACCTACACCGCCCAGGCCGAACAGTCCGACAAGGCGGGCAACACGACCAAGAGCGCCCCGTCGATCTTCACGGTCGACACAACGCCCCCGGCGGTGTCCCTGAATCCGGCGGCCTCGCCAACGAACAACACCACGCCGGTGTTCAGCGGGAACGCCGGCGTCGCTGCCGGTGACGATGCGGCGCTCACGCTGAAGCTCTACTCCGGCAGCAGCGCTTCCGGGAGCCCCATCCAGACGATCGCGGTCACGCCGACCGGTGCGACGTGGAAAGCCACCGTCACGACGCCCCTCGGTGAAGGCACCTATACCGCCCGGGTCGAACAATCGGACAAGGCCGGCAACATCGGCAGGAGCACGGCGTCGACCTTCGCGATCTTCACGACGCCTCCGCCGCTGTCGCTGAACCCCGTCGCATCTCCCACGAACAGCAAAGAGCCGAGCTTCAGCGGAGCCGCCGGCGACTCCTCCGTTGACATTCCGGTCGTCACGTTGAAGATCTACTCCGGAAGCAGCGTCTCTGGCAGCCCGATCCGCACACTTCCTCCGATCACCCCCACCGGAGCCACGTGGAAAGCAAGCCCCAGCGCGGCCGAAGCCCTGAACGACGGCACCTACACCGCCCAGGCCGAACAGTCCGACAAAGCAGGGAACACGACCAAGAGCACGCCCTCGACCTTCGTGGTGGATACGACGCCGCCGGCGGTGTCCCTGACCTCCGTTGCCTCCCTCACGAACAATCCGAAGCCGAGCTTCAGCGGAGGCGCGGGCGTCGCGCCGGGCGATGCCGCGGTCGTGACGCTCAAGATCTACTCCGGCGGCAGTGCGTCCGGAACACCTGCGCGAACCGTGCCCGTTCCGACCGCGGGCACCACGTGGACCGAGAGCCTCGCGGAAGCCCTGGGCGAAGGCACCTACACCGTCCAGGCTGAACAGTCTGATGAAGCCGGGAATACGGGCAAGAGCGCGACGTCGACCTTCACGGTCGATACGACGCCACCAGCCGTGACGCTCAACTCGATCGCCTCGTTCACGAAGGACCCGACGCCGGGCTTCAGCGGCAACGCCGGCGCTGCCTCGGGTGACATCGCGTCCGTGACCCTGCACGTCTACTCAGGCGCAGGCGTGTCGGGCGTTCCCATCCGCACGGTCAAAGTCGTGCCCTCGGGAACGAGCTGGAGCGCAGGTTTCACGGAAGCCCTGGGCGAAGGCACCTACACCGCCCAGGCTGAACAGTTCGATCAGGCCGGCAACAGCGGCAGGAGCACGGCCTCGACCTTCACGGTCAAGGCCAAAGGCCCGGCGTTGACGCTGAGCCCCGTCGCGGCAGCGACGAACAACCCTGAGCCCGCCTTCAGCGGGAACGCCGGCGCTGCGGTCGGCGACCTCCCATCGGTGACGCTGAACATCTACGTGGGCGAAAGCGTCTCCGGCAATCCCATTCAGACGGTGACGGTCACCTCCACCGGCGTGTGGCAAGCGAGGCCTTCGGGAGGGCTCGCCGATGGCACCTACACCGTCCAGGCCGAACAGTCCGATCAGGCCGGGAACACGACGAATAGCGCGCAATCGACCTTCGAAGTGGACACGACGCCGCCGCTGGTCGGCATCACCGCTCCGCTAAACGAAGCTGAAGTCACCAAATCTCAGCCGACGTTCAGCGGAGTGGTGGGCAAAGCCAGGGGAGACCTGCCCACGGTGACGTTGAAGATCTTCACAGGCACACCGCCATCGGGAACCCCGGTTCAAACGCTCCTGCTCACCCCCAACGGCAACGGCAAATGGAGCACCGCAGCCTCGGGTCCCAAGCTTCCCGACGGGAGCTACACCGCGCAGGCCGAACAGTCAGACGTGGCCGGCAACACCGGGGTGAGCACCACGAAGTTCACGATCAAGACGCATTCGCCGGTCGTGACCCTCGACACGGCCGAATTCGCACAGCGCGCTACGACGCTGTTCACGGGTGCAACCCCGAGCTTCAGCGGCAGCGCGTCCGAAGCTCCCGAAGACAGCGAAACCGTCACCCTCAGCATCTACGGCGGGACCTCGGCGTCCGGCAGTCCCCTTCAGACCGTGGAGGGCAGCCTCAGCGGTGAAGCCTGGACGGCAGGGCCGCTGGCGGCGCTCACGGAAGGCACCTACACCGTCCAGGCCGAACAGAAGGACTCCGGCTTCAAAGACCCCGGCGTGAGCGCGCCGGTCACGTTCTCGGTCGATGACACCCCGCCGGCGGTCAGCCTGTCCTATCCGGCGAAGGGCAGCTCCACAACCGGTGAATCGCAGCTCCTGAGGGGGCTCGCGGGTACCGCTGAAGGAGACCTGCCGAGCGTGACGGTGCAGCTGTTCTCGGGCTCGAGCGTCGAAGGCCAGCTCCTTCAGAGCATCGTCGTGAACGGAGCCGGCGGAGCATGGTCAGCCACGCTCGCGGGCCTCAGCCCCGGCACCTACACTGCGCGCGCCGAGCAGTCGGATGACACCGGGAACGTCGGCATGAGCTCACCCACCACGTTCACCATCATCGGACCGGGAGGGGCGGGCGCAGCGGCGCAGGCCCCGACGCCCCCGGCGGCGTCCTTCAGCTGGTTCCCGTCCGTTCCCAAGCCTCGCGAAACCGTGTCGCTTGCGTCGAGCTCCACCGATGTCAGCAGCCCGATCACGGCCTTCGCATGGGATCTCACGGGAAGCGGCGCCTTCGTGGCGGGCGGTCAGCTGATCAGCACGTCGTTCGCGACGGCAGGCAACCACTTGGTGCATCTGCGTGTCACCGGCGCTGACGGGCTCTCGAGCGTGGCCACCGAGACGATCCCGGTCCTCGCGCCCCTGATCCCGCTGATGCAGCCGTTTCCGGTCGTGCGGATCGCGAGCACGGATACCGCATCCGGGATCAGGCTCAGCCTGCTCAGGGTGCTGGCGCCGGCGGGCGCACGGATCGGCGTCGAGTGCAAGGGGCTCGGCTGCCCGGCCAGGTCCGAGAGCCGGATCGCAGCCGTACGCAAGGTGGGCGTCGCGCCGGTCGAATTCCGGCGCTTCGAGCGCCCTCTGCGGGCCGGCGTGGTCCTCGAGATCCGGATCTCCAAGGCCGGTGAGATCGGCAAGTTCACGAGCTTCCAGGTGCGTCGTCGTCGGCTTCCCCTGCGCGTCGACGCGTGCCTCGGCCCGACGGGAGTCAAGCCGATAGCCTGCCCGCCATGATCAGCATGCTTCGCGCGGAGCAGGCAAGGCGGGGCGGCCTCAGACGGCTGCGCGCCGCGCCGCGCAGCGCCGGCGCCTGGCGCCGGATGGCCAGGGCGCTCCTGATGGCCTCCGCGGTCTCGCTGGTCGCGGTCGCCGTTGGGCCGCTGGGCAACGCCATGGCCGCCGGCGGCGTCACGATCGAAAGCCCGGCCAACAACAGCGTCACCAGCGACTCGACGCCCACGTTCAGGGGAATGGCAGAAGCCGGAGGAGGTGGCGTGACGGTCACGATCTCCCCCGTCGGCGGTGCAGGAAGCAAAATGACGAAACCACCGGTGGTCCCCTCGGCTACGGGCAGTTGGGAAGTCACCGCCCCACACCTCGCAGACGCCACGTACACCGCCGTGGCCACCCAGGAAGGGGAACCGAGCGCGTCGGTGACGTTCACGGTCGAGGCCTCCCAGCCGCCCTCCCAGTCGCCGCAGGTGACCCTGACCTACCCGGCCAACGGGAGCACCAGCACCACGGGCACCGAGCCCGTCGGCGGACTGGCGAGCACAGAAGCGGAAAAAACCGTCACCGTTCAGCTGTTCTCCGGGGCGAGGATCGGGACTCAGCCGGCGCTCGAGGCGCTGACGGTGCCGGTCTCCGGCGGCGCCTGGGCGGGCACCTTCGGGGGGCTGGGCGCGGGCACCTACACGGTCCGTGCCGAGCAGTCGGACTCCCACGGCGACGTCGGCATGAGCGCGTCTGCGACCTTCACGGTCGTCATTCCGCCCGGCCCTGCGCCGCCGGCGGCATCGTTCCAGTGGTTCCCGCCCTCTCCCGGCACCGGCGAAAACGTCTCGCTGGTCTCGAGCTCGACCGACCCCGCCAGCCCGATCACCTCGTTCGCCTGGGCGCTGACGCCGACCGCGGCCTTCCAAACCGGAAAACCGGTGCTCGTCACGTCGTTCGCCACGCCGGGAGGCCATACCGTGCGGCTGCGGGTCGCCGACGGAAACGGCCTGTCGAGCATCGCCACCGAGACCATAACCGTGAAATCGTCGCCGCTGATCCTCATGCAGCCCTTCCCGATCGTGCGGATCGCCGGGTGGGAGACGCGCGCGGGCGCGCACATCAGGCTGCTCACCGCCGAGGCGCCACCGGGGGCGCACATCACGGTCAGATGCAAGGGCCGGGGTTGCCCGATCAGGGCCGCGAAGCGGATCGCCGTATCGAGCAAGACGGGGGCGGCTCCGGTCACCTTCCACGCCTTCGAGCGCTCCCTGCGCGCCGGTGTGACCCTCGAAATACTGATCTACAAAGTCGGTCAGATCGGGAAGTACACTCGGTTCGTGATCCACCGCGGCAGGTTGCCCCAACGAGTTGACATGTGCCTGAACCCAACAGGGCTGAAGCCGCTGGTGTGCCCGTCGTCATGACGACCGTTCGCGTCCGCATGAGGAGGTGGGGGGGCCGAACCCGCGGGGCCGGCCTGCGCATCGAAGTTCGACAGGCGCTAGTCCTGCTGGCATTCGTCGTCGCGGTGTTCGCCGGCTTCTTCGAGCTGGGACGCGTGACGCGCCACAGCTCGGAAGGTTCGCCGGCCTACGGTCCCCAGCAGCTCCCGGCCGTGTCCGCCCGTGCGGGCATTCCCTACGGGCTGACTGCCGCACCCGCGATCCCCTTCCTGTTGACCGCCGAAGCGCCGGCACCGCAACCCTCGAGAAGCTCCGCTCGGTCTGTCGCCGGATCCTCTTCGAGGCTCGTGGAAACGACCTCGGGTGCTCCGAGCGAATTCTCTCAGCAGCGATCGGCCTCGCCGACGCCCGCGCCCGTGCAATCGGCGCCCGCGCCTGTCTCTCGGCCTCGATCGGCGCCCCACACGAGTGAAGGCCCCTCCTTTGACAGCTCGGGCTGAGCCATGGCGCAGCCGCGTCAGCCAGGACAAGCAGATCGTCGCGGTCCTGCTCCTTCTGACCGTCGCGATCGTCGCCTACCTCGACGGACACGGTCGCTCGAGCTCCGCTCCGGTTGAACGCTCACGCGAAGCCTCCAACGCGGTCACGGTCGTCAACTATGACGCTGCGTCGGGCTGGCTGCGGGCCTCTCAGGCGCCGAGCATCCCCGGCCTGGCCGTGGCCCAGCCGCTCGTGCTGGGCCCGGGTGGCGATGGCGCACGCGCCGGGCTCGTCGTCGGGAAGCTGCTCGGCAGCGAATTTGGCCCCGTGCCCCCACAGTTACTTGCACAGCTGCGCCAACCTCCCGACGCCGAGGTGGTGGACCTGCTGAACACCCAGGCCTACCGCTATTCGGGCCTCAGCATCACGAGCTCCGGGATGACCCTGACCCTGTACACGATCCCCACCTCCACCACGAGCACGACGGCGATCGTCTGTTACGCCCAGGCCGGGTCCTCGCGCGATCTGCAGAGCTGCGAACGGCTCGTGGGCTCGCTCACGATCGCCACGGGCAGCCCGCAGGTCGAAGTTCGCACCTATCAGTCCCTGACCCCCCAGCTGGCCTTCGGAAGACGGATCGGCGCGGTTGCCGCGCGGGCTGAGGCCCTGCTCGGCACGCTTCGGCCCGAACTGCGTCACGGCGCCGCGAGGGGCGCATCCGCGGCGGTCGCAGACCGCCTGGCCGGCGGTTTGGCCGGCGCAGCCGGTTCGCTCGCCGCCGTGTCGCCGCCGCCGGCAGCGGCGCTGGCGCAGGGGTCGCTGTCGGAATCGCTCGGACGCGCGCGGGATGCATATTTCGCCCTCGCCACTTCGCTGCACAACGGAGATGAATCCGAATACGCCGCGGCGGTGACGCAGATATATGCGGCGGAAGCCTCTCTGAGCGCCGCGCTCAAGAACTTCGGCCTGCTCGCCTACAAGTAGCCCTCGGCGTCCCCCTCGGCGGCCCGCTCGAACCCGCCGATCGGGTCAGGAGACCGGGAATAGGTCCACGATTGCGGACTTTTCACCAGGCTGAGTCGCCGCTGGCCGATGGGTGGGAATGGTCTGTGATCACTCCGCGCTGCACAGCGGTGAGGCGCGCTACATGCGCGAGGCAGCCAAGCTGCGACTGGTGCTCGTATGCGATCGCTGCGGAGCCGAGCGGGCCGAACTGGACAGGATGGACTACACCCCCAGCGCGCGATGCTTCGCCGGCCATCTGGCCGAGCTGACGGCCCGCGAGCTTCGCCTGGACGAGATGCAGGTGGTCAGGGTTCGCTTTGCGGCGCTCGTGTGCAGCGTCGGGCGCGATGAGATTCGACCCGAGATCCTGAACAAGCAGGGGCCACTCAGCCAGGCGGAGTGGGTCGAGGTCTGCCGCCAGCCCGAACTCGGCGCAGCACTGCTCGGTGACGCCAGCTTCGATGACATCCGGGAGTGGATTCTGTGTCATCGCGAGCGCCCCGACGGCAGCGGCTACCCACGCGGCCTGGCGGGCGAGGAGATCGCGCTGGAGGCTCGGATCCTGGCGGTGACAGATGCCTATGTGGCGATGACCAGCGACCGCCCGTATCGCCTGAAGCGCTCCCACGAGGATGCGTGCTCTGAGCTCTCGCGCTGCGCCGGAACGCAATTCGACGCCGTTGTGGTTCAGGCCTTTCTGCGCGCCTCGACGCGACGCAATCCACACCTGGCCCGCGCCGCAGCGTAGGTGCGCGCCCGCGGCTGCGCGGCTGCGCTGGTGCGCGCTGAGCCGTCGCCCGATCGCACGGCGAACTATCCGGCAGCGCTGCGCAGCCGGTCGGGTTCCGTGCGATCGGTGACCAGCTGGCAGAACACCTCGACGAGGGCCGGGTCAAACTGGGTGCCCGCGCATCGGCGGAGCTCTTTGATCGCCTCGCTGAGCGACATCGCGGGCTTGTAGACGCGCTCGTCCATCATCGCGCGGAAGGAGTCGCAGATGGCGATGATCCGCGCGCCGAGCGGGATCTGCTCGCCGGCGAGGCCGTCGGGATAGCCCATCCCGTCCCAGCGCTCGTGGCTGGCCCGCACGAGTGGACCGATTCGCTCGAGCGACGGTCCGGCGGCCGCGATGATCTGTTCGCCCATCACGGTGTGCTGCTTCATGAACTCCCACTCCTCGTTGCTGAGGGGCCCCGGCTTGGTGATGATCTCATCGGGAATACCCAGCTTGCCCACGTCATGAAGATCGCCGGCCTTGACGATCAGATCGATCGCTTCGGGCTCGAGCCCCACGGTGCGCGCAAGCAGCTCAACATCGCCGGCCACGTCGTTGGAATGACCGCCGAGGTCGGGGTGACGCTGCGCCAGGGCCGCGTGAAGGACCGACGTTATGAGCTCGGCCGCGCCCCTCTGGTCGCGCAGCTTCTCGCGATACATGTGCTGGTCGGCGAGGCGCAGGGCCTGGGTCGGCACGCCGGCTTCACGTGGAATCTCCACCGCGCCGGCCGAAGCCGTGACGGTGAAGGCGCCGCCCTGTTCAGCAAGCGCGTCGCGAGCCTCTTGAAAGAGGGCGTGCGGGTCTGTCACGGGCGCCGCGATCAGCACGCAGAACTCATCTCCGCCGAGCCTGTAGACCGTTCCGCAGGACTTCACCGCCTCGTGCAGCCGACCTCCGAGCCGCGCGAGCAGCGCGTCTCCGGCGACGTGCCCGAAGGAGTCGTTGTAGCGCTTGAAGCCGTTGAGGTCGAAGAACCACAGAAACGCCGGCTCGTCCTCGCTGGCGCGATGGCACACGCGCGGCAGGTCCTCCATCAGCGCGCGGCGGTTGCGCACGCCCGTGAGAGGGTCGGTCGACAGCTCCCGCCTGACGCGGCGATTGGACACGACCAGCCCAACGACCGAGCCGATCAGCGTCAGCACGGCGACGAGCAGCAACGACAGCATGCCCGAGCTCCACGCATTGACGAAGTCCGGATCGGAGGCGATGGCATGCGCCGCAACGGCGATGTGCTGATGCGCTCCACCGATCGTCAGTGGCAATGCGGCGACCATCGCGCGGTGGTCGCCGTCGAGCGTGGACTGCGGCTGCGCCCCGATTCTGAACGTGCCCACCGACAGCGTGGCCGGCAATCCGTCGCGGCCCGGCGTGATCGGATCGGACGGCCCGCCGAGGAACATCAGCTCGCCCTTTTCGTAGATGCCCAGCTGGACCTCGACGCCCGGCGTGTCGTGCACGATCAGGTTGGATCCGCTCGCGTCGGCGACGCTGATGTCGAGATGCACCACCCCGAGCAGTTGATTACGAACGCGGAACGGGGCCAGAAATGCAACCGAGAACCGCCTGCTGACCGGCGACAGGAAGGCGCCACTGGCGGCCCCGACGGTCGAGGTGCGGGCCAGCGCGGCAAACTCCCGCCCGAGCTGCGGCGGGAAGTTCGCCGGGTGCGCCGTCGGCCCGCACACGAGCTGACGACCGGTTCGGTCATCCAGGCAGGCGGCTGACACGGGGACAACGGCCGATTGCTGGACG
>Ga0302325_10033915_pt1 | contig 10448 bp, 8 predicted proteins | sample Palsa_T0_2_FD_201948 | JGI IMG/M metagenome (GOLD analysis project Ga0302325, IMG submission 201948) | Peat permafrost microbial communities from Stordalen Mire near Abisko, Sweden - Palsa_T0_2 | ecosystem: Environmental > Terrestrial > Soil > Palsa > Peat permafrost | place: Sweden: Abisko...
GACGTGTGGGCCGAGAGGTGACCGAGCCGCTGCGCGAGCGCCTGCACGTCTCGACCTTCGGGCCCTCGGCGCTCAACACGCCCGCCAACGCCATCACCGTGGCCCGCCTGCTGGCCACCCCCGTCCTGGTGGCCATGATCGTGGTGCGGGGGCCGGGGTGGGCGCCCTTCGGCGTGGCCCTCGCCATCGGGCTCACCGACGGCGTCGACGGGTGGCTGGCCCGCCGCCAGGGCACGACCCGTTCGGGCGCGTTCCTCGACCCCTTGGCCGACAAGGCCGGCGTCGTCGGCGCGCTGTGCGCGGTGGCGGTCAAAGGAGAGGTGTCGTGGCTCCCGGTCGCGCTCATCGCGGCGCGCGAGGTGTGGATGAGCCTCTACCGCATCGCCATGGGCCGGCGCGGCATCTCGATCCCGGCGCGACTCAGTGCCAAGGTGAAGACCCTCGTCCAGGGCATCGCCATCCTGTTGTGCCTGGCGCCGTCGGTGGCGCCCCATCGCGACGTCCTCAGCGTGGCGGTCTGGGTGGCCGTCGCCTTCACCGTCGTCACCGGCGCCCAGTACCTCCTCGACGGCCGGCGCGCGGCGCGGGAACTTCGCCCATGAGGGTCGAGGTCCTGGCGGTGGGCACCGAGCTGCTCTTGGGCCAGATCGTCGACACCAACTCGGCCTGGATGGGGGAGCAGTTGGCGCTGGCGGGCGTCGACTCGCATTTCCACCAGGTGGTGGGCGACAACCAGGCGCGCATCGTCCTCGCCATCCGCACCGCCCTGGCCCGCAGTGACGGCCTCGTGGTGTGCGGGGGGCTCGGTCCCACCCACGACGACATCACCCGCGACGCCATCGCCGAGGTCATGAACGTCCCCCTCGTACGCGACCCCGAGATCGTCACGCGCATCGCCGCGATGTTCAGCTCGCGCGGCCGCGACATGCCCGACAGCAACGGACGCCAGGCCGACGTGCCCGTGGGCGCCACCCCGATCCCCCAGCAGTTGGGCACCGCCCCCGGGTTGATCTGCCCCGTGGGCCACAAGGTCGTCTACGCCCTTCCCGGTGTGCCCTACGAGCTGGTCGAGATGTTCACCCGGGCCGTGCTGCCCGACCTGCGCAGCCGGGCCGACCTCGCCGGTGACGTGGCGGTCATCATGAGTCGCGTGGTGCGGACCTGGGGCATGAGCGAGTCCGGTCTGGCCGAGCGACTGGCGCCGCGCATCGAGGCGTCCGACGCCGCACCCGGAAGCCCCACCATCGCCTTCCTCGCCAGTGGCATCGAGGGGATCAAGGTGCGCATCACGGCCAAAGCACCCGACACCGCCGCGGCCGAGGCGCTGCTCGACGCGGAGGAGGCCGAGGTGCGGGCGCTGGTGGGTGAGGTCGTCTTCGGCGTCGACGACACCACCATGGAGGCGGCCGTGGCGCAGCTGCTGGTGCAGCGATCGCTCACCTTGGGCCTGGCCGAATCGCTCACCGGCGGCCTCGTCGCCTCGCGCCTGGTGGGTGTGCCCGGCGCCAGCGACTGGTTCCGGGGCTCGGTCGTCAGTTACGCGTCGGAGGTCAAGCACACCGTGCTGGGCGTGCCCGAGGGTCCCGTGGTGACCGAGGCCGCGGCGCGCGCCATGGCCACCGGGGCGCGGCGCGTCCTCGGGGCGGACGTCGGCCTGGCGCTCACGGGGGTGGCCGGCCCCGACGAACAAGAAGGCGTCGCACCCGGGACGGTCGTCGTCGGCCTGGCCGGCGTCGGCGACAATGCCGGGGGCGAGGCCGAGTCCCTCGTCTTCCACCTGCCCGGCGATCGCGAGCGCGTCCGCCAGTACGCGGCCATCTCCGCCCTCGACCTGCTCCGCCGCCGGCTGGTCGACACCCCGGCCGCCGTCCCCACCCGGTCCCAGTCGCTCCGATAGCGTCGACAGGGTCGATTCCGGTCAACGGACTCACATGGCACGACCCGAGCCTCAAGGTCGCTGCTCCCGAGGCCGAACAAGGCTCTCAGGGACAGTGCGCCGATGGCGGGCGTGAGCCACGCGCGCAAGGCGGGCGGGAAAGGTGCACCCATGGCTGATTACGACCGAGACCGCCACTGGTCGAGCGTGGGCGAGCACATCCTCAGCCGCCCCGACGACAACCTGCTGGCCGGCGACGACGCCCCCTACTACCGCTACAAGGCCGACCTCTTCTCGACCGAGTTCCTCTCTCAGGTGCCCATCGAGGGCCGGTCGGTGCTCGAGGTGGGTTGTGGGGCGGGCCGTAACCTGGAGGGGATCGCCTCTCGACACCCCAGGCGGCTGGTGGGCTGTGACGTGGCCGGCGCCATGGTCAAGTTGTCCCAGCACCGGATGGGGGACGCGGCCGAGGTCGTCCAGACCGACGGTGCCCATCTCCCGTTCTCCGACGGGGAGTTCGACGTGGTCACCACCGTGACCGTGCTCCAGCACAACCCCGACGCGGCGCGCGCCGAGCTGATCGGCGAGATCTGCCGGGTCGCCGGAGGCGACATCTTCCTGTTCGAGGACACCTCGAGCACCACCTCGGGAAGCGAGGCGACCGGGACTGCCGAGGGTGAGTACCAGAACTTCTTCGGTCGTCCCGTCAGCTGGTACACACAAGCCTGTCGACGACACGGCTTCTCGCTCGTCGACACCCAGGTGCAAGCGACCTTCGTCAGCCACATGACCTTCGTGGTGCTGTCCCGGCTCCTCGATCGCCACCGGGAAGTCGCCGAGGGAGTTCCCTTCTCGAAGCTCCACCTCGCCATCGAGGAACGGACCCTGCCCGTCACCCGGCACCTCGACCGTCTCATCAAGGTCCACAAGAGCGAGCTCACCCTGATGCGATTCGCCCGCGACGCGGCCTGACGCACCCAGCTCCGCACGCCGGCTGGGGCGAACCTCAGCCGGCGAGGTAGGCGAGGTAGAGGTCGTAGGTGACGCGGTCGAAGGCCACCAGCCGCACCAGCTCGACCGTCGTGTCCCACCCCCGCAGCGTCGACACCGCCACCGCGGCCGCCTGCTCGGGCGGATAGCCGTAGACGCCGGTCGAGATGGCCGGGAACGCCACGGACCGGGCCCCGAGTTCCTGCGCCACCTCGAGCGAGCGCCGGTAGCACGAGGCCAGGACCTCGGGCTCACGGCGCGTCCCCCCGCCCCACACCGGGCCGACGGTGTGGATGATCCACTGCGCGCCCAGCGCGAAGCCCGACGTCGCCTTGGCGTCACCCGGCTCGCACCCGCCCAGCGCCGCGCAGGCGCGGCGTAGCTCCGCCGCGCCCGCAGCGCGGTGGATGGCGCCGTCCACCCCACCACCTCCGGCCAGTTGGCGGTTGGCGGCGTTCACGACGGCATCGGTGTCCTGCACCGTGATGTCACCGTGGACGGCCTCGATGCGGGCTCGTGCCATGACCCGACATCCTGTCGCATCGACCACACTGGACGGCGTGCGCCTGTTCGTGGCGGTGTGGCCCCCCGAGAGTGTGGTCGAGATGCTCCTGGGCATGGACCGTCCCGCTCTGGCCCAGCTGCGATGGACGACCGAGCCGCAGTGGCACGTGACGCTGCGTTTCCTGGGCGAGGTCGACGACCCCGACCCGGTGGCCCGGGCCCTGCACGCGGTGCCCGACTCGCTGCGGAGAAGCGCCGGGGTCGACGTCCGGGCCGCGCTCGGGCCCACCTCCGCGTGGTTCCCCGGCCGCCAGGTCCTCCAGGTCCCGGTGGCCGGACTCGACGAATTGGCCCGGGCCGTGGCGCAGGCCACGGCACCGTGGGGTGCTCCGGTCGACGACCACCGGTTCTCGGGGCACCTCACCCTGGCCCGGGCGCGCGGCCGGGCCAGGGGGCCCGCCGGCCTGGCCGGCGCGTCCCTGGCGGCCACGTGGCAGGTCCGGTCGTTCGAGCTCGTCTCGTCGGTGCTCGGGCGCGGCGGGTCGCGCTACGACACCGTGACCACCGTCGCCCTGGCCGACGCGTCCCCGACCCCGTGAGCTCCCGCCGGCCCCGTTGCATCCACCCCGCTGCATCCACCCCACTGGGGTCGAATCGGTCTAGACAATTACACAGTGCCGGTGTATTTTCACTGGTAGAGCGGCTGTTTTGAAGCAAACGGGCAGCCGCAGGGGGTAGCGCCTGGAAGAGCGCGACGACCAGCACGACGCCACGCCACGACGGCGGCGAGTGCTCGGGGCGTGCGCCCAGTGTGCCCCTGGCCCCTCTTCGTCGGGTGACCCGCTCGTGTCGAGTCCGAGCGCCCCGCACCACGAGCAAGGGGGATGCACATGGCACACGTCATCGACGCCGGGACTCTGTCGCAGGACAACGCGGACAGCAAGGACCTCCAGGGGTTCGGGTACCGCCAGGAGCTCCACCGCACGCTCGGGCTGTTCAGCTCCTTCGCCGCGGCCTTCAGCTACATCTCGCCGTCGACGGGGATCTTCACGCTGTTCTCATTGGGGCTCATCACCGCGGGCGGGGTCTTCTTCTGGAGCTGGCCCCTCGTGGCCGCCGGGCAGTTCCTCCTGGCGCTCAACTTCGCCGAGGTCTCGAGCCATTACCCCGTGGCGGGCTCGGTGTTCCAGTGGACCAAGTACCTGGCCGGGCGCCAGTACGCCTGGTTCACGGGGTGGATCTACATCTTCGCCGGCATCCTCACCGTGACCGCGGTGGTGGTCACCCTTCCCCTCACGTTGCTGCCGGCCTTCGACCTCATGGGGTGGCACCTCAACGCCACGGCCCTGCACGACCAGATCTGGTTGGCGGCCATCACGCTGGCGGTGATCACCATCCTGAACATCTACAGCGTGAAGTTGGTGTCGCTCATCAACAACACCGGGGTGTTCTTCGAGATCGTCGGCATGGTGATCTTCGCCGTCATCATGTTGGTCGTCCACCGCCACCAGCCCGTTTCGGTGGTGACCAACAGCGGAGGCATCCACATCACGTTCGGGGTGTTCTTTGCGGCCATGTTCATGAGCCTGTTCGTCATCTACGGCTTCGACACGGCGTCGACATTGGCGGAGGAGACCAACGACCCGCGCCGCAACGCCCCCAAGGCGGTGCTGTCGTCGGTGGTAGGAGCCTTCGTGATCGGCGGCATCTTCATCCTGGCCGCGTTGATGGCCATTCCCAACCTGGCGACGGCCATGAAGCAGAGCTTCGGCCCGGCCCAGATCATCGAGGCCAACTTCTCCAAGCCGTGGGCCATCGTCTACCTGCTCGTGGTCTCCGCGGCCATCTTGGTGTGCTGCCTGTGCATCATGGCGGCCACCATCCGCCTGTGCTTCGGCATGGCCCGTGACAACCGGCTGCCCGGCTCGCGCACGTTGGCCACGGTGCACCCCCGCCTGCACACGCCGATCGCGTCCTGCCTGGCGGTGGCGGTCGTCGCCGCGATCCCCTTGTTCAAGTACGCGGGTGCGGCCTATGTGGCCATCGCGGCGACCGGGATGATCTACCTGTCGTACTTCCTGGGCAACCTGGCCATCTTGTGGGCCCGGGTGACCAAGGGGTGGCCCACGGAGAAGGCCCCGTTCAGCTTGGGTGGGTGGGGGTTGCCGGTCAACATCCTGGCTCTGGTGTGGGGCGGGTCGATGATCGTGAACTTCGCCTGGCCCCGCGCCGCCAGCAACCCCGAGCCCGTGCAGACCGCCGGGAGCTTGAGCCTGGGGATGCACTGGCTCAACAAGATCCCGATCCTCTACACCGTGCTCGCCTTCGTGCTCATCATCGGGGTGCTGTACTACTTCCTGGTCGAGATCCGAAAGCCGCTACCGGTGCACCCACCGGCGGAGTCGGGTGAATTCGTGATCCCCCCGGAGTCACTCCCACCCGACGAAGTCGTCCCCGTCTGACCGCGCCGCAGTTGTCGGGAGGTCGGGGGGGCTCAGTGTGGCGCCACGTCGAAGCTCCACACCACCATGTGGGTACGGTCGCCTCTGAACAGGTCGCGCGCGAATTCGACGGGGGCACCCGCGTCGTCGAAGGCGACGCGCTCGACCAGCAGGAGCGGCGCCCCCCGGGCCACCCCGAGCAGCTGGGCCGACCGGCGGTCGGCCCGCACCGGAGCCAGGCTCTCGACCGCCCGACACGGCCGGGCCGAGAAGCGCGTGGCGAGGAGCTCGTACAGCGAGCCGTCGAGCGGCTCGTCGAGCAGGCCGGCGAAGCGCACCCCGGGGAAGCTCGACTCCTCGAGGACGAAGGGTCGGTTGTTGGCGAGCCGAAGGCGGGCCACCTCGAAGACCGCGGCGCCGGGGTCGAGCTCGAGGGCGGCCGCCACGTCGGGCCCGGCCTCTTTCTCCTCGGCGTGCAGGAGCACCGCGCTCGCCACCAGGCCGTTGCGCCGGGCCTGGTCGGAGAACCCGGCGAAGTCGCTCAGATCGCGTTCGACGGTGGGCTCGGCCACGAAGGTGCCGCCCTTGCGCCCGGCCACGCGCCGGATGAGGCCGCGTCGCTGCAGGTCGGCCAGAGCCTGGCGCAACGTCAGCCGGTTGACGCCGAACCACGCGGCGAGCTCGCGCTCGGGGGGAAGGCGGTCACCCCGGTCGAGATCGCCGCTCGACACCGCCCCTTCGATGGCGCTGGCGATCTGGGCGTGCAGGGGGCGCCCCGCCGTTGCGGTAACCGCTGCCCACGCGGGGGTGGGTTCCTGACTCACACCGACCGACGACATGGAGCCCCCCTTCTCCCAGCCGAGCCGAGCGTACCGCCCCGGCACGGCGACCTTGCATCGGGCGCAGCACCTGCGCCGGCGAGCCGACACGCGGTGCGGTGATGGCAGGGCGCGCCCGGGTCGTGGTGATCGGCGGAGGGGTCGGGGGGTGCTCGATCCTGTACTGGCTGGCGCGCCTGGGTTGGAGCGACTGCATGCTCCTCGAGCGGGCCGAGCTCACCAGCGGCTCGACCTTCCATTCGGCCGGGCTCGTCGGGCAGTTGCGGGGATCGCTCAGCCTGACGCGCATGATGATGCACTCGGTCGAGCTCTACCGGGCGCTGGGCAGCGAGGTCGACCTCGACACCGGTTGGCGCGAGGTCGGGTCGCTGCGGCTGGCCTCGTCGCGTCCGCACCTCGAGGAGCTGCAACGCCAGGCGGCGTGGGCCGAGACCTTCGGGCTGCCCCTGCACCTCATGTCCGCGGCCGAGGCCCTGGCCCTGTTCCCCCCCATGAGCGTCGACGGCGTCCTCGGGGCCGCCTTCCTCGAAACCGACGGGTACGTCGATCCCAGTCAGCTCACCCTGGCCCTGGCCAAAGGGGCGCGCCAGCGCGGCGCGACGATCGTCACGGGCCGGCGCGTGCTCGGCATCGACGTGCGCGACGGTCGGGTCCGCGCCGTGCACACCGACGCCGGCACCATCGAGTGCGAGGTCGTGGTGAACGCGGGAGGGATCTACGCGCACGAGATCGGCGCCCTGGCCGGGGTGCACGTCCCGCTCGTGCCCATGGCGCACCAGTACGCCATCACCAAACCCTCGGGGCTGCCGCGCGACATGCCCACCCTGCGCGACCCGGCGCACCTCGTCTACTTCCGCGCCGCGGGTGGAGGCCTGGTGGCGGGCGGCTACGAGCGGAACCCGGCTCCGTGGGGGCTGGCGGGCATTCCCGGCGACTTCAACCATCAGCTCCTCGAGCCGGACTGGGACCGCTTCGCGCCGCTGTTCGAGGCAGCCACCGCGCGGGTGCCGGGTCTGGCCGACGCCGAGATCGTCACGCTCATCAACGGGCCCGAGGCCTTCACCCCCGACGGCGAGTTCATCCTGGGGGAGACCGACGTGGGAGGCCTGTGGGTGGCGGCCGGATTCTGCGCGCACGGCATCGCCGGCGCGGGGGGGATGGGTCGCCTGGTGGCGGAGTGGATCGTCGAGGGCCAGCCCGGGCTCGACGTCTGGGCCATGGACTCGCGTCGGTTCGGTCCCCAGTACCGCAGCCGCCCCTACACCCTGGCCCGGACGACCGAGGTCTACGCCACCTATTACGACGTCAAGTACCCCGGCCACGAACGCCAGGCGGGGCGGCCGCTGCGCGTCTCACCGGTCTACGCCCGCCTCGAGGCGCGCGGCGCGTCCTTCGGCGAGAAGGGCGGCTGGGAGCGCGTCAACTGGTTCGCCTCCAACTCCTTGGCCGGCGACGAGTCGTTGCGGCCCGAGGGGTGGGCGGGACAGCTGTGGTCACCCGCCATCGGGGCCGAGCACCGGGCGTGTCGCGACCGGGCCGCGCTGTTCGACGAGACGTCGTTCGCCAAGCTCGAGGTGACCGGGCCCGACGCGGCGGAGTTCCTCGAGTGGCTCTGTGCCAACCGGGTGGCGCGGGCGCCCGGCACCGTCACCTACACGCAGCTCCTCAACGCGCGGGGCGGGGTGGAGTGCGACCTGACCGTCACGCGACTGGGGGAGCAGCGTTTCCGGATCGTCACCGGCACGGCCTTCGGTCACCACGACCAGGCCTGGATCCGGGCGCACATCCCCGAGGGCAGCCGTGTCCACGTGGAGGACGTCACGTCGCGCTACGCGTGCTTCGCGCTGTGGGGCCCCAGGGCGCGTGACATCCTCCAACCGCTGACCGAGACCGACATCTCCAACGAGGAGCTGCCGTACCTGCGCGCCGTCGACCTCAACGTGGGTGCGGTGCCCTGCCTGGCCCTGCGGGTCACGTTCGTGGGAGAGCTGGGCTTCGAGTTGTACTGCCCGGCTGAATTCGCGCTGGGACTGTGGGACGGGCTGGTCGAGGCGGGCCGTGCATTCGGGCTCCTGCTGGGGGGGTACCGCGCCATCGAGTCCCTGCGCCTGGAGAAGGGCTACCGCGTGTGGGGCAGCGACGTCACCAGCACCGACACGCCCCTCGAAGCCGGGCTCGGGTTCGCGCTGCGCCTCGACAAGGGGGACTTCCTCGGGCGCCAGGCGCTCGTGGACGGCGGTGAGCCGCGGCGTCGGCTGGTCTGCCTGGTGCTCGACGACCCCCGGGTCGTCGTGCTGGGCTCCGAGCCGGTCCGGATCGACGGCCGCGCCGTGGGCCGAGTCACGAGCGGCGGCTACGGCTACAGCGTGGAGAGCTCGATCGCCTACGCCTATGTCCCGTCGGAAGCCGCGGTGGTGGGCCAGGCGCTCGAGGTCGGCATCTTCGGCCGCTCCGTCGGCGCGCAGGTCGCGGCCGAACCGCTCTTCGACCCCACCAACTCCCGGGTCCGGGCCTGAACGGGCCCTACGGCGCGGCGCGCCCGGCGAGGGCCAGTGACCCGGCAAGGTCCATGGGCGCCTGCAGGGCCGCGAACCGCTCGCCGCGCTCGGTCGCGTAGGCGGCGAAGTCCACGTCGAGGTCCGACACCGCCAGCTGCACGACGCCCCACATGGCCTCCCGCAGCTCCGACACCAACTTGAACAGGGCCAACGTCGCGAGCAGCTCGTCACGACAGGCGCCGAAATAGAGCCGCAGCAGCTCGGAATCGGTGTCGTCGTCGAAACGGTGGTTGGCCGACAGGTTGGCCAGGTCGAAGAAGGGGTCGGTCATGCCCGCGTACTCCCAGTCGAGGATGCGCACCGACCCGTCGAAGAGGAAGTTGGCGTTCAGTAGGTCGTTGTGGCCGAGCACGGTGGGTCGGAAGGGCCGAGCCTCGGCGATGCGACGCATGACCGAGCGGGCCGAGTCGAAGTCGAATGGCTCGCGCACCCCACGCGCCGCGGCGTGCTCGTGATACCGGTCGATGACGGCGAAGTAGTCGAACGTGGTGTCGATCCGTCCCGCGCCGTGCACGCGCTGCAACGTGCGCACGACCATCTCCAGCATGGGCGGTCGCGCCATTTCGTCGAGCGAGATCGGTCGTGCCACCACGAAGCGCGACACCAGGCATCCGAGCTCGACGTCATGAGCCACGACCTCAGGTGCGATCCCGAGGGCCGCGGCCAGGTTCGACGCCGCCAGCTCGCCCGCGGGGTCGATGCCGAGGAGGTCGCGCCCCCGGCCCGGGACGCGCACCACCACCTGTTGGTCGCCGAGGTCGACGAGGTAGTTGGCGTTGGTGATGCCGCCCGGGAGCGGCTCGACCCGGGCCGCCCGTCCCGGCCACAAGCGCTCCACCACGCGGTCGACCACGTCGCGCACCTCGCGACGCTACAACCGCGGCGCCCCGCGCCATCCGATTGCCGACCATGACCCCAGGTCAGGCCGTGTGACGGGCCGAAGGACGGGTCGATGGGGAAAATCCCCCACCGAACAGGTGTTCGTAACTACACTGACGACATTCGGAGGTCACAGCCGAGGGATGTCACACCCCGTTCGTAGGGTCGGTCGGGTCAGTCGGTCGGGTCGGAGCGACGTAACCGGTTCAATCAAGCGAAGAGAGGCATCGGAGATATGGAACGCGACAAGGCGCTCGACATGGCACTGAGCCAGATCGAAAAGCAATTCGGCAAGGGCTCGGTCATGCGCATGGGAGAGAACCTCAACCTGGGGATCGAGTCGATCTCCACCGGGGCGTTG
>Ga0302325_10033916_pt1 | contig 10448 bp, 8 predicted proteins | sample Palsa_T0_2_FD_201948 | JGI IMG/M metagenome (GOLD analysis project Ga0302325, IMG submission 201948) | Peat permafrost microbial communities from Stordalen Mire near Abisko, Sweden - Palsa_T0_2 | ecosystem: Environmental > Terrestrial > Soil > Palsa > Peat permafrost | place: Sweden: Abisko...
TTTCCGGCGCGCATGTTCGTATCGCCCTGCGCCAGCATGACCTGAATCGCGGAAATGCGGTCGGAACGCCGCAGGAAGACGTCGAGAGCGGGAATCTGGCTGAGTTGTTCGTCGCGCAGCAGCGCCACGTCTTCTACCGGCTGATCAGGCGTTTTCTGCACCGCCGCCAGCCGATCCTTGATGATGCGCGCGCGAGAGCTGCGCTGGTCCAAGAGCGAGACCATGGCGAAGGCGCCCAGCGCCACCACGACGGATACGAGTAATGCAATCAGAAGCGGCATACGGTCAAACGAGTCACTTTCGCAGTTGCAGCTTTTTCACTCTTAAACATCACTTCTAAACTTCCACTTTCGTCTCAAACAGCGCCGGACGCAGCCGCGCCCCCGCGGAAGCCAGACGTTCCGCGAACTGCGGCCGGACTCCCGTGGCGCGGAAGGCGCCACGAACATTTCCGTTTTCGTCGACGCCCGTCCGTTCAAACACGAAAATATCCTGCATGGCGAGAAAGTCTCCGTCCATGCCCGTAATCTCGGAAATGGTAATCACTTTGCGCGTGCCGTCGGAGAGGCGCGCGATCTGCACAACGGCGTGCACGGCCGAAGCGATCTGGTAGCGCACAGCGCGTTCTGGAATGTTGAGGTTCGCCATCGAGACCATGTTCTCCACGCGCGCTATGGCGTCACGCGGCGCGTTGGCGTGCACCGTGGTCAGCGAACCTTCGTGACCAGTGTTCATGGCCTGTAACATGTCAAAGGCTTCCTCACCGCGGACCTCGCCCACCACAATGCGGTCGGGACGCATACGCAAACTGTTGATCACGAGTTGCCGCTGGCGTACCGCGCCTTTGCCTTCAATGTTGGGCGGCCGGGTCTCGAGACGCACGACATGCTCTTGTTTAAGCTGAAGTTCGGCTGCGTCCTCGATGGTCACAATCCGGTCCGAATTCGGAATATAGCCAGAAAGCACGTTGAGCAACGTCGTTTTGCCCGCGCCGGTTCCGCCGGAAACCAGAATGTTCAGCCGTCCCTTCACCATCGCCGAGAGCAATTCCAGCATGGGCTCGGTGAGGGTGTGATTCTCGATCATCTGGCGGGCAGTGACGGGCTCGCGTCCAAAGCGCCGAATCGAAAGACAAGGTCCGTCGATGGCGAGCGGCGGAATGATGGCGTTGACGCGCGAGCCATCGGCCAGGCGAGCGTCGACCATGGGCGAGGATTCGTCCACCCGGCGGCCTACGCGCGAAACGATGCGCTCGATGATCTGCATCAGGTGCGTGTTGTCTTTGAAGGACAGAGAGGTATGTTCGATCTTGCCCGCGCGCTCAATGTAGACGCGGTCGAAACGGTTCACCAGAATGTCGGACACGGTGGGATCCTTGAGCAGGGGTTCGAGCGGACCCAAGCCGAAGATTTCGTCGAGAATCTCGCTCGACAGGTTCGTGCGCTCCGTGTAACTGAGAGGAATGGCTTCGCTGCTGATCGCGTTACGGATAACGACCAGTACTTCGTTTCGAGCCGAGTCGCCGGTAGTCTTGCCCAGTTTTTCGAGGTCGAGGCGATCGAGAATCTTGCGGTGCAGGTCCGCTTTTACCTGCTGGTACTCGGCGCGCTCGGAGTTTTGCAGATTGGCCATAACGTATGAGATCGACTTACACCTGCACCGACTTAAACCTATACTGATTTAAACCTATACCGACTTAAACAACGACCAGGCCGAGCGTTTGACGTCGATATCGTTGCTCGTCAACTCCTGGGCGAGCCCGGTAAAGCAACGGGCAATCTCGCTGTGTCCCTGTGCCATCACCGGAGTTCCACGGTCAATGGCGGTGGAGATGGCGAAGTACTGGTTGGGAACGCGCCACAACAGTTTCACCCCTGCGGCAGCTTCGGCGTCGGCTTCGCTGAAGCCCGGAACCTTGCGAAATCGGTTCAGCACCAGGCCCACGCGTTCGCGGTTCACGGATTCTCCCAGATATTGCTGCACACGGGCCGCGCTCCACAAAGACGCCACATCGGTGCAAGCCACCAGCAGCACTTTCTCCGATAAGTTCGCAATCAGGCGCGTGGCCCCGTCGAAGCGGGTAGAGGCGTCCACCACCACGTAGCGGTAGTGGGCGACCATCATCTCGAAAAGCTTGACGAATTCCGCGCTGGAATGTTCCACCACTGCCGGAATGTTGGTTCCGGCCAGCAATTGAAGACCGCCCGAATGGCGGGTCATAAAACTTTCGAGCAGGGAACTGTCCATCCGGTGCAGGTTCCGAATAGCGTCGGCCACGTTGAACGAGGGCTTTACATTCAAATGAAGCGCGGCATGCCCGAGAGGCGCAAGGTCCACCAGCGCGGTGTGGCCATGGGCAGACTGCAATGCCAGCGCCAGGTTCACCGCCACAGTGGTGGCTCCGCTACCACCCTTGGCGTTCACCACGGGAAACACTTTGCCCTTCGGGCCTTCTTTTTGGGTGCGCCGCTGCGCCGTTGTCAGCCGCACAAACGCTTCCAACAGGTCAGTGGTGGTAGTAGGCCGCTCAATAAACTCGCGAGCGCCCGCGCGCATGGCGTTTACGATCACCTGCGGCTGGCTGAGAGTTCCGATGGCGAACACGGCCGAATCCGGCATCTCCTGATGCAATAACTCAATCGCACGCAAGGCGATCGAAGGATTGTCGCCGGGTATATCGACCAGGATTACGTCGGGATTCGCAGCGCGCACGCGGCGCACCACCGGGTCAGAAACAGCCAGGGGAAAGCTGGCGCACGTGTGAGCGGTGCGTGCGACGCTGGTCCCGTCTACAAGCACCTGCAACACGGTGCGCTGCTCGTTATCCACGGCTACAATTACAACCGAAAGCTCTGCCATGCTCCGCTACTTCTCCCCGCCCTGCTCGTACGATATGTCTCGTAAGATCCGGTTCGTAAGATCTGGTTCGCGACCGCTCACTTCCCCTGCGGCTTATCGAACTTGCTGTTATCAATAAACGGCTTCGGATCCTTGGGCAGCGCTGGAGGTTCGGTGCTTGGAGAGATCCGGTGTACCGTACATAACACCATCAACTCAGAATTGCTTTTTTGCAGACTCTTGCTGCGAAAGAAAGCTCCCAGGATCGGAATATCGCCGAGGCCGGGAATTTTGTTGTAGACATCGGTCACGCGATTGTCCATCAAGCCGGCAATCACAAAGCTCTGACCATCCTGCAATTCAAACTCGGTTTCCGCCTTGCGTGTACTCAGGGCAGGAACCGTAAAGCCGGAAATGGTCAGCGCGTTCGTGAAGTCGAGTGTGCTCACTTCCGGTGCAACCTTCAGATGGATATTTCCGTTCGGCATGATCACCGGAGTGAACACCAGCTTGACGCCGAATTCCTTGAACGAAATGGTAACCGCGGTAAAGCCCGCACCCGGCTGCACAATCGGAAACGGAAACTGGCCGCCCGCCAGGAAACTGGCTTCCTTGCCGTTCATCGCGATCAGGTTGGGCTCGGAAAGAATTTGCAGCAGGTTCTTGGTCTCCAGCGCCTCGATGACGGCTCCAAAGTGAATATCGGGCCGGAACAGGAACAGATTCAGCACATTGCTCAGCGAACTCGTGGCCGTGAACGGACCGCCCTGTCCCACCGTCTGGCTGATGGTTTGCGTGCCCACGCCGCCAAACTGTCCGGTGGTGGTGCTTCCCACGGTATTTGCCGCGCCGGTGGAAATAAAGTTCACGCCCATTGTCGTCAGCGCGGAGCGGTCCACTTCCGCAAACTTTACTTGCAGCAGAACTTCCTGCGCGCCCACCGGTCCGAACGTGAGCACGTTGATCACTTTCGGAGAATAGGCGGAAGCCAGTTCGCCCGCTCGTTTAGCGACATCCTCCGTGGAAACGTGTCCGGATAAAACGATGGCCGCTCGCGAAGGCGTAACGGTGATCTGCTCTTCCGGAAAAACCCGGTGCTCCTCTTCCGCGCAGGCGCTGACGTCGACGTCTACCCGCAGGTCGAAGCTGCGCGAGCGTTGCAGTTCATCCCAGATGAGCAGAGAAACTTCGCCCGGCGTGCGCCCATGAACCAAGATCTGGGTAGTCGAAACGACCACGACCTCGGCGATGGCGGAGTCCGTCACCGAGACACGTGTCAACCGTTCCGTGGTGTTGATGAGCAGTGACTTTCCAACCATGACCCGCAGCGGGGCTGACGCTGGCGCCTGATCTGATTGTGGCGGAAGGTTGGCGGTCTGCGTGCCACTTGGCGGCGCGGAGTTCTGAGCGGGATCGAGCACAGGCGACGCGGGCTGTTGCAAGAATTCAGCAAACGAGCGTGGCAGCAGTATCACGGCGAATGCGGCGACAAGAAGCGCCGTACGAACTTTCATCTTCGGATTCTTCTCCCAGTGAGAAAAGCCTGAGTCGATTCTTCTTGTCCGTCGGATTTCCAGTTGTGCGCCGTTCATTTCGTGTCGGAACCCTTCGGGGCAGAACCCTGTTCATCAAACTTCACTTCTTTTTTCTTGTCGCCCTCAATGACCTCAACGCTCACGACCGACGAGGCAGGAGAGACCGTCGTCGCCGGCTTCCTGACCACAACCGCATGAGGAAGCCTGACTGGAGTAATCGCTGGTGCAGACCCCTTATACAAACCTCTCGCGCTAGACGAAGCAACATCGTCCTGTTTGGTATCGAGCGGGCTGCGCAACGCAAGCTGAATGTGGCCTTGCGAGCTGGCCAGAGTCAATCGCTGAGCATCGTCGGGTGAAACCAGCAGCGTGATCACGGCAGTATTCTGGGCCTCGCCGGTGGCACTGTGCTCCAGCGTATGGCCCGCCGCGATAACTCGCACGTTCTGCAGCACCGTGGTGGTCTGTTGGTCGTTCCCGCCCTCCGGTGTTCCGGTGAGCAGCACATCGACGCGGGTTCCGGGCGTGACGAATCCTGCCACCGAGACCACTTCGTTCACGCGCACCGAAACCGCTCGCATTCCGTTTGGAATCAACGAGGGCAACCCGGCTCCCGCCTCTTCACCAGCCAGCTTCGAGGGGAGAATAAACTCACCTTTGGCGATTGGGACGACTACACCATGCCCCAGAACCTTCGATCGCCGGTCGTACGTGTTGGCCGGAAGAGAAGATGGCGGAAGGTTGGCGATGCGTACGTCGTGCTCTTCGATGCGGGCGCCGACCTGAATATCGTCCGCGGCCACCACTACCGGCACGCCAGATTCCCCCGGTCCGCTTCTCGATTGCAAGTTCCTATAGGCTATGAGGCCCGCGATGCTGCCAAGGGCCAGAGCCAGGACTCCAATCATCAACAATCGTGTGCGGTTCATGGTGCTCCCTCAGAAAACTGCAAAGGCGATGCTATCTGAAGTTGGCGTTCGTGTCTTACTCTGTAGTCTGGCTACTGAATGCTGCTGGCGACCGACGAGAAGACATTGTTGGCATTGGAGCCAATCAGCCGAACGGTCCCCACCACGATCACCAGAATAACGGCCAGCATCACCGCATATTCGGCGATATCCTGACCCTGCTCGTCCCAGAAAAGCCTGCGTGCAAGTTGCATAGATTCTACCCTCCTTAAGCGGTCACGACCCTAAACGGACACAATCTTAAACGTACGATCTTGAGTAGATGCGATCTTCACCAGATTCGGGCTGCCGTCACCTGATCGGAAGCGTCTGGCGTTGAAAGCATCAAGCCATGAAACAAGCCCGCAACAAACGGTGCCGTCCAAGAGCTTTTGCTTCTTCAAGTTGGGAGGAGTTTCACGTATTAACTCCTTCCATCATACCCCGCAAAATAGAACGAAAGAGTAATTTCTTGCATACTCCTTGGGTACCAAGGGAACTCCTCCCCCCGGCCCAGCGGGCTAGGCAAAACTTTCGTAACTGATTGTGTCGTATATGGTTATCGGCCTTACGGTGATTGCGGCGCGAATCGTTCAAAAACTATCGCTTGTGAATCGGAGTAACCGACCTCCCAATCCGGTGCATTTCGCAGGGCTACCGCCAGCGCGCTGTCCGGGTTCACCAGAACGGTCCTGATCCGCCACGTTTGCAGGGTTTCTTGCCAGATGCCCTTTAAACCGTACGTATCCGCAAATTGCCGCATGAGAAATTCCCCATACAGGTCGGCGCGGCCATCGATGAAAACCGGGGTCTGCGGATTGAGCTTCCAGATGAGATAGCCCCCCCAGTCGTAGAGATTGAAAAGCGGGCCTGACGCAGGATGAGCCTGCAGATAGGCGACGGCGCCGACGGGAAAGCGCTGGGCTTCGACCTGGGGCTGGCGCCGAACGACCATATTGATCTGATATCCGACGAATCCAGCCAGAGCGAAGAGAATGAGCGCATTGAGCAAACCCGCGTAGGGCAGCGGAACACGCGACGTGTCAGGAGTTTGCGGCCAACTCTGAGGGCGTGCGGAGCTGTTCCGACGCTCCAGAGGCCAGGAAAGGATGGGCACCGCGACCAGCACGAAGAAGGGAATCAGACGAATCGACGACAGCGCCGTGAACGTGCTCACCGTCAGCAAAAGAACGTCGCGTGGCCTGACGCGCAATTGCGACCAAGCCAGACTTGCCATCGTCGCTAGCAGCAGAAGCAGGAAGGGAATGTATTCGGCGTGGTGAAAATTGGGTGAGGCCCACTCCGCGATGTACTTCGGCATCGCGTTCGAACGCAGAGTCTCCACTGGGTAGAGATACATCCTCGCACCATTCGGATTCAGCGGGACCAGCAGCAGATCAACCAGGAATGTGATGGCCAGAGCGCGCAGGCGGGCGGAGTTCGAGGGCCGAGAGGAAGTGAACTGCTCCAGGAATTCTGCCACCAGAAAAATTAAAAGGAGCGCCAGCCCCAGGGCGAACCCGGCGTGCAAGTTGACCCAGAGAACAGTCAGCGGGAGAGTCCACCAGAGCAGGCGCGGATTCCGTTCGGACCGTTCAAGAATCAAGAACCAGAGACTGGTGAAAAGCAGGGAAACCACTTGCGGCCGCACTCCCCAGACAGGCGCGGTGGCCCACGCGCCCAGAAGCACGATCACACCGGAAGAATAGGGATCCGGGGCAGAGCGCAGGTAAACCAGAAAGAAAGCCGTGCTGACCATCAGCGCAAACACAACGATCAATCCACCCCACCCGCTGATGCGATAAACGCCGTAGATGAAAAGCTCGGTGAGCCACTCGTGCGCCACCCAGGGATATCCGGCGCGGGTAAAGGAAAAAGAATCGGTGTGAGGGACAGTTCTGGTCTGCGCGATCAGTTGGCCGGTCTTGAGATGCCACCACACATCGGGATCGCTGACGCTGCGCGCCGACAGGGCAAGAATCCCCAGGAAAACAACGGCAAGGAACGTGCGCTTTGTGGTAAGCCATCCCTGTGTGCGGGCTCGGTTCATGCGGCCACCATCATACATAGCCGGGAACGAGCGCACAGGATACAATCGCGTCGCACCGTGCCCCCTGAGAAAATACAGCCCTCCTCTTCATCATCCTTGCCCGCAAGAAAGCTGCCGGCGCGAAAACCGGAAGTACGCCGGCGACTGATCCGGCTTTTTGTGGTGGGAATGCTCTGTCTGCACGCGCTATTCTTCGTCAACTTGCGCGAGCGCATTCTGCGCGGCTATCCGGATTTCACAGTTTTCTATACGGCAGGCACCATTCTCCGCGAGGGCATGCGGCATCGGCTTTACGACCCGCATATTCAGTATCAGGTGCAGCAGGTATTCACCGGCGGGCTGACTGAATCGAGACGTGGGCCCCTGCCGTACATCCACCCGCCTCTTGAGGCTGTGGTTTTTCTGCCGTTCACTCTGCTGCCCTACCGGCAGGCGTTTGTGGCGTGGGACCTGCTGAACATTGTTGGGCTGTTCGGGGTGGCGGTGACGCTGCGGCGGCACTTGCATGTGCTGCGCGCGATTCCGTCCTGGGAATTTGTTCTGGGCTTTCTGGCGTTCTTTCCGGTTTTTCTTTGCCTGTTGCAGGGGCAGGATTCGATTTTGCTGTTGCTGCTTTGCACGCTTGGCTTTAGCGCGCTCAAACGGGAATCTGATTTTCTTGCGGGTGGATGGTTCGGCCTGGCTCTTTTCAAGTTTCAGTTCATCATCCCGATGATTTTGCTGATCGCGTTTTGGAAGCGCAAGCGCGCGGCGCTAGGATTTGCCGTGGTCGCCTGCGTGTGGGCATTGCTCTCTGTGGGGCTGGTGGGTTGGCAAGGGATGGTGGCCTATCCCAAATACGTTCTGCAGATCGCAAGGGCTCCTGCGCTCGGAGGCGTGCCGGCGGAACTGATGCCGAACCTGCGTGGGCTGATCGAGGGATGGTCTTTTAATTCTGTGGCTGGTAATCCCGTGTCTGCGGCGTTGGCAGGTCTGGTTCTTCTGTTGTCGGCGTTGCTCCTGGGTTTCGCCGCGATCAAGGGCAGGCTCGCATCACCAGATCATCTTGAGGTTGCATTTTCGCTGGCGGTCGTGGTGGCTGTGCTGACGAGTTGGCACACCAACGCGCATGATCTCTGCCTGCTGCTTCTGCCGCTGGTATTGTTGACCGACTATGGCTGGACGACGCTGGCAAACTTTCCCGCCAGAAAAGCGGCGTTGCTGATTCCGAGCCTGCCACTTCTCATCAGTCCGCTCTGGTTCGTGCTGTGGCTGGAGGGCAGCAACATAAATCTCATGGCGATCCCGCTTTTGTGGTCGGTGTGGCAGATCAGCCAGGAGGCCACGCGCGCGGGGAGCGTGCGCGGAGTTACGCCAGATGGGATTACGCCAGAACGCTCGGCCGCGGGGTGAGAAGATCGGGTTGAGAGTTTGGCTGAGGCTCTGGGCGCGGTTCTGTGCGGGGCCGCAACAGCACGACGACCAGCATTGGAAGGTAGAGAAAAATCACCATCCATCGGCCGACCTGCGTAGACGTGTAGTGATAGTGATACCAGCGCCAGATGCCAGCGCCCCAGCTGAGGAAGGCGGTCCAGACAATTTCGCGGCGCGATTTCGGAATCAGCCAGAGAATGAAGGCATCGAAAAACCAGCGCTGCGGCATGAGCGCGGTGAGCACGAGCAGCAGCGCGTCCCGGTCGCGGTGACGAAACAACGCCAGCAGCAAGAGCGGCCCCGGAAGAATCAGCAGCGGAACAAAGAATTCGTAGTTAGCGGTTTGCCGCAGCCAGAGCACCGGCCAGTTCGGCATCACCACAAGGCTGGCGGCGGCCAGCAAAGCGCAGGCCAACAGACCGCGGCGGCTGAGACGCGTAAGAAAAACCGGCAGGCCGATCTGTGGCTTGGCCATGGTCACCGGCAGAAGCAGCGGAAAAAATGCGCTGGCCGCGATGATGGGCGACCACTGCACGGTAAGAATTCCCGCCCAGAACGGATATGCAAGGAAGATGCGCAGGCGGCCGTAGCCTTCGCGGGTTAGCCCGAAAGCCAGCAGCGCCGAGCTGATTCCCCAGAAAAGTCCGGCGGCGACTTCGGGCGCAAAAGGCAGGAAAGGCAGCGCAAAGAAACCCGCAGTGAGCGGATACTGCTCCAGCGGAGTGTTATAGGGATTCTGGTGTTGAAACATGTGCCGGGCGAGACGCAGCGCCCACCGGAAATCAGCGGCGTCCTGATGGAAATGCACCATCAGAAACCAGCAGAAGACTCCGCTGGCCAGCCCGATCGCCGCCGAGACCGCGATGCGCCATCGCATGGAAGAGTTTTTGTCCGATCGTTTTGTCCGATCGTTTTTATTTCGATCAGTTGTAACATAGGGTGCGCTTTTTTTTTCTTGTTCTACCGATTCGGTTGCTCTGTCGATTCGAGCGTGCGTCGAGATAACGGCTGCGCTAACTTTGCAGAAACCTTCACCTTGCAGAAACGATGGCAACTCGCTGTGTGGCTGGTCCTGGCGCTGTTGGCGGCCACGAGCATGTGGTTTTATGTGGACCGGATTTTGGTAGGCCATCAGGTGGCCGACGCGTCCGCGCACGACCGCCCGCGCGGAAATCTCTCAGACCTCTACCCACGCTGGCTGGGAGCGCGCGAATTACTGCTGCATCAGCGCAATCCCTACAGCGACGAAGTTGCGCTCGAAATTCAAAAGGGATACTACGGCCGGGCGCTGGACCCGTCGCGACCGGAAGATCCCAAGGACCGGCAGGGGTTCGCGTATCCGGTCTATGTTGTTTTTCTGCTGGCGCCGCTCGTCGGGCTCTCGTTTCACAGCGTGCAGCTTTTTTTCTACTGGCTACTGATCGCTCTCACGGCGGCGACCGTGCCGCTGTGGTTGCGTGCGCTGGGCTGGAGGGCGCCTCCAATTGCCGGCGTAATTGCGATCGCGCTTACGCTGGGCAGCGTTCCCGCGGTGCAGGGAATCAAGCTGCAGCAGTTGAGTTTGCTGGTGGCCGCATTGCTGGCGGGCTCGGCGGCCTGCGTGGCCAGCGGATATTTTCTTTGCGGCGGTGCGATTCTTGGGCTGGCGACGATCAAGCCGCAATT
>Ga0302325_10033917_pt1 | contig 10448 bp, 6 predicted proteins | sample Palsa_T0_2_FD_201948 | JGI IMG/M metagenome (GOLD analysis project Ga0302325, IMG submission 201948) | Peat permafrost microbial communities from Stordalen Mire near Abisko, Sweden - Palsa_T0_2 | ecosystem: Environmental > Terrestrial > Soil > Palsa > Peat permafrost | place: Sweden: Abisko...
GCACCGACGGGGGAGTTGGCTGGCTTGCCGGCGCGAGATGCTCCTAAACCTGCTATGTCGGCCGTCGCGGTGCCGCCGCGAGGCGTACTTCATACTGCCAAAATTGCCCTGCCGTGCGAGATACTCTTTGTCATCGACGATGTATTTTCTTTCACTTGACAGGACGAATGCTGAGTTGCCTGCCTAACGGGGCATAGCGGCATCATCGCCGTCGGTGGCGAGGAATGGAAATTACCAATCGTCAGCAGCTTATTCGCTGCCGTTCTGGGCTCAAATCGCCGGGGAGGGGGCGTTACGCGGCTGCCGGACCCGCTTGACGATCAAATAGGCGCCCACCGCCACCACCAGGGTGAGGCAGCTTGTGTTGAAGTCCTGCTGCAGGTGGGGCGTGAATGCCATGGCGATGAGCACCGCGGCCATGCCGGCGATGGCGGCATAGCTCAGCCAGGGGAAAAGCCACATCATCACCGGCGGCTTGGGCTCTGCTGTGCGTTCGCGGCGCAGCCTCAATTTACTCTGTGCAACGGCGATGGTCATGTAGACGAAAACGATCAGCGCTCCGGAGGAACTGACCAGAAAATCAAAGACCTTCTGCGGCGCTTCGGTGGCCGCGATGATCCCGAGAAAGCCGGCCGCCGCACCCATCAGCACCGAAGCCACCGGCACACGCCGCGCGTTGAGCTTGACCAGCGTCTGGGGTGCGTCACCGCGATCGGCCAGGATGAACAGCACCCGTGAGCTGACATAGAACGCCGAATTCAGGCAGGACAGCACGGCGGTGAGAATGATGACGCTCATGATCGTCGGCGCCCAGGGCACGTGCATGGTGTTGAGCGCCAACGTGAACGGCGACTCGCCCGAGCGCACGGTATTCCACGGGGTCACCGCCACGATCAGGAACACGGAACACACATAGAACATCAGGATGCGCCAGATCACGGCGCTGCCCATGCGCGCGACCGCGCGGCCCGGCTGCGCCGACTCCGCCGCGGCAATGGTGGTAATTTCGGCCCCCGTCATGGCGAAGAACACGGTGGGCACGGCGGCGAGCACGGCAATCCAACCATGCGGAGTAAAGCCGCCGTAATCGACGAGATTGCCGAATGTGGCGCCATGCGGCGCGCTCCAGCCGAACGCGTAGGATGCGGCGATCACGATGAACACGATGATGGCGGCAACTTTGATGGAGGCGAACCAGAACTCGAATTCCGCATAGGAACGGGCCGACATGAGATTGACGCCCGTCATCACCGTCATCAGGCCGAGCCCGATCTGCAGCGGCGACAACATCGGCAGCCAGTGTTGCAGAATCTTCGCGCCGGCGATGGCCTCGACCGGAACCACCAGCACCCAAAAGTACCAGTACAGCCAGCCGACCACGAATCCCGCGCCGTCTCCCAATCCCGCCCGGGCGAATTCGGTGAACGAGCGCACGTCGGGCAGTGCGGTGGCCATCTCCGCCAACATGCGCATGACGAGCAGGATCAAAAGGCCGCAAATGGCGTAGCTGATGAAGCTGGCGGGGCCGCCCGCGATGATCGAGGTACTGCTGCTCACGAACAGTCCCGCGCCGATGATTCCGCCGATCGATATCATCGTCAGGTGACGGCCCTTGAGCGAACGGCTGAGCTCGTTCACGCCGCGAATTTCCGTCGTCGAGGTCGCTTGGATCATCAGAGGCACCTTTGTAAGTCAGCAGGCATCTTACCCTGGTTCGACCCGCACTCGCGCATCGCCCAATTTGGGTATGGTCTCGCCTCCCCACAGCTGACGTTCGCGGATCCAAGGCAGCGGTTGGGCGGGATGCGGGCTATCGAATTCCCGCGCGAGCCGGTGCGCGTCCCACATCGCTTGATTGAGCTGGGCCGGCGCCCTGCAGTCGCCGGTGCGGAATATTGCTTGAATTTCACTCACCGGCCATTCGGCCTTGCGCGCCTTCAATTCGCGCCACAGACGATCCTCGGAGTAGCGCGCGGTGACCAGAATCACGGCATCGATCTCAAGCTCGAATTCGCCGCCGTTGTCCTTGCGCGGCACGCTGCCGGCGCTCGGGCCGATGAGATCCGGACCGAATTTATACAAATACGTGAGGCGCACACGCGTGGGTTCGATGCGGTCGACCCAGTGGTTGCAGTAGGTTTTAACGCCCTTCTCGAACAGCATGCGCTTGTTGTTGGCCGATTCCATCGTGAAGACGCCGTACTCGGCGACATCGGCGGCGTCGCAGACGTAAATGACCTGCTTGCCTTGATTCGCCATCAACTCGGCGAGCGCGATGCCCATGAAATGGCCGTCGCCGTCCAACACCAGCACCCGATTCCCGGGAACCGGTTTGCCCTGCATGACTTGAGCGGGGGTGAGCACGTGCGGCAATGAGTCATCGGCGCCCGGAATCGGTCCATAGTTGGCGCCCCGGCCATCGCTGCACCAATGATACCCGGTGGCGATGACGACCCGATCGGCTCCATAGCGCAGCACCTCATCGGCGCTCATCTCGCCGACGCCGAGATGCACCTCGACGTTTTTCTTCAGCTTGCGCAATTGAGTCTGCCGGTACGTGATGACTCGGCTCCATTCATTCAGCCGCGGCAGGGTCGCGATCGATCTCCAATGGCCGCCGAGTTCGCTCTCCGCTTCGCGCAGGTGCACGGTGTAGCCGCGCTCACCCAAGACTCGCGCGCACTCCATCCCCGCGGGACCGCCGCCGACGACCAGCACGCTGCAGGGGTCAGCCGTGCGGTTGAATTTCTCCGGATGCCAGCCGCGGCGGTACTCCTCGCCGATGGTTACATTTTGCGTGCACATGATCTGGCCGCCCTGTTGGAACTTCGACACGCAGATGTTGCAGCCGATGCACTCGCGGATGTCCTCCACGCGGCCGTCGGAGATCTTGGCCGGCAGAAAGGGATCGGCAATGGAAGGACGCGCGGCGCCGATGATGTCGAGCACGCCGGCGCGAATCAATCCGACCATGTCGTCGGGGCTGGTCAGCCGGCCGTTCCCGACCACCGGAATGTTCGGCCCGAGAATGGATTTTCCCTGCTTGATGAAGGGCGTCATCCAGCCGGATTTGCGAAAGCGCGATGCTCCCGCATCCTCGCCCCATTCCGCGTAATCGCCGATCTTGAGCGCCACCAAATCGACCGCGCCTTCGCGGCGAAATAACTCCAGGAGGCGCACGCCGTCCTCATGAGCTTCGACCCCATCGGGGCCATGCAGGGTGTCCATCTCGAAACGGGTCGTGATGCCGCAGCGATCGCCCAGTTCGCGCTTGAGCGCGTGCAGCAGTTCGATAAAAAAACGCGCGCGGTTGGCGAAGCTGCCGCCGTAGGCATCCGAGCGCCGGTTGAAGCGCGGCTCCAAGAACTGGATGGGCAGCGTGTCGTCGCCGGCCGAGACCTCGAGCAGATCGAAGCCGGCTTGCTCGGCGCGCTTGCCGGCCTCCACGTACATATTGATGACCGCGCGGATGTCCAACTCGTCCATCTCACAGCCGTACACCGAGCGCGACGCGAATAGCGGGGACAGCCATTGGCTGGGGCTGCGCCCGGTCTCGCGGGACTCGAGAGCCGGTGCGTTGCCGCCGCTGTACCAAAGCTGGATGCCCGCGAGGCTCCCGTGCCGGTGCGCGATCTCGCACATGTAGCCCAAGTTCAGAACGTCGCCCTGATCCCAAATGCGCGCCGACGTGAAGGGGTACTCGTCCGACTCCGGATGGATGGAGCAGAATTCCGTGAACACCACGCCCCAGCCGCCCTCGGCCTTCATGCCGCGCAAGTGCGCTTGAGCACCGGGCCGTTCCGCACCCGGACCGGCGCAGTGGGAGGTCTGCCAAAAACGATTGCGGGTTTTCTTCGGCCCTATCGCGACCGCCTCGAACAAGACGTCATGCTTCGGATCTCGAGCCATAGGTCTCCCTTCATGGAGTCCGGCGGGGCTGGCTTGCCGCCTGATTCTCCTTCAGCCAAATCATCGCGGCGTGGACTCGCTGGTAACCGCTCGGGTGATCGTAGAACAGGAACTCTTCGAATGGACCGGGGCTGATTTTGCGGTACGTGGACAGCCGCATGGCCGCCATGGCCCATCCGTAGGGTTCACGCGAGGCGTTCAGGCCAAAGGCATCGGCTTCGCCTTCGAAGCTGCGTACGACCAAGTTCTGCAGCGGCGTGAGCAGGAAGAAAATTACGGAGAACAGCGCGATCGCGAGCGGCAGTCCCGCTGGGTCGGCGCGATCGGTCACTCCAAGGCGGCCGCCCCAGCGCGCGAGCGCGCGGTCCATCGCGACGCTCAGTAGAGCCAAGGCCAGTCCGATTACCAGCGTCAGCAGAATCGGTTCCTTCCACTCGTGATTGAGCACGTAGTGGCCCATCTCGTGACCGAGCACCGCCTTGATCTCCGGCAAAGACGTCTTGTCCAGAAGATTGTCGCTGAGCGCGACGCGCGTGGTGTCGAGCAGACCGGCGACATTGGCGCTACGCCGGGTATCCTGCTTGGATTCATTGAACCATTCCACGTGTTCGGTCGGCACTTGGTTGGCTCGCGCCAACGACATCACGGCCTCCCTCACCGGACCGTCAGGCAGCGGTTGGTAATCGTTCAACAGCGGAAAGAGGTACACCGGCGCGACGAGTTCGACGATCAACAGGAACCCGAAAGCCAATCCCGTCGCCCAGATCCACCAGCGCGCACCCGCGCGGCGCACCGCGGCGTAAATCAACGTCAGAGCCGCAGCGCCGACCACGACGTTTGCCGTCAGCACGACCATCTGGTCGCGCACCCATCCTGCAAAAAGCTGCTCGCTCAGCCCGTATTGATGCTCACGCAGAAAATCGGTGTAGATGCTGAACGGCAGATCGAGTAGAAAAAGGGCAATCAACAATTGCGCAATGTAGAGCGGCGTGCTGATCCATGTGCGCCGGCTGAGGCGTTGCGCGAACCGGGTCATTCGGCGGGAGATTCCGCTGACCAGTAGAAGCACGCACGCGCCGACCGCCCACAGCATTTCCCATAGTTGCAGCCAGTAGCCGCCTTCGAAGTATCGATCCGACAGCTTGCGCTGTTCCGGCGAGAGCAGGTCAAGATACGCCTGCGTCGCCTTATCGACGTCGAAGTTGGGGCCCGGCTGCGCCGCCGCGGGAATTTGCAGCCCAGGCGGAAGGTCGCGGATGATGCGCGGGTCCGCGGATGCCGCGCCGGCCAGGCACAACAAGAGAACCGCTGCCAGCCAGAATTGTGCATTGCGCATGGGCGGGAACATCATATTTCAAATCGGTGTAGATTCCGAGCAATGATGACTGAGGTCTGGGCGAAGTGGGAGGGCGAGGTTATCAACGGAGCCTTTCCGCTGCGCCGCTTTTTGAGCGGCTCGGATCACAGCGGGATATTCCTCACCGAATGCACGGCGCAAAACGTTGCCGCTGCCGCGATCAAGCTCATCCCGGCTGATGCGGCATTTGCCGAGACGCAGCTCTCGCACTGGAAGATGGCCGCCGCCGCCGCCCATCCTCGCCTGGTTCGCCTTCTCGATGCCGGCCGCTGCCGTCTCGATGATCAGCCGTTTCTCTTCGTCGTGATGGAATATGCGGAAGAGACTCTGTCGCAGATCCTGCCGCAGCGGGCCCTGACTCCCGATGAAGTGCGGGAAATGCTGCTTCCAATCCTCGAGGCCTTGGCTTTCCTGCACGGCAAGAACCTGGTGCAGGGCGAGCTCAAGCCGCCGAACGTTCTGGTCGTCGGCGATCAACTGAAACTCGCGAGCGATAACATGCGGCCGGCCGGCGAGCCCAGAACAGGCATCGCCAAGACTTTGTTGTATGACCCGCCGGAAGCGGAAAACGGCAGGATTTCAGCCGCCGGCGACATGTGGGCTCTCGGTATCACGCTGGTTGAAGCGCTGATCCAGCGCACACCCGAGTGGCCTCAAGAACGATCCGAGCCGCTCGCCTTGCCGGCGGGACTCCCTGAGAAACTCGGGGACACCATACGCAGCTGCTTGAATCGCAATCCCGCCGACCGTCCCACGGCCGCCGGCCTCGTAGCCGAGTTCAATCCGCCGCCTCAGGAACCCGTGGTTTCGATTCAAGAACGCCAGTTCGTTCCCGCTGTCCCTGCTGTCCCTGCTGTTCCTGTTGCCCCGGTTGCCCCGGTTGTCCCGGTTGTCGCAGTTGTCGCAGTTGTCGCGGTGCTCATCCTCGTGGTCGCGGTATGGGGCGGCTTGCGTATGCTTCATCGCCATCGGGACTCGCCGCCGCCGGCCGCGCCGCCCGAGGTTTCTGTCCCCGCGTCGGCCGCGAACCCCGCCCCGCCACCAGCGCCCGCCTCGCACCCCGTATCCCGCCCATTGCAGCCGCCCGCACCATCGTCCGCGGACGCCGTGCCCTCCGTGCTCCATCAAGAAATTCCCGACGTTCCGCAGAGTGCAAGCGGCACGATCCAAGGCCGTCTGACTGTCGCTGTCCGCGTGACCGTCGATAGCGGAGGCAATGTCGTCGACGAGACCTTGAAAATTCCCGGCCCCAGCAAGTATTTCACCCGCTTGGCAAGCGCGGCCGCCAGAAAATGGAAGTTCGCTCCGGCAGCAGACCCAGGCTCTCGAGAGTGGCTGGTGTGGTTCGAATTCACCCGCGGCGGCACTACCGCGCGCGCCGCCAACCCAAAGCCATGAACTTTGCCGGCAAGGTGGTGCTGGTCACGGGCTCGACGACCGGTATCGGCGAGGCCTGTGCGCGGCTCTTCGCTCAGTCGGGCGCAGCCGTCATGGTGAGCGGCCGGGACGCCGCGAGGGGCCGAGGAGTGATCGACTCGATCAGGGCCGCGGGTGGCCGCGCGGAGTTCAGCGCCGTCGACTTGCGCGCCGTCGGCGCCTGCGAACGGCTGGTCTCGGACACCATACAAAGTCTCGGAGGACTCGATGTGCTGGTGAACAATGCCGGCATCCTGTACACGGCGAGCGCCCTCGAGACCACCGATGAGCAGTGGCTGGACACCATGGCGGTGAACGTCAACGCGTTGTTTTATATGAGCCGCGCCGCAGTCAAACACATGAAGGCCGCGGGCAGGGGAGCCATCGTCAACGTCGCCTCGGAATGGGGGTTGAATGGCGAGCCCAATCATGTGGCCTACTGCGCCAGCAAGGGAGCGGTCGTGCAGATCACGCGCTGCATGGCGCTTGATCATGCGCGGGATCATATCCGCGTGAACTCGGTGTGCCCGGGCGAAATCCACACGCGCATGGTCGATGACATCTTGGCCAAGCGGGGCGGCGATAGCGCCGCGAGCTTGCGCGAGCTGGCCGCCGGAATTCCGATGCGGCGGCTGGCGCAGCCGGTCGAGGTCGCGCGCTGCGTGCTCTTCTTGGCGTCCGATGCGGCGAGCTACGTGACGGGCGCCCACCTGAATGTCGACGGCGGCAATGATGCCACCGCCGGACCCTACCCGTAAGAGCGAGCCGCGCCGGGCCGCGGCTTAGCGGACCGAAAGGCTATGCGCATCGCCGGCCGGCGCATTGCCGTGCTCATACGGCTTGGCGATGACCATGTAGCAGCTGCCGAGAAACACGACGCCCACCGTAGTCACCAACATGGCGTAGTTGACGTACCACGGATCGTTGGGGCTGCGCGGCCACAGGATATTGACGATGGCGCCGACGCCATACGCGAGGGCCAGCAGATTGACCAGCCATCCCCAGGGGGCGAGGGTAAAGGGTCCCGCCGGCCGCCATCCCTTGGTGCGCGCGTACAACGCGGCGAGCACGACCATTTGAAACGAAATATAGATGCCAATGGCCGCGAAACTGATGATGGTCGTGATGGCGTCCTGCAGCCACAAGGCCGATAAGGCAATCACCGCCGGAATGGCCCCCATCACAATGAGCGCGGTGGCCGGTACATGATGGCCGGGGGACATGCGGCTTAAGTACTTGCTGCCGAAAATCATTTGATCGCGTGCGTAAGCATAGATCAGGCGGCTGGCCGCGGCCTGCAGACTCAAGAGACAGGAAATGAACGAAACCAGCACGACGACGATGACGGCTCGAAATCCAGCTTCACCCATCGCGGCTTTGAGCAGCGTGACGATGGGGTCGGTATCCTTGCCCGCGATCACGGCGCCGATGTCCGAGATCGAAAGCACGAAGGCGAGGCACACCCAGGTTGCGGCCGCTCCGCCGATATAGATCGTCATGCGCATGGCCTTGGGAATCATGCGGCTGGCGTCGGGTGTTTCCTCGGCCACGTCCCCGCAGGCTTCAAACCCGTAGTAGCAGAACATGGCGGCCAAAGAGGAGGCGAGGAACGCGGGCCAGTAATGCCCATGAGTCTGCACGAATGAAGGATCCACGAGGACCTTCAGCGGCTGATGCCGAGCGAACAGCAACAGATAGCCGCCGACCACGATGGCACCCACCAGCTCGCAGACGAAGCCGAACATCGCGACCCGCGCCAACAGGCGCGTGCCGCTCAAATTGAGCGCCGTGGTCATGGCAATGAGGATGAGAGCGATCACAGTCGTCGCCAGCGGCGTACTGTCGAGCCCGAACAGTTGCGCGAGGAACGGGGCGACGCCGGTCGCCACGCCCGCCATCGTGCAGCACAGCGCCCAGGCGTACACCCATCCGGCCATCCAGGCCCAGCGCTTGCCCACCAGGCGACGCGCCCAGGGATACAGACCGCCTGAGATCGGAAACTGCGAGACGATTTCGCCGAAGATCAGGCACACCATGAGCTGCCCCACGCCGACGCCGATATAGTTCCACCACATCGGCGGACCGCCGGCGACGAAGGCGCTCGTGAATATGGTGTAGACGCCGACCACGGGCGACAGATAGGTAAAGCCCAGGGAAAAATTCTCCCACTTCGACATCGTCCGGTCGAAATGAGAGACGTAGCCCAGGGCGCGCAGCTGCTCTGCGTCTTGCTCGAGCGATTGGCTGGATTGATCTTTCGGCATCGGCGGTTGCGCCAATCAAAATTTGTACTGGAAATCCACTCCGACGGTGCGCGGCTGGTTGGTCGACACACGAATGATCGTCGGCTGCTGCCAGGCGAAGGTCGTATTGTCAATGGTCAGTGCCGCTATCTTGTTGGTCAAGTTGGTACCGAAGAGGTAGACGCCCCACGGACCATGCATGACACCCGCGCGCGCATCGACGAAGGCATGCGACGGCAGCGTTTCGCGGATATACGAGATGTCCTCGATCGGGCCCACGACCGAATCGGCGATCCGGAACATGCCGTTGAGGTCCGGGCCGAGCTCCGTCTGGTATTCGAGCGACACATCGGCCGTGTATCTCGGCACGTTGACGATCCGGGTGGGATCGGTTCCCGGTGTTGCTCCGGCGATGACGGTCGCTTCGTTCGCCGTTGGTTCGTTGATATAAGCCTTGGTGTAAGCGCCGGAGATACCGAGGGTGAGCCCGGTCACGAGCAGCGCTGAAAATTCGACCTCGGGTCCGTACGCCAAGGCGTTGCCGGCATTGGCGCTGTACGGATAGCCGCAGGTCAAGTCGATCACCTGCTGAATGCTCTTCCACTTCACATAGTAGACGTCGGCGTCCAAGGTGAAGCGCCGGTCGTCGAATCGCGCCTTCTCGCCGACCTCGTAGCTCCAGATCGAGTCAGGACCGAAATATGCCGGCTGCTGCGTGACATAGATCGTTCCCGGCGGGATCGGCGCGCCGGTGAGCTGCGACGCCGCGGGTACGCCGCAATTGTAGGCGAGCGGATTGGCCTTCAGCTGGTCGAGCGTCGGCAGCGGGATCGGCAAATTGACGCCGCCCGGCCGTGAACCCTTGGCCACGGTGCCGTACAGCGTCAGATCCGGGGTCGGCGTATAGGACAGGTTCAGTTTTGGCAGCACGTTGTCGCCGCTGCCCGAGGCGCTCGCTATCTGACAAGTCGCATTGCCGGTGCCGGTGCCGACGCCGCACTGATGCGAGGTGTTGGCGACGGTGAACTTGAAGTAGCGCACCCCGAGGGTCGCTTTCAGATCGTCGGTGATCTTGTACGAGGCTTCCCCGAATACGGCGCTCTGCTTCATCACGTTGGGGTTGTTGTCGTTGAATATGACGCCATCCGGATTGGCCGCCGCCCCGCCGATGTTGATGTTTCCCACTCCCGGACCCGCAGAGTTGTACGCATTGGCAATGTAAGGACTCTGGTTATAGGTGACGTATCCGGAGTGCAGATCCGCCGCGTACAGGCCGCCCACCCACTGGAGGGGCCCGGTACCGGCCGAAGTCAGGCGCAGCTCCTCGCTCACTTGCGTGGTCGGATCTTCCTCGACGTACAAAAGGCCCGGCAGGAAGCCGTTGGGATACGGGGTGGGGCTCGCGGAACCGGCGATGCCGTTGATGTTTTGCAGCGCTTCGGTCGAGTCCGTAGATTGGACGACAAAGCGCTGCCAATATCCGGTCGCGGAAGTAAGTTCCGCAAAGCCGAAGTTATATTTCA
>Ga0302325_10033919_pt1 | contig 10446 bp, 8 predicted proteins | sample Palsa_T0_2_FD_201948 | JGI IMG/M metagenome (GOLD analysis project Ga0302325, IMG submission 201948) | Peat permafrost microbial communities from Stordalen Mire near Abisko, Sweden - Palsa_T0_2 | ecosystem: Environmental > Terrestrial > Soil > Palsa > Peat permafrost | place: Sweden: Abisko...
AAGAAGGCCGGGTACTGCAAGGGCAAAGGCGGGTCCATGCACATTGCAGACCCGGCCACCGGCAATTTGGGGGCGAATGCAATCGTATGCGGCAGTGCCGGCATTGCCACGGGAGCCGCGTTTTCGGCGCGCGCTCTGGGTAACGGCCGCGTGGCCGTATGTTTTTTCGGAGAAGGCGCGCTCGGCCAGGGCGTGCTCTATGAAGAGATGAACCTCGCGCAGTTGTTCAAGCTTCCTGTGATTTATGTCTGCGAGAACAATCTCTATACGGAATACACGCACTATTCAGAAACTACGGCTGGGGATATCCTCGCGCGGGCAACCGCCTTCGGCCTGGAAGCCGCCAGCGTGGATGGCCAAGACGTGCGCGCGGTTTATGGCGTCGCGCAGCGACTGGTGGATCGCGGCCGACGCGGAGATGGTCCCGCGTTCATGCTCTGTAATACTTATCGCTACCACGGACATCACGTCGGGGACATCAACCGCGAATATTACCGCTCCAAGCAGGAAGAACAAATTTGGAAAACCGAGCGGGATCCGATCGTGAATCTCAAGAAATGGCTGGTCGAGCAAAAGGTCTCCGATGCGGCGGCGCTTGATCGGCTGCAGGCTGACCTTGAGGCTGAGATGAAGAAGGCAGTCGAGTTCGCCGTGGCGGCACCGTACCCAGCCGTCGATGAAGTGGGCGAGGATGTGTATGCCTGAAACCCATCTTCAGGCGCAGAGCGATCGTGAACTGACGTTCGCGCAGGCGATTCGCGAGGCGCTGGCGGAGGAAATGCGCCGCGATCCCACGGTTTTCATCCTGGGCGAAGATGTCGCGGAGGCAGGAACTCCTTTTAAAGTTCTCTCTGGCCTATTGGAGGAATTCGGCAAGGAGCGCGTGCTCGATACTCCGATTTCCGAAGCGGGTTTCACCGGGCTGGCCGTGGGCGCGGCCATGACCGGAATGCGCCCGGTGGTCGACATCATGTTTGGCGACTTCGTCACTTTGACTATGGACCAGATGGTCAATCAAGCCGCCAAAGTCCATTACATGTCGGGCGGAAGGTGGAAAGTGCCGATGGTGATGCGCACCACGATGGGAGCGACTCGCCGTTCCGCCGCGCAACACTCGCAATCGCTCCATGCCTGGTTCTGCCACATCCCCGGTTTGAAGGTGGTACTTCCGTCGACGCCGTATGACGCAAAGGGACTGCTGAAGGCGGCGATTCGCGACGAGAATCCAGTGGTGTTCTTCGAAGACAAGATGATGTACAAGCTCAAAGGCCCGGTGCCCGCGGGCGACTACACGGTTCCTTTGGGCGTGGCGGATATAAAACGGGTCGGCGAGGACATCACTCTGATCGCGACCAGCAGCATGGTGCAGGTGGCGTTGAGCGCGGCTGCGTTGCTGGAGGAGAGCGGAATCAGTGCCGAAGTGGTCGATCCGCGCACCATGTGGCCGCTTGACGAACAAACTCTGATTGAATCGGCGAAGAAAACGTCACGGGTGATCGTTCTCGACGAAGGTTACGAACGCTATGGCGTCACCGCCGAACTTGCGTCGGTGATCGCCACCGGCGCATTCTACGATCTGGACGCTCCGGTCAAACGCATGGGCGCGATGCATGTTCCAATTCCGTTTTCTCCGCCTTTGGAAGATGTAACCGTGCCCACCGAACGGACCGTGTTCGAGGCCGCCCGCGCGCTCTGCGGCCGGTAGCGCCGGCGGCCTGCCGGCTGTATGCGAAGTGTAGCGCCGGCGTCTCGCCGGCTTCACACGAGTAAGGAGAATCTATGGCTCTGCCCACATATGGAACGATGGCGGTCGATTGGGAAAACCGGGTTGACTTCGATCGCCTACGCCGCGAGCGTCTGGAGCGCGCCAAGGAACTTCTAAAGAAATCCGAGATGGGCGCTTTGCTGTGCTTCGACATGAACAATGTCCGCTACCTTACCGCGACGCACATTGGCACCTGGGCCCAGGACAAGGCGAATCGGTTCACGCTGCTTCCGCAAAACGACGAACCGATTCTGTGGGATTTCGGATCGGCGGCGAAACACCACCAATTGCATTGTCCCTGGCTCGGAGAGCGGTCGCGCGCCGGCATCTCCATGTTGCGCGGCGCCATGACTCCGGAGATGGGGCGGGCGGAAGATGTGGCCAGAAAAATTCGCGTCGAATTGGAAATGCGCGGCCTGCATAAAGAACCGGTGGGAATCGACATCATCGAATTACCGGTTCTCTTTGCGTTGCAGAAAGAAGGAATCAAAGTCATCGATGGCCAGGCGCTCATGTCGGAAGCGCGCCTGATCAAGACGCGTGACGAGATCACACTGCTGAACACGTCTGCGATGATGGTCGATGCCGCGTATGACGAACTCTATCGCGCCATGAAACCGGGTATGAGCGAAAACCAGGCGGTGGGACTGGTGAGCAAGGTGCTTTACGATCTTGGGTCCGAGTATGTGGAAGCTGTTAATGCGATCTCGGGAGAGCGCTGCAATCCGCATCCGCATGTTTTCTCTGATCGCGTGCTCCGTCCGGGAGATCCGGTGTACTACGACATTCTGCACTCATATATGGGATACCGCACGTGCTATTACCGCTGTTTCACCATCGGATACGCCTCGCACGCGATGAACGACGCGTATAAACGTTGCCGCGAATATCTCGACGCGGCGATTGAACTCGTGCGCCCGGGCCGTACTACGGCCGAAATTGCAGCCGTGTGGCCGAAGGCGCAGGAGTTTGGGTTCCCCAACGAAGAAGCCTGCTTTGCTCTGCAATATGGTCATGGAATTGGTCTCGCAATCTGGGAAAAGCCCGTAATCAGCCGTCTGGTCTCGCTCGATCACCCCTGCGAAATCAAGCCAGGGATGGTATTCGCGCTCGAAACTTTCTGGCCTTCGACGGATGGATGGAGCGCAGCTCGCATCGAAGAAGAAATCGTGGTCACCGAAACCGGCCACGAGATCATCACACGCTTCCCTGCCGAAGAGCTTCTGGTAGCCGGCAGACACTATTTCACCGTGGATGGTCCGCTTCCTGCAATCCGGGAAGCCGAATCGAAGCCGGGCACACGCGTGCGCGAGATGATCGAAGCCAGCGCGCGGCAGGAACGCGTTGGCGTGGGAGACTGAGACTGCGCGACCAACTATAGCGAACAATATGGCGATCAGTGTCGTTATGCCCGCGCTCGAAATGGCGCAAGAAACTGGCAAGCTTATTTCGTGGCTGAAAAAAGAAGGTGAGCCCGTGGTCAAGGGCGAGCCTCTGCTTGAAATCGAAACCGACAAAGCCGTAATGGAGATTGAATCTCCCGGCGATGGAATCCTTGCCGGGGTCAAGGTGCAGGCTGGGACCGACGTGCCCGTTGGCCGAACCATCGCATGGATCGTGCGTCCCGGAGAGGTTCCTCCGATGGATGAAATTGCTGTTGAGTCGGGAAGGAAGACGACCCCAGTTGCGGTTCCGGCCTCCGCATTCTTAACGCCGGGTCAATCCGCAAGCTCCGCGCAGCCTGCAACTCAGTCCCTTAAGATTTCTCCAAAAGCGCGACGCCTCGCCGGAGAACGCGGAGTCAATCTCGCCGATGTGCGCGGATCAGGCCCCGGCGGAGAAATCCTCGCTTCCGACATTCTCGCGGCTGCGGAATCCAAAGCCGCTGCGTCGTCCGCTGCGGTTGACGGCGGCAGCTCAATCTCCCGGCTGATGGCGGAGCGCACCACGCTGAGCTGGACGACCGTCCCGCATTTCTTCGTAGTCAGCGAGGTCGACTCAAGCGCCCTTAACGAGATGCGGTGGAAACTGGGGTCAAAGATTGAACAATCGTGCGGAGTGAAGCTCACGCATACCGATCTGATGGTCGCGCTGGTTGCGCGCGTTCTCCAGAAGCACCCGCGGGTAAATGCAAGTTGGGATAAACAAGGCGTTCGTACCAATGCCGAGATCAACATTGGGCTCGCGATGGCAGTAGATAATGGCGTTGTCGCGCCGGTAATTCGCAATGCCGACAAAATCGGACTCGGCGAGATCGCGATGCAGCGGCGAGGCCTGACGGAACGAGCACGCAGCGGCAAGCTGCGCCCGGCCGATCTTGCGGGCGGCACTTTCACCATCAGCAATCTTGGCATGTATGGCGTCGACGCCTTCACCGCGATCATTATCCCGCCGCAAGCCGCCATTCTGGCGGTCGGAAGGATCGCCGACCGAGTCGTGCCGGTTGACGGCCGTCCCGGTATCCGCTCAATGATGACCTTGACGCTTTCAAGCGATCATCGTGTGGTGGATGGTGCGCGGGCAGCGGAGTTTCTGCGTGACTTGGCCGCAGCGATCAGCAATCCGCAGCAATGTTTCGACGACACCGGAGGGCTGGGTAGTGTCGTAAGAAGTTTACCCTCAAGGTGATCCGCCATCACTCTCACCTGCGATTCGACTCACAGTCCCGAAGTCTGGTACCGCAAACCAACAAAGCCAACCGGTATTCATATCCGGCCTGCGCGTTTCCGATCTCGGCCTGGGTCTGCTGTAGCTGTGCCTGGCTGAGTTCTGCAATCGAACTGAGACCCAGGTTGTGTCGAGTCTGGGCGAGATCCAGTGCCTGGTTCGCCTGGGCCAGCAACTGCTCGCTCACGCTCACCCGGAATGCTGCCCAAAAAAACCTTTACCTTCAGATCCGGAAGTGTCTGAATCTACAAGGTCTCGGAGTCGGCCCTCAGCTGCCCTAAAACAGATGTTTATGGGCATCATGGCGCACAAAAGCGCTCGTGACTTTCCTGGCCATTCGAGATGTGGAACATCCTTCGCAGGAAGCGACCGCGGACCGTTGGGTTATGAGCCCAACGGGAAATCACTAAGTACCGCTGAATCAACAAGGCTTACATCTTCAGTTAAACAGGCGGCTTTGAAGGCGGGGATCCCGAGGTTCGGAACAGCTATCGTTCATGGCTTGACGCCGCGGGAACCCCGATTGCCGTACGACAGAAGCTCATGCGGCATTCGGATATTCGCACGACGCTCAACGTGTACGGGGACGTTGGTCACTGACGAGATGGCCGAGGCAAACTCGAAGGTGGCCAGGATGGCCCTTTCGCGGACCAACTGATTTCGTAGTGATTTCGTGGTCTGTAACTGATTGAAAATATGGCGGAGAGAGTGGGATTCGAACCCACGTTACCCTTTCGAGTAAACACGCTTTCCAAGCGTGCGCCTTCAGCCACTCGGCCATCTCTCCGGCGGAACACCTGGGGGGACGATAGCTTCCGGAGGCTATCGCGTCGCAGCCGCGTCGGCTGGAATCCACACCAAGTTGGCTCATTTCATTCTATGGACGGGAGAGCACGAGCGCAAATCGGCAAAGGCGGAGGGAACAAGCCCGCGGGACGAGAACGAAGAGATGCAAAGCAGACAACCCTAGGAGAGTTTCTCCGGCGCAGTTGACTCGGGTACAGCTTGACTCGAAGTAGTTGACGACGTACTGGAACTAGCTGCACCCGCGGCAGCACGCGCGGAGGAGGCAACGACGGCATCGCCAGTCGGGCGAGCGGCGGAAGGAACAGGAGGCGGCTTGACCCCATCGACGACGTGATGGCTCAGGCAATAGAGCGCGAGTTCAAGGCGATCGGCAACGCCCAGCTTGTCGTACACCTTGCGCAGGTAGTTCTTCACGACCTGCTCAGTTGTCCCCACGCGAACCGCAATTTCTTTGTTCTTCATGCCCTGGGTAACACAGGAAACGATCAGGGTTTCCTTGGGCGTGAGCTGGACTTTGGGGCGCGCTCCGGAAGGGCGCAAGTTGTGGCCGCGATAGGCGTCCATCACCCAATGGATAGCCTGACTCTCGAGCCAGGGCTCGCCGCCAGCAACCTTGCGGAGGCACTCGACCAGCGTCTCCGGTTCCACCTCGCGCGACAGGATACCGTGGGCTCCGCGGCGGAACAGATCGAGCGTGAGTTGTTCATCCGATGCGGGTGTGACCACCACAATCTTCAGCTGCGGTGCCTGGCGCAGGAGTTCCGTCACGGTTTCGACCGGATTGGACGCCAGTGCCGACTCAAAAATCAGGATATCTGCGGAGAACTTCGCTACTGCCGATTGGGTTTGGGGCAGCGTCTCGGCCTGGCCGACCACGCGGATATCGTCTTCGAGAGCGAAAATCTTGCGCAGACCGGCGCGGAAGATGGCCTGGGTATCGGCCAGGATCACGCGAATCAACTGGCCAGTGCCTTGATTCTCGTGAGCGCCGTGATTTTCTGCCACCCTGACCGAAGTGCTCGCCATCAGTTTCCTTGCACCTATGCTCGTTCGAAATGGTACTCGTCAATCACTACGCCAACCCCGCGACGGCCCTTGTCTTCAAAGCTGCGAACCACACGGCCGTGGCAGTCAATCTGCACATCACAACGGGAACCCACGACATCTCCCGGAAGCAGGATCGTGAAGTCCACCAACGAGCCCACGGGAACATCGCGATCAATCGCGAAGAGCACACCGTTGGCGGAGATGTTTTGTGTCTCCGCCGGACAAGCTCCGCTCTGCGACTGCAACTCCACGGGCAGATGCAAGGGAAACCGCGGAGCACTCTGCATTTCGGCATAGTGCTTGATCGCAGTCTGTTGCGCCTGCGGGTCCACCCCCAGTTGCTCCTCTGCTGATTCGCCTGACACCGTTCTAACGAACCTTCCTTCCAGTGCGCGTACGACGCTGGGCGCATCCAGATTTCTGCGGACTTATGGGCAGCGTACACCCGGGAATCAAGCATGCAAAGTTACTGAAGTCATGGAACAAATGGGCGCTAACTGCTTGCAGATGAGTGAATTAGAGGGAATTCACAAGAGTTCGATCAGCCTCCCAAGAGAATGTCTTGGGGCGCTTGCCACGTGGTGGTACCTTGCTAAACGGCCAACCCCTAACCGCATTTGGGGCACGCTTAAAACTTGGTCACTTCGGTGAAGTTAAAATCGCGGATTTTCATGGCAGGAACGACCATGTCAAACGACTCTTCGCCGCAGGAACGCCGGGGCACGCTCATGGCCTCGACGTTCGAGAGCATGTGGATGAGGCTCTCGTTGAAACGAAAGTTGCGCACTCCTTGCCGAACTCGCCCGTTTTCTACCAGGAAGGTGCCGTCGCGGGTCATCCCGGTGAGCATTTTTTCGTAGGGATCGACTTCGCGGATATACCACAGCCGGGTAACCAGCACGCCGCGCTGGGTGGAGGCGATCATCTCAGACAGGGTCTGCGGATTTTGCGGAGCAGCAAAGACAATGTTAAGGGGCATCTCGCCAATTTCGTTGGGCAAAGGGAAACCATGGCCGGTGGGTGCGATGGGCCCGGCCTTATCTTTATGTTCTGACCGTTTCATTCTTGCAGCCGTGGCTCGCGCATAGACAACGCGCTTGACTACTCCTTTCTCTACAAGCGGCACGCGCATCCTCCGCATGCCTTCGCCATCGAAGGGAGAACCGGTTTGCAGGGGATGCGCGACGTCGTCCCAAATCGTGATGTTTTCTCCGAAGAGTTGGCTGTCGATGCGGCCGGTCAGAAAGGAACGCTGGTCGAGGATCGCCATGCCGGAGTAATCCCAGAACATGAAGCCGACGATATCGAGCGCGGCAGCCGGCTCGAGAATCACCGTGTACTTCCCTGCTGGAATCTCCGCGGGATGCGCTGAATCGATTGCCTTCTTCGCAGCCGTCTCGGCCAGGCCAAGCGGATCGAGGTTGGTCACGTCGGGGGAGTTGGCCTTCTGCCATCCCGAGGCGTCGGCGCCCAGCATGGTGATGGAAACTTCCGCCAGAGTCTGGGTGTGCCAGTTGCTCAGGCCGCGCGAATTGAAGATGCCCTCGACAGATTCGGAGCTGGAAAAGATGCCGGCGGTCGTGAGTTTGTGCTTCTGCGCAACCTCGACGATTTTCCTTACGCCATCGGCGCGAAGCTGCGGCGTGATAGCCGCGGTCTCTGCAAAGTGGCGGGACGGAACTCGTGTGGCGCGGACGCCCTCGTCCGCGCTGCCGGCAGCTTCGCGACTGTCAGGCATAGGCAGTAAGTCAGGATCAGGATGTTGTATCCTCGCCAGGCTCTCAGAAGATTCAACAACCCGCCGCAGACCATCATCGTCAAACTTGTTGGTGGTTGCGCGAGCCGTGCGCCCGCGAAAAGCCGTACGCACCGAGACGATATGGTTTTCCTCGGCGACGTTTTGATGGATCGTGTTGTTCGCAAAGCGGGTGAGCGCAAACGCACCACCAGAGAAAAGGACTTCGACCTCATCGGCGGTAGAAAGCTTCCTGATGCGGTCAAAGATGTCGGCGGCTTGTTCCCTGGTGAGCATTCAGCTGGTTCTTGCTTGTCTCCGTGACTCCGTGTCTCCGTGGCGAATTAGCTTCCTTTGTACGCGCTACCCACCTTGATCCCGCGGAATCGCGACGGCGCAGCGCCGTGGCCCGTGCCCATCACCTGTTGCGGCTGGCCTTTGCCGCAATTCGGCGTGCCCCAGAGCGTCCACTCCTCGCGGGAGCAGATCGCGTCCAGAGAATTCCAGAACTCGGTCGTAATGCCCGAATAGGATGGGTTCTTCACCATGCGCACGCGCTTGCCGTGCTTGATCTCCCAGCCGATCTCGCAGCCAAATTGAAAGTTGTAACGCCGGTCGTCGATCGACCAGGATCGATTGGTCTGCATCAGGATGCCGTTATCGGTGGCAGCGATCAGTTGCTCCAGGCTTAGCGGCTTCTCGCCGGGCAGCAGGCTGATGTTGGTCATGCGAATCATGGGCAGGCGATTCCAGCCCTCCGCTCGCAGCGTCCCGCCGGAGCGGTTCTCGCCGATAGTGTGCGCCGTCTCACGCGAGCTGAGGTAGCCGGTGAACAATCCTTTGGTGATGATTGGCGTGCACTGCGCGGGAACGCCCTCATCGTCGAATCCGAAAGTTCCGAGGCCCGGTCCGTGCTCCTGGCGCGCGTCAGCGACGACGTTTACCATCTCGGTGCCGTAGCGCAGTGTGCACAGCTTGTCGAGCGTCAAGAACGAAGTGCCAGCGAAGTTCGCTTCCATGCCCAGCACGCGATCGAGTTCGATAGGATGCCCGATGGATTCGTGGATCTGCAATCCGAGCTGAGAGCTGTCCAGAATGATGTCGAACGTGCCTTCGGGACACTGATCTGCATGATGCAGGGCAACCGCTTCTTCCGCGATGCGGCGGGCATTCTCGACCAGTTTCAATTCATCGATCAGTTCGTAGCCCTTGTTCTGCCACTGCCCGCCATAAGAATTAGGATAAGAGCGCTTTTGAATCTCGTTTCCCGCGAACGCGTATGCGGTGTAACCCGCACCTGCGGAATATTTGGTCTGATGGATGTCGGATCCTTCCGACGAAACAAACCATTGCTCCTCACGATTGAAGTTGAGGTTGCTCTCAGCGAGCGTTATACCAGCAACGGCGCACAGTTCGGAGTCTATGCTCAGCAACAGCGCAATATTTTGCTCGACCGAGACCGAGAACGGATCAATGGCATGCGGCGTCGTCCACTCGGCGGTCACAGATTTTTCCGGAGCGAGGCGGACGTCGTGCTGCTTTACTTGCGCCGAGGCGCGGGCAATTTCGACCGCGCGGACAGCGGTGGATTCAACCCCAGTCCGCGACAGGTCTTCGGAAGCGGCAAATCCCCACGCGCCATCGGCCAATACGCGAACGCTCATCCCCACAGACTCGGCGTCAGACGCGCTGCCAACCTTGCCGTTCTTCGTAGTGAGCGCGCGGCTACGCTGATTGACGACGCGCGCATCGGCATAGCTCGCGCCGCGCATGGTGGCGATGTTCAAGGCCCAGTTGGCGATCTCTCTCATGCGGAAATTTAAATCTACCACGGAGAAGGCAAGCGAGAGTTACGGCGTGGCGCGCACCGCGTCCAGCGCCTCTCTCACCGCCAACAATTCCTTCAACACTTCGCGCAGTTTGGTGGATTCGAGTGCATTTGCCCCGTCCGACTTAGCAATCTTCGGATTATCATGCACCTCCAGAAACACGCCATCCACGCCGGCGGCGACCGCCGCACGCGCCAGAACCGGGATGAACTCGGGTTGGCCGCCGCTGACCACCGGACCTTTGTCGTCGGCCTGTGCCGAAGGCAACTGCACAGAATGCGTCGCGTCGAAAACCACGGGCGCGAACTTGCGCATGATCGACAGTGAGCGCATATCCACGACGAGGTTGTTATAGCCGAAACTGCTGCCGCGCTCCGTAAGAAACACTTGCGTGTTGCCGGCCTCGCGGCATTTCTCGACCGCGTGCCGCATGTCCCAGGGCGAAACGAATTGTCCTTTCTTGATGTTGACGGCGCGTCCGCTGAGCGCGGCCGCCACCACTAAATCAGTCTGGCGGCATAGAAACGCCGGGATTTGCAGTACGTCAACCACCTCTGCGACCTTGGCAACGTCAGCCACATCGAGGACAACAGTGA
>Ga0302325_10033921_pt1 | contig 10446 bp, 8 predicted proteins | sample Palsa_T0_2_FD_201948 | JGI IMG/M metagenome (GOLD analysis project Ga0302325, IMG submission 201948) | Peat permafrost microbial communities from Stordalen Mire near Abisko, Sweden - Palsa_T0_2 | ecosystem: Environmental > Terrestrial > Soil > Palsa > Peat permafrost | place: Sweden: Abisko...
GCTGCTGAAAGTCGCGGCGCGCTACGGCGACGACCGGGATATGCAGTACTTCGCCAAACGGCCAGACGACGGGCCGCTGTACGTAAAGTACCTCGGCAACGGGCATACCGTGGTGGATCAACGGCCCGGGATGCGTGAAGGATACTGGAAGTGGATTCGGCCGTTTCCCGGGATGGAAGCGTTCGAAGCCGTGTTGCGCAAGAAGTACGGCGATGCGGAGGCGGAGCGCTTCCTAGACATGGGTCCGGGCGCCGGCCTGAACCTGAATATCTTCCCCAACCTGCTCATCATCGGGAATCACCTCCAGATAATCGAGCCAGTCGGCGTCGATACGACGGCGCTCAGCTGGTACGGGACGACGATCGAAGGCGTACCGGAAGAGATTAATACGCTGCGAATGCGGATGCAGGAGGATTTTCCTGCGTTCGGAGAACCGGACGACCTGGCCAACTTCGAGGAGGCTCAACGCGGGATGCTCATTCCGGAGATGGAATGGATAGACTTTTCCCGCGGCGTGGGTACGGGATGCGAAAAGACCGATCACCTGGGAGTAGTCACCGGCCCGGTAACCCACGAGCATCACATCCGCGGCTACTTTCAGGAGTGGAGTCGATTGATGACGGGGGCGACGACGGGCTGGTCGGAAGACCGAGGTAATGCTGATGAGCGCTAGCACCAGCCCCGAGATGATGACCTATCAGCCGCGGTTCATGTATGTCGACCCGGGGTTCTACGAAATAGTGAAGGGCGACGTGGCGGCATGGAACAATCCCGGTCCCATGATCGCGCAGCCGGCGGCATCGATCGTCGAGCAGTTTCTATTTCTAGAGAACCGGCTAGTCGACAGCGGCCGCTTCGAGGATTGGCTCGAGCTTTTCACCGAGGACTGCCTCTACTGGGTACCGACGGTGACTGCCGGCGTGGATCCGACGACGCAGTTGTGCACGGCCTTCGACGACCGGCGGCGCCTCGAGGACCGCATCATGCGACTGCGCACGGGAGCGGCGTACTCGCAGATTCCGGCGTCGCGGACCTGTCGGACTATTTCAAATCTCGAGATCTGGCGCAGCGAGACCGCTGGCGAGATCCGGGCTCGATGCGCCGTGGTGATCCACGAGTGGCGGGTGGGCGAGATGCGCGTCATCCCCGGGTGGTATGGCTATGTTTTGCGGCACTCGGCAGGGCCGCTGGCCGAACTCTCCAAACCGGGAGACCTGCGTGTCGTCCGAAAACAAGTCGACCTGGTTCAGGCAGACGTGCCGCTGCGCAATATGACGTTCGTCATCTGAGCGTCGATGTCACGGCCGTAGATTCAAGGAGGCTGGTGGAAATGCCCGAAAAACCATCGCGGTTGAGTGTTGGACGCAAGGGTTTCATCGATGAGCACGGGCTGTGGGGCGACACCGAGCATCGCGCCGCGGCCGAAGCGATCAAGCGCGCTGAAGCAGAAGAGCTGACCACGGTTCGCTTCGCCGTACCCGATCAGCACGGGATCGTGCGCGGCAAAACGTTGGCCGCGAGGCTCTTTCCGCAGGCTCTGAAGAACGGGATCGATTTTCCGGTGGCTCCATGGATCTTCGATACCGCCAACGCGATTGTCTATGATCCCTTCATCGAAGGCGGCGGCTTCGGCATGGAGGAGATGACCGGCGATCCGAACTGTGTGCTGGTGCCGGACCCGACGACCTTCACCGTGCTGCCGTGGGCGCCCAAGACGGGCTGGATAATTTGCGAAATGTACTTTTCGAATGGCAAGCCGTTTCCATTCGACGCTCGACGGATCTTCCGCAACGTACTCGACCAGGCCAGGACCGCCGGCTTCACCTTCGTTACGGGACTTGAGGTCGAATGGTACCTGACGCGCCTGGTCGACAACATGCTGGGCGGGCAGGAACTTGGTGGTCCCGGGAACCCCGCGCCGGCGCCGTTGGTGACCCCGGCAGCGCATGGGTTTCAGTATCTGTTGGAAGATCACAGCGACGAGATCGACGATGTGTTGCAGGCGCTGCTGCGGGCGATGAATGAGCTCGGCCTTCCGATTCGGTCGCTCGAGGATGAATGGGGACCGGGGCAGGTCGAGATGAGCTTTGACCCGATGGACGGCATCCGCAGCGCAGATGCGATGATCCTGTTTCGCGCGGCGACCAAGCAGGTATGCCGACGCCTGGGGTTTCATGCGTCGTTCATGTGCAAGCCGAAGCTGCCGGGCGCGTACTCGAGCGGCTGGCATTTGCATCAATCGCTCGCGAACCCCGAATCCGGAGCAAATCTGTTCGCCGCGGCGGCTCCGCCTGGCCCGCTGTCCGACGTGGGAAAGCATTACGTCGGCGGACTACTCAAGCATGCAAGAGGAGCCTCGGTGTTCACGACCCCGTCGATCAACGGATATCGGCGCGTCAAGCCGCACTCGCTGGCGCCGACCGGCGCGACCTGGGCGATAGACAACCGGGCAGCGATGATCAGAGTTCAAGGAAGAGTCGGCGACCCCGGCAGTCATATCGAGAACCGCAGCGGGGAGCCGACCGCGAATCCTTATCTCTATATGGCCTCGCAGCTCATCGCCGGACTCGACGGGATTGAGACCCGTGCCGATCCGGGGCCGTTGCGCGGTGCGCCATACGCGGCGGCCGGCGTGGAAAAGCTGCCGACGTCACTTCGAGAGGCCGTCGAAGCGCTAGGTGCCGACAAGCTGTTCAGGAGCAAGATGGGTGACCGGTTCATCGACTTCATGGTCAAGATGAAAATGAGCGAGGTCAATCGATTCGAAAGCTACCTCAAGGACAACGAGAGCGCGAACTCAGACGAGGTCACCGATTGGGAACAACGGGAGTACTTCCGAATCTTTTGATTTGCGGTGAGCGATTTCACGGCCGCGGCGATAACTCTCTCTGAAATCGAATTGGCGGCCGGCGTTTTGGATACTAATGCTTGTAATAAAGGCGAAAACGAATAGAATCGTCGGTTTAATAGGGGTTTGAGAAGGGTTCCTTCAAACACCTTATGCAAAAGGGGAGGTCAAACAGTACGGTAATGGCTATTCCACTTGATGAAATCGAGACGCCGCAGCAGAATCTGAACTCGCTACCGGAGGCAACCTATTCGTGGCTTCGTGAACGCATCCAGAGCGGCGCGCTGCCACCGGGCAGCGAGCTTCGTCAGGAACGAATCGCCAAGAAATTTGGTATCAGCCGTGTGCCGATACGCGAGGCGATGAGCCGGCTTCAGGCTGAGGGACTGGTTGAACTTCGGCCGCGGCGGGGCTTCGCGGTGAAGTTGCTCGACCTCGCGCAAATTGTGGAAATTTTTGAACTGCGCATGGTGATCGAGGAGCACGCCATGATGACGGCAACGGTAATGCGCAGTGAACGCGATGTCGCCGAGGTTCAGGCAATCCTCAACAGAATGGGCGAGCTGGACAAGACCAGCTCGACCTACCTGTCAGAGTGGCCGGAACTTAATCGCCAGTATCACGTGCGATTGATAGCGAGCGCGAACCGCGAGCGACTGAGCAAGATAGCCGCTAACCTCAGTGATGCCGTGGAACCGTACATCCGCCTGGAATCACACCTGACCGGTGAAGTGGAGCAGGCCGAATTGCAGCATCTGGCGATTTTCGAGGCGTTCCGCCAAGGCGACGCCGAGCGCGCCGGCCGGTTGAGCCGCGATCACTGCGCCAGCACGATGTATCGACTGATCGGAAACATCAAAAACAAGCAGTAATCGAAGGCCTCCGTCGGTCTTTCGGAGCCGAACTGCCAGCCTGGGCTTTTGAATACAAACGCCCGGGCTGAATCGCATCAGTTTTAAGGCCTTTTGCTTCCCGACCTCACTTCGTCGTTGAGAACCTCTCAATCGCGAAAATCGTCGACAATGCTCCGTGGGTGAGTGAATTCATCCGTTGCTGCCAAATTGATCTACAGAGTGCCTGCTGAACAATCGGATCGCTGAATCCTGGTCGCAGGAATGTCCCTGTTTCATGGAACTCGAGCGCAGAGTTCTCTCAGGCACGGAACTTGATTGTATACAAAAACTGGGATCCAGCCGCGAGGCAGGGTCTCCAGGTGGAGGTTGCTTTGCATCAAACGCCAGCGACGAAAGGAGGACGAGGATGGCGTTGACGAGCCTTTCGAGTCCGCGAAAAGCGGTTGAAACAGTGACGGCGGTGGCTGAGGAGTCGTACAGCCTGCCCGCGCGCTACTTTTTCGACCCCGCGATCTATGAGCGCGAGAAGGAGTTGATTTTTTTCAAGAACTGGTGGTTCGCAGGTCACGTCTCTGAACTGCCGCAACCGGGCAGTTATTTCACCTGCCAGATTTTCGACCAGAGTATTCTAGTGGTGCGCGGAATGGACGGCGTCGTCCGCGCGTTTTACAACGTCTGCACTCATCGCGCCTGCGAGCTGGTTCAAGGCCGAGGCAGCGCGCGGTCGTTCGTGTGTGCGTACCACGCATGGTCATTCGACACGACGGGATGCCTGCGGGCGGCGAATCACGAAAGCTACGTTAAAGGATTCAGGAAGAAAGACTTCAACTTGTCCGAGATCAAGGTCTGCGAACTGGGCAAGTTCATATACGTGAACATGGATCCTGACGCGGCCGACCTGCGGGAGCTGGCCGCCGGCTTCGCGCAGGAATGCCGCGACGCGATCCCCGGCTACGATGACCTGATCTTCATTCGGCGCGACCGGTTCGAGGTCAAGGCAAACTGGAAGGTGGTCATCGACAACTTCCTCGAGTGTTATCACTGCCCGGTGGCGCATCCGAAGTTCATGGGCTCGAGCGATGCGCTGTCTACTTACTCCTTCGATGGTAAAGAGCAGGAGTACTACTCGACGCACATCATGCGCAGCGGGCGGCCTGACAACAAGGCCTACAAGTTCAGTGCTACCGACGCGATCCAGGACGGTTACATCTGGGCATTATGGCCTAACACTCTTTTCATGACGTGGCCGGCTCCGAGCAATCTGTTTGTCTTTCATGTGATTCCCAACGGGCCGGAATCCACCCTGGAAAATTTCGACCTCTATTGCCTGAAGAATCCTCCGGGCGAAACGGAGATGGCAATGTTCGATTACCACGCAAACATCGTCAACAGTGAAGATGTCGCAGTGTGCGAAGGAGTGCAACGCGGGATTCGTTCGCGCGGCTACAATCAGGGACGGCTGATGATCAACAAGGAAAGATCCTGGTGGAGCGAACATGCCGTTCACCATTTCGAGCATCAAATCTGGAAGGCGCTGAATCAGTAATGGTCATAGGTCGCAGGTTATTGGCATGACCTATGGAGGTTAGGAATTAAATGGAATCCCATGACTCGGAAGAAGTTAGTCCGGACTATGGGGTTGAAAAACACTCGATCGATTACATTTCGACCGAGGAACGTCATGGCCACGTGCGCGACCAGGGACCGTTCTGGTTCACGGTAAATTTTCAATTCATGAGCGTGTCGCTGGGCTTCGTCGGACCGGCTATGGGACTCTCACTGGGCTGGACGACGGTGGCAGCGACTCTTGGAATTTTGTTCGGCACGATCTTCATGGCATTTCATGCCACCCAGGGTCCTATCATGGGCCTTCCGCAGATGGTGCAGAGTCGCGCGCAATTCGGCTACCGCGGAGTCATCCTGCCTTTGACTGCGACACTGGTGAATTTCATCGGATTCAATATCGTGTGCGCACTGCTGATCATTGGAGGTCTTCACGACCTGTTCGGTTGGGACCGTAACGCGATGTTGACGGCAATCGCGGTCTTGTCTGCGGTGGTCGCTTTCTACGGCTACGACTGGATGCATCTTGTAGTCAAGGCATTGTTCTGGACGAGCCTGCCGTTGTTCGCGATTTTAACCGGCGCGATCGCGCTCGGCTTTGTTGCGCATGGGACTGCAGTCCAGCCGCACTTCAACGGTCTCGCGTTCTGCGTCGAGTTTGCCAGCTGCGCTAGTTATAATCTTACCCTGGCAGTATACGTCTCGGACTATACAAGATATCTGAAACGTGACACGCCGGCGGCGCAAATTATCGGTTTCGTGTTCTTGGGCGCGGTCTCTTCCGCGATCTGGTTGATCGCGCTGGGCGCGTGGCTCACCACGCGTTTAGGATTCGCGGATCCTATGGTGGCTGTGAGCCGGGCGGGTAACGCGATCTTTGCCGGGTACGGTACGATCATCGCCGTCGATAGCGTTCTATTGATGTTTGCGATGATTTCGATGACCACCTACAGCGGAATGCTGACCTTCGCCGCCTTGTTCGATTCTATCTGGCCGATTAACTCCACGCTGCGGATTCGGGCAATCTTTGTCGGTCTGGTAACGGTGTTGTGGGTGGGCGCGACACTTGCCGCCGGCGAGAGTGCAATCAACGCTCTCATGCTGCTGCTCACTATACTCCTATACCTGCTGGTTCCCTGGACTGCTGTGAACCTGGTCGACTATTTCTTTGTCAGGCGCGGGCACTATGCGATCAAGGACCTGTTCAAAGTTGACGGCATATACGGCAGTTGGGGATGGCGTGGATTGCTCGCGTATATTCTTGGCTGGATCGTCATAGTGCCGTTCGCAGTCTTGCCCGGCATCTATGTCGGACCGATTGCGAACAAGTTGCACGGCGTGGACATCGCCTGGCTCGTATGCCTGGTTGTTGCTGGCCTGTCTTACTACCTCACATCGCTCTCCTTTTCACCCGAGAGTGAGCTGGCGGCGATCGCGGCGAGTGAGGTTGAGCTTGAGGGCTTATTGCGAACACCGTCACACGCGATCGCGCACGAGGAGAGTGAACCGTTGGATCGCGATCTGCCGCAAAGCGTCGCTGCTCGATGACAATTTCGCGTCCTAAGATTAGAGTCTTCACGGCCGCGACTTATGTCGCGATCGCATCGGTGGCAGCGGCGGGCTGCGCGTCGCAACCTCCTCCGCCGAAGGCCTCGTTCACACAAACCGCGACCTTCGACCGACCGCCCAAGCCGGCTGACTGCTTCATGCCAGTGCTTGGCACGGAACCTCTGACTGACCATCGAAGGATCGCTATCGTCGAAGCTTGGGGTGCCGTCGGTCAGGAGAACCAGGTGTTGTTAGCGCTGAAAGGCAGCGGATGTGAGACTGGCGCCGATGCGTTAGTGATGGTCGAGGATCAGTCCCAAACCAATCCCGCCATTGCCAAATTCGGTCTGCCGGAGTCGACTCAAGATGAGGAAGACAAAACGGATCTGACCCAGGGGCAGAGGTATCAGAAGGATCTTCCTCCTGAGATTGGTCAAGCCGGACACCCCGGCTACTATCTTGATTCAGTCGCGATCGTTTACGACAAGATAAAGCCCGTGTCTGTGCCGGCCAACCATTGAGTGCAGGTGACGACCGGCGTTTCATCTGCGCTTGAGAAGAATTTCATCCAACACTGCCGCAGCTCATACGAGCTCCGCGTCCGCCGCTCCTTCGTCGATGACGCGATAGCTATAACGTACGAATCGGCTGGCAAAAGGCACGCATGAGTAGGTTAAAGCACGAGCAATCGTCAGCACTCACGAGATTTCGTAAGGCTGCAGACAGTACTGAAATCGCTCAGAAGAACGGCGCGGAAGGTCAATTAATATAAGGGTCATCGAGCGTCGGGATGGAACTAGTCGCAGACACCTATGGCATATCTGTTGCATTCTACGCGCTTAAAAGGGGCAGCGACGACATTGATATATGCGGTGTTAGTGGACGACATTGCCCAGTTCGCGGAACTGAGGGCGAAGTATGGAAACGTCAGAAATGAATTTCTCGTGGCTCTCAGAAGACAGCGCCGGCTACTGCTCGAGGGCACGCTCGGAGAGCGAGGCTGCTTGATGCTAATCGAGGCTAGTTCGGTCGAGGACGTGCTTGGGGTCCTGCAAAGCGATCCGTACATCGTCGAACCGATTCCCAGCAAAGTGCTGATCCGATCTTTGGAGATAAACGTCCTCGGAAATACCGGACTTTTGTTTCGAGGTAAGACATGGCGTAAACGCCTGGAGCTATTCAGGTGATACCCGTCAGGAACATATCTCAAGTCGAAGGCTAAGGATGACAATCGTCCGCTCGGGAGGTATTATGCGGCACGCAGTAGCAAGAAAAGTCAACCTGGTTTTAGTCGCAACGATAGTTGTCGCGGTCTCTCTGTCAAACTGGTTAGTCAAATGCGCGGACGCATATCAACTAACTGACGATTTAGAAGTTCGCGGCACCTACAAGATGGAGAGTTACTTCCGCCTTCCGGACGGCACGCGACAGATATTCAATCCTTCGACCGAGAAATTTGATACCGAACATCTTGATCACCTGATGAGTCAGCGCAACGAGTTTCGGCTGGACATCGAATGGACGCCAAAAACGGAAGATTGGGGCCCTGGCTTTCCGGAGATGAAAGCAATTGTGCAATTTCGCCCCTGGTACGATAGCGACTGGCAGCTGTCAAGCGAAGGACAGGGCAGGTACCAGCAGCAACTATGGTCGTACTGGGGGAACAATCTTCAGCATCCCTTTACCGGTGATGCGACCGGAAATGATCCGGTATTTCGCGAATACTATCTCGATATCATGCCGCGCCACTTCTTCTTTCGTATCGGCAGTCAGATCATTGCATGGGGGAAATCCGACGGCGTCTACATGTTGGATATTCTCAATAACTTTAACCTGCGTAATCCAACTATCTTCGAAGAGGAAAACATCAAGATTCCGGTTTGGGCGGCGAATATGAACTGGCAACCGTGGGTTGGCTCTAACCTGCAATTACTATGGATGCCGCAGTGGTTTCCTACCTATTGGCCTGGCCTGCGTCTCGCGCACGGCGAACCGGTTGAAGGTGGGTACCATGACTGGACCTATGGTGTCGTCGCTGATTTCAACAACTTTTACAACGGTCAATTTGGATTCAAGGTGCCGGTAAGCCTGCATACTCCGACGGTGCGGCCCCAGGACTGGATTGGTGGCGCTCGCTGGAGCGACGCCGTCGGTGGTCTCAACTATACGATAAATTATCTGTATACCTACACGACCGGCTACATAGACTATCCAAACACCGGGAGTTTCTCGACGGCGACCGCCGTTGTCCGTGAACCACATAGGATGCAAGTGATTGGCGGTTCGATGGACTACGATCTTGAAACCGGTCACGAGTCCATCGACGGCACCGTTCTCCGAGTTGAATCATCGGAGACCGTGGGAGATCAGTACTATCAGGGCATAGTTGGTAACCCCAAGTATGTATCTCACTGGGGCGTCCTGATGGGCGTGGATAAGACCATACTTGGCGATTATCTCGAACGCCCTGTTTTCGCGAGTGTGCAGTATTGGCACGATATGGTTACCAATCAGGACCGCTGCAACAATTGCGGCGCGGAACCCGGCAAGTTCGAGGATCTCGGCTTCGATGGCACCACTGCCGGCATGCGCGGGGTTTACAAAAGTTTGATGACAATATTCATGGAGAAGAACTGGCTCGAAGGCGACACAGTGATAACGGATTTCTTCGCGCTTTATGAACTGCAGTACCATGACTGGTGGATACGGCCCAAGGTTACCTACAAGTACGACGATAACACCACGTTTGCGCTCGGATTCAATATCTTCGCCGGCCAGGTACAGACCCCGTACGGCCAGTTCACAAACAACACGAATGCGTTCATCGAGTTGCGCCGACAGCTGTTCTAGCGGACGCGCAGATGAACTGAGATAGCAATCATACGAGACAAGGAACAGGACACGTGGCGGCTAAAATTCTCATCAGGTCTGGAACGTTAATGTCGGCGGAGCGTTCTTTCATGGAAGGCGGGCGAAGCGGTCCGTCAACAGGTTAAAGAACCCTTCGACATTAACGTCGTAGAGGAAGTTTGCGTTGGGCAGCCGGCCAGTCGTCCGCCACCAATCGACTACCGTCGTTCCACGTGTCAACGGGCTCGTTGTCTCGATGCAGACGTTGACCAGCTTGCCCTTGAACAGCTCGGGCTGGAGAAGGTAGGCGACCGCGCATGGATCCCACAGTGGCGCACCGATGCCACCCCATCTCGTGAGATCGAGGGTCTGGGAGAAATCGAGGAAACCGGCAATTGCGGCACCAGCCCTGTTGCCGAGGTTGGCGAACCGGGTCAGCCTCTCCGGGCTGGCTAGAACGAGGCCGGTCACGTCGAGCGGCGCAATGGTGATCGCGATGCCGCTCTTGAGCACGATGTCCGCCGCTTCAGGGTCGACGTACATGTTGTACTCGGCGGTCGGAGTGATGTTGCCGGCTTCCGCACGGGTTCCGCCCATCAAAACGATCTCGCGGATGCGACCAGCGATGCGTGGCTCCTTGACCAGTGCCTTCCCGATATTGGTAAGTGGGCCGATATGGCAGAGGGTGATGGTTGCGGATTCGGTCGACATTACCGTCTCGATGATGAATTCGACGCCGTGTCCGCTTTCGAGCTGCTTCCCAGGCGCCGGCAGTTCGTAGCC
>Ga0302325_10033924_pt1 | contig 10446 bp, 10 predicted proteins | sample Palsa_T0_2_FD_201948 | JGI IMG/M metagenome (GOLD analysis project Ga0302325, IMG submission 201948) | Peat permafrost microbial communities from Stordalen Mire near Abisko, Sweden - Palsa_T0_2 | ecosystem: Environmental > Terrestrial > Soil > Palsa > Peat permafrost | place: Sweden: Abisko...
ATTCTGAACCTTATCGTAGTTCGTCGAGTACTCTCAACGGGAGAACAACTTCTTCATGCTAGCAGCATTATCCTTTTGGGTCGATGGTACTGCCATTCCCTTCACACCTAACAGTAGATTTCTCTCCTGCTGCAGTAAACCAAGTTTCTCCCCAACGACGTCCCTCCAGATTGTCCATCCCACCCGATCAATTCGACTCTCGCCTCCAGAGCGTTCCAGAAAGTCCCGAAATTTCCTCTGTCATCTCCGGCGGTAGCGAAATCCCTCGCGATTCCAACAAATCTCCTCCTCCCGCTCCCGTCCACGAACCCATTCAATTGAGTAATCCGCGAGACGACGAACTTCTCCTTAAGGAAGTAGAAGACGGTCCCCTGTTCCGTTCCCGCATAATAGGCCTTGAGAAGAAAACGGCGGCTCTCAAAGCCAAGACAAAGAAAATCATAACTCGCGCAGAAGCCCTTCTCGAAGCTCAGAATACGTGCTTTGAAGCCGATCGTCGATGGTACGATTCTCTCCAACAATTAGCTTCCACGAACTCGAAAGCGGTGCAACCATTACTAGCGAATTATGTGGACGCAAGTTACGTCCAATCCCAAGCATTTCACCGCAAAAAGGTAGCACATCTTCAAATCCTAATAAACGAACTGCGACGAATCTACGATTACGATATCAAAGCCGCTGAAACTAAGAAACGAGCCTTCGAAGAAGAATCCCAAGATTACTACCACTCCATGACGAAGTACCTTGCCAAGAACGATTCCGCAAATACAAGTAAACAGAAAGAGAAGGACAGTAAATACCAGTCTCGCCGGAAGGACTATGAATTGAAACGATTTGATTACTGGTCTTATATGAATGATTTGAACGGTGGTCGAAAGGAGCAGGAGATATTGCATCATTTGACGCAGTATATGGATATTCAATTGACGACTCTGACGGAGGCTGCGCAAGTTGAAAGGGACTTGAAGCCGGGGTTGGATGCGTTGTTGCAACAAGTTGAGGAAGCGAGTCGGGAATTCAAGTTGATGAGGACGGAGCGAGAACAACGAAGGCGAGATTTGGAAATGAGGAAGAATCTCGCGGGTGATGGATGGCAACCTGATTCCACTTCGACGAATTCGCAACCCTATTCGGAGCCGGGTTTACAGCCTATTGAGCCGGTTGTTTCGGATCCTGTGATTACTCCGAGTGCGACTGGATCGTCGGTGAGTAAGGGACAGTGGCTCAGTGATGTGGAAGATGAAGAGAAGGTTATTCCTCCAAGGCGAAAGAAGGAGGGTATATTGTTTGCGTTGTCAAAACCTGCAACACATAATGATCAAGCCAAGGTTATGCCGAAACTTAATTGGCACAAGTATGTCCCCTTCTGTATCTCGGCTAATATAAGGTACTGGGTGGTACTTGATAAAGGACAACTGTGGGAGTATACCAATTGGAAACGAAGTTCTGAATTACATAACGATTCGATACATCTCAACGCCGCGACGGTGAGAGAAGCACAAAACACAGATAGAAGATTCTGTTTCGAACTCGTCACTCCTGTAACCCCGTTGCTCCTACATGATTCCTAATGGAAGAGATTCCGACGAGTGTATCAGGCAATGTCAAACGAAGATATGGAGTCCTGGATCCAAGCGATAAGAAACGCGATAGAGAGCGCCCTGGATGGCTCAGCAACGACGCTCGATCTCCTCAACACCAAATCTCCAGCCCAGAATATCAAACGACATCCCATTGGCGATATGTTCAGTTCCAAGGGAGGTAAAGATAGGAGAACTGTTTCTGGATCTCAAGAGACAAGGGAATTATTGACTGGTGGGAGTGATAAAGCGGCCAGCACAAGCAGTAAGTCGGTGCATACTACGTTCACGACAATCCGCAATGCGGACCCGTCGAATTCTGTATGCGCGGATTGTGGATCAACTGCTAAGACGGAGTGGTGTTCAATCAACTTGGTTGTCGTTCTTTGTATTGGTAGTTTCTGTTTGAGATTGTGTTAACATGTAGATTGTGGCGGTGTGCATAGGGGATTGGGTTCCCATATTTCCAAAATGAGGTCATTGACCCTTGATACAACATCCTTCACACCGGATCTCGTCAATCTCCTCCGACTACTCCCAAATAATATCAGCAACTCTGTCTGGGAGGCCGTACCGAACTTGCATGCGAAACCCGTCCCGCAGTCCCCCTACGAGGACAGACTCAAGTACATCACTGCAAAATATGTCGATAGAGCCTTCGTTGAACCACTTCCACTTTCAAACACTGCGAACGAGCTACTTCTCAAATCGATTGCGAAAGGAGATTTGAGGGGGGTATTGTGGGCTTTGGCTTCGAAAGCGAATCCCAATGTTGGCACTTCTACGCTGTCGCCCCTTCTCTTAGCTCTACTTCAAGAAGACAAGCCGGTGAATGGAGCAGGGAAGGCAGACTCTGGGGCGTCTACGCCTACATCACAAAACACACCGAAATATCCCATTGCAGAACTCCTTGTACTGAATGGAGCCATACCCATTGAACCCAAAACCCTCCCAGTCGAAGCGAGCAGTCTAAGTGATGCTGCAAAACAGTACCTCCAAGCCAAAGCAGATCGAGTGCAACAAAACCTGCAATCGCCTCCGCCACAATACACAGTCCCGTCAAAAAGCAGCACAGTGATGTCATCCAATCCTCCGCCGTCATCCTCATCTGGAGTCACGAGTCTGGGAGGAGATTTGAACAGAACCGTGAGCAAACTACAGAAAAGACTAAGTGCTGGAGGAAAGACTTTCCGTACCCAGGAACGAGATACCGAAGGGAAATACTAATGGGAGCGAGATTATTATCAGGATTGATTGGCGTGGGCGTCATCGTCGTTAGGATACATTCTTCCTTCGAGTTATAGTCATTTTTGGAGCTTGGGCGGAGGGGTAGGAAAGTTTGTATTTGGGACTTAGTGAACCGTGGTATTAGTAATATTGGACAATCATAACGAACAATTTCAGTATCTTCATGCATGACAGAGCTGATTGAGCATTATCTATGTGTGTGCTTCCCTATTACTCCTTTTCCCAGAATTTCGGAATGTGGGGTTCTGCAAACATGAGTCGTTCAGGAGGACTGTCGCCTGTGAGAATCATCATTCTGATGAGTCCACCGCTACTTCCATCTCTGCTCATTGCCAATGCCAATGCTACCAAGTCAGCCTAGCCATGACAAAGGGGAATACAATTCTTGACAAATTCAACACCCTCCTCCTTGGTCATGCCTTCGCGGAAATTTGAATCGCAGTATCCGTAGATATATGTAGACCCACTCCCTCCAATTGAAAACTCCTGTTTGTGCAAACTGCCTCCTGCTGGAATATGATACACTTCCGGTCCATTGAGTTCGTCCCATCCCGCAATAATCAGTCCAGCACTGAGTTGGTCCTTGTTGCTATAACATAGTTCCTGGAAGAGGGCTGCGGCGACTTGAACAGTAGGAGGCCGATCGTACATTGTTCTGTATATCAGCGGATACTTGCATTTGGGATCTTACGCATAGACGGAAAGGTAGTATTGGACGAGATCATTGATAGCCTGAGTATCTGCTGAGGAGCCACTTCGACAGCACCAGATCTTGTCGTATACTTGTGTCAACTTGTCTGTGACTCTGTTTGCAATCGATGAGCCTGGAATGTCAGCAAATACTTCCATGAATGTGCAGACCAGTGGTTGTTCGACTGTCTGCTCCTAGTATCACTCCTCCGTTGAACTTGATTGCCATGCTACAATGTCAGCGATGCAGGGTGCGGAAAGCGTACATGGATGTTCCGAGATCGATCTCTCCCTTTTTGAGGGCTGCCATGTCCACGTCCAGCGGATTGTGCGATTGCAACATTGTGGCTCTCTTCGATGACCTCGCAGCTGGCTGGTGATGGATGAGCCAAAAGACGCGCGGCATGTCAATCCCTTTGCACAGAAATTAGGGCGCGTACCCTATTCTCGGCCAGAAATACGAGCAACTTTCCGAGAAACCGAATCCAAAGCAATGATCCTGCGACAGAGCCTGCTGAGGCTGTCAGCTCGAGATGGCATCAATCTCTGTAGGAAGAGTGGGTGGAATGCAGTGCGATGCGCCTCGGTTTCATCTCAGATACATCAGCCCCCGCCGGAGAGACCGCCGAGGACAGATTACCTCGAGAAATATCAAGAGAAGCTGGAGCGCAAAGCGAAAGAGTATGTCGCCGCTCTGATACCGACTCTGACCGGCTAGGGAGGGTGTGTCAAGTATATCAGAGCTACGGGAACGATATCAACCCAAAATAGCCGTTCTTAAGAAGAAAATGGCCGCTCCACCTCCAAAATCCATGAAATCAATGCCCGCCACTGCTTCTATGACGCCGAAATCATCAGTCCCATCGGCGGCCGCTCCTGTAAAAACTCTCTCATCATATGTGGACGTCGAAAAGCTGCGACAACATACTGATCCGAAGGAGATTGAGTTAATTTGGCGTGCCGGTCACTCCAAGGACTCTCTTATCTGCGCCGTGATACCCTCGGCGATGTATAAACGAATGACTTCCGTGGCGCGGGATCATCCTATGTTCGTCCTTCCTTTACCAAGGCAACAAGGAGTAGAGATGCACTTCATGCAATTCAAATTCCCGGAGCGAAATGTCAGCCATATCCTCTTCACATCTCTCCTGGAATACAAGCTTCATGGCGAGTTTGCGCGACCTCATACCACAATAATGCATTTCGAGGATTTATCGGAGGAAAAGGGGATTGTCTTGATGAGAGGAGAAGTGGATACTGTACAGAAAGCATTCACACTGGACGATGCGAGCTTGTTGGTCATCGGTGTACAGAAGCTTTATGGAGCCGATGGTCAGACTGAGAGGGGTAAAATAAGACGGGGTTTGATTGAGCAATTCACAAATGGTTCAGAGGAATTCGATCATAATAAACTGATGGATGAATTGAACCGGATAGACTAAATTATGGGATACAAGAGATACAAATTATAAAAGTAAAAACAGGAATCTACCTACATGATCTAAGAATATGATTCACTGTCCACAACAGCGCAACTAAGAATATCACAATATTGGCTAGAAAACAACTCCAGAATCTATCCCCATTTCTTCTGAATCTCATCAAATCTCGCAAAGGCTTTGCCCTTCTTAAATCTCAACTCATCAGTCGTACCCGCTATCTTGGTCCCACTGACTCTTACTGCCTCCCAACTTCTTAAGACGGCGGCGGTGTCTTTCTCCATTGGCGGGATTATGGTCTCCATCTCATCATTGAGCCAGCCAGTCAGACTGTCAAAGATGGAATCGTATTCACTGCGCATTTTAGTAGCCGCGCCCAAATCAAAAGCTTCGACCCGCAAAAATTTATGAAACATCCACTGCCGTTAGCAACTTTTCCATGAATGAGGTGCTTGAACCTCTGAAATCTCTCTAAGAGCGTTGCGAATATTTCGTTGGTGTGTGGGGATTGACGGATCGTCTTCCATATCACTCCCCATTCCTGTTTCCGACTCGTCTTCCGAGAGACTCGAATCACTGGTGTAGAGCATGTCATCTACCTGTTCCGCCGAGGCCTCGGTAAATGACAACTTTATCCCCGCTTTGATAAGCCTTTCGTGGAACCCATTCGGTCGTTCGATGTCCTTTGCTTCAGGTTGAGATCGTTTGACTGGTTGCACTAGCCTTCTATCTGACGGCTTGATGACCTGCGCTTTGGTCTTCTCGAACTCAAACCCACCGTGTGACCTCATTCTCTCCCCACCTTCTTCATTGCCCCTTTTTGGGGGGATATGTTGTGCTTGCGAAGCTGGGAATTCTTCACGATAACCAGTAGGGAGAGAACCGCTATTCCTCAAGACAAGCTCCACTTGTTTGGGAACAGGTTTTCGAGAAGAGGGAGTAGGTGTATAATACTCAGATTCCTCGGCTTCCTCGTCTGTCTCGGTCTGCCTTGCTTTGATATAATATTTCCCATCCCTGTGTTCTCTCGTAACTGGACTTGAGCCCTCGGGCAAATTCATTAGATTCGAATTTGCGATGAACCGAGGTCGTTTTCGGGTCATCATGGTATTAGGTGTATTACTTTGGGCTCCTGGTGAAACTGTCTCCCCTGCTTCGCCGATGGGATTTAGTAGTGAGTCTGAGAAGGTCCGGTTGACTGGTTTCTTTGTTAAGGGAGGGGGAATATTTGTCGTGAATTGTTTCCGGGGACTGACAGCGGTAGGTCGAGGGAGATCTGGAGAAGGTTGCCGGAGATTTTCTGGAAAGTCATCGATGTCCATTGAGTCGTGATTGAATCCATCACTGAAACTTTCATCGTTCGCCGAATCGTCAGATGAGCCTGGTTCCTCGATGACCGCCTTTGAAACCTTCAACGCCTCAAATATGGCCCTTTTGGACTTGCTACGAGATTCTGCACCTGGTTCCCCATCTTCCTGACCCTTGTTCTTAGCGCTGATGGTCTTTCCAGAGGAAACTGAAAGAGGCAAAGAAGTCCGTTTAACAGAATAGGCCTTTGGAATAATTTGCGCACTTGACTCCTCTTGAATATCCTCCACTTCTGCGGCCGGCCCATACTGTGATGCCTTAACAGGCGCACTCTGACGACGAACATTCTGAATTTTCTTTTGCTCATTCTTTTTCACGACAGTATTAGACTTATTGTCTTTAAAAGTTACCGTTTTCGAAGTTGAAACAGCTCTTACTGTGCGACTTTTCTTGGTCGTTGGCGCCCATTCCTCATCTGACGCTTCTTTGGACCGTTTCCGGAGATTTGGCTTTGGCTCTGACTTCCTTTGAGTACGTGATTGTGGTCTAGTTGATGGATTAGGAGGAGGTCGATCGAAGTAGTCTCGTTCATGAGGCTGGGTCTGAACGGGTTTCAGAGTCACTTTAGTGGCGACTGCAGCTGGGGCAGTCGTTGCGTTGGTATCCGGACCTGTTGAAGAGGAGGTGGACGAGGCTCTGGAGATTGTTGACGATTGTTTACCTCCCGAGGGAGCTGGGGTGGCTGTTCTGAGACGACTTGCTCGGCCGTATACTTTGGTGACGACGTTTGTTCGACGAGATGCAGGTCGAGAGGAGCCTTTTACAGAAGATACCGGAGCAGGAGTTGGTTTATCGTGATCAGATACCTTTGGGAGATTGGAAGAACCTTCTCTAGGTAATTGTCCAAGATCCTTCCTCGATTCCGGTGTGCTGATATCTTCTCCATAGATATCCTCCTCCAATTGGTTGTAGTCGCGATCGCCGTCCTCGTCGTTTTCCATCTGAGGCATCTCATTTGGCAGTGTACCACTAACAGGCATGGGCTGCTTCAGGGAGTCTTGATTATCGGGACTTTTGTGAGTCGGATTGAGCAAATCAGCTAGCATTGGATCTCGTGTGCCAACAGCGGTTGCACCCTGAGAAGCCGATTGTGAGTTCTGTATCTGTATGAGATCAATAGGAAGACAGGCAAGAATATCGACCATGGCCTTCTTATCCGTGAATGTGATATCAAAACTGCCCGAGATATTTCGAAAATCCAGTAGAACGGCTGGATTCTCCGGTTCCGAACAGATAGTAATCCTAAATTCCTCAGGATTCATGGCTAACCCACGTAGCTTCGAAAAGTTGATATCCATCATAAGTATCGGTGCAGGTGGTTTTGCTTGCACCATTGCCGTGAGATGAACTCTCCCCAGTGAAGGCCCCACGACGATTCTGCGCTCCACACCTGCAATCCAAATCCCTGAGATCATTCCTTCCCTGACAATTAAAACAACCTCTCATGAAGGGGGGGGATTGCCATTTCTGCTTTCCAAGACTGTAACCCCACTCCATCATCCATTGCATTATCTTCTCGGGAGTTTTGCCAGTGATTTGTGTGACGCCGGAAGGTAGTCTTTCATCACAGTCTGGCGGCCAAAACCTGTCTGCTGATTTGCGACGATTTCGCGTCGTTGTGGGTCGTAGTAATATCGACATGATTGCCGTACAGCAGTACTGAATCATGAAATCTTCCGAGTCCAGGACCGTCTGTCCTAACCGCGCACTTTTATCGTCAAGTTTGGGGAGGGAAGGGACTTACTGGTCAACTTCAAGAGCTAATAAGTTCCGATTCTCAGGTACATCCCTTGTTAATTCGACTACTATGAGTAGCATCTGGCGTTAGATCTCATTGTCTGTCAGATTGGGATGCCTTTCGCTTGAGATGGACTCGAATACGGTCGCCGAAAGCTAGCTGAGTGAGGCGCGGTAAAAGTCTAGTCCCGATTGATTTTTTATGATCTCGCTCTGTTCACATTAGAAGCTTTCTCCGAGCCAATGACTACCCAATTTAGAGTGTCGAAGCCATTCCTTTGACGTCAACAACCTGTAATGGGGGATTTACCAGAATAAAATCCAAACTGCCTTCTTGTAAATTGGCATTAACGTTCTCCTGAGCAGCATAAATCAGAGCAATGAACAAGTAAACATCCATCAAGTCTTTCTCCTTGAATATGTTTTCGGCATTCAGTCTTGAAATAGTTAAAAACCGCCTCACCAGATCCTCCGGAAGAGGATTCTTCTGTAAATACGTATACACTAAATCCACAGGATACCAGTTGTGATTCGAGACTTTGACTACTTTGAACAGGGGCCATTTGAGCTTTCAAGAGTTCCTCTAATTCCTGTTTCGCTTGAAGGAGGAGGTGAACATCGAATCTGATGTTAAAAACTTCATAGAGATATATAGATTTACGAGAATCGTCGCACTGAGACGGGGGAGTTTCTGGTTTCACGATCTTGCTTAGCGACATGACTGAGGCGCTCGACGAGTTTTGAAATGGAGTAATACGAATCAACGTCTCTTGCTGGCTGTTTTGACATGGTTGCAGTTGACTGAGCTAATAGTGTCCGGGGGAGGCAATCAATCAGGCTACGTACGGTTCAGATTTCGGGATCAGCGCAAATCGAACAGGATACTTGCTCCAGCCGGGCTCATAACCTTTTGGATGATCGGTCCCAAAAAGGTAAGAAAGGGCCGAAATTAGGGATTTGTAGAGCAACCAGGAAGGTTGGCTAGAATAGAGTGATGATGTTAGATTAGACTTTATGGACATGGAGCTGAAGTACAGGCAAGGGTTGCATAAGGTAACCCTGCATAAATCCGTTTTCCAACAGGGGCCAGCGTATTATTATAAGCAAGGGCAATACCTGCAGTTGTAATTAAAACATTTTCTTCACTGGACTCCAGCAGTGAGATGAGTGATCGGCGACTAGCATTTGAAGAGACTAATGACGACAACTTGAGTAAATTATTACCATATAAGAGTGTAATCATAATACTCTTCAATGATATCGTGAGATATAGTTCTGAGTTTCTAAAACTGTTTGAGGAAATGTCGCTCGACCCAGATGGCTATTACGTGCCTGATAAGTTATACGAGGATGAACAAGTCACTCTATATGCTAACTTTACAATGGACTTTCGTCCATGTGAAGCAACACCAATATCTCGTCCATCGCATATTCAGGACATAGTTAGTGGCAGGCGACGAGTCACTATGGGTCTGCTTATATCGTCAGCTCCACCTTTGACACCTGTTCAAAGACTATCAGCTCGGTGAAAAACAAATAGTAATTCCCGTGTCACTATTCATCGCCGAAGGATGTTGGAAAATAGAAGGTTAAGAAATAAACGTTGTGAGTCTGAAATGCTTGCTTCGTTGCCGAAAAAGTACTGTTGCATTACTCAACTCTTGGACTAACATTAGATTACATGACTTGGATCAGGAGTTTGCAGAGCTGCTCGTAACAGAGTCTAAATGGCCACCCTCCAATTTACCAGATCCAAGAGATCTATATACCAATTTCTACAATTCCATTCATCGGCTGGCTCAGAATATCACTTGTGCTTTATATGGTTGCATTGAGCACGATGAAAGGCAATACACCAAAGTACCAATTGCGAGCGAGATTTTACACCCTTTAATAGTCGACCGCTCCCTAGTTCCGTTCGATTTCAGATCTCGGCATGAAATCTTAAACGAGAAGGGCATTATGGTAGACGATTCTGATATCGTCTTTGATGTCTCCGAAGAAGTGGCTGAGGCCTTTTTCTGTCTACCTTGTCACCGGTCCCTGGCTGTTCGGAAAAAGATACCTGATGAAGCCTTAGCAAATTATCGCTGGATCGGAGATGTTCCATTAGAGTTATAAGGATTGACTTGGCTTGAAGAGGATTTGGTCTCCCGAGCCCATCTAATTGGAAAGATAGTGCAATTGCAAAATCTTAATGTGACGTCTTATTTCTCAATCAAAGGTCACATGGTCCTTGTACTTCAGGACACTCGAAGGCTTGTGAATCTGTTGCCGAGTTCACCAGATTCGTTAGTGGATAACATACGAGTTGTTTGGGTTGGAAAGTCAATACCAAACAAGCTGAATCTGCAACAACATTTCACAGTGTGAACCGATAAAGT
>Ga0302325_10033925_pt1 | contig 10446 bp, 13 predicted proteins | sample Palsa_T0_2_FD_201948 | JGI IMG/M metagenome (GOLD analysis project Ga0302325, IMG submission 201948) | Peat permafrost microbial communities from Stordalen Mire near Abisko, Sweden - Palsa_T0_2 | ecosystem: Environmental > Terrestrial > Soil > Palsa > Peat permafrost | place: Sweden: Abisko...
CGGCCCCGGTCGGTGCGTCGGTGCGCAACTTCGGTCTCGTGTGGGTCAGTGGACGGCGCTCGGGCGCCGAGCTCGAGGTGGCGCGCCGCGCCCGCCGCCGCTGGGAGGAGATCGGCGCTTCGGTGCCCGGCATCGGCTTCCGGCCGATGAGCTCCCTCACGATCGCGGGTGACGGCGCCGCGCGCGCCGTCATGGAGACCTTCGCGCGGCATCACCACGCGGCGGAGCGCTCCATCTCGTACCTGGATCCCGACCAGGTTCGCGCCTGCAACCCCGCCGTGCAGGGCGACATCGACGGCGCGCTGCACTGCACGGAGGACGCCGTGGTCGAGCCACGCCATACGCTCAGCGCCCTGCGTGCTCACATCGCGGCGGTGCACGGGAAGCGCTATCGCTTTCATCCGGGATGCCGGGTGGTCGCCGCCGAGCCGCACGCGCTACTCGATACTGCGGGCACGCGCTGGGAGGGAGACCTGGTCGTGCTCGCCACAGGCGCCGCCTACGACCAGCTTCCCGGGTCCGATGCCCTGGCGGCCCGCTTGCGCCGGGTCCGGCTGCAGATGCTGCAGACCGCTCCCTATGCGGCCGCCCTCACCACGTCGCTCGCCGACGCCGACTCCCTGCGCTACTACCCGGCGTACCAGTCGGCGCCACTGGCCCAACTCGGGGAACAGAGCCCGATCGCGGCAGCGCACCACTTGCAGCTCCTCATGGTCCAGCGGCCCGACGGCGGACTGACCATCGGTGACACACACGCCTACGGGGAGCCCTTCGACTTCGCGCTGTCCGAGGACCCGACCCTCGAGCTCCTCGACCGGGCCCGTCGCATCCTCGGCACGGAGCTCCCGCCCGTGCAGCGTCGCTGGGAGGGTATCTACGCGCAATGCCTCGACGGCGACGTCTGCCTGCGTGAGGAGATGGAGCCCGGCGTGTGGCTGGTGACGGGTCCCGGGGGGCGCGGCATGACGTGCTCACCGGCGATCGCCGCCGACACGCTGCAGGCGGCGGGAGCGACAGCTTGAGAGGGGAGACATGATCGGACGCTTCGCACTGGCCTGCCTCGACATGGCAGGGACGACCGTGCGCGACGACGGGGCCGTCGAATCCGCCTTCACGAGCGCCCTCGCCGCCGTGGGCGTCACGCCGGGGAGCAGGTTCTACGAGGAGGCCGAGGTCGTCGTGCACCGGACGATGGGCTGGTCGAAGTCGGACGTGTTCGCCGAGCTGTTCGGCGCGGACGAGGCGAGGGAGGCCACGGCCGCCTTCGCCGCCGCCTACGAGGCGATCGTCGCGGCCGGCGATGTCAGCGAGATCCCCGGTGCCCTCCAGGTCCTGCGTGAACTGCGCTCCCGGGGAGTCAGGGTCTGCCTCACCACGGGATTCGCGCCCTCGACCCGTGACGCGGTGCTCAATGCCCTGGGCTGGCGCGCCGAGATCGATCTGGTGCTCTCTCCGGCGGACGTGGGCCGCGGCCGTCCCGCACCTGACCTCATCCTCGGCGCCATGGCCAGACTGGGCTTCAGTGACCCGGGCGCGGTGGCGGTGGTGGGCGACACGGTGAGCGACCTCGAGGCGGGGCACGCCGCCGGCGCCGGTGCGGTGATCGGCGTCCTGAGCGGGGTCCACGACGAGGCCACCCTCGCCGCCGCCTCTCCGACCGCCCTGATCGCCGACGTGACGAGCCTGATCGATGTCCTCGGCCAGGCGTGACGGTCATCGATTCGGCGCACTGACCAGGAACTCTCGACAGAAACTGAAACGTGTTCTACTATTGGCGCCACGGAGCCGGGGATCCACCCCGGGCAAGGACCTGACCCCCCATGGATGACATGGACGACATGGACGACATGGAGCACATGCGCCGGGCGCTGGCGCAGGCCGCAACAGTCCGGTCGACCACGGCGCCCAACCCCTGGGTGGGCTGCGTGATCGTTCCGCCGGACTCGGCTGCGGACGGCAGCACCGTGTTCGCCGGAGCGACCGCACCCCCCGGTGGGCTCCATGCCGAGGCGGCGGCGCTCCGCGAGGCCGGCGCTGCCGCCCGGGGCGCCACGCTGTACGTGACGCTCGAGCCGTGCGTCCACCACGGGCGCACGCCGCCCTGTACCGACGCCATCATCGAGGCCGGTGTGGCCCGGGTCGTGGTGGGCATCGAGGACCCCGACGGCCAGGTCGCCGGCCGCGGCGTGGCCGCGTTGCGTGCGGCCGGACTGGAAGTCACCGTGGGCGTGGCGGCCGATGAGGTCGCCGAGCAGCTGGCTCCCTACCGCAAGCACCGCACGACGGGGCAGCCCTGGGTGGTCCTCAAGATGGCCGCCAGCCTCGACGGGCGCACCGCCGCGCCGGACGGCACCAGCCGCTGGATCACGGGGGAGGCGGCGCGCCAGGACGTCCATCGGCTGCGGTCCCGATCCGACGCCGTGTTGGTCGGGGCCGGCACCGTTCGGGCGGACGACCCTGAGCTCACGGTCCGGCTTCATGACGGGGTGGAGCGGGAGCAGCCCCTCCGGGTCGTGCTCGGCAAGGCGCCCGCCGACGCCAAGGTGCAGCCGGCGCTGGAGCTCTCGGGGGACCTGGGCGAGATCCTCACCGAGCTGGGACGCCGGGGCGTGGTCCAGCTGCTGGTGGAGGGTGGGGCACGCGTGGCCCACGATTTCCATGCCGCGGGCCTCGTCGACCGCTACGTCCTGTACCTGGCGCCCCTGCTTTTCGGGGGTGACGACGGACACCCGATTTTCGCGGGCCCCGGGGCTGGCACAATTGGTGACGTGTGGAAAGGCAGGCTGGTGTCGATAGAGCAGCTGGGTGAGGATCTTCGAGTCGAGGTGGCCGCCTGATGGGGTTCTCGACCGTCCAGGAGGCCATCGACTCCATCAGGGGTCTGGGCATGGCCGTCGTCGTCGACGACGAGGACCGTGAGAACGAGGGCGACCTCGTCATGGCGGCAGAAGCAGCGACGCCGGAGAACATCGCCTTCTTCCTGACCCACACCTCGGGGGTCATCTGTGCACCACTCCTTCCCGAGAGGGCCGACGCACTGGACCTGCCCCTCATGGTCACGGCCAACACGGAGGCGCAACGCACCGCCTTCACGGTGAGCGTCGACTACCGCCACGGCACCACCACCGGCATCTCGGCGGCCGACCGGTCGGCGACCATCGCCGGGTTGATCGACCCCGCCACCCGCCCCAACGACCTCAACCGGCCCGGCCACATCTTCCCGCTGCGCTACCGCGCCGGCGGAGTGCTCAAGCGCGCCGGTCACACGGAGGCGACGGTGGACCTGAGCCGGGCCGCCGGGCTCTCACCGGCAGGCGTCCTCTGCGAGATCGTGACCGAGGACAAGTCCGAGATGGCCCGCCTCCCGGACCTGGAGCGCTTCGCCAAGAAGTACGACCTGCCGCTGATCTCCATCGCGGATCTCATCCGCTACCGCCGCCAGAACGAGAAGCTCGTCCGTCTCGTGTCCGAGGCGCGCATCCCGGCCACGAACAGGGAGTTCCGGGCGTACGTCTACGAGTCGGTGTTGGACAACGAGCAGCACCTGGCGCTCGTCATGGGCGACGTGGCCGGAACCGACGACGTGCTCGTCCGGGTCCACTCCGAGTGCCTGACGGGCGACGTCTTCGGCTCCTTGCGCTGCGACTGCGGCCCCCAACTGCAGGCGGCGCTCGACCTCATTGAACGGGAGGGGAGGGGCGTCCTCATCTACCTGCGGGGCCACGAGGGCCGCGGCATCGGTCTCGGCCACAAAATCCGCGCCTACCAGTTGCAGGAGGAGGGGCATGACACCGTCGACGCCAACCTGCAACAAGGCCTCCCGGTGGACAGCCGCGAGTATGGCATCGGTGCCCAGATGCTGGTCGACCTGGGCGTCACGACCATGCGCCTCATGACGAACAATCCCGTCAAGTACGGCGGGCTCGAGGGCTTCGGCCTCGACATCACCGAGCGCGTCCAGCTGGAGACCTCCGCCAACCCGGAGAACATCGCCTACCTCCGCACGAAGCGCGAGCGGATGGGCCACCTGCTGCATGGGCTCGACGACGTCCTGTGACGTCCTCCTGTGCCGTGCACCCGGACAGTCCCCGTACTCCCTGATGGCCGAGTCCGACCTGGTCGCGCTGCCGGACGGCGCGCTCGACGAGTTGGCATCGCGCGTCGGGGCCAGCCTGCAGGGTTCGGCGGACGGGACCGGGCTGCGCGTCGGCATCGCCTGCGCCGAATTCAACGGCGGCATCACACTGCGGTTGCTCAATGGCGCGCTCGACGCCCTGAACGGGGCGGGGACGGACCGCCGTGACGTCACCGTGGCCTGGGCCCCGGGCGCGTTCGAATTGCCCCTGGTCGCCCGCGCCTTCGCGGGGGCCGGCAGGGTCGACACGGTGCTCTGTCTGGGAGCCGTCATCCGCGGTGACACGGGCCACTACGACTTCGTGGCCGGACAATGCGCCGCCGGGATCCAACAAGTGCAACTGGCCACCGGCGTGCCGGTCGTCTTCGGGGTCCTGACGACGGACACCCTCGAGCAGGCTCTGGTGCGATCGCTGGCGGACGAGTCCAACAAGGGGCGGGAAGCGGCGCTGACTGGTATCGAGATGGTGCGGCTCCTCCGGAGCGGGCCGCTCTCGTAGAGGCGGTGGCCCGGGGCAGGCCATTCATCGGCAGTTCACAGCGTCGACACCGGCCGGACACGTCCTGCTCGTAGCGTGGGAGGCAGAGGGCCCAGCACGGGACCAGCACGGGAGATCGGCATGGGTGAGATGTCGCCCACGGCGGAGACGACGGAGAGAGACGGACTGGTGAGCGACGGTCCAGTCGACCCGGCGGAGATCCGCTACAGGCCAGGCCTCCGGCGCGAGGGCGCGTTCACCGTGCAGTACGTGACCATCCACGGCTATCGGCGTGCCTACGTCAAGGCCGGGTCGGGGCCGGCCCTCCTCCTCATCCACGGCATCGGCGACAGCTCCGATACCTGGCGACCGGTCGTCGAGCAACTGGCCGAGCACTACACCGTCATCGCCCCGGATCTTCTCGGCCACGGGCGGTCCGAGAAGCCGAGGGCCGACTACTCGGTGGCCGGTTTCGCCAACGGCATGCGCGACCTCTTGAGCGTTCTGGAGGTCGACCGGGTCACCGTGGTCGGGCATTCGCTGGGCGGCGGCGTGGCGGCGCAGTTCGCGTACCAATTCCCCGATCGTTGCGAGCGGCTGGTGCTCGTGGGCAGCGGGGGGGTGGGTCGGACGGTCAGCCCCCTGCTCCGCGTGGCCGCCCTGCCCGGCATCGAAGTCCTGATGCCGTTTCTCGGTCTCCCCCCACTCCGGTTCGCCAGCCGCCTGGGTGCCGATTTGCTGCGCATCTTCGACACGGCGCTCGGGCGCGACGCCGAGGAGATCCTGGCCGTACTGGATGCCTTGCCCAACACGGAGGCCCGCATGGCCATTTTGCGCACGCTCCGCTCCAGCGTCGACTGGAACGGCCAGGTCATCACCATGGTCGACCGGGCCTATCTCGCCGAGGGCATCCCGACACTGGTGGTGTGGGGGCGGCGGGACGCCATCATCCCGCTGGGCCACGGTCGCTTGATCCACACGGTGATGCCAGGGAGCGAGTTCGAGATCTTCGACGAGGCGGGGCACTTTCCGCATCACACCGACCCGGTGCGCTTCGTGCGCGTCCTACGCGGGTTCATGGAACACTCCATGCCCGCTCGCTACGACCAGGGCACGTGGCGCGAACGCCTCCGGCGTGGCAACAGGGCCTCCGGGGCGGACCTCGAAGGCGCCGCCGCGAGCGCCTCGGAGCTGTCCGACGTGACGGCTCTCAGGGGAGCCGAGTAAGCAGACCGGCTTCTCAGTACAAAATGATCTGCGTACAGCGGTACGAGGTCATCAACCGCTCCGTCGTCTCGTTTGTCACCGTGGCGTCCCAGACCTGGGTCGTCTTTCCCAGATGCAGCGGCGCCGCCGTCGCGCTGACCTCCTCGCCCTCCCGCGCGCTCGAAATGAAGTTGGCCGAGCAGTCCACCGTCGTGAAGCTGCGCGCCCCCTCTGGCCAGTGGTGGCTGACCCCGAAGGCGCACAGGGCGTCGGCCATGGCGACGACGACGGGCGCCCACAGGAAGCCGGTGCCGGCAATCAGCGGATGGGTGACGGTCAGGCGGGCCACCGGATCACGATCCTCGTCGGGTAGGGGCACGTCGATTCCGAGGAGCTGCAGGAAGTTACGGGCGTCGTAGGGAGGTGGCACGGTCCAAGCTTGCCCGATCGGGGCCGCTCCGGCCGGACCGCGCTGGCGCGTCTGCGAAGATCTATCCCCATGCTCCGCCTCGTTCTGCCCAAGGGATCGCTCGAACGCGCCACCATGCAGCTGTTCGAGGACGCCGACCTCGCCGTCAGCCGTGCCTCGGACGTGGCCTACCGCGCCACCATCGCCGACCCCCGCATCGACGAGGTACGCATCCTGCGTCCCCAGGAGATCCCGGTCTACGTGGCCGACGGGCTCTTCGACCTCGGCATTACCGGGCGCGACTGCATCGAGGAGCGGGGGAGCAAGGTCGTCTCCCTCGGCGAGCTGAGCTACTCCAAGGCCACCGCCAACCCCGCCCGTGTCGTGCTTGCCGTCGGCGCGGATTCACCAGCGCACAACCTGGCCGAGCTGGCCGCCTCTGTGGCCGATCGCCCGGGACGCCTGCGTGTCAGCACCGAGTACCCCGAGCTGACCCGACGCGTCCTGGAGGCGCACGGGATCGATGCGGACATCGCTCTCTCGTACGGCGCCACCGAAGCCAAGGTGCCCGATATCGCCGACGCCGTCGTCGACATGACCGAGACCGGCAGCGCCCTGCGCGCCGCCGGGTTGCGGGTCATCGAGACGCTCCTGGTGTCCCACACCGAGCTGATCGCCAACCCAACGGCGGCGGCGGACCCCGACAAACTTCACGCCATGGAGCAGATCCTCACCCTGCTGCAGGGCACGCTCGAGGCGCGGGGCAAAGTGCTGGTGAAGCTCAACGTCGAAGCGTCGCACCTCGACAAGGTCCTCGCCGTGCTTCCCGCCATGCGCGCCCCGACGATCTCGGAGCTTTCCGGGGGCGGCGCCTTCGCCCTCGAGGCCGTGGTGGCCAAGTCCGACATCAACATCCTCATCCCGGCGTTGCGCGACCAGGGGGCGAGCGACATTCTTGAGATCCCGCTTTCGAAGATCGTCCACTGAGGTGACCGGCCCGGTCCCGTCCGACGGGCCACACCGCGGGCGCGTCACCTCGTTCGACCCCGCCCGCGGCCTCGGCGCGGTCGAGGAGGACGGTGGCACGAGCTACGGGTTCCACGCCACCGCCATCGCGGACGGGAGCAGGCGCATCAATGTGGGCACGACCGTCGTGTTCACCGTCTCCCCGGGCCATCGCGGACTCTACGAGGCGCGGTCGCTGATGCCCGTTGCCGCGCTCGCCGATCCGGCCGACTGAGGGGCGTGCGGGTTTCGCCCCCCTTTGTTCGTGGTGAGGAGTATCCCTTGACTGTATAAGACCAGCGTGAGATACTGAATTGGTGGCGCCAGGCAACAGCGTGAACCCCAACGCTCTGAACTCGGCGGCGCAGTACATGCTGGCGGACTTCCTGGCGGACTTCCCCGACGACGAGGCGTGTCTGGTCTTCCTGTGGGACCAGCGGTACAACCTGGGTGACGACCAGGCCCACTGTGAGCGGTGCGGCGAGATTCGCCAATTCCGTCGCTATGCGGCCAAGCAGCAGCGCCAGGACTGGACCTGTACGGCCTGTGGACTGCACGTCCACCCGACGGCGGGGACGATCTTTCACAAGTCGTCCACCGGCCTGCACCTGTGGTTCTACGCCATGTACCTCATGACCAGCACCCGTTCGGGCGTGTCGGCCAAGCAGCTGGAGCGGGAGCTCGGCGTGACCTACAAGACCGCGTGGAGGATTTACCACCTGATCCGCACCGAACTGACGGCACCGGACGACGGCGCGACCATCTCTGGCACCGGGGGGACCGGCGAGATTGTCGCCGGCGGGCGTCCCCGTGCGTCTGAGCAGTGGAAGTGGGGTCCGGCTGCATCGACTGAGCCGGACCGGCGTGTTCGGCTCGGTCGAGACCACGCGCCGCGTGTCGGCCGTTGCGATGCCCCAGGAGCCTGACACCATCAACGGCCGCAACTCGCCGTGAATCGACTGTCGAACCAGCTCTCCACTGACGCGGCGTTCTTGCGGAGAAGGGGTCGTTCGGAGAGCTCCTCTTCGACCTTCTTGTCATTCGGGGCTGTTTTTCGGGTATTCGGGGTTGTTAGTCGGGTGATCCGACAGGCTCTGTGATCGAGCGCCGAGCGCACCATCGCTCCCGTCGGGTTCAGTGGGCTTTTGTGGCATGGCCACCTTGCGCAGGTCACGAAGGACCGCTTCGCGCGTCGGAACCGGAATCTCGTCCGGCTCGCCCTTCCTGGGCTGCGTCTCCTGTGTCGGCTCGCCGCCGTTCTGCGTGGGCATCTCCGTCGAAGGGTAACGAGAACCGTCCCGGCCTACTTCTGGACCTCGTCCTGGTCGAAGAGTCGGGGTTGATTCGTTGGTGGGCGCCGCACCACGTGACGGGGGGAGGGCCTATGCCTGGGCGTTGGCCGGGGAGGAGCGAAGACCGGCTGGGCACGGGGGCCGGTCGACGCCACGCCCCCAGTCCCTCCGGAGACCTGGGGTTGTTGCATTCGTCCGAGTTTCTCGGACAACCTCCGGTTGATGGCGGCTTCCACGGCTTGCATCCTTCTCCACCCGTCTCGGTCGCGTTCCAGGTGCTGCACGTTGCCCTCCAAACGGTCCCCGAGAGCGGTGAGCCGCCTCATCGACCGCGTTGCCCTGCGCACCCTGGTGCGCTCGTCACTCCACATGTCGAGCGCACAAAGAAACAGGATCAGGAAGGCTGCCGCCAGAAGGTAGGGCCCGGCCCCATGATCGTGATCAAGAGAGTCCCGGACGGTCGTCGCGGCACCGACCAAGCCCACGACGCCCCCCACCACCCATGCCAGCGACCGGGCGGTGCTGGGGCGGGCGCCCTCTGCGGAAGCGCTCCGGGCAGACCCCTCCTTGCCGGACTCCTCGCCGTCCCTCTTGCGTCTATCGCTCACTGCCCAATCCGGCTCTCTGACCTCGGGTTTCGCTGACGAGCGGCTTTACCAGGTAACAAAGGCAAAAAACACCGTACCACCTGGGGATATACAGAGAAGGGATAGTGCCTCGATGTTAGATTCCCAGGAGACCGACAGGTGGGAGGACAGCCGTGGCCCGACAGGTGATCGACGTGACCGTGACGACCGGCGCGGATCCGGCTTCCGTCTACGCACTCCTGGCCGATGGCTCCACCTGGCCCGGGTGGTCACCCCTCGGCTCGTTCGAGCTGATTGCACCCGGAGACGGAACGCCCGAGGGCCTGGGTGCAGTCCGGTTGTTCACCACGGGTCGACACAAGAGCCGCGAGCGGGTCGTGACATGCCAGCACGGAAAGGTCTTCGCCTACGAGTTGGAGGCAGGGCTGCCGCTGCGGGACTACAAGGCGGTCGTCACGCTGACGTCGACGCCACAGGGCACGGCCATCAACTGGCACTCGACGTTCCAACCCAAGGTGCCGGGCACGGGCTGGCTCTACCGCCGTGAGCTGGGCAAGTTCATCGGCAGGACCGTGGAGGGGCTGGCCGCGGCAGCTGACGGGGCCGCCGGCGGCTCCTAATTCAGGTCATGTCCGGCGCTGGCAGCGCCCTCCGCACTGCTCTTCTCGGCTCCTTCGAGGCTCACGAAGGCCAGGCGGAGCTGGGAGAGCGACTCCATCAGCGCCGGCTCGGCGTCTCCCAGGCGGCCCCGCAGTCCCTCGAGGAGGGCGCCGAGACCGTCGATGGCGAGGCGGGCCTGGAAGAGCTGGGGCGAGGTCTGGGAGAGGTAGATGGCGGCCAGCTCGAAGAGTCCGTAGCAGTGGTTGGCCACCACGACCTCGGCCGGCGTGTGGGCCAACTGGGCCCGCATGGCCTCGACCTCGGCTTGGGCCGCCGCCTGCTCCTCGGTGAGGGGGGCCTCCGGTGACGGCTGCGTGAAGTCGGTGTCGTCTCCCGGGCCGTCTGGTGGAGAAGCATCGTCGTTCCCTTCCTTCTTGGGGAAATGCTCTCCAGACGGTGTCCACAAGCTGCTCATGCTGGTACCCTATGCTCCTTGACTACATGGAAGCGGGGCCCCCACTGAGCGGCCTCCACCTGGCCACCACCTCGCCTGAGCGGGGCGCTGCGTGCGCCAGGTCGATCTCCCCTCGGGCGCGGGCTCTGCCCGTTGGTCGGCCTCGCTTCACCGTTTGGCTTGCGGAAGGACCGCCGGCCCGAGTGAGAGGTGTGATGTCGCATCGTCGCTGAAACCACAACTGAGCACCGGATCAATGACCGAATCCGTGCCCGTGAAG
>Ga0302325_10033927_pt1 | contig 10445 bp, 10 predicted proteins | sample Palsa_T0_2_FD_201948 | JGI IMG/M metagenome (GOLD analysis project Ga0302325, IMG submission 201948) | Peat permafrost microbial communities from Stordalen Mire near Abisko, Sweden - Palsa_T0_2 | ecosystem: Environmental > Terrestrial > Soil > Palsa > Peat permafrost | place: Sweden: Abisko...
TGCGCTTCGACCGGGCGTGGGATGTTCGCGCTTACGATAAGGGGCGCGACCATGACCAGTTCACCGCGGCCAGTGATGTGATCTTTCACTTTTAGGGAAGCTGTGAATAAGCCGCCAGCATTCCCGCAGCGGCTAAAGCCGCATTGGTTTGTTTAGCTTAACGGCGTGGCTGAAGCCACGCCCCTTCAAACCCTCGTTAATGAAGGATCCCTTAGATCTGTTGTTTCAGGGCTTGATGGCGGGGGCGGCGTCGAGGGTTTTGCTGTGGATGGTGGCCTGGATTTCTGGGATCGTGCCGTCGTTGAGGCGGACTTCTGTGGGGTCGCCCTGGATTAGGATGCGCTGGACGGCTTTATTGCGGCCTGGAATCAGGACGCGCTGGGTGACGGTGGTGAGGCCGGTGATGATCTGGACTGGGGCTTCGACGGCGGCGTAGCCGTTGTTGGCGACGTTGACGGCGACGAGGAAGGAGCCTGGGACTGAGGCGGCGCTGGGAAAGACGCCTTCGATCGAGAGGTCGGGAAGGCCCATGTCTTTGTAGACCCAATCCTGGAAGAACCAGCCTAATTGTTTGCGTTGACCGGCCTGTTCGAGGAGTTTTTGGAAGTATCCGGAGTCGGTGTCTTTGGCGGGGTCGTAGGCGCGCAGGGCGGCGGAGAGCGTGGGGTCGCTGACGATGTCGCGGAGCATCCAGAAGACGTAGGCGGCTTTGGTGCGGTAGTAAACGGGCGAGATGCAGGCGGTGAGGGGCTGGCCGTCGCTTTCGCCGGGGCTTTCTGGTTCGGCAATGGCGAGTGCGGAGCGGGCGCTGTCGAGGGTTTGGAGAGCGCGTTCGCGGCCCTGGGTTTTTTCGATCCAGAGGGTGCCCATGAAGTGGGCTACGCCTTCGGAGAGCCAGGCGCGTGGGCTCATGACCCAGGCGTGGGTGAGGGCGTGGGCCATGACGCCTTCGAGTACATCGGCTGGGGCGGCGCGGACGGGCGTGGCCAGCATGGAGCCGGTTTCAAAAGGGATGTCGCCGTCTTCGGGCAGTTCGAGGATGGTGAGCTGGGAGCGGGGGCGCTGCCCTAGCCAGGATTGCAGGAATGGGGTGACGTCGCCTGCGGCGTTGGACCAGGTCGGGATGTTGCGCTCGGATTCGGGACGGGTCCAGAGGGTGGCGTTGGTGATCTGGTGGCTCAAGCGGTTGGCGAGGAAGATGCTGGGGGCTTCAAAGCCGAGGGTGGAGTCCGCAGAGTCTCCGACGCGGGCGGTTTCGATGGCGGGGAGGGTGGTGTCGGTTGAGGACGAGGTGGTGAGTGGCGTCGGGTTGCCGTTGATGAGGGCGATGTTGGGCGCCTGATCGGAGGGGGCTTCGACGGTGAGGGCGAGACGGAAGTGCGCGCCGGTGAGGCGGAGTTTGTGGGTGCCGATCTCATCGAAGAGGCGTGCGCCGTCGCCGAGGATGACGGGGACGGAACTGGCGGGGTACCAGAGGACGTTGCCGAAGCCGCGCAGGCCGGTGAAGCTGGGCGAGATGCGGTCCCAGTCGGAGTGGGAGGCGATTTCGTCGGGTGTGCCGATGGCCTGGAGGCGTTTGGTGGACTGGGAGATGGCGCCGGAGTAGGTGACGTCGATCTGGAGCGATGCGCCGGGAGCGAGCGGGGCGGGGAGGGTGATGGCGGCTTCGTGGAGCTGGCCGGTGTGGTCGGCGTCGGAGTTGAGCGTGGCGACGGTGAAGGGGATTTGGCGGCCATTGAGGCGGATGTTCTCCCAAGTGAGGTCGCTGGAGAGCTGGAGCGGGAGGTGGGCTAGCGGGGATTTGCTGTCGTTGCGGAGGGTGATGAGGGCGCGGACGGCGATGTGGCTTTCGGCGGGGCGGAGGCGGACGTCGAGATCGAAGGCGGTGGTGGTTGGGGCGGTGCGTTCGGCGTCTGCTGCGGTCGGCTCAGCGGTGATTTTGGCTGGGAGGACGGGCGTGGTGTTATCGGTGGTCTGGCCGTTTTCGTCGGTGGAGCGCTGGAGGATGACTTTGGATTTCTTGGTCTGGTTTTGCTGGGTTTCCTGAAGGGTTTGAGAGGAGACGGGCGGGGCGCTGGAGGTGGTTTGCGCGTGGGATGCCAGCGGGAGCGCGAGGATAGCGGCGAGGACGGTCGATTTGGTGCGGAAGTACGTCAGTTCAAACCTCTTTTGGCGCGATGCCATGGTATTGGATTGTGGCCGAGGCGATGGGTCGGGCCTTCAGCCCTCGGTCGTGTGCTCGGCCTTCTACCTGGGGCGATGCCCCAGGCTGGTATAACGGTGCGCCTTTTGCGCTGGGTTTAGGTTGAGTCAATGGGATTTGTGGTTTCCCACCCTAGCGACAAAAACAAGTGCGTCGCTAGGGTGGGGCACCCGCATCCTCGAAAAGTTTTCACCAACATCCTCGGAAGATATTCACCCTGATTCACCAAAACTCTTCGCCCGCATTCCTCGAAAAGTGTTTTGCGTTAGGAGCCGAGGCCTTTTTGCTTCTTTGGTTTGGACTCGTTTTTGGTGGATTTGTCAGGATTTTGGCCGTTTTCCTGGGCGCGTTGTTTGAGGCGGCGCTGGCGGTAGGCTTCAAATAAGACTACTGCTCCGGCGGCGGAGACGTTGAGGGAACTGACGCCGCCGGCCATGGGGATGCGCAGGAGGTGGTCGCAGGTGCGGCGGACTAAATCGTGGAGGCCTTCGCCTTCGCGGCCCATGACCAGGGCGCAGTCTCCGGTGAAGTCGAAGTCGGTGTAGTCGGTGGTGCCGCGTTCGTCGAGGCCGATGATCCAGATGTTCTGGCGCTTGAGATCTTCGAGGGAGCGGACGAGGTTGACGACGCGGGCTATGCGGAGGTGTTCCTGGGCTCCGGCGGCGGCTTTGGCGGCTACAGCGCTTAGGGGCGCGGCGCGGCGCTCGGTCATAACTACACTGTCGACTCCGGCGCCGTCTGCGGAGCGGAGGAGCGCGCCGAGGTTTTGCGGGTCTTCTACGCCGTCGAGGGCGAGGACCAGGCGCGGCTGGCCGGTGGGCGCGAGGACATCCTCAATCGTCAGAAATTGCTGGGCGCGCACGATGGCGACTACGCCCTGGTGAGCGGGGCTGCGAGCCATATCGGTTAGGGTTTCGCGGGGCTCGGTACGGACGCGGATTTTGAGCTCTTTGCAGAGGGAGACGATGGCTTCGAGGCGGTCGTCGCGGCGTTCGCGGGCGACGAGGACGTGGTCGAAACGGCGTTTGCCGGCTTTGAGGGCTTCTTCGACGGGATGGACACCGTAGAGGGTTTGCATAGTCTTCTAGTTTACGACTTTTGCGGTTTTGGGGTTTGGATTCAGAGTTGCTCGGGCCCTGAATGGAGTGTGGATTCCGTTGAAGATGTCCGCTCAGGGGCTAAAGCCCCGTTAAATTTGATTGGTTTTATCGGCAGTCTGGGTTGAAACCCAGACCTACCGGTCGTGCCCTGTTACAAAGCGTGCCGGTTCGGAGGAATGGGCGTGATTTGTCAGGAATTTGTCAGGAAAACTGCCCGCCGGGAAACCAAAATTCTGCGTCTTATTATCTGTGATGACTATGCAAGTTTCCGCCACCACGTTCGGCACGACCTCGGAAGCGCTCAGCGCACGGGAAGCTCAGGAACTGGTTCGCCAGGAAAGCCTGGAGATTGCCGCAGGGCTGAAGCGTCAGGATGCGGGGCTGATTGACCAGTTGATTCAGCGTTACCAGCATCGGTTGTTGCGATATCTCTTGTACCTGACGAGCAATCGCGAGCAGGCCGAGGATCTCTTTCAGGAGGTCTGGATGCGGGTGATGGTTCGCGGGGCGCAATTTAACGGGAAGGCCCGGTTTGACACGTGGCTGTTCACGGTGGCGCGCAATCTGGTGATCGATTTGCGCCGCAAACGCACTATGTCCAGTCTGGATGAGATGTTCGAGGCGGGCGCCGATGAGGAGCGGGTCGGCGGGATTGAAATTGCGGCCGAGGGGCCGACGCCGTTTGACCAGTGCGCCAGCGGGGAAGACCGGAATCGGCTGGCGGCAGCGCTGCTGGAAGTGGAACCGCTGCACCGCGAGGTGTTGGTTTTGCGGTTTCACGAGGATCTTTCTCTGGAAGAAATCGCAAATGTGACACGCGCGCCGCTTTCTACGGTAAAATCGCGGCTATATCGAGGGCTGGCTTCGATGAAGCCCAAGCTGCAGGAGAAACTTGGCGCGGAGCGGGTCTCGGCCTGAGGTAGGCAGATAGATTTTGGAAGTACGGGTCGCGCCCGTATCGTTCCGGGAACTGGCATGGCGCTGAAGTTCCGGGAATTTGGAGTTGGATTGAAGTCAGGTTCACAAGGGGACGGGGCGCGGCGGAATAGCCAGGAAGTCCAGGGCTCCGGGAATGACGCGGGCGATTTGCTGAGTGCCCTTTCGGGCAAGGATGCGGATCGCGACCGCGTGGTGGCGCAACGGACGCGGCGGGTGGTGCTGAGTTCGCTGGGCGTCATTAAAGAGCAACAAGAGGATAAGAGCCGGGCGCGAGCGGTTGCGCTGGCGTTTTCGATTCTGCTTTTGTTGCTGGTGGGACCGCTGCTGTGGGAGGCTACGGACAGCCTGATTGCCGGGGAGCATTTTGGCGACCCTGGCAACCTTTGGAGCATGTGGGCGGTGATCGCTTGCCCTACGCTGCTGGGTGCTGTGCTGGTGGCCGGCTGGTGGCGTAAGCGCGGCTGAGCTCAGCAAGGTTGGGCTCCGAAGGTCGATCTGCGCAATTTGTTACACTTCTTTACAAAAGTAGCGGCTGGGATCGGAATGCCGCAACTTCCTTGACGATCTCCGCGTCCATTTGAATAGCAATGTAAGAATTCTGTAAGGTATCCTTTCAGGACACACTCCTATGCGAGATCCTCAAGCATTTCCGGTGAATGAAGACGCGCGGCTGATCCCCATGTGGTCGATGATCGCCGCCGGTGTTGCGTTCGCCGTGGTGGAATATTACTGGTGGTTTATTTTGCCGGCGCAACGTCATCATCCGCCGGCGCCGCTGGGTTTGCGCGTTTATTTCAACCTTTCGTGGGGGCTGCTGGCGGCGCTCTACTTCCTGATGGTGGGGTATGTGAGCCGCGACGCGCCTCGGCGGTCGATGAGCGCGCGGTTCTGGATGATGATCTGCTTTGTGCTGCCGGGCGGGATTGGCGCGGTGCTGTATTTCCTGCTGCGGCTGCCGGTGGCGTCGAAATGCGCGGCGTGCGGGACGCATGTGCAGAATGAGTTTCACTTTTGCCCGCAGTGCGCTTACCAGGTGAATGCGAGCTGCGGCAATTGCTACCGTTCCGTCCGGATCACGGATCAGTTCTGTACGGGATGCGGGCATGAGCTGGCGGAAGATCATATGCCGCGCCGGTTGCGGGCGATTGCGGACTGATAAAGGCAGGGAATAGGGATCAGGGAATAGGGAATAGACGGCGGCTTTATAATCTGGTCTTAGGTTTGTGAGCAGTGACCGACTTTATGCCGAAAGACGATTCGTTGCAACCTTCTTCCCCTCCGATTGCTCCAATGCCCATGCCAATCACGGCGTTGATTATCGATGACGAGCGGTTGGCTCGCGAGGAGTTGAAGTTTCTGTTGGAATCGACAGAGGGCGTCGAGGTGCTGGCGGAGGGTTCAAACGGTATTGAGGCGGTGGAGCTGATCTCTGAGCACCAGCCGGATGTGGTGTTTCTGGATGTGCAGATGCCGGGGCTGGATGGCTTTGCGGTGCTGAAGCATCTGGTGGAGCATGTCGGGGTGGAGCGGCTGCCGCAGGTGGTTTTTGCCACGGCTTACGACCAGTATGCCGTGCGGGCGTTCGACGTGAATGCGGTGGATTATGTGCTGAAGCCGTTTGACCGCAGCCGGATATTGCAGGCGGTGGAGCGGGCACGGGCGCGGCTGGCGGAGGGCGAGAGTCCGGCGGCTGGTATTGGTCCGCTGCTGGATGCGGCGCAGAGGCAGCAGGCTGCTCCGAAGGCTGCCGCTCCGAGTAAGTTCCCAAGCAAATTGATTGTGCAGGTGCAGAGCCGGCTGTTGCTGGTGGATCAGGCGGAGATTTGCTATGCGGCGATCGAGGATGGATCGATTCGCGTAGTCACGCCGACGATCGAAGGGCAGTCGAAGTGCCGGACGCTGGAGGATCTGCTGGAACTGCTGGATCCGAATCTTTTTTGGCGGGCGCATCGGGGGTTTGTGGTGAGCATCAACCACATTCGCGAGGTGGTGCCGTGGTTCAAGTCGAGCTACCAGTTGCGGATGGATGACCGGAAGCAGACGGAGATTCCGGTGAGCCGGGCGCAGACGCGGCGATTGCGCGAGCTGTTTAACTTATAGTTTCCTGAAAGCGTGCGCGGCATGGGTTTATTGCGGTTTGTGACTCGCTGGTTTATCAACTTCTTTGGGATTACGCAGCCTACGGCGCAGCAGGAGAAGCAGGCGGCTTGGTTTATCTGCGGTCTGCTGGGGTTGGTGGTGGTAGGGGCTGCGGCGGTGTTTGGGGTGGTGGTGATGGGGTTTGGGCGGTAGCCGGAAGGCAATCAGGAGTCATAAAAGAGTGTAGATACAAAGTAGCCCACCCTAGCGACCAAAACAGAGACGTCGCTAGGGTGGGGCACCCGGCTTTCGCTTTTTCGACGTAGAATCAGTGCATGAGCGCAAGCCTTGCATTTCCGCGAATGCCCGACAAAATTATTCTGGAGCCGGTCCTTGGCAATGAGGAATTCGAGGAGCTGTGCGCGGCCAACGATTTTTTTCGCCTGGAGCGTACAAGCGAAGGAGCAATCCTGGTGAATGTACCGGCGGGACCGGCAACCAGCGAGGGAAATTCGGAGATCACCTACCAGTTGAGAGCCTGGTGGCGGACGCACCGGCGAGGCAGGGTTTTCGACTCGAGCATCGGGGCTTTTCTGCCGGACGGGTCGGCGCTGGGGCCGGATGCTGCTTATGCCACCGAGGCGCAAGTTCGAGGACTATGCAAGAGCGATCTCGCGCACTTTCTGCCCTTTGCGCCGGCGTTTGTGATTGAGTTGCTCGCAAAGACCGATTCTGTGAAGGAAGCCGAGCGCAAGATGCTGCGCTGGATTGAGAACGGTGTCGAGGTTGGCTGGTTGGTGAATCCCTATGCCCGGACGGTAACTATCTATGAGGCTGGCGGGGAGACGCGGATCGAGACTGGGACCAAGGTGATTGGCACGGGGCCGGTGGTTGGTTTTGTGCTGGAGCTTGAGGATGTTTGGCGGAGTTACGAGCTTTAGGGAAGCTCTGAATAAGTCGCCAACATTCCCTCAGCGGCTAAAGCCGCTTTGATTTGCTTGGCTTTACGGCGTGGCTGAAGCCACGCCCTTTCAAAGCGTCGACTTAATCAGAGGTTCCTTAGATTTGCGCTAAACGATAACTTGGGAGCCAGCAATATGGGCGGGTTTTATACAAATTACACCCTTCGCGGAGTGTCCCAGGAGGCAGTTGCAAAGGCTCTGGCTGGGCGTGAGGCGCTGATTTCAAAGGAACAACACGGTTGCGTGGTTGTGTTCGACAAATTGTCAGACAATCAGGATCAAGCGCAGATTGCGAGCCTCGCATCCAGCTTATCGAAGTCTCTGAATTGCGCGGTGTTGGCCGTGCTCGATCACGACGACGACATTTTGTGGTATCAGCTTTACGAAGCAGGGAAACTCAGCGATGAGTATGATTCGACGCCCAATTATTGGGGAATCAAGGGACCTGCTCCTCTTCCCCCTTCTGGAGGCAATGCGGCACGGCTTTGTGCGGCGTTTCAGGCGGGGGATCCAGCGGTCGTCGAGACGATCCTGCGACGCTCTTCCATCGCCAAGAACAACTATGTTTTCGCGATGGATCGGCATAAAGATTTGGTGACGGCGCTCAGTTTGCCGGAGTTTGCCGTGGGTGGCGCTTACGGGAGCTAGGTTATTTTCCGCAAGGGCTCTCAAAGCAGGATCTGATTTCTCCCGCATAAAGAAACAGCTTGTCGAGCGCAAGGACGATCAGCGACTGGGCTCGTTGGTTAAAGTGCATACCTCAGGGGCTGAAGCCCACGCAGAGTAGCTCGCCTTTGCGCCGGGGATAAATCCCGGCCTACCCTGAAGCACTATCTTGGCGGACGAGCGCTTAGTCGTAGCGTTCGAAGACGATTTGTCTTTTGTGCCAGCCGAAGTTGGTGAGGCGTTCGCGGACGGCGGAGACCATGTTGTTCAGGCCGCAGATGTAGGTGTGGATGTCGAAGGCTTGCGGCATGCCGGAGATTTGTTCGGAGAGGACTTGTTCTTCCACGGCGACTACGGTGTCTACCAAGGCGGCGTTGACTGCGCCGGTCTGGTCCGCGCTTGACGATTGGGCGGCTCGGGTTTCTACGATGGGGGCGAGGAACTCCTGGACGTAGCCGCGGTGGCCTTGCCACTGTTCGCCAGGGCGGCTCAAGGTGGTGATGTAGTGAAAGTTTTCGTGCTCCTGGGCGATGCGCTCGAAGTAGTCGCGGTAGTAGAGTTCGCTTTCGTGGCGTGTGCCGTAAATGAGCCAGATTTGTTTTTCCTGGCTGCGGTCTTCTCCCGCGTGTTCGCCCGACTCGGGAAAGAGCCACTGGGTGAAGCCGCGCATGGGAGCGATGCCGGTGCCGGTGGCGACGAAGATGGAGTCGGTGAGGGGTTGGTGGAGAGTGAAGTTGCCGTGAGGGCCGTGGACCTGGACAGTGCCGCCTTCGGGCAAGTCGCAGAGGTGGTTGGAAAAGAAGCCGCCTTCGACGCGATTGACGCAGAGTTCAAAGCGATTGCCCTGGGCCGCGGAGGCGATGGAGTAGGCGCGCGTCTGGGATTTGCCGCGTGGATCGTTGGCTACGGTAGAGATGAACTGGCCCGGCGGATAGGGGAAGTCTGCTACGCCGTCGACCACGAATTCCAGGTGGTAGCACTGGGCGGATTCGGAGATGCAAGCTTTCTGAACGAGGCGGGCAGTTTGAGTTTCGCGGGGCAATGGATTCTCGCTTGAAAAACGGATTTTCTGGCCGGTAACAATTATAGGACGTAACGAAGTTGTGTTTTGTAGCGTGGGTCGCAGGGGCGGTATGCGTATTGGCAACAAGGACTACGTGGCCCATGGTGGGAAGTGGATAAATCGGGCCTTCGGCCCTTTGATTCCACGCAATGTCCCTGACCCAGGGCGTTGCCCTGGGCTGGGATAGCGTCGCGCCGTTGGCGCTTAGGCCCCTAGCGACAAAAAACAAGTGCGTCGCTAGGGTGGGGCACCCGGCGTGGATTCTGTCCGGGTTGAACCCCGGACAGAATCCACGCCTTTTCAAAGCGGAGAGCGCGAAGAGCGACCATGCGGGTCGAAAGCCGCTTACGGTTTCTGGCTGACGAGGCGGGCGGCTTCAAATTCGTCGCCGGGGTTCCAGGCGATGGGTTTCTTGCCGGTGATGACCTGCCAGCCGAGTTCCATGCCGAAGTGGAGGAGTTTGGCGTTGCCGGCGAAGTCCCAGTCGGGGTGGTAGTTGTCGGTGAAATTGTGGTAATCGTGGGCGACAAAGTCGTTCATTTTGGCTTCGCCCCAGGCGCGGTCGTGGCCCTGGTAGAGGGTTCCGGTATCGACGGAGAAGGCGGGGATGCCGACGCGGGAGAGCGAGAAGTGGTCGGATCGGTAGTAGCTGCCGGCTTCTGGGCGGGGGTCGGGGACGATGGTGAGATCGAATTGCTTGGCGGTCTTCTGGACTTCGGAGAAGAAAGTGGTGCGTTGGGCGCCGTTGACGTCGATTTCCTGCGGGATGCCGATGGGCAGGATCATGTCGAAGTTGATGTCGAGGGCGATTTGGGCCGCGGGGATGGGCGGATTCTGGCCGAGGTACTGGCTGCCAAGCAGGCCTTGCTCTTCAGCGGTGACGGCGGAGAAGAGGACGGAGTGGGGCAGGACTCCGCGCAGGTGGGACCAGGCGCGGGCGAGTTCGAGGATCATGCCGACGCCGGTGGCGTTGTCGGCGGCGCCGTTGTAGATGTTGTCGCCTGCCATGCCCGGGACGAAGCCGAGATGGTCGTAGTGGGCGGTGTAGAGGACGGCCTGGTCTGTGAACGGCGGTGGAGTCTGGCCTTTCTTGACGGGCTTTTGGTAGGCGGGAAAGATGCCGACGACGTTGGGGGACTGGAAGCTGCGGACAGTGCTGGTGACGTGGGCTTTGAGGCGGATGGGCAGCTCGATGGCTTTGAAGCCTGGGGTGCCTGCGGCGGTGAACTCTTTGTCCAGATCGAGGCCTGCGGCGGCGAAGAGCTTCTTGGCGACATCGAGCTGAATCCAGCTAGCGGCCTGGAGGTGGGGATTTTTGTCGTCGCGGAGGAAGGTTTTTTCGCTGGTGTTGGAGTTTTTGACGACGTCCCAGCCGTAGCTGGCGAGGTCGGTGCGATGGATGATGAGCGCGCCGACGGCTCCCATGCGGGCGG
>Ga0302325_10033930_pt1 | contig 10445 bp, 11 predicted proteins | sample Palsa_T0_2_FD_201948 | JGI IMG/M metagenome (GOLD analysis project Ga0302325, IMG submission 201948) | Peat permafrost microbial communities from Stordalen Mire near Abisko, Sweden - Palsa_T0_2 | ecosystem: Environmental > Terrestrial > Soil > Palsa > Peat permafrost | place: Sweden: Abisko...
GCTGCGCGCGCTCGCCGCCGCCGGGCGCGGCGCCGACCTCGGAGCGCTTCCCGGCAACGACCTCGCTCACTCCCCCTACGCGGAGCGGCTACGCGCACTGGGTGCCTTCCACGCCGAGGTCAGCGGCGCCGGTCCGACCGTCTACGGCCTCTTTGTCGATCGCGAGCGCGCCCGAGCGGCGCGTGCCGCGCTCGAGGGGCTCGGGACCACGTGGCTGGCCGCTCCGGCGTGGTAGCGTGTGATCGCGATGGGCGCGAACGCGAACGTGCTCGAAAACCGTCCGCCGTCGAGACCGGCGAGGTATCTGCGCGATCACCGCTTCAGGCTGACGCTCTGGACGGCTGCGGTCGAGGGCTTCCTCGTCTTCGTGCACGTGATCCCGCATCTCGTGATCTACGTGCTCGCGATCGCGGCGATCGGCTTCTGGGTGGTGCTCGCCCGCAACTACCGCTCGGCCCTCGCGCGTAACGCGGGCTGGATCTTCGCCGCCTCCCAGGCGCTTGCCGTGCTCATCCCGGTCGTGCTCTTCGTCGCGAAGTGGATTGCCGTCGGCGCGATCGCGATCATCGCCCTGGTCGCCCTCGTCATCCTGTTTGCGGAGCGCCCACGCAGCTGAGGGCGAGGCCCGATCCCGGGGCCGGCCTATACTCGGCCCGCAGTGGGGCGTAGCCAAGCGGTAAGGCAGCGGGTTTTGGTCCCGCGATCCCAGGTTCGAATCCTGGCGCCCCAGCCATCACCGCTCGACACCCGATGACCGACACGCCAGTCGCAGCCGTCGTCCTCGCAGCCGGGCTCGGAACGCGCATGCGCTCCGCGCTGCCCAAGCACTTCCACCCGCTGCTCGGGCGGCGGATGGTCGACTGGGTGATCCTTGCCGCCCGCGCGGCGGGAGCCGATCCCCTCGTCGTCGTGTGCTCTCCGGGGGGCCGCGAGGCCTTCGGCGGCCTCCGGGTTGCGGTGCAGTCCCCGCCTCGCGGGACCGGGGATGCGGTGCGCGCCGCCCGCGACGCGCTCGCGGACTTCAGCGGCGAGGTGCTCGTCCTCTCCGGCGATGTCCCCGGTCTGACTGGCGAGCTCCTGGCTGCGCTGCTTGTCCGCCACCGCGACGCCGCGACCGCGGCCACCGTCTGCTCCTTCGAGCCGCGCGACGCGGGCAGCTACGGGCGGATCGTGCGCGACCGGGAAGGCGAGCTCTCAGGGATCGTCGAGGCCGGCGACGCGAGTCCCGCCGAGCTCGAGCTCAGCGAGGTGAACGCCGGGATCTACGTCTTCGACTCCGTCCGGCTCTGGCCGGCACTCGAGCGGCTCGAGTCGCGAAACGCGCAGGGAGAGCTCTACCTCACCGACACGATCGGGTTGCTCCTCGGCGACGGCGAGCGCGTCGCCGTCCATCGCGCGCCCGACGCCTTCGAGGTCGAGGGGGTCAACACGCGCGCGGAGCTCGCGGCGGTGACCGCCGGTCTGCGCGACCGCATCAACCGCGCTCACATGCTCGCCGGCGTAACGATCATCGATCCGGGTTCGACCTGGATCCACCCGGAGGTCACGATCGCGGCCGACGTGACGATCCACCCGTTCGTCGTCCTCGAGGGGTCGACGCGGATCGACCCCGACGCGGAGATCCGCCCCCACACCGTCGCCGTCGATGCTCGGATCGGAACCGGCGCGACCGTGGGTCCATTCTGTTACCTTCGCCCCGGAACGGTCCTCGAGGCGGATTCGAAGGCGGGAACCTTCGTGGAGATCAAGAACTCACGCATCGGGCCTCGCTCCAAGGTCCCCCACCTCTCCTACGTCGGCGACACCGAGGTGGGGGAGGACACGAACATCGGCGCGGGGGCGATCACGGCGAACTTCGCCCACCAGGCGGGTCGGCCGAAGGGCCGCACGCGGATCGGCAACAACGTCAGGACCGGGATCCAGAATGGGCTCGTCGCCCCTGTCGAGCTCGGAGACGGAGCCTGGACTGCAGCTGGATCGACGATCACCAAGGACGTGCCTCCGGGTGCGCTGGCGGTCGCTCGCGCCCGGCAGGAGAACAAGGAGGGCTATGCGGCTCGGCACCGAGACGCGTGAGCTCGCCATTCCGGGGCTGGACGAGATCGAGGCCGCGGTCGCGGTGAGCGGGACGCAGCCCGGCCACTGGATCGAGGGGGGGCCGCAGAAGCGCCTGATGGTCTTCGCGGGCCGCTCGCATCCCGAGCTCGCACAGCGGATCGCCGAGCAGCTCGGCGTCGCGCTCGGCGAGGTGACGCTCGAGACCTTCGCCAACGGCGAGACCTACAGCCGCTACGACGAGTCGATCCGGGGCTCCGACCTCTTCATCGTGCAGACCGGATGCGAGCCGATCGACCGCAACCTGATGGAGCTCCTGCAGATGATCCAGGCGGCGAGGCTCGGCTCGGCCAAGCGGATAACGGCGGTGATCCCGCTCTTCCCCTACGCGCGCCAGGATCGCAAGGCCAAGCCGCGCGAGCCGATCACCGCCAGACTCGTCGCCGACATGCTCCAGGTCGCCGGTGCCGATCGGATCCTTACGATGGACCTCCACGCCGGCCAGATCCAGGGCTTCTTCACGATCCCGGTCGATCACATGACGGCCCTGCCGCTCTTCGCCCGCCACTTCCGCGACCTCGGCCTCCACGGCGAGGGGATCGTCTCGGTCTCTCCCGACACCGGTCGTGCCAAGCAGGCCGAGCGCTTCGCGGAGATGATCGGGTCTGAGTTCGCGATCATGCACAAGTCGCGCCCGGCCCACGACGTCGCATCGGTGACCGAGATCGCAGGCCGCGTCAAGGGGAAGCGGGCGATCATCGGGGATGACGTGATCATGACCGGCGGGACGATGATGGCCAACGTCCGGGCGCTCGAGGAGCACGGAGCGGGAGAGGTGTGGCTCTTTGCGACCCATGGCCTGTTCTGCGGCGACGCACTCGTCGATTTCGCCGACACGGAGGCGATCAAGGGCATCGTTGTCACCGACACCGTGCCGATCGATCCGCGCGCGAGGCCGGTCAAGCTGACCGTCCTGCCCGCCTCCTACCTGCTCGCGGAGACGATCATGAACGTGTTCGCCGACGACTCGGTCTCGGCGATCTTCGGCGGCGAAAACCAGCTCTTCTGACAAGAACGCTCAACAGGCGGGTTGGGCCGTTCTTTCTCCCTCGATGTTCTCGCGTTCGACGCGCGACCCACGCCGCCGGCGTTCAGGACTGGCCGGCGAAGAGCCCGCGTGTGACGGGGCCCGCGCTCACTGGGACGACCGACCTCGCGTCGCGTCGCGTCGCGTAAAAGGTTCGAGGTGTCTCGGCGTCTGCTCGTACAACCCTCCCATCTCGACAACCGGCGGATCAATCGGGTACGGGGATCTGCGTTCGGCGCAGACGCAGCCCCGTATCCGCGGCGAGGCCAGGCTCCGGCGACTGGTCGGGCCGAGCGCGAGTCTTTCCGCGAACGGATCAGCGCCGGGTGGAGCCGCGTGGGAGCATGTCGCTCATGAACCCGGGCCTGCTTGGTTTTGCTCACCGGACGGGCGTGCGCCTCGCCGAGGTCGGGTTTCTTCTGGTGCTGTTTGCCGGCGTCTGGCTCGTCGCCGCGCAGATCCCACGTCTGAGGTTCGCCACCGCCAGGACGATCCTCGCGGGCGCCGCGCTCGCGATCGGCGGTGTGCTCCTCATAATCGCCACGCGCTGGGGTCACTTCGGCTCGAGATGACCGATCTGGCTCGTGTCTTCTCGGCGTGGCCGCCTGCGGCTGATGACGGGGTTAGCGGCGGCGCCTGAGCCTCCGCCATTCGCTCACGGTCAGGCAGGAACCCAAAGCTGCGGGAACCAGCAGAGGACGCGTGCGACCGGCGCGCGTCCTCTGCCAACGCGCACACGAGCAGGAGCAAACCCAGTCAGACCCGGCCCTGAGGTGATCCCCAACGGATGCCACCAGCGCCACACCGTCGGCGCCTCGCGTCACGATCGGAAGCCCGACCACACCCTGGCCTGTTGCAGAGGCGATGGGCACCGAGGGCCGGAAGGACTCCCGACCGTGGAAGCTCTCATCGCAGCGAGCGCATCCGGTGCGCAGGGGCGCTGCGACCGCGGGAGACGCGAAGAGCTCGCCCGGCGCGTCAATTCGCTGAGAGCGTCGTCGACGCCGCGGAGCCGGGAACGGGGAGAGTCGCCGCGCCCTGAGCGAGCGTCGACTCGGGCGCGGGTGGGCTCTCCACCCGACTCTCCACGTCCGCCGAACGTGGTTCGAGCTCCGTCCGCGTCTCGAGGAAGGCGCCCGCGGGATCGGCTTCGCGCCCGTCGTGCTACCGAGCCCGATCGCGCCCGACGGCCCGGGGGGCCGAGTGCGCTCGCCGCGACACGCGAGCGTCACTCATGGCGCGGCGCTCGTGGACATCGAGGCCGGGCCCGGATCGGGATTCTCCCCGCGGCGGGTCTCCGAACTCGCGCAGCGAGCTGCCGCGCGCCGCGTCGCTCGCGAGAGCGAGACAGAAACCGCGCAGGCGTTGAGTGCGTTTACGCCGCGTGGAGGTGGCGGCGGCGATTCGACGAACGGCGAAGGAGGCGCCCGGGCGAGCGATCCTCAGGGGCCGACGCATGCTGGGAGACGTTCATCAGGCCCCAGATGCAGGCGTTGCAGTCGACGTAGTCGGTTCCGTCCACCACCTTGACGATCTCGATCTCAGCGCTCGAGAACATCCGCATCAGACTCACCGCGGCGCACATCCCCGCGCCGTCCCGCGTCATCGCGTGAAGCTTCGTGTCCTTGCCGACGCGGACGGTCACCAACTCCTGCTCGGGCGTCGCGGTCACGTGCTCGACTCTTGCGGCAATTGCGGTGGTCATGGTGAACCTATCGGCATGAGCATCAGTCGCCTTGAGGGCCAACAGCCCTCACGCGTACCGCCGCGGAGCTGCGAAGGCCCGTGAGCCCTCGACTCGCACCGCGGGCATCTGCAGCTCCCAAACGGGTCGGGCTACGCGGAGGTCATCAACACCGCATGTCGCGCGACGCACGGGCCGGGCAGGCTCACGACCGCTTCTCCGGGCCGGCTGTCCCGCGCGCTCGCCCGCTCCCCGCGGGCCTGAGGCAGTAAGGTATCGGGGTGACGGGCGGGCAGGCAGGCGGCCAGCGGCGGGCGCTCACGACGGTGAAGGCATGCGCTCTTGCGGCATGTGCTCTCGCGGCACTGTGCCTCGCCGCATCCGCTGCTGCGCACAAGCCGCTCTCCAAAGCCGCCTACGACAAGGAGATGACCGCCATCGGGACGAGCGTCGGTGGTGACCTCAAGCCGGTCGGGGCAGCCAGGACCGGCCACAGCGAGGAGCTCGCACTCGTTAAGCTCCAGGGCGAGCTCGGGGCTATCGGGCGCGAACTTGCCGCCATCACCCCGCCCGGCCCTGTCAAGGCCGACCATGCGCTCCTCGTCGCCGCCGTCCAGGAGTTCGAGCGCGAGGTCGGACCGGTGATCGCCACGCTCAAGGCGCGACACACCTCTGCCCTCGCCTCCATCCTCGAACTCAAGGGCCTGCTCGCCATCGAGAGCACGGTCGCGGCGATCAACAACGCCGGCTACAGCATCGGCTAAAGGCGATCGGCTCACCGGGGCTCGCACTCGGCGCGAAGAAGCGACTCGACCGTCGCGTAGGTGAGCCGTTCGCTGACACGCGGGCGCGGAGATGATCAGGACGAAGCTCGACCGGCCCGCTCTTTGTCTGGGCGCTCCGTCCAGCGTGGGCGAGGGGATGGGGAGAGAGTCCTCTGGCCGAGCGGCCCTCGATCCACCATCTGCCGGAGCGCCGCTCCCACGGGATCGGCGAATCGCGGCTGGGTCCCGCCGGATGTTCTGCTCGTCGACCCCCGCCCGCGGCCAGCCGGATCATCGACGCGAAGCACCTCGCCGCGGAGCCGTTCAAAGGGGATCGGTGAGCGCACGAGGGCGGGCCACGCATCGGCGCGGTCATCAGCGGCCACTGAGGTCGCCCTCCTCGAGCGCCCTTGCGGACCGTCCGGGCGTTGAGGCTCCCGGTCAGCACGCGGGCGTCTCGGCGACGAGACGCGCGCCCGGCGCTCGCGCTGCCGCGCGGTGAGGCCCGCTTGGCGAACTCGAAGGAGCCAGAGAGGAGTCCGTGGGTGCGTGCGCCCGGATGCGGTTCAGACTCGCCGCTTGCGATGCAGCGACCGTCGAGACTCGCGCGCCGCGCGGACGCACAGGTCGCGATGCTCGGCCACGCGACGCGCTCGGGATCCTGGCCGGCTTCGAGGGGCCTTCCTGCCGCTCGCGGCGGCGAGCCGCACCGTCTGCGCGGGCATCTTGGGGCGAGAGCACCTGCGCAAGCGGTGCGCTCAGCGGCGCTGCCGCCGTCTCCCGCTTGCTCCTCCTGCAAAGGAAGGAGGCGGGGGCGACTGAAAGGACGATGGGTAACGCGCGCGTCCGGGCCGATTGACCTCTCCATGGGACGTAAGTCCGCTGTCGTCGAGACAACCCGAGCGTTTGCCATTCGAGCCGGAGGTCTCGGCCGGCGTGAGGCCTCCTGGTCAGCGCACGGCGAGCCGTCATGGTCCGCCCAAGCGGACTTCATCGCGCGAGGGATCGCAGTTGCCTTCATCGCAGCCGGTGCGACCGGCCTTGTATCGACCGCGTTTCCGAGCGCGAGGTTCGGTTCCACCCTGCTCGCCGGGGTCGCCGCCGGCGTCGCGCTCGCGACCGGGATCGCACTCCTCGCTACGAGGTCGAGGGTGCGGCTTGCAGGCGCCAATCGATTCGTCCTGACCTTCGCGACGCTCGTGGTGTCGCTCGCCGTTTACGCGGGCGGGGCGCCTGCCAGCGGGGCGTTGCTCTTCTACCTCTGGGTGATTCCGTTCGCGTTCGCGCTGCTTTCGCCCCGGCAGGCGGCGGCGCAGGTCGGATGGACAGCGCTGTGCTACGCGGTCGTGCTCGCGATCCAACTGCACGAGCATCCGGGCATCGGCGCGCCGGCGGAGCTCGCGGGACTCTGGTTCATCGTCGTTGTGACCGGCCTCGCGGTCGGGACGCTGGTGCGCGTGCTGAGCCGCTCGCTCAGGGATGTCGACCGTCGTTTCGATCGCGCCTTCCAGGACTCCCAGATCGGGGCTGCCTTCTTCACGACCGAGGGCCAGTGGCTCGAGGTCAACGAGGCGCTCTGCCAAATACTGGGGCGAGGGCGGGAGGAGCTGATAGGAGCCTCGCTCTACGAGATCACGGCGCCCGAGGATCGCGATGCGACCGACACGGCGTTTGCCCGCGTGGCGAACGGAGACCGTATGGTCGAATACGAGAAGCGCTACCTCCGCGGCGACGGGGAGATCGTCTGGGTCGCCGTGTCCGGGTCGGTCATCACGCCCGAGTTCGGGCCGCCGTACATGCTCGGCCAGTACCGTGACATCACCGCGCACAGACGCGACCGGGACGCGCTCGCCCACCAGGCGGTGCACGATCCGCTCACTGCCCTCTTCAACCGGACGCTTCTGCTCGAGCGGCTCGAGAGGGCCCTCGAACGACGCGAGGCGGTCGCGGTGGTCCTGCTCGACCTCGATGGCTTTAAGACCGTCAACGACTCGCTCGGCCACCATACCGGCGACGATGTCCTGAGAGGTATCGCGCCTCGGCTCGCAGCGGCGGTCGCACCCGGCGACACCCTGGCGCGGCTCGGCGGTGACGAGTTCGTCGTCCTCTGCCGGGGCCTCAGCGGACCCGAGGAGGCGATGGAGCGTGCCCGGCGGCTGGCCGCAAGCGTGACCTCGCCCTTCGAGCTCGCCACCGGCCGCCACTCTCTCAGCGCGAGCATCGGGATCGCCACCTCCCACGGACGGCCCGACACGGCCGGCACGCTGCTGCGGGATGCCGACGCCGCCATGTACAGCGCGAAGGCCAAAGGGCGCGGACGCATCGAGCTCTTCGATCACACGATGCGGGTCGAGGCGATCGCACGCCTCCGGCTCGAGCAGGACATCCAGGTCGCACTCGACCGTCGCCAGTTCGTGCTCGAGTATCAGCCGATCGTCGGGATCGACACGCTTCGCCCCGTCGCGTTCGAGACCCTTCTCCGCTGGGATCACCCCGAGCGGGGGCGGCTCGGACCGGACGCGTTCATTCCCCTGGCCGAGGAGACGGGGCTCATCAGCCCGATCGGCGACTGGGTCATCGCAACCGCGTGCGCCCAGCTCGCGGCGTGGCAGGCGGCGGTCCCTGGCCAGGCGGAGCTCCAGATGTGTGTCAACGTCTCGCGCGTCCAGCTCTCGGCAGAGGGCTTCGTCGAGCGCGTGGCGCGGATCATTCGCCGCGCGGGGATCGCGCCGGAAAGCCTCTCGCTCGAGATCACCGAGAACGCGCTCCTCGGCGACGAGGCGCCGGCCGTCGCGCTCGCGGAGCTCAAGCGGCTCGGGGTGAAGATCGTCCTCGACGACTTCGGCACCGGCTACTCCTCGCTGCTCTATCTCACGCGCTTTCCGATCGACAAGCTCAAGATCGACCAGACGTTCATCGCCGCTCTCGACGGCACTCCGCAGAGCCCCACGGTCACCAAGGCGATCCTGGCGATCGCGCGTGAGCTTGCCCTCGACGTTGTCGCGGAGGGCGTCGAGACCGATCTGCAGCTCGAACAGCTTCGTGTGCTGGGCTGTCCTCACATCCAGGGCCGGGCTATCGCCTACCCGCTCCGCGCAACCGATGTTCCCGCCTATCTCGCTCGACACTCCGGGCTCAGGGCAGTCGCGGCGCTCCCCGAGGAGCCTTCCGAACGGAAGCTCAGGGTCGCTGCAAGCTCGCTCGTATAGGTCGGGCGGCGGCGGAGGGCAACCCCGGCAGACCGGGTTTCGGGTCTCGATCCTCGATGCGCAGGGCGCGGATCGCGAGCGGCGCGGAGTCGTTCGCCTACGGCGGACACTGGCCGTGCAAACCGCCGGCGCCGAGGGTCGAGCGAGTACCCTTTGTGGCGATGCCGAGTTATCGCCTCATCTTTCCGACGTCTCCGGATATGACGATCGAGAACACGCACACCGCGGTGATCGAGAGCGACACCTTCTACGAGGTCGGCGCCGAGCTCCGGCACGGCGGGAAGCTCTGGCGGGTCAGTAGCGCGCCGGTCGAGCAGCCTACGCGGGGGGAAATCGCTGACCTCATGGTCTGGCCTGCGGAATAGCAGCGCTCTCGCGGCTCGCATTCGCAGCTGCGTGGCGCTGCTCGACACCCACGCGCTCGATTTCGACCGAGGCGTTGGACGAGCTCGGATGCCGCTCGGCCTGCGGCGTCCCGCCCCGTGGGCTCGACCCCCGAACACGGCCGCGCGAGAGTCCTTCGCCGGCGTGTACCAACCGACGCGCCCGCGTCGGCACCGTTGCGGGCGCCTCGCGGCCCGGGCCGATTCCCGTCTGACCAGCGGGCAGCCTGGGACGCTCGATCACCGAGCCCTACCCGGGGGAGGATCGGCATGACAGGTGTGGACACGGCGGTTGGCGTTCGCAAGCAGATCGCGCTGATCGCCCACGACAATCGCAAGGCCGATCTGCTTGCCTGGGCCCGGTTCAATCGCGGCACGCTCTCAAAGCACGACCTGCACGCCACCGGGACGACAGGAGCGCTGATCGCCGACGAACTCGACCTTCCCGTCCACCGCTACCTCAGCGGGCCGCTCGGTGGCGATCAACAGGTCGGCGCGGCGATCGCCGAGGGGCGAATCGACGCCGTGATCTTCTTCTGGGACCCGCTCGAGCCGCATCCCCACGATGTCGACGTAAAGGCACTGCTGAGGATCGCAGTCGTCTACAACATCGCCATCGCATGCAACAGGGCGACGGCCGACTTCGTCCTCTCGAGTCCGCTCATGGGACAGGAGTACGAGCCGAGCTTCACCGCCGACGAGGACGACGCGGATCCCCCGGTGAGCCTCGACTCCGAGCTCGGAGAGGCGCAGGCCGCCCGCTCGGGCACCGACGGAACGGCCGGCGCCGCCTGAGGTGCTCCGGGCCGGCGTCGAGGTCCGGCGCGTCGCTACCCGGGAGACGCTCAGGCAGGGATCGGATGTGCCACGATGCGAGCCTCGTACAGCCGAACCCGTCCGCCGAGGCTGCACACGCAGGGCACGCATCTCGCCTCGGCGACCCGGAAGGGGTCATCGCCGAAGTGAGAGGCGCACTGCCGCTCTGCCCGTGCGGTCAGCTCCCGGCGTGAGAAACCACGCAGCGTGAGCTCGTAGGGCTGAGCGAGGCGACCATCCATGTAAGGCACACCATACACCGCGCCAGGCCCGATCCGGGCCGTCAGGCCCGACTCGGACGAGCCCGGACTCTCTGAGAGCCCCCCGGATATGCCGGCGGGTTGGCGGGCGCCGAGCTATCGCGTCTCGGGCGCCGAGGCGAACCGCCAGCCGCCGGGCCGGAGGAGGCGCCGAGCCGAGGGTCGGGTCCCGAGCCTGGCGCGGACC
>Ga0302325_10033931_pt1 | contig 10445 bp, 8 predicted proteins | sample Palsa_T0_2_FD_201948 | JGI IMG/M metagenome (GOLD analysis project Ga0302325, IMG submission 201948) | Peat permafrost microbial communities from Stordalen Mire near Abisko, Sweden - Palsa_T0_2 | ecosystem: Environmental > Terrestrial > Soil > Palsa > Peat permafrost | place: Sweden: Abisko...
TTGCCGGCCCAGTTGATGAACATCCCGAAACGGCTGGTCACGGTGATGGCAGCGACGGTCATGTCCACCGCGACGCCGAAGGCGGCGATCCGGCTGAGGAAGCCGAGGATCATCCCCAGCGCGCCGAAAAATTCCGAAGCAATGAGCAGATACACGAGCGGCGCCGAATATCCTCTCTGGGTAAAAAAGTGCATCGTGGTGGTGAAGCCGCCGCCTCCAAACCAGCCGAACACTTTCTGCATCCCGTGGGGGAGCATCACGCCGCCGGCAACCACGCGAATCAGGGTCAGCACCCAATCGTTCCTGGTTCGTAGCAGTTTAGTAAGCATAGCTCACCCTGACTTTCTGTAGTTTTGTTTCACAGAAGAAGTGCGAAATTCGAGAGCCCTGCGGCGATGGATCATTTATTCAACAACGGAATATCCTTGCCCTTCGGTGGCATGGGAATCGATTTCAGGTACGCGTAGATGTCGGCCAGATCCTGATCCGGAATTGCCTTGATCGAGTAAGGAGGCATATTGATCTTGGGAGCCCGGACGTAAGATTGGAACCCCTCGAAGGAAAGTTGCGGTGGGCCGATGCGCGCCGCGCCCGTCTGTGCCGCGCCCTGGCCGAGACGCCCGTGGCATTCGTAGCATCCGTCGTTCATGAAAAGTTTCTTGCCGTTCTCGGCATTGCCCGCGGGAGGAGCGTCAGAGGATTGCCCGGCCCACAGCGCAGGAACTCCAAGTAAAAGCGCCGCAAAAACAAAAAGAAGTAACGCAGGGAATCGATTCTCGCAGCCCGAGCGGTTCACAACCAAACCCATTCGACGTGTCGCGCTCGATTGCGATCGGTCCTTTGGAATTCTCATCACACGCATCTCTCTTTCAAGTTCATGGTCTCGTTCTTGTTGTGCACTTATCGGGGCTGCGTGACGACGTCCACCAGGGCCGGCTCACCGCGCTTCACCACTTCGATGGCGCGCTTGAGGGCCGGGCCGAGATCTTTCGGATCCGAGATCGGACCTTCGCCGTACATGCCCATGCTCTCCGCGAGCTTCGCATAGGAAATGTCCGGTCCGGTAATCGTTGTGCCGATGCCGGCGTTGGTGACGCCGCGGCTGTGCCGGTCCGCCATGATCTGGATTTGCATCACTTCCTGATGATACGCGCGGTTGTTGTGCATCACGTGCAACACGGGAATCTTGTGATGCGCCGCGGTCCACAAAATTCCGGGAGCGAACATCAAATCGCCGTCGCACTGAAGGTTGACAGTTAGCCGCCCGTACTTGCGATTGGCCAGCGCCGCCCCCGTCGCCGCCGGAGCGTTGTAGCCCACGCCGTAGCCGCCCGCTGCTCCTATGTACTGATAGTGCTTGTTGAAATCCCAGAGCCGCTGCGGCCACTTGCTCACAAAGGTGGTCGCGCCGACGAGCGACCAGTCTTCATTCTGAATCTGCCCCCACAGCTCCATGCACATGCGCGCCGTGCTGATCGGGCTCGCGTCCCAGGCAAAAGCGGCCGCGTCGCGTGAACGATCGAGCGCCTGCATGTGCGCCACTTTGAGCCGTACGCCGCGATCTTGAAACGCGCGCTTGCGGTCATCGGTCGCAATCTTCTTGACGGCTTCGGTCAGCGAAGGCAGCGTCGCTTCCGAATCCGCCGCGAGCGCCAGGTCCACTTCGTTGTAGCGCTGGAAATCCTGATAATTCGCCTTGATGAAGAGATCGTCCGAGCTGATAGTGATGAGCTTCGCGGTCGGCTTGTAACCCGCTTTCGAGGTGCGCTCGATCTGGTCGCGATAGTTGTGGGTGATGCCGTAAAAATCCGCGGAATCGAGACCCAGGATCACGTCGGCATCGGCAATGGCCGCGCGCGCCCGGTCGGATTGATTGAGCGGATGGCGCGTCGGGAAATTCATCCGCCCGCCCTGATCAACCACCGAACATTGCAGCGCCTCGGCCAAATCCACCAAGCAGGACAAGCCAGCCGGCGTGCGCGCCGTACGATCGGCCACAATCACTGGATTCTCGGCAGCTACCAGGAGCCGCGCCACTTCGGCCACGGAGCCCGAGTCGCCGACCGGAGGCATTTCATTTGTGAGCTTCGGAATATGGATTTTCAAGTCCGGCGCAATCGGATCTTCCTGCAGCGAGCCGTCAGCCACCAGAACCACCGGCAGCGTAGGCGGCGTCATCGCTATTTTGTAGGCGCGCACCGCCGATTCCCCAAAATGCTCGAGAGAAATGGGCAGATCGTCCCACTTCGTAAAATCGCGCACCATGGCCGCCGCGTCCTGCACGCTGTGAAACCACTCAACGCCGGGCGCGCGCATCGTCTCATCGATAATATTCCCCAGAATCAAGTACACCGGCACGCGATCGCAGTAGGCGTTGTAAATGGCCATCGCGGCGTGCTGCACTCCCACCGTCCCGTGCGCCAGCACCGCCAGCGGCTTGCCCTCGATCTTGTAATACCCATGCGCCATGGCGATCGAAGATTCTTCGTGGCAGCAGGTGATGAATTCCGGTTTTTTATTTCCGCCATAGTTGATGATCGATTCGTGAATGCCCCGAAAACTCGATCCCGGATTCGCGCAAACATATTCAAAGCCGAGCGACTTGATCACATCCACCATGAAGTCCGAACCGGTGCGATCCGCGGTCAGCACCTCGGTGACGGACGGAACTTCCGTCTCCGCCGCCGGCGACATAGCAGGTGGAACGATGCGCTTCGGCTCAACGGGTTCAGCCGACGGCGCAGCAATGCCCGCCGCCGGACCTGCGGCCAACGCAGCGGCCCCCACGGCAGCGCTCTTCAAGAAATTCCGGCGATCGACTACACGCTTCGTCCGCTTAGCCATGGGCTGCACCTCGATTTAGCGGTAATTTGTAATTTATATCACAGGAATTGGGGCAGATGCCATTCCACAAAACGGGGAATGGGCCAGTTTTCAATTTTCTGTGCCTGCGAGAAGACGTGGCCGGGCTTGGACCCCTGTCGTCGCATGCGCCGCGTCTATTGAGGCTAGGGCAATTTCAGATTGACAACGGAAGGCGGCAGTCATATGGTTCCCCGAAAGGACGTTGAAATTGTAAACTCAGCCTTAAGTCCCTAAAGGGATGCCAGTAAGGGGAATCTCATGGACAAGACGCGACGCGATTTCTTGACGGCTACCGTCACTGCAGCGGGTGCTGCGGTGACGCACGATCTTGCACACGCACAGGATCAAGACCACGGGCACAGTCACCAAATCGTTCCTTCGGACCCGGCTCTGCGAGTCAAGTCACTCGAATCGTTGCTTGTGGAAAAGGGGTTGGTAGATCGGGCAGCACTTGATGCTCTTGTCGACGGCTACGAGCACAAAATTGGCCCTCGTAATGGAGCACGTGTGGTCGCGCGCGCATGGATTGATCCTTCCTACAAGAAGCGCCTGCTTGCGGATGCTACTTCGGCAATCGCTGAATTTGGTTTCTTTAACCAGCAAGGAGAACGCATAGTAGCCCTTGAGAATACTTCGAAGATTCATAACCTGGTAGTATGCACGCTCTGCTCGTGCTATCCGTGGCCGGTGCTCGGGCTGCCGCCAGTGTGGTACAAGTCCGCTCCTTATCGTTCACGCGCGGTGATTGATCCGCGTGGAGTGCTGCGTGAATTTGATTTGGAGCTTCCGGAGGATGTCGAGGTGCGTGTTTGGGACAGCACTGCCGAAGTGCGTTACATCGTTTTGCCCGAGAGACCGCCAGGTAGTGAAAAAATGAATGAGCAGGAATTGGCTGCACTGGTCACTCGTGATGCCATGATCGGAGTCAAGAAGGTTACCCTCACTCAGGCACAAGGTGCCACATGAACGGCATTCATGACATGGGCGGTATGCAAGACATGGGCCCGATCCAACATGAAAAGAATGAGCCCGTCTTTCACGCACGATGGGAGGGTCGCGTGCGGGCGCTTGGCAACGCGATGGCGGCATGGAGGAAGTGGAACTTGGATACCGACCGCTTCGAGGGTGAATTGATTCCTCCTGCCGAATATCTGCGTTATAGCTACTACGAACGTGCGTTCGCGGTATTGGTGGCGCTCGTTGTGAAACACGGCTTGGTCAAGCCCCCGGAGGCCGAAACCGGCGTTCGAGTTGAAGGTTCGCCCAAGGCCACACCAGCGCTTACCACAGCCGGAGTTTTGCATGTCCTCACCACCGGAGTGGTATCCACTCGGGACGTGGCAGTGGCCCCGCAATTCAAGGTGAGTCAGCGTATCCGCACGCGAAATGTAAATCCAATCGGTCACACGCGTCTGCCACGTTATGCACGCGGGAAAATCGGTACGATTGAACGTGATTACGGGGTCTTTGTTTTTCCCGATACCAACGCCGAATTCCTTGGCGAGAAACCTCAGCATGTCTACTCGGTGCGCTTTGCAGCGCGTGAGTTGTGGGGCGAACAAGCCAAGCCGCAGGATGCTGTTTATCTAGACTTGTGGGATGACTACCTTGAGCCAGCTTAATTCCGCACCCAATACCGAGAAGCTTGCTGCTCTGCCGCGTCTTCCGCGTGACGAAGCCGGGCCTGTGTTTGCCGAGCCGTGGCAGGCACAGGCGTTTGCGCTCGCCATCAAGCTCTCCGAGCAGGGACATTTCACATGGAAAGAGTGGGCGACCGCGCTTGCGGACGAACTTAAGGCCACATCCGATCGCGGAGAGCCGGACGACGGCTCACATTACTATGAGCATTGGCTGGCGACTTTGGAGCGCTTAGTCGCTGCTAAGGGTCTGAGCGACCCGGCGGCTATGCTAGCGCGCAAAGAGGCCTGGGCCGAAGCCTACCGCCATACTCCGCACGGCAAGCCTGTCGAACTGGCAGCTGGCCCCTCTGCGCCAAATGGCTCGTGAAGCTTGTGATTCCAACTTTTCGATCAGCCGCACTTCACAGATCTGCTCCACCGCTTGGATCTTCAGCCCTATCAATGGAGCTGAAAGGCTGCCCATACACCTCAGAACAGTAAGTGGGAATCACTGTTTCCTCTTTGCTTTGGCTCCCCTAGGTTGACACGGGGCGCAGGGCCCGTTTGACACCTTTGGGATCGCGCGCAATGACAGTGAGGTAGGCTTTGGCCGGCTGGTCCGGCTCGGAGCGGCCCTGTTCCCAATCCCGCAGAGTGCCAAGAGGAATGCGGAAGCGTGCGGCAAACTCTTCCTGAGTCAGCGCGAGGGCGCGGCGGAGGATCTTGACGCGCGGAACACGAAGCACACTGAAACATAAGTAGCCCCACCATTGCTATCCCGGAACACTGTACCTCGCCAGCGTTGACGCTCCCCGGACACGGGGCTATGTTCGATGGGAAGGCCGTGCGGTGTGCTGGCGGTTCCCCTGGGGCAATATAGCCTTGTCGCTAGCGCTTCCTGGGCACTCAGAAAAACTTACGCCAGTTTCTCGCCTGCCCTGATTCCAGACGTGGCCCCACCGGGCCGAGGGGCAGGCCGAATATGCCCGCGTGCGAATATAAGTGACCACCCTAGTCAAAGCTGGCCGCTACGATCTCCGTGAAGAATTAGGCCGCGGCGCCATGGGCGTCGTGTATCACGGATTCGACCCGGTGATCGGCCGTGGCGTGGCGGTGAAAACTTTGCGCCTGTCTGAACAAGGGACGGGGCTCTCGCGCGAGGAGCTCATCGGCCGCTTCCAGACGGAAGCTCGCGCGGCGGGCCTGCTGACCCACCCCAACATCGTGGTGATCTTCGATGCCGGCGAGGAAGACGGCCTGTTCTACATCACCATGGAGTACGTCGAAGGCCGCAGCCTGCAAACGCTGATCGACGCGCATCAGCCCTTCCCGCTTCCCCGCGTGTTGAGGCTGATGGAACAGGTTTGCTCGGCGCTGGACTACGCGCACCAGCACAAAGTGGTGCATCGCGACATCAAGCCCGCGAACCTGATGCTGACTTCGGACGACATCGTCAAGATCACCGACTTCGGCACGGCCAAAATTTTGCAATTCGGCACGGCGCAGACGGCGCACGTCATGGGCACGCCTTCCTACATGTCTCCCGAGCAGGTGAAGGGAAAGCCGGTCGACGGCCGCTCGGACATTTTTTCACTGGGAGTGATCCTGTACGAATTGATGACCGGGGAAAAGCCGTTTCCAGGCGAGAACATCACTACAGTTATCTATAAAATTATTAACGAGGAACCTATCCCTCCGAGGTCCCTCGATTCTTCCATCCACCCCGGCCTCTCGGCCGTGATTAGCCGGGCCCTGGCGAAGGATCCCGCCGCTCGCTTTCAAAGCTGCCATGAATTGCTGAATGCCCTGAAAAATTTCCACGAGCTCACCGGGACTGAGGCAACCCTTCGGATAGTCGCCTCTCCTTCCACGGCGGGACAGGGAAGCGGCCGCTCCGTTGCGCAGCAGGTACCTCCCCGGCTGGCCGCCTCTGCTGTAAATGCAAGACCGAATGAAACGGGCGGAGGCATTCACAGGTCTCCGATGCTGGCCATCGAAGAGAAGCCATCGAAAAAACCAGGAGGGTTGCTCCTTTCTGTCCTTTTGCTGGGAGTGATTGGCTATGCCGGATATCGCGTTTATCCCCCGATCATGGACCTGTGGTCTCGTGCGCATGCCGCGCGGGAAGTACAGGCACCGCAGGCGAATGCGGAATCCGCCGCGCCAGCAGTAAATTCCGAAAGCTCCAATGCGAAGCTGGAAGCGCAACCCCTCGACGCGCCGCAGGCTGCCAGCCAGACGGCACGGCAGACTCTACCCGGGGCCCAGGCTCCTGTTCCAACGTCTGTCGCCGCGCCTGTAAAGAGTTCCGTGCCGCAAAATGCTCCGCAGCCTGCCGCCACGCCGAGCGTCGTCCCTGAACCATTCGCTGTGGCGACGAAGGCCGTTCCGCCCGTGGCGCCTTCCCCCGCACGCCAGCTGGAAACAAAACTGCGGGCGGAATTATCCGGCAGTCCAATCCTCGATAAAGTGAAATTACGGCCGACGGCAAATGCCCTTACGCTTTCCGGCGCCCTGACTCTTGCCGAGCACCGCGAGCTGCTCCAGCACCTGCAAACGCTGCCGCCTGGAGTACGCATCATCGACGATATCGATATGACCGAGGACGCCAAGCAACCATCCGCGCCCGCCGCCACGGCAGGCTTCGTTTGGGTGCGATCGTTTCCCACATCCGCGCGAATTCTCGTTGACGGGGCGGAGACCGGCCTGCGCACGCCGGCGCGGGTTGAAATGCAGGGGGGAGAACACCAGATTCGGGTGGTGCGCCGCGGATTCGGAACGGCCCAGAAAAGCGTGACGGTGAATCCGGGGCAGACTCTGCAAGTTTCGGAAACTCTGACGGGAGAATAAATTATTGTTGAGTGATATTATTTTATAGCCACCATCTGAAATCGTTAGCCGGTCGTCCTTCGCGCGGCCTCCTCGCCATAAAAAGGAGGGGCTAAAGCCCGACAGGCTGGAAGCCTGTCCTCCTGTTGCCAAATCTCCCCTCCTTGTAACCTTTCTATCCACAAACCGCTCGGCGGTTAATTGATACGCCTCCGGCCAGCCCCAATTGGCTGTATTTCAATAACCTACAGGCGCATCCTTACGGCAGGCGGCTTGCTCATCCCAAGCTATGCCCATCTGCCCTAAAGCGCGGGGCGGCATGCAGACCGGCACCTCTACGAACTTGTTCTGCCGATTTCCGGCAGCACACGCGCCTTAGGTCGCCTCGACGAGGGACCGTTTTCCCGATGAAAGTCCGCGACAATTCGAAGCCCCGGCCCGACGAGGACCAGGATGTTCCAGTTGTAAGCGCTACACCCATTTCTCCTCGCAAGCCGGAACCTGTGATGGCGGAGGTGGTCCCTGTGCGCCCCGCCTTCTCTAATGCCGAGACGGCCATCATTTTCTTTCTCCGGCAGTTTCGGGTATTGCTGGGAGCGGCGCGCCTTTACCAGCGAAATCATCCGCGCCTGATGGAAATTCTGGCCTCGACCGAGCAGCAGTTGCGGATCGCCCTCGCCGCCCGTTCGCCGCTGATCGTGGCCGTCGAGCCCAAAGGCATGATCCTGCCGCGGCAGGAAGGAAACGCCGCGGAACTCCTCCACGATCCGCGCGCCGAATTGAAGGGGCTGGCCGAGGAGCTTCTGCGCAGCGGCATTTGCTCGTTCCTGTTCACTCATCCCATCAATGTCGGTGAATTGGATTTGCTTGCCCACGAAATCAGCCTGGTGCCGCGCACGGCCAGTCCGGGCGACACCGCCTCGCGAAGACTGTGGGATAACTGGATCAAGACGCATGGCGTCGTCGGGATTCGCATCAATATTCCCACCGAGCGGCGCGATTCGCTGCTCCTGGCCAGCTTGATGTCCGCCGTGCTGGCTTACGATACCGAGGCGCAGCATTCGTCCCATTCGCGCGCCATGCAGTCCAACCCGGAGGCGAGCTTTGAGCAGATCGCCTCCACGTTGCGCGTGTTGTCAAAGCTGGCGCCGCCCCTTGATCCGGAAATGCAGCCATCCACCGAAGAGATGGCGCGCCGCTTTCATTCCGTGGTTTCGGGGAGCGAGCAATCTTCCATCTCCCTGATCGTTTACGGAGTCACTCATGTCCGGCCGCGCGAAGGCGAAACGCTCGATCCTTATCTCGAGCGGCTGACCGACGAACTGGTGCTGGCTTTTGTAAAGCAGGAGTTTCAGGCGGGCCGCGCCACCGCGCCGGAAATCGCTTCGCTTCTCGTCCGCCTGGACCAGGAACGCGGCCGATCCGCCGGCCGGGAAATCAGACGGTTTGGCGGGACGCAATACGACGAGCTTCGCGTGGCGCTCCTGTGCGAAAAATTCTGGAACGGGCTGCCGGCCCGGATCAAAGGGAGAACGCTGCGAAGCCACAACGCCTGGTGCGTTCCCGCGGCCGTGGTGTTTCGCTTCCTTGAACCGCTGGCCACGGCCGCCGAAAAAAAGAAATCCGAGGCGGCGGCGCGCGAAGGGCGCGGCGTGCTTGTCGCGTATGCAAAATGCCTCGGGTCGGAAGAGGGCAGAGCGCGTCGCGTCGTGGCCGCGGGCCTCGCGGAAATCTCGCCGCAAATCGAGCGGCTCTGGCCTCATGCCTCGATAGCCGATTTTGGGCGGGGTATCGTACAGGCGCTTCTCGTAGAGACTTCGCCCGGGATTGCCGGGCTGCTCTCCGCCGTGGTCGAAAAATTGGCGCGCGCCTCGCTCTTGAAACGCGAGTATGCCGAATTCGAGCGCATCCTCGAAGCACTCGAGGGGGCTCCGCGGGATGAGGAGCACGCGCATATCTCGCCCCTCGTGGGCCACATTCTCAGCGACGAGCAGTGGCTCTATCTGGTGGACGAAGCCCTTACCAGCCAGCCCCTCAATCCGGTGATCCCCCGTTTGCTGAAGCGCCGCCCCGAACGCCTGATCGACCGGCTGGGCTTGCTGCTGACGGCGCCGAACGGACTGAATTCGCTTCCGGCCATGGTCCGTTTGCTTCATGGAACGGGTGAGCCGGTGCTCGGCGCTCTCGAAACGCGGTTGCATGAAGCGCGTCGGCAGCGCGTCGCTACCGCGATTCACTTGCTGGCCTCGGCCGATCCGAAACGCCTGGCCGGCGCGCTGCCCCGGGCTCTCGCAAGTTGGGAATGGAGTTTGCAGGATTTGGCTGCCACCGAGCTGATGAAGTGGATGAATCCGCCGGTCGTCGCGGCAACGGCCCAGGCGTTTCTCGCCACGCTTTCCGAGGCGCATGCCTTGGTTGTACCCTGCATGATCGATCACCTCGGCCTAGCGCATGAAACCGCCGCGGTGCCCGTGCTGCTTCAGATTGCGCTGGGCGAGCATCTAACGCTGCGGGACATTTACTTCCGGATTAAGGCGGTCGAAGCGCTCGGCCGCATGCGCGTGCCGGAAGCGGCGCCTCCGCTCCTGCGCATCGTAAGGGAACGGAACGGGCTAGCGCATGACGAGCCGGCCGCGCTGCGCTCAGCGGCTGAGGAAGCGTTGGCCCTGCTCGAGAATCGGCCCTCTACCGCTCGCTCGCGTTTCCAGGAGACCGTGCGTTTGAAATCCATCGTAACCAACACGCGGGTGCGCCGGTACGTGCGCGCGCGCGTCCAGCCGCCCATGCCGGCGGCCATTTCCGGACCGCGCAGCGGCTCCGCGCGCATCCGCGTTCTGGCGCTTGGCGGAGCTTTCCTCGAAACCGAGCAGCGCCTGGCGCTCGGCGAATCCATGCAGTTGGAGATTCGAAGCGGGTTGCGCAAGATCCAGTCCACCGCCGTGGTACGCAGTATTTCGGCCACGGGCGCGGGCGTCGAGTTCGTCCACATGAAGCCGCGCGACCGCGAGCGCCTGCGGCGCCTCATCGCGCAATTACTGAAGTAAGTTTCCACCACAAAAAATAAATTAAGGGCAGGCCGTGGCATCGCAGACTTCACATGCAGGAAAAGAAGAAAATCATTCTGTCATTCCG
>Ga0302325_10033932_pt1 | contig 10445 bp, 8 predicted proteins | sample Palsa_T0_2_FD_201948 | JGI IMG/M metagenome (GOLD analysis project Ga0302325, IMG submission 201948) | Peat permafrost microbial communities from Stordalen Mire near Abisko, Sweden - Palsa_T0_2 | ecosystem: Environmental > Terrestrial > Soil > Palsa > Peat permafrost | place: Sweden: Abisko...
GCCGAGCGCGGCGCACTGCCGCATCACCTACCTGGAAGGTGACGGAGAATTGGGTCCCAGTTTCGAAACGGTGCGGCAGCACTTGCGATCCTCGAATGCCAAGCACGTACTCGTGGGCGCTATCAATGATCCGAGCGCCCTCGGAGCTCTTCGTGCCTTTCAGGAAGCCGGCCGGGCAGAGAACTGCGCCGTCATGGGGCAAAATGCGTCGCCCGAGGGACGAGTGGAATTGCGTGAGCCCAAAACTCGATTCGTCGGTTCAGTCGCCTACTTCCCCGAGCGATATGGTGACGACCTTATTCGAGTCAGTATCGATATCTTGAACCAACGGCCGGTGCCGCCCGCAGTCTTCGTTGAGCACAAGCTGATAACGCCTTCTCTTGTCGATCATTACTACCCCAATGACTCGGTGACAAAGTTGGTTCGAACAGAACCTTACGACTTATCCCATCAGCGCCGGGCACTCTAAAGAAACCAGTATTCCGTCCCACAACCTGCGACCCTCGCGAATTGGTCCGTTTGGATGATGTTCTGAATGGTTCGCTCGCGAACCCTGCGGAAGGCTTGCGTTTTTTGCATTGCAAAACAAAAGTCGTCAGCGGCGAGCGTGGGCGACGCCCGGAATCGGATTCCAGTTAATTCTGAATTGGCCTGCCAAATCATCATTTGGTGGAGCTTTCCAGCGCGAAGATACTGTTTGTCACAGCGAAATGCAGAGACTTCGTACGTTGCAGGTTGACGATGCACCACAGCGAGTGGGAGCATGCGCCCCTAGATACACGGCGACAACCGTGTGGGGCGGGACAGCTTCCAGAGCGACGGCTTTCATCAGGCGCGGAAATGCTGCCTAGTTCCACCAAGTTTGGAGCGCCGCCAGGAGAAAAAATCATGTCCGCGACGACACGTATTCTCTGGCTTTGCTTATTGATCGCATCGGGGGCGTCCCTTTACGGCCAAGGTGCAGGCACAGGGACCATTCTCGGAACCGTTACTGACAGTTCGGGCGCAGTCGTGGCGAACGCCAGCGTCGATGTAACCAATATTGCCACCGGCGTCACCACTCATACCCAGAGTACTTCGTCGGGAGATTTCAACGCGCCGTTTCTGATTGTCGGAACCTACCGGGTAACTGTGCAAGCGCCTGGTTTCGAGAAAGGCGTGGTCGACAACGTCGTTCTGCGTGGCCCAGGAGGCCCGAGCTAACGTTACTCTGAAAACCGGCAAGGTTTCGGAAACCGTAGAGGTCCAGGCCAACGCCGTCACACTCGACACCGACAGCTCGGCAATTTCGCAGACTGTGACGGAGCGGCAGGTGGATGAGTTGCCGCTAAACGGACGGAACTTCTTGAACTTGTTGTTCATCAGTGCTGGTGCCGTTCAAACGGTGGGCGAGATGGGACAGATGCGACAAGGCGAAGGCAACGCCATCAGCATCAATGGCGGCCGGCCTGAATCCAACAACTATACTTTGGACGGGCTTGCCAACACCGATCCGGCGTTGACCACGCCGGCGGTCATCCTGTCGCAGGATGCCATTCAGGAGTTCAAAATCCTGAGTGAAAACTACTCCGCGTCGTATGGTTTCAGCGCCAACCAGGTTGATATCGTGAGTAAGAGCGGCACCAATCAGATTCACGGCACCGCCTTCGAATTCGCGAGAAACGATGACTTTGATGCCTACACACCCACACCGTTCCAGGCTACTCCTTCGAAGCCGGCGCTGCATCAAAACCAATTCGGCTTCGTAGTCGGTGGTCCCGTCTACATTCCGAAGCTCTATGACGGGCGCAACAAGACTTTCTGGCTGGCGAACTATGAAGGCTGGCGAATCGTCAACGGATATGTTGTGAACGGGATTGTGCCGCCGATCAGGGTAGCCGCGATGCCGAGTACGCTGATGTGCGGAAATGGCTCCCAAAGCCGAAACCAGACAGCAACCGCAGCCAAGGCCACAAACACAACGCGGACGATCTCAGACCATTCGAATGCGTGGTCGTGCTCGGAATGTTCCGAAATTTCGGGCTGGGTGATCTCCAGAGAGTTCGAGTCGTTAGGACGGGTTACGGGTTCTTTTCCATCAAGTGCGGGGCACTCATATAACGTTTCCTTCCTCGGCGTGCGAGCGGCTCATTTCAAGTAAGACTTGACCATGTCAATTACTTCGTCAGCGGCTGCTACCTGCTGTGAAGTAGGTTTTTGCTTTCCGATAAGGACGTGGCTCCGAATATGGCCTTCCAGAAGTTCGGCCATTAGGCTGTTCATGGCTCCTCTGGCTGCGCTCATCACCTGCAGAACCTCGGAGCAGTCGCGCTCTTCGCTCAGAGTTCGTACCAGAGCGTCCACCTGTCCCCGAATACGCTTAGCCCGGAAGACTAGCTTTTCCTTGTCTTTAATTGTGTGGCTCATAGGGTTTTTATCACCGCTGTCATAGTACCATACCGGGTACGGTATGAGGACGACTTCACGACCTACGATAACTTTATGATGCGCTGCAAAGGAAAAGGCCTGCCGTTGGCAGGCTTAAGGAGAGAACATTGATTACACGAAGGCTATAGCGCAACGGAGCGAATGAGCTACCCGCGAGGCAATCACTCGGAACCTATATAATTTCCTGTTTTCCGATTCCATCGCAATGCCACCGCTGTTCCATTTACACGCGCTTCGCCCTTGCGGTAAAAGATGCTCTCACGCCAAATGAGTGCGCATTGGCCCAGTCAACCGACATCAGTCGACCTTTCATTTTTTCTTGCCAGGAACTGATTGCGCTCGCGCAGATGAAAAGTGGAACCGTCGCATCGCGGAACTCGAAGCCATCGAGCAACAGGCCCGCGCCTACGACCAACGCAACGGAGAGAACCGTTAAGTGACTCCGCCGTCCGTCAATCCACACGCCAGCTGCGGTGGAGACGTCTCCAACGTTATTCGTTTACCTGAAGGCGGGCAGTTCAATCGGATATCACAGAACCGGCCGAACGACTTGAGTTATCTGTCAACTGCTGAAGCCATGGCCTTTTCCCGAATTCCCAATACCCCAAAGAGCAGCTGCCTCCCTTCGACTTCGAGAATGTCAGTTGTCCGTTCGCGCTTTGCCGAGAGTCGAACACCTGAACCCTTACCGCGGCCTGTAATCGGATTGCGGTAGACTGACCTGTACACCGAAGCACAACGCAAAACCCTTCCCGATGCTCGGCGTGGGTACCTCGATGGGGAGTGGGAGCTTGGATTGAATCGGGTGCGAGATTTTGACTGATGAGGGTCTTTAAACAATTCGCGGGAACGGGGACATTCCGAGGTTTGCCATTGCTTCTCCTCGCCTACGCGGCGTTGATGACGCACTTTATTTTCGGCCGAGCGTTTCGTGACTCCCTTCTAGGTAGCCATCTTGCGATTCGATCGCTCCCCTCTCTGACGATGTGGAGCACCTTTGTGTCCATCGGCGTAAGCCTCATGGTCTCAAACCTTTTTCGGTCGAGGAAGCGGAAGCGCATCGCCTGCGCTGGATTCGCCGTCAACGCCGTCATCGAGCTGTCGTTTTCGCTTGCCGCCAACCGGCTTCCGTGGTTGTACAGCTTATTTTTTATCGACGTGTCGGCGTCGACACTCGTTGGCCTCTCCATGATTTGGATACTGATCGGTGATTGGGCAAGCAGCTGTCACGCCGACCGGAGTCAGCTGATTCCAGCTGTGATGCTATTTGGCACAGCCACAAGTATCTTGGCTGGCGTCGGCCTAACTCATTTGCAGATAGCGACCAGCTTCCGCAGTGCGAATCTGATGCTAGCCGCGATGAATTTGATTCCGGTGGTTGCTCTCCTCTTCCATAGCAGCGACGATTGCGTGTCACGGCACGGCTTTTCCTTTCAAGATTTCCAGAATCGATCCTATCTGCCCAACAAATTATTGAGGAAGTTCGCGGTGCTTGTAGTGGTAGCAGCCATGACCTCTACGCTGCTGGATTTGATGTTCCGCATACGAGTCGCCGAGCACTACCTCAATCAGTCCGATCGATTGCATTTTCTTGGTCTGTTTCAAAGCTCGCTCAACATCTGTGCTTTCCTTTCACAGATCGCTGTGGGGCATCTTGTCCATAAGAAATTGGTCTCCGCCTTTGTTCATTTGCATCCGGCCATTATCGGGATCGCCAGTTGCTTGTTCGCATTCGCGCCCGGATTTTGGCAATTGACTTGTCTGCGCAGCGGGGAGTATTCGCTGCGGAATTCTCTTTTCCGCCTCGGTTCAGAGTTGACGTACGCCCATTTTCCCGATCAAGAGCGGGCGACCGTCCGGCCTTTGATCGATGTCATCGGAGAGCGGTTGGGAGATCTCTGCGCCTCCGGCATTCTGGCCCTTCTCTTGCTTGTGAATCCAGCGCTGCCGGTTAAACCTGGCCTGTTGGTGTTGGCGCTGTGCTCGCTTTTGTTTTGGTGGATCTGTCGCAGCCTCGAACGAAGTATTAACGAGATCCGCATGAAAGCGGGGAAAGACTCGGCTCTAACTCCAACGACCAAATACTCAGGCATGGCGCATGAGGGCGCCGGGATCGTCTGATCCGACATCCTTCGGCGGCAAGCCCGGGAGCAAGGGCTTGGGGCTCGTGGATCGCGGGCAAACCAGGAGTGATCCCCTGGATAGCGCGATACCAAGAACGTGGTTTAATTCCGAGTGACCAAGGCCAGGCGGTCAGAAAATCGGGCCATGAAGAAATACAAATTCAAGGCGAAGATCGAAGCAGGTGATGGCGGAGGGGCTTATGTACTTTTTCCATACGATACCGAGAAGGAATTCGCCACCAAAGGGAAGGTGCCTGTAAGGGCAACCTTCAATGGTGTGCCGTATACCGGTTCACTGATCAAGTACGGCAATCCACTTCATATGATGGGAGTGCTGAAATCCATACGCGAGCAAATTGGAAAAGGCCCAGGCGATACGATTGAGGTCGTTGTTTGGAGAGATGAAGAGCTACGAACCGCAAGGAGTATTGCCGCTGGATTACCGACGCCAAGAAGGAAGACCCGCATGCTCAAGAAGGGAATAAGCACCTCTGGGCAGAAATAAGGCCCTGCGGACATGCTCTTATTGCATCGGCTGTCCCGACGCCAGCACTCCTGTTCCTGTGCCCCATGGATGGATTTCAGCTTTGAGCAGACCAGCTTTGACGACTGGATCGTCGTGAGTCAACTTGGCAGTCTGCTCTGGTCCCACCCGGAAAATGGCGACTCCCAGCAGCTCGCCCTGATCGCTGAACGGAAACGGTCCGGTAATGGCCATGTTTCCCTGATCCGTCATTTGTTCGACGAAAGCGTGATGCTGCTTCATCACGTCCGTGAACTCCGGCGCGTTTGGGTTCCAATGGTCGCCGCGCTTCATCAGAACAACGGTGTACTGCTCGAATCCGGGAGGCTCGGCAGGATCGTGAATGGCGCTCGGTTCGATGAGCCACGGTCCATGAACCTCGGCCGCTAGGTGGCCTGCTTTTACCGCAGGATCGCTGTTGGCCCATTCTTGTGCCTGTGCCATTGAGTCCGCTTGGAACACAAAGATGCCGCGGAGTACCGTGTCGTCCATGAATGGCCCGGCGATCACAAGTTTGTGTTCGACGCCCAGCTTGCGGATGTTGGCCATGTGCTCCTCCTGAAGCTTTTCACTCCCTTCTCTGCTCAGCTGCGGACCATTGGCAGGACGATTCAACAGTACGAAGAAGTACCGGATGGGCTTTGCATTAGGCTGGTTCTGGGTCTGCGCGAAAGCCGAGCCTGCAACCGGGAGCTGGGCTTTGGCTTGGGCAGCTTGAATCTGGGGCATCAGAATGTCGCGAACATAGTGCCAGTATGGGACCAGTTTGAGAGCAGATTGTGCGTACTGCTCGGCAGCCTTCAAATCCGGCGTGGTTCGGTTCAGATTCGACCAGGCGAGACTCATCAGTAGCTCGGGCTCTCCCCACGAGGGCTCTAGCGGATCAACTACGTCGCGCTTCTGGTTGCGGACTGCTTCCAATCCTTTGTTGTAAATTTCAAACGCCTTGTCCTGACCTCCTCCCCGCTCTGGAGGCGACGACCAACGAATGGGGCCGAGCACCCAGAGCAGTCGAGGATTGTCTGGAGCTGTCGCCATGGCTTCTTTCAGAAGCGGACTCGACTGTTGGAGCAGTCCCTGCATAAGGGTTGGGTCTTTCCTGTGTAAGAACATCAGGTAGCCCAGACTAGAGGCTGCTCCAATCTTAGGTTCCACGAACGCAGGGTCCTGGGCAATAGCGTCTTTGAAGTCGGTGACTGCCTGCTTGAGATCCTCTTCCAGATCGGTTGGAGTTGGGGATTCATTGAAGCCGTTAATCGCTCTCCGCCACAATGCAAATCCACGCCAGTAAAGCACCCGCGATGCCAGCTTGTTGTCTTCAGGGATGGGCGTGAGTTCGTCGTGGAGGCGCTTCAGATCTGGGCGGTCGCCTTCATAGTCCGCCCGTTGAATCTGGGTGACCTTGAGGATGATCGAATCCCGTGACGGCTCAAGGCTGATCTTATCCGCGGGATAAAGCTCTGGCGCGGCGGACAAGACGAATATGGTGAACGCGAACAAGGAAGCTCTGCCGTGTCGAGCACTCATACACTCCTCCTTGCCACGTCGAAGACCGACGACCAGTGCTGATTCTACATCAAGGATTTTGGGGGATTGCGCCCGGGAAGGAGTAAGGGAAGGGTTGCCTAACCACTCGTGCAAAGTCCCCAATGAAGGAAGGCTGGCGCAGCGGGGCCAAAGGCGGCGCTTCGCCCGACATTCACACGATGAACTGGGCGGCCTGGCCGAGGCCGCCCTTGTTGTTCGTGGTTGCTGTCGGTAATCCGATTACGCGGCGAGAGTCTTAGCCGTGGCTGGTCGATAGCCGCACTGCCCGGCTTTCTTGAAGGCTTGCACAGCTTCTTCCGGAGACATCAGCGGTGTGGTTTGGACAGCCTTGCACGCGCCACCGCCCGCAAAAGCCATGGAAATCGCTGCCGCGCTCACATTGTCGGGCAGTTCGGTAATGACGATTACGTCGTACTCTCCAAATGCGAACCAGGCTGTTTCGATTTTGCCTCCCAGACTCTCGATCGCGGGCCTTACTGACTCAATGCGATTCTGGGGATGTGCCAGAAGCGCTTCCCATCCCTCGCGGGAATACGCGACTTGGTGAAGATAATGTGGCATAGAGCCTCCTTCGATTCACTTTCTGGGAGCCAATGATTTCAAAGACCGAATCTCCGGTCAAGCGGGAGTCGCCATATTACTGATTGCCCCATGGGCGGGGGGCGATTGAAATTCGATTACAACAGTGACTCTGAATGTTTGTCGGACGCTCGGGAGACTGGCGGCATACCGCAATGGCGCGGCCACCAGGCTGGGAGGACGTAAAATCATTCTCGATGTCCTGTGGCAGCAAGCCTTTAATGACGACACCTGTGCGCCGCAAACCACGGGGTCGACGCCCGGAATAGAGGCAGCCGAAGTGCTATCACACTCAACGAAAGAGCAATTGAGCAAGGGTTGGTTTCAGGCGTAATATTGCCTCCTTATTAGAACGCAGGAAACTGGCTTCGGCCAAGACAAGATCAAGACAGAGACGACGGAGTTCGCTTTGAAATTCTCAAGGATAGCGCTGCTTTCGCTGCTTATGGTGACCGTGCCGGCCGTGTCTTCCGCCCAGGATGCAACCGGAAGGATTTTCGGAACCGTCTATGACCAGCAGGGGGCGGTGATCCCCGCAGTGCAGATTACAGTGACCAACACGGCCACGCAGGTCGTGCGCACAGCGATCACGGACAAGGAGGGATCTTTCCAGCTGCTGGCGCTGCCCATCGGCACCTACAAGGTGACCGCCGAGCACGCTGGTTTTCGCTCGGTGGTCAGTCAAGAGCAGAAACTGTTGATCAACCAGGCGCTGCGTATAGATTTCAAAATGGAGGTCGGCGCGGCCACCCAGACGGTCCAAGTTGGGGCTGAAGCGGCGCCGGTGGAAACCGTCAACCCCACTCTGGGCCAGTCGATCACGGGGCGAGTGCTTACCAACATGCCTCTGAACGGTCGGGACATGCTCGATCTAGCATTGCTTCAACCCGGGGTCACAGAAAGCAACGACGATAATAGCGGCGCGGGCAACTACAGCATCGCCGGCGGCAGAAGCGATTCCGTGACGTTCCTGCTCGATGGGGGCAACAACAACGATCTGCTGGATAACAGCAACCTGCTCGATCCCAATCCCGATGCCATCGCCGAGTTCCGGCTTCTGCAGAGTGATTACACGGCGGAGTATGGGCGAAACGGGGGCGGCATCATTAGTATCGTAACCAAGTCCGGCACCAATCAGCTCCATGGGACCCTGTTCGACTACGTAAGGAACAGGGATTTCGACGCCAACGACTACTTCAATAACCGTTTGGGGCTTCCTCGGCTCGACCTTAAGCGGAACCAGTTCGGAGCGACCCTGGGAGGCCCCATCCGGAAAGATAAAGCCTTCTTCTTTCTTGCGTACCAGGGACAACGGCAAGTCCAGGCGGTGCCGGATGACGACGTACCGGTCTACACCCCGCAGGAATTGCAGGGAAATTTTTCTGCCGCTGCCAACGGCTCTCCCGACCCGGGTGTCGTGGCCTTCCTGCAGGCCAATCCTTGGTTTGCTTCTCCCCACGGGAGCGCAGCGAACGCGATTATCGATCCCACGAAGATCGACCCCATCGCCCAGGCCTACATCAGCCACGGCCTGATCCCAAGCGTTCTAGGCGGTGTGTATTCCGCGTCGCTCGAGGCACAGGATAATCGGAATGAACTGACTACGAAATTTGATCTGAACCTTAACCCAAAAGACAAGCTTTCCGCCACGATTGGTTTCAACCGGCTCAACCAACTGGCGCCTCTCGATGCCTCCACCGTGGGCGGTTATCCCAGCGCCACGGTAGCGAATTTCTACTATTTCAATCTCGAGTACACTCGGGTCGTCTCGCCCACCCTGCTCAATGAATTTCATTTCGTCACGCATCGCAGTAATTACCTCTCGGGTGTCACGACGACCCATGAGCTCACCGGTCAGGCACTTGGCGTCACCGGCGTAACTCCGGACCTGGCCACCGGCCCGACCAACATTTATATGGATAACGGCTTTTCGATCGGTCCCAGCGAAAACGGGCCGACGCGCTTCGTCGAGAACACGTTCTCCTGGACGGAGGCACTTACCTGGACGCGAGGGAAACACAACTTGAAGTTCGGAGCTGGATTCTCGCCGTACCAGGAAAATCTGGCCTATGGCTATTACTTGAATGGGGAGTGGGATTTTTACACGGGCACGAGCACGGGATCGGGGAATGATTTTGCGGATTTTCTGCTCGGCATTCCGGATTTTTTCGAACAATACGCGCTGGCGCCTTCCAACATACGGAGCAAAAGCACTTATGTGTTTGGCCAGGATGAGTGGCACTTTCGCAAGAATCTGGTACTAACCATAGGGCTGCGCTACGAATACAACTCGCCCAAACACGACACCGAAGGTCGGTCTTTTTCGGTGATTCCGGGGCTTCAGTCGCAACGATTTGTCAACGCGCCGCCCGGACTGGTGTTTCCTGGCGATCCCGGCGCCCCCACCGGCGTGAACTTCCCCGACAAGAAAAACTTCGCACCGCGCTTTGGTTTTGCCTGGGACCCGACCGGAAACGGCAAGACCAGCGTCCGGGGCGGGGGCGGCATTTTCTATGACATCCTGAAAGGCGAAGATAATCTTCAGTTCAACGGCCAGCCCCCGTTCGTGGGCTCTGCGGGACTCTTCTTCAATCCCCCGGATCAGCTGCCCAGCTGCTTGAATCCCAGCGGTTGTCCCGTCACCGCGCCTCTAACTTACCTGAGCAACCCTTTCCAGAATGCTTGCAACTATAACCCGTCCGGCGAGTGCGTCAGTTTGGGCGTGCCCAACAGTTTTCCCTCAAAACCGCCTGCCTCAAACATTGATTTCATCCCGTTTCTGCCGCTCAACAGCGGGGGCGATGTCTATCTGGTCAACCCGCATCTGCGCACACCCTACGTCTACCAATACAACCTGAGCCTGCAACGCAATCTTTTCGCCGACACAGTTCTGGAAGCCAATTATGTAGGCAGCACGGGGCGTGGACTCACATCGCTGACAGATATCAACCCCATGATTTTGGGCACTGCCAATCGACGACTAAATAGTAGCAGCGGCAACTGCGCAAACTACCAGGATGTCGTCTGCTACGCCGCCCTCCCTGAGTTCCAGAACGTATCCCAAGCAAACTATAATGCCCTCGAAGCCAGCCTGACGCGGCAACCCAAAGACTCGCGCCTGGGAACGGTTTATTACACCCTGGCCTACACCTACGGCCATAACCTCGACAACGCCTCCGGTTTCGAGCAGCGCAATTCTTCTGTGCCCAGCTATAGCCCGCATCTTTTCTACGCTTCTGGTGACG
>Ga0302325_10033934_pt1 | contig 10444 bp, 11 predicted proteins | sample Palsa_T0_2_FD_201948 | JGI IMG/M metagenome (GOLD analysis project Ga0302325, IMG submission 201948) | Peat permafrost microbial communities from Stordalen Mire near Abisko, Sweden - Palsa_T0_2 | ecosystem: Environmental > Terrestrial > Soil > Palsa > Peat permafrost | place: Sweden: Abisko...
CTGCGCGCGCTGGCGGGTCTACCCCCGGCGGAGGTCGACGCTGCCCTCGGCCGGGCGACGCGCGATCTGCTGGCCACCCGGCGAGCCGAGGGGGCACCAGCGGTGACGCTGCTGGCGGAGAGGACCCTGGCGCAGGTGGCGGGACATGCCGCGCGTCCGCAAGGGAGCGCGCGAGGGCCGGCGGAAGCCTTCGCGCGCGGGCTGGGGGCGGTGGCGGCGGTATCGCTCCTCGAGGCGTCCCGCGAAGGGTGGACGCCGGACGAGCGGCAGCGGCTGCTGGTCGCGCTGGAGCCCGGCGCGCGCTCCGACGATGCGCGGGAAGCGAGGGCGCTGCTCGGAGTGCCGGCTTGACCGCCGGCTCGAGGGCACGGAGAGGGCAGCGAGGTTCTATCCCCCGCAGTCGGCCTTCTTCACCGAGAAGGCGGCGGCCTGCGGCGCGGGCTCGACGGTATCCATCTTCTGGAGGGCCATGACCCCGCCGAGCGGCTCGCTCACCATGTCGGAGACGACTGTCTTGGTGATGCTGTACGAACCGGTGATTCGCACCTTCGCGCCGATGGACGGCAGCGGGTTGGGTTCCGCCACGTTGAGAATGTCGTCGGTGACCGGCTTGGCCGGCTGCTCGCCGGGCTTCAGCTTGTTGTAGGCCTTCATCGCGTCGCAGATGACGGCGAAGTTGCGGGCCCACCCGACGACGCGAATCTTCGACCCCTTGGTGTTCCCCTTGTCATCGGCGACCCAGAAGCTCGGCACCTCGGGGGTGCACTTGTCGGGATCGGCCTTTCCGGTCTTGTGAATGGCGCACTCGGGGGCGCGACCCACGTTCGAGTCGACGATGTAGCCGGTGATGGTGACGGGGTTCGCCGTCACCTCTTTGGCGTGAAGCATGCTTCGAAGCTGGTGAATGGCGCCGTATACCGTGTATGCGTCGCCCGCCTTGATCGGCGTCGCCGCGAGCGGGACGGGCGCCGGGAGGCTGGCCTTCTTGCCCGACCACGCGGGTGCCGGATTGTACGGGTTGTCGTCCCCGCCACACCCCGCGGCGGCCGCAAGGAGGGCGGCGATTCCGAACGTGCGCAGCGCTTGCGTGGCAAACATGTGCATTCGACCCTCGTCTCCCTCAGCTGCTTTGAAATCCGCGGCTTTGGACGAGTAACAGCACGAAAGCGGCGAGACAAGCCGTCTTTCGGGCCTCACGCCGAGAGTGGATCTTTGCGGCTCCGGGTGGCAAGGGTCCTCTCCAGCGTGTCCACGTCGGTCGCACGCACCACGTCGCCCGTGCAGCGCGCCACGAGCTGCTGGACGATCGCCGCGAGCTCGGCATCCTCCCCCGGAAAGGCGTGCTCCACCAGGCGCGCGTAGGCCGCATGCTCGATGCCCACGGGGCGGCCCAGCACCCGCAAACCCTCGCGGGCCAGGCGATCGGTCAGGATGGCGCGAAGATCCTCCGGGCGGTCGCGCAGGCGAGGAAGCTCGATCGGCGCCGACCGCGCCTCGGCGAGACGCAGCGCAAGCGCGGGATCCAGGCGGCCTTGGGCCAGCAGGGCGTCCGGCCCGACGACGCCGGTCAGGGCCAGCTGCACGTCCAGCGACTGCGGTCGCTCCCACGGCGCGCGCTTCTCGGCAAGAGCGCGCGCGACGAGCTGCTGGACCTCCGGGGGAAGGGACGCGCCGTCGAGCAGGGCCAGCATCCCTCCTTCAGCGAGCGCGAGCGGCGACGCCTTGGCATCGATCCAGCGCGACACATCGTGCTCGCGCGCGCTGGTCGCATCGACCAGGACGAGGGGCCTGTCGCGGCGAGCCCCGGCCAGGTGCGCTCGGGCCAGAAAGGGCACCGGGTCGACCCCACTCGGCGCCAGGACGGCGATGGGCGCGCCGACCGCGGTGCGCCGCTCCAGCGCCTCGAGGGCCATGCGCGACGCCGCCGAGTACACACCCACCGTCGCCGGACGAGCAAGCCGCACCGCAGCCAGCGCGTGACGTCCCACGTCGAGGTCCCGCTGGTGGCGGAGGCTCTCCAGGGTCTCGTCGGCCGCCTCCGCGCGCAGGATGGCCTGGTGCGCTCCGGCCAGCAGGCGAGCCTGCGTCCCGCGAGCGCGGCACGCCGCGGCGAGGCGATCCGCCACGTCCTTGATGGCGCGCGCTTCCTCGAGCGTGACCGGCTCCTCGCGCGCGACGCGCGGCAAGACCAGCACTCCTTCGGTCTCGCCCTCGCAGGTCACCACCGTCGCCAGGAGCGCCCTGCGATCGTTCATCCATTGCGCCAGAGGTCGGAGTTCGGGGCGGCGCACCTCGAGGGCATCGAGGACCTCCGCGCGCAAGGTGGCTTCCGGCTCTCCGGCGGCGACCAGCGCCAGCGGCTCCGGCATGTCCGCCTCGCGCTCACGCCCATAGCCGGCCGCGTCGACGGTGCTGACGCGCGTGGGTGCGAAGGTCCACAGCTCGGGCGACGACGACGACGCTCCTCCCGGCGCACGCAGCGCCAGGAGGGTGCTGCGGATGGCGTCGTCCGGATCGCCGCGCGCCGCTTCGACGCATGCCTGGGCGCACGCGTCCAGCCACGCCCCTCGCCCCGGTCGCAACGGCGACTCGAGCCAGGGAGATGCCGCGCCGATGCCCACCAAGATTCCCCCGAGGACCAGGGTTGCGCCCCACGACCGTCCGTCCACCGCCGTCGCCCCCAGCAGGGCGACGCCTCCCCCGACCACGGAGAGCACCACCACTCGCCGCGTCACGCGCGCGACCTGCACCGCGTCCCTGGCGAGAGCGGCGGCACCCAGCGCCACGCTCACCACCGCGACCAGGCCGCGCGCCAGCACGTCGGCGTGCGCCTCCCCGACGAGGCCCGCCACCAGCGCTGCAGCGCAGGCCGTGCCCAGCAGGCCGCGCATGCCGAGCGCCCGTTCGAAGACGCCGATCTCCAGACGCCGCCGGCGCGACGTCCACTCGGTGGCCACGAGCAGGACGGCGACGCTGGCCGCTCCGGCTGCCAGCGCCCACGCGCGCGGGTGGAGGGTCAGCCATGCCGTCGCATCGCGCTGGGGGAGGAGGCGCGAGGCGATGGCCTCGAACCAGACCACGACAAGGACCGACGTGCCGAGCCGTGGCGACATCCGCTCGGCGCGCACCACGCCGCCTCCGCCGGGGATGCGCGCGATGGCCAGGCACGCGGAGACGGCGCAGACAAGAGCGCCGGACGCCCCGCACGCCGAGAGCCCTCTACCTTCCCCTTCCGCCCCGAGCGACGCCACCACGACGGCCATCCCCCAACCCAGGGCGCGCGCAAGGGGCCGCGCCCGCCGGGACGCGAAGAGCGCGAGGACCAAGCCGAGCAGGGCGAAGATCCACCCGCGGGGCTCGCTTCCGCCATCCACCCAGACCGCCACGGCCCCCACGTAGGCCACGGTCGCCAGCGGAAGGAGACGCCGCCGCCAGGGGACGACCGGGCTTGCACCCGACGGCGCGAAGGTGACAGGTGGAGGGCGGGTTCGAGCCATCGAGCTGAGGGGCGGCGAATGCCACCCCCCCCCGCGCGGGCGATCACGACGGGCGCGGGGTCGGGCGGCTACGCGACCCGTTTATCGCACGTCTCCTGGCGCCCCGCCGTCCGCTGTGGTCCCCTGCGGCATGGCGGCGTCGCGCCCGCGGACCCTCGCGCTCGGCACATGGCTCGCCGCTCGTGGAACCGTGGCCGGCGTCGGGATCGTGCTGGCGGGGCTGGGCGCGCTTGCCTCCGCGGGGGTGGCGGTGACGCTGGCCGGTGCCGACAGCGCCTTTCCCGCGCAGCTTCCGCTGCTGGAGTCGAGCGCGATCGCCTGGAGCGCGGGGATGCTGCTCGCGTTCGGCGGCGCGCTCGGAGCCCTCGGGCGCGATCGCCAGCAAGGGGTGTGGGCGCTCGCCAGGGCGCGGGGAGCCAGCACGGGCGCGTACGTGCGCGGGCGCGTCGGGGGGCTGGTGCTGCTCCTCGCCGCGACGGTGGGCGGCGCGACGCTGGTCGCCGGGATCGCGGCGATCTCGGTGGCGCACCCGGCGCTGGCCGCCGCGCGCACCGGCGTGGCCGGCCTCGCGTACGCGCTGGCCTTCTCGGTGACCGTGGGCCCGCTGGCCATGGCCACGCTCGGGGGGCGCACCCGCGTGGGCGGAGCTCTGGCGTTGCTGGCGGTGCTGGCGCTGCCCGAGATCCTTTCCCCCTGGAGCGAGCGTCTGCTGCCGCGGGGCTGGCACGAGCTCACTTCGATCCCCGCGGCGCTCGACGCGGTGCGATCGGGGGTGGCGGCGCCGGCCGCGATGGTGCTGCCCATGATGCGGGCGCTCGCCGGCCTGACCGCCGTCCTGGCGCTGTCGCTCGTGGTCGTCGGAGCGCGCGCTCGCCATCCCTCCGCGCCAGGAGCTCCGTGATCACCTTCGAAGCGGTCGCCGCCCGCCGCGCCCCGTTGACGCTGGCGCGCCTCTCGTTGTCCTGGGGCCCGGGCCTTCACTCGGTGGTGGGCACGCCAGCCGACGGAGGGCCGCTGCTGCTCGAGCTGGCGGCCGGGCGGACGCGCCTGCGCTCGGGACGCGTGGAGGTCCTCGAGGCATCGCCTCTCGACGCGCGGGTACGCCGGCAGGTCGCGCTCGTCCCCCTCGAGCCGCCGCTGCCCGACGCGCTCCGGACCGTCGAGGTGCTGACCTTGGCCGCGACCCTGCGCGGCGAGCCACCGAGCGATCCGAAGGTGCGCCTCGCCGCCCTGGGCGTGGAGTCCCTCGCCCCACGGCGCGTGGGGACGCTCGCGCCCGAAGAGGCCCGCGCGGTCGCCCTGGCGGAAGCGCTGACCTCGACGCGCGTGCGCGTCCTTCTCCTCGAGGAGCCGCTGGTGGGAGTCGACCCTCGCGCGGTGGCGCGCCTGCCCGAGCTGCTTCGCGCGCGGGGCCGCGAGGGATGCGCCGTGCTCGTGGCCACGGCTTCGCTGCGCGACGCGGGGGATCTGGCCGACGACCACGTGCTGCTGCGAGGAGGAACGGTGGTCGGGCGGGCGGCGTCGCTCGACGAGCTGGCGGCGTTCTCACCCGGCGGCGTGCGGATGCGCATCCTGGTCAGCGATCCTCGCGCCCTCCTGGCCGCACTCGCCGCCGAGGAGGCCGTCGATGCCGTGGCGCGAAGCGACGGCGCCGTCGTGGCGCGCGGACGGGACGCGCCAGGGCTGGCGGCGGCGGTGGGCCGCGCGGTGGTGGCCTCGGCCGTGGATCTGACGGAGATGCGCATCGAGCCGCCGACCATGGACGAAGCGCGAGGGGCGGTCGCCGGGATCGCCACTGCGACCTACGAGGCTGCTCACGCCCGCACGCGCAGCGCCCTCGCACTCCCCTCCGAGGCGCAGCCTCCGTGATCGCCGGCCTCGCCCGACCCTCTGCCTTACGCCTCGTTCGCACGCCGCGATCGCTGCTCGCGCCCGGTGCCTGGTGCGTGCTTGCCCTGGGCTTCGCGCTGGCGGCGCGCTGGCGCGGGGCGGTGCACGGAGCCGACCACGTCCTCGTCGACGCCTACGCCCCGCTCATCCTGCCGCTCCTCGTGTACACGCTGGTCGGCGCAGTCCTGGGAACGCGGTCCCTCGCCGCCTCCGCCGCGCCGCTCGTCGCCTTCGGAGCGTCGCCCGCGCGGACGGCCCTGGCCATCGTGGGCGTGGCCCTCGCGGCCAGCGTCATCGCAGGCGGGCTGCTCGGGGCGCTCCTCGCCTTCGTCGCCCACGGCGCCGGCGATCCCCCGGCCGCCCGCGATGCTCTGGCCAGCGCGTACGCCTGCGCCCTGGGGAGCGCGGCGTACGCGGGGTGGTTCGCCCTCGGCGCGACCTTGGGCAAGCGCGGCGGCGGCAGGCCGTTGCTGCTGGTAGTGGACTGGGTGCTCGGGCTGGGCCGCGGGGTCATGGCCCTCGCCACGCCGCGCGCGCATCTGCGGAATCTGCTCGGAGGACCTTCCCCCATGGACTGGTCGGGACGGTCGAGCGCCGCGGCGCTGGTGGTCCTCACCGCGGTGTGCGTCCTCCTAGGAGCCCGTCGGGCAAGAGCCCAACGGCCTCCGTCCTGACTTCCCAGGACGCGGACGGCATTCGCCGCCGCTAGACGTTCGCCGGCCGGGGCGGACATAGCTTCTCGATTCGCTCGCGCGCCTCGCGAGGGAGATCGAGCGGTCGCCCCTCCAGCACGAAGTCGCCCTCGGGCTGCTTCTTCGAGGCGTGCACCTTCACCCGCAACCTCGCCGCCGGATCGCCCACCAAGGACCCCTCGATCCGCGATCCGGGCGGCGACGGCACGGTCGAGCGCAGGACGACGGCCTGGGCGTCGATGGCCAGGACACGCGCCTCCCCCCCCTTTGCCCAGCGCAGGTGAGCGGTCATCGCCGGGCCTGTCGCGGCGCCTGACGAGCTTCGCGTTCCGCGTCCTTCTTGGCGATGTCGGCGCGCTTGTCGAAGGTCTTCTTGCCACGACCCACGCCGATCTCCACCTTCACCCGTCCCTCCTTGAAATAGAGCTGGAGGGGAATCGCCGTCGCCCCCTCGCGCGCGAGGGCCTGATGGATCTCGGCGATCTCCCGCGCGTGGAGTAAAAGCTTGCGCGACCGGCGCGTCTCGTGTGGAAACGCGCTGGCCTGCCCGAAGGGGGCGACGAAGAGCTGCTTCAGCCAGGCCTGGCCGCGCTCGATGGCGACGTACGCGTCGGTCACGTCGACCTTGCCAGCGCGCATGGACTTCACCTCGCTGCCGACCAGCGAAACGCCGGCCTCGTAGCGATCCTTGATGTCGTAGTCGAACGTCGCTCGACGGTTCTTGACGATGAGCTTTTCGGCCGGCGCCCGCGCCATCGTCTCAGCCTCCGTCGGCGCGCGGCAGCTCTTCCCCGTCGTAAGGCAGGTGGAAGGGCGGCTCCGCGTGCTCCAACCCCAGCCTCTTCTCGAGGGCCGCCACCCGCTCGCGCAGCATCTCGTTCTGCGCGGCCAGCGCACGCACCATGTCGATCACTGGATCGGGCAAGTTGGCGTGGTCCAGCGCCGCATCGAAGCGGGCGTGGGCCGGGACGATGATGCGCGCCGGGACGCCCACGACCGTCGCCTCCGGCGGCACGTTCTTGACGACGACGCTCCCCGAGCCGATGCGAGCGTGATCGCCGATGTGGATGTTCCCGAGGATGCAGGCGTTCGAGCCGATGACCACGTTCCGTCCCACCTGCGGGTGGCGCACCTTGCGCTCCAGCGACGTGCCGCCCAGAACGACACCCTTGTAGAGCAGGCAGCCGTCGCCCACGCTGGCCGTCTCGCCGATCACGATGCCCATGCCGTGGTCGATGACCACCCGCCGCCCCAGGCGCGCGGCGGGGTGGATCTCGATGCCGGTGACGAAGCGGTTGGTGTGCGCGACGATGCGCGCGCCGAGCTTGATGTCGCGCTGCCACATGGCGTGCGACAGGCGATGCAGCCATACCGCGTGGAGGCCCGGATAGACGAGCGCGACCTCCAGAGCCGAGCGGGCGGCCGGATCGTTGGCCTCGATGGCGCGGATGTCCTCGGACAAAAGCTCCGCCCCGTGCACCAGCGTCTTCATCCAGCGGATAGGGCTCAGCATCGACGGTCGGGCGAGCTTAGCGTCGCGACACGAAAGGCGCCGCACTTAGGGGACGGCCAGCGTCGATGCTACGGTCAAGTGGCTCATGTCGACTACCTGGAGCGATGTCGAGGCCCTCGTGGGCGAGCTGGAGGAACTGCAGCGGCGCAAGGTGCTCGACCTGGCCCGGCGTCTCCGCCCCCGGCTGACGCTGGAGGACATCTCCAACCCACATGATTTTCCCGAGCTGGCGGATCCCGACTGGCAGTACGAGGACGGGCTGCTGGCGGGAGTGCAGAGCGTACTGGCGGCGGTGCGGGCTCGGCGGCGCGAGGGAGAGGACCGGTAGCCCATGGCGGCGAAGAAGAAGGGCGCCCCGTCCGGTCCGTTCGACGCCCTCCGCGCGTTGAAGGACGAGCTGAAGAAGAACGAGGAGCAGAAGGCTGCGCCAGGACCCGTCCGGAAGCCAGCGCCGCCGCCACCGGCGCGCTCCACGCCGGCGGATCCCCGGGACGAGGCGCTCCTCATGCATCGTCTCTTCGCGGGGGTGCAGCCGCTCGATCGCTCGCGCGGCGCACGCGTGCCGCGGCAGAAGATCGAGCGGTCGTCCCCCATCGAGCAGCAGCCCAAGCAAGTGCGCGACGCGGCCCAGGCCGAGGCGGACGCGGTGCACGAGCATCTGAGGGCGCTGGTGGAGGGACGCGCGCGCTTCGAGGTGGCCGACGACGGGCAACGCGTCGAGGGCCGCCGTATCGACCTTCCCCCGGACGTCCTGCGGCGACTCCGGCGCGGGTTGCTGCCGGTCGACGACCGGCTGGACTTGCACGGCATGGGGGTGGCGGAGGCGCGCGCCCAGCTGGAGCTTTTCCTTCGTACGATGTGTGCGCGCGGCGAGCGCTGCGTGCTCGTCATCCACGGCAAAGGAGAGCACTCGCCGGGACGCCAGGCCGTCCTCCGCGGCGAGATCGCCGCCTGGCTATCGCAGGGCACCTCGAGCCAGCACGTCGCCGCATTCGCCACGTCGGGCGCCTCGGACGGGGGGGAGGGGGCGGTCTACGTGCTCTTGCGTCGCTGACCGAGGCTCCGGCGCGGGTCAGTCGCTCGTCGACGCTTCGGGCAAGAACGAGCAGACCGACACCGCCGTTCCGTCGACCGCCGTCGTCGCCAGGCAGTAGGTCGACACGAAATCGGTGCAGACGCCGCCGGACCCACAGTCCGGGGTGCACAGGTCGCCGCTGGTCGTCGCCACACAGACGTTCGCCGTCCCCAGCGAGCTGGTCCCCCCCGCCCCAAGCCCCGCGCAGTCCGTGGAGCGTGCGCAGGCCTTGGTGCACCACGAGCCGTTGCAGGAGAGGCCGGCCACGCAGGGTGGAAACTGCGAGCTGCAAGGGTCGCCGACGCCGGACTCGTTGCAGACCAGGCACCGGACCGAGAGGCACGAGTCGAACGACTGGAGAGTCGAGACCCCGGTCGGAAACTCCTGCTGACACGCCGTCAGGCAGGAGCTCACGTCGTTGCAATTGTCCTCGCAGCTGACGAGGTTCTCGCACGCCGGGAGGTTCGCGCAGTTCTGCAGCTCCGTGCAGCAGCTCCCCTCGGCGCATAGATCGCACTCGGAGCTGCCGGCACTCACCGAACAGCTGCCGGCGCTCCCGTCGCCGCCCCCCGACGAGCCCCCGACGACGCCCGTGGTGCAGGGGTGGCCCGCGGTGGCGACACAGTCCCCCTCGGCCGGTGGCCGGTCCTGGCTGGTGCACGCGGCGATGGCCGCAAGGACGACCACCGAACCGGCAAGGAAGGCGCCGGGACGCATCGCTTGCCTCAGCGTAGCCAGGATTACCGCGCCTCCCATACGATTCGTCCGGGTGCCGGCCCGGCTGGTCGGAAAGGGCGAAACCCTTCGGCCGGCGCGCAGCCGCTTCAGCCCGGGGACACCATCTTCTCCGGGCGCACGTAGGCGTCGAAGTCCTCCGGCTGGACCAGGCCGAGCTCGGCCGCAGCGGCGCGCAGGGTGATGCTCTTCGAGAGCGCGAGCTTGGCCACCTTGGCGGCGTTGTCGTAGCCGATGACCTCGTTCAGCGCGGTGACCAGCATCAGCGTGTTCTCCACGTGCCGGGCGATGACCTCGCGGTTGGGCTCGATGCCCACCACGCAGTTGTCGGTGAAGCTGTGGCAGGCGTCGGCCAGAAGCGCGCAGCTCTCCAGCGCGTTGTGCAGGATGACCGGCTTGAACACGTTGAGCTCCAGGTGGCCGCTGGCGCCGGCGAAGCCCACCGTCACGTCGTTGCCCATGACGTGCACGCAGACCATGGTCATGGCCTCGGCCTGCGTGGGGTTCACCTTGCCGGGCATGATGCTGCTCCCCGGCTCGTTTTCCGGGAGGTGCAGCTCACCGAGACCGCAGCGCGGCCCGCTGCCGAGCAAGCGCACGTCGCTGGCGATCTTGAAACAGGCGACGGCGAGGGTTCGCATGGCGCCGCTGGCGGCGACCAGCGGCTCGTGTCCGGCGAGCGCCGCGAACTTGTTGGGTGCCGTGACGAAGGGGGCCCCGGTGAGATCGGCGATCTTCCGGGCCACGCCGTCGGCCCATAGCGGCGAGGTGTTGAGGCCCGTTCCCACCGCTGTTCCGCCCAGCGCCAGCTCGTGCAGGCCGTCGAGCGAACGGGTCAGCTGCCTCTCGCAGAAGGCCAGCTGCGCCGCCCAGCCGGAGAACTCCTGCCCCAGCGTCAGCGGGGTCGCGTCCATAAGGTGGGTGCGCCCCACCTTCACGATGTCCTGGAAGGCCTGGCTCTTCTGCTCGATGGCCTCGCGCAGACGGACCACCGCGGGGAGGAGGCGCTCGTGGATCTCCAGCGCCACCGCGACGTGCATGA
>Ga0302325_10033937_pt1 | contig 10444 bp, 9 predicted proteins | sample Palsa_T0_2_FD_201948 | JGI IMG/M metagenome (GOLD analysis project Ga0302325, IMG submission 201948) | Peat permafrost microbial communities from Stordalen Mire near Abisko, Sweden - Palsa_T0_2 | ecosystem: Environmental > Terrestrial > Soil > Palsa > Peat permafrost | place: Sweden: Abisko...
ATGAACGCAGATAACACCGATGAGAAGTGTGCTTTAGTTATCTGCGTTCATCTGCGGCCCAAAAGGACTTTCCGTCTGGGCTGGAGGCGCTAGAGAGAGTCGAGCGGTGCACCTGTCTATCATCTCCGGGCGTGGTCTGTATCTGAACCTAAGGGACCGATTGACGCGAACAACACCGCTGAGCTGAATGTTTCGTACCCGTGTTCATGGACTTGATCAATACCGTGATTATGCGTTGGTTGAAAGGCTACATCGCGCGACAAGCAACCTGATCCCGGGCCGAACGGGGGAGGCCTTCTGACAGGATGAATCCTTCGAGCGTCGTGGGGATGAGGCGGAACTGGACCGCATCGGTCACTATGTGGAGTACAACCCGGTCAGCGCCGGCCTGACAGCGAATCCACACGCTGGCATCGGTCGGGCGCGCGGTGGTTGGCAGGCGAAAGCGCCTGGCGAAAGCGCCTGCTCCACAAGATTGTCGTGCGAGTATTCTTGTTACGATGCTCTTCGAGGTCCCGGGCTTTGCAAGCGGTTCGGCCGGATCGTGGCGCTCCCGGACGTCAGCTTCCAGGTGCGCGCGGGCGAAGTGCTTGGACTCATCGGCCCCAACGGCGCCGGTAAATCCACGCTGTTCGAGTGTCTGGGCGGCGTGCTGCCGTCCGATAGCGGCACGGTGCGCAGCGGCGGCCGGCTGGCCGGAACGCGCGCGCGCCCGTCGCTGCTGTTCTATGTACCCGACGGCATCGCCCCACGAAATTCCGGTGCTGGACGCTTACAACAATCCAGTTTCGACGGTCAGAAACTGCTCAGACCGGCGTACGTAACTGTGATCTACAAAGGAGTGATGGTTCACCATCACAAGGAGCTGATGGGTCCTATGATCTACCGGCAAGTGGCTCATTACGCCCAGCATGGCGCCGAAGAGGCGCTGATGTTGCAGGACCACAACGGGGATCTGGTGCGCTACCGGAACATTTGGATCCGCCGGCCGGCGAGTTATGACCAGCCGGAGTTACAAAAGTAACTGCCGCCTAGGCCTCGCTTGGGTACGTGGTTTCAGAAGTTCGCCAACGTATCGAAACACCGCTTGCTGACGCGCGCGGCTCTGATCGGAGCCGGTAGTACTTAGCTAACTCGGACTGTTAGTGAATCGTCCGCGTCTTCCGGTTCATATAATCCATCAAGAGATACTGCCCCAGCGTATAAGGCGTGGTGAAATACGCCTTGCCGCGGCAGATCTCCGTCACCTTCTGGACGAAATTCACCAGCCCGTAATCGCTCGCCAGCATGAACGTATTGATCAGAATCCCCTGCTTCTTGCAGCGATTGACTTCTTCCAGCGTCCGGCTGATCACCAGCGGATCGAGTCCGAAGGCGTTCTTATACACCCGCCCGTCCTCAAGCGTCAGGCAACTCGGCTTGCCGTCGGTGATCATCACGATCTGGCGCATGTCCTTGCGCTCCTGACTCAACAGCCGTTGCGCCAGGATCAACCCGTCGCGCGTGTTGGTGTAATAGGGACCCACCTGCACGCGCGCCAACTGGCTGATTTGCAGCTCTTCGGCGCTATCGTGGAACAGCACGCACCGCAGGCTGTCGCCCGGATACTGGGTCTTAATCAGGTGCGCCAAAGCCATTGCCACCTTCTTCGCGGGCGTGAAGCGGTCCTCGCCATACAAGATCATGCTGTGGCTACAATCGAGCATCAGCACCGTCGCGCAGGAGCTCTGGTATTCGCACTGGTGCACGCGCAGGTCGGAATAATCCATATCGAGCGGCACCTTCGCGCCCTCGCGCCGGATCGCCGAGAACAGCGTCTCGCTCACATCGAGGTTCAACATGTCGCCGAACTCGTACGGCTTCGACGCCCCGGAGGTTTCGATGCCCGTGGCCAGATCGCGCGTATCGTGGCGTCCGAAGCTCGATTTCCCCAGCGACCCCAGGAGGTCCTTCAAAGTCTTGAAGCCCAGAAAATCGAGCGACTTGTCTGTCACCTCGAACTTTACCTTTGAGTCTCTGCCGTTGCCCACGCCGGCCGAGGGCGCTTGCGGCTGGCCGGGCTCTTCAATGGTGATCTGCCCTTCATTGGCCATCTTCTGCACCAGGTTTTCGAGCAGCTTATCCATCTGTTCGGGCGACATGGCCTGAAGCCGCTCCATCATCTCCTGCAGACGGTCGTCGTCGAACAGCCGCCCCTGTTCCAGCGCCTGCTGGATGGCCTGCTTGAGATCTTCCAGTGTGCGCTCGTTCCACTGGCTGAACGGCGAGTACTGCGTATTGAAGCCGCTTTCCAGCAGAAAATCCGAAAGCGCCTGCAACAGCTCTTCCGCGCCGATGCCGAGGTCTTCTTCGGTGTACTTGGAATAGTGGATGTATTTCATGGAGAAAAACTTTCGACGCAGAGACGCTGAGACGCGGAGGAAAACGCAGAGAAAACTCCTAAATGTCTTCTCCCTCCGATCTCTGCGCCTCTGCGTCTCTGCGTCAAATCACCGTCACTAGTTGTACTGCCTTCTGAAGTTTGGCCGCTCGCCCTTACTCTCTTTCTCTTTCTCGTCCCGCTCCCGCGGCTCCCTCCGCTTCTCCTCTGCCCCGAATCCCCGCTCTTCGTTGCGGCTGATCCGCCGGTGCGCGTGCAGCCCCTCCAGCACGAACTCCGCCGCGGCGGCCCGCACCGCGTCCGGTTCATTCGTGCTCAGGCCCAGATTCTTCACCTTTTCCATTAGCCCCTGGATGCCGTTGAGCTGCTGCACCATGGTGGCGGAATCCACGTTCTCATCCAGCTTTAACGAACCGCCCAGGTCGAACCACTGCACAATTTGCGCTACGTTCGCGCCCTCGAAATAATGCGTGTAGACCTTACCTACAGCCGTGCGGATCAATTCCCGCGCCACCGCATCGCCGCCTTTGAGCTCGCCTTCGTATTCCAGCTCGAGCTTTCCGGTGATCGCGGGCAGCGCCGAATACAGGTCGAGCACGCGCGGAACGGCGATGCCTTCGTGCACTCTGAGCGCGCGCCGCTCGGCGTTAGACACCACATTCTCAAGCGCCGATATCGGCAGACGCTGCGATACGCCCGAACGCTTGTCGATGCGTTTATCCTCGCGCGCCAGGAACGCAATGTGCTCCACCACTTCCTTCATGTAATCCGGCACGCGCACTTCAACCGGCGAGGGCCGCTTGAGCCACGATTCCTGGCCGGTGATGGCGATGCCCTCTTCGATGGTCGCCGGATAATGCGTGCGGATCTCGCTGCCGATGCGGTCCTTCAGCGGCGTGATAATCTTGCCGCGCGCGGTGTAATCCTCGGGGTTCGCCGTGAACACCAACATCAAGTCGAGCGGCATACGCACCGGGTAGCCCTTAATCTGCACGTCGCCTTCCTGCATGATGTTGAACAGGCCCACCTGAATTTTCCCCGCCAGGTCGGGCAGCTCGTTGATGGCGAAAATGCCGCGGTTGGCGCGCGGCAGCAGCCCGTAATGCATGGTCAATTCGTTGGAAATATCCTGCCCGCGCCGCGCCGCTTTGATCGGATCGATATCGCCGATCATATCCGCGATAGTCACATCCGGCGTCGCCAGTTTTTCGACGTAGCGCCGATCGCGATGCAGCCACGCGATGGGCGTCGCGGCATCCTGTTCGGCGATAAGGTCGCGGCAGCGGCTACAGACCGGCCGGTAAGGATTGTCGTGAATCTCGCAGCCTTCCACGTAGGGCGTCCATTCGTCCAAGAGCGTGGTGAGCATGCGGATCAACCGCGTTTTGGCCTGCCCGCGCAGGCCGAGAAGAATGAAATTATGGCGTGAAAGGATGGCATTCACCATCTGCGGTACAACCGTATCTTCATAGCCCACGATTCCCGGAAACAGCTCTTCGCCGCGCTGAATGCGGCAGATTAAATTATTGCGGAGCTCGTCCTTCACGGACCGCTGGCCGAGTTTGGCTTCCGGGAAAGAGCTTTGGCGAAGAGCGCCGAGAGTACGGGGCAAATCTGGAGTGGCTATGGGCAACGAATTCCCCCTTCTGTCCGCGATTGTATCAGACGCAGCGAACCGGCCATGCACCATTCGCTACAATGGCTGCTGTGGAAACAACCGAGAAGAGCGTGGGCCGCGGTCTGTGGGGCCGCTACGGCGAGATTACCCGCGATGTGAAACGCGGATTCGTCGCGGAGTGGACGGTCACCATCATTTTGCTGCTTTTCGCCACCACCACGCTGGTTCAGGCCTTTGTGATTCCGAGCGCATCCATGGAAGATTCGCTGCTGATCGGCGATCATGTGCTGGTGGATAAGCTTGTTTTCGCGCCTCCGGGCAAGCTTTCCCGGCATGTGCTGCCGTACCGTGAAGTCCGCCGCGGCGACATCATCGTATTTCGCTATCCGCTCAATATCAAAGAGGATTACGTGAAGCGCGCCATCGGCGTCCCCGGCGACCACATCCGGCTGGTCAATAAGCAACTCGTCCTCAACGGCCACGAGGTGAACGAGCCATACGTCAAGCACCTGACGAGCTACATCGATAGCTACCGCGACAATTTTCCTTCGAACCCTAACCAGCCAGTCGGCCCGAGCGTCGCCGACATGCTGGAGAACCACGTGGTGAACGGCGAGCTGGTGGTGCCTCCCGGCTTCATTTTCGCGATGGGCGACAACCGCGACGATTCGTCCGACAGCCGTTACTGGGGCTTCGTACCGCGTGAAAACATCGAAGGCACGCCGCTGGTGATTTACTGGTCGTTCGAAGCGCCGACGGCCGATCTGACCAACGGCAACATCGGCATCGACCACATCATCGACGTGGTCACCCATTTCTTCACCAAGACCCGCTGGTCGCGCACTTTCCGACTGATCCACGGATACCCGTTGAAGTAGGGAGGCGGCCCGCTTCCAGCGCCGATCCCGGCTGGAGCGTCGACTAGTTCTCCGGCCGCGAGATTCGGCGCCACCGAAGAACCGCTTGCCGATGCGCGCGGCTCCGATCAGAGGCACGACCGTGAGGGAGTGATCTTCCGCAAAAGCGGAAAAACGAGGCGGTCACGGTGAAGATGAGATCTTGAAGGATTGATACCGCATACGGTACCATGTAGTTGTGGGTGCGGGAAATCGTTTCTGTTCCGGCGAAGCGTCCAATCAAGCCGGTCTACATAAGGCGCTTTGTGGCGCTTATCGATGCCGTCAGGGAGGTCGAGAAACAATGAGCCCAAGGAAGAAACGATATCTTGACGCGTACCAGTTCACGGTCCGCCCGCTGTCGAAGGACGAAGGAGGCGGCTATCTGTTGGAGTATCCGGATATTCCAGGGTGTATGTCCGATGGCGAGACGGTTGAGGAGGCGATCGCGAATGGCAGGGAAGCCTTGCGCGATTGCATCGAAGTCTTCAGGGAGTCCGGTCGAAAGTTGCCTAAGCCCAGGGTCGAGGCTGCGCAGTGGCGTCAGCGCCTGCCGCGGACGCTCTACCTGAAGCTGACGAAGCAGGCGGAGAGTGAGGGCGTCAGTATCAATAGTCTGGTGACGGCGATCATCGCCGAAGCTATTGGATCGAAGCGGGCGGAAAGACGCCGCGCGCCATAGCGGCGGCTAGCCATCGTGCGCCAGGTTTTAATTGAAGCGTCTCTCGCGGAGTTATGCCATCGTAAGAGGCCGTCAAGACCCGGCAGGCGGATTGACAATCCGCCGCAGATTGACAATCTGCCCCACAAAAGGCTGCGCGGCCGCTAGCCAATCCTCGTCCGCAGCTCCGCCGCCAGCTTCTCTCGCATCTCCGGCTCCAGTTTCTTTCCGCCCGCCGTTACGTAAAAGACGTCGATGGCTTTATGCGCCTCCGTATCTACCAGCACCACCTCGATATTCGCGCCGCTGCTTGAGATCGCCGACGCCAAATCGTAAAGCAGGCCCGGCCGGTCCTCGGCCACAATCTCGATCAGCGTCGCCGCATCGCTGGCATCCGGATTGAACGAGACTGCCGCGGGAATGCGCGCTTTGCGGCTGGGCGGTTGCGGCTTCGGGCGGTTCTTCAGCAGCTCGCGAACATCCTTCTTGCCTGTCACCACGCGCTCAGTCACGGCGCGCAGGCGGTCCACTTCACTCGGGTTGAGATCGAGCGTGCGGTTCGGGTCGGCGAAGAGGAACGTGTCGAGCACCAATCCGCGGCGGTTGGAAAATGCCTCGGCGCGCAGAATGTTCATGCCGAACCCCGCCAGCGTTCCGGCTACGGACGCGAATAGGCCGGGACGGTCGGCCGCCACCAGCGTCAACTGCCATGCCGATTCCAGCTTGCGGACTTCCATGGCGACTCCGCGCTGAAGCCGCAGCGCATCAAGAGTCAGGTGATGGTCTATCTCCGCCTCGCTGTGTGTGCGCAGATAGCGCTGGGGGAAGCCTTCGAGGAACGTGGCGCGCTCCGGCGGGGCCGCCACGGTCTCGATGCGATTGGTTTCCAGCTCGCGCGTCAGCTCGTTGTAAGTCATCAGGTAGAGCTGCCACAATTGTCCGGCGCGCCAGGAACTCATGGCCTCGGGGTTCACCGCGCCGATATCGGCGTAAGTGAGCAGCGTCAGCGCCTTCAACCGCTCCACAGTCTCCACGCGCGCGGCCATCTCGCGAATGGTTTGCGGGTCGGAGAGATCGCGCGCCTGCATCGCCGCCGAGAGCTCCAGGTGGTTGGCGATGAGGAAGCGCACCATCTCGCGTTCGCGGCGCGGCGTCTGAATTCGCGCCATGGCGACCTCGGCCAGTTCCACCGACTTCGGGACGTGGCCGCCAGCCGACGCGCTCTTTCCCGAATCGTGGAAGAGCAGCGCGAACATCAGCGCGCCGGGCTGGTCGATTTCGGCGCGCAGCTGCCGATAGTTTCCGCTTGCGTTCCAAAGGAATTGCATCGCCACCAGAGTGTGCTCGTCCACCGTGTAGCGATGATAAAAGTCGCGGATCACCAGGCAGTCGATGCCGTCGAGCTCCGGAAATACCGCCATCAGCACGCCCGATTCGTGCATGGCGCGCACCGCCAGCGGCGTGTGCGGCAGCGAAAGAATCTGGCTCGCCTCAGGCCACACCGGCTGCGACTCGGCGAAGTGGCGGCGCAGGCTTGGCAGCCGGGCCTCAATCTGCCGCTCGGCTTCGGCCGACGGCCGGATGCCATGGCGCGCGGTGAACTCGAACAGGCGCAACGCCAGCGCGGGATCGTCCTCAAGCTGTAGCGGCGATCGAAAGTGCGCGCGTTCGCGGTGTACGCTGAAGTCGGCGTTTTCCAGGCGCCCGCGCCAGTCGCGGAACTGCGAAAACAGGGAGCCGGTCTGCGCTTCGCTGGCGTCGAGCTCATGCACCGCGGCGCGATACACGGTTCGCGCGTGTTGGTAATACTCGCGCATGGCGCGCGCCGCGTCGCCCTGGCGCCACTGCTCGGCGATGGCGTCCTGCGCATCGAACGACAGCACGTTCGAATCGCGGCCAGCCTGCGCGTGCAGGAAGCAGCGCACCTGCGTGAAGTATAGAAATGCGTCTTCGAGCGGCCGCTCGGGCTCCTGCTGGCGCAATTGGCTCAGCCACCGGACAATCTGGTAATCGCGCAGCCCGCCGGGCGATTCCTTGACGTTGGGCTCAAGATGATGAATGGTGTTCGCGTACTTGGCGTGCCGCTGCCGCGCCAGGCGCGCCAGATTGCGCACCAGCTCTTCGCGGTTGCCGCGGATAAAGCGCGGCAGCTTGCCGGCCAGCGCCGCATATAGCGCGCGGTCTCCCGCAAGGTAGCGTTGGTCGAGCAGGCTCACGTTCAGCTCGGTGTTCTGCTGGTGCACTTCCAGGCATTCGGCCAGCGTGCGCACCGAATGGCTGACGCGCAGCGCGGAATCCCAGAGCTTTTGCAGGAATGCCGAGACGGCTTCTTTACTGGCGGCCAGAAGACGCTCCGATTCGAAGAGAATCAGGACATCGACATCGGAGAAGGGAAACAGGTGGCGGCGGCCGTATCCGCCCACGGCGAGCACGGCAACGCCGGTTTGCGGCAGCAGAGCCGCGGCCGCGGCCACCACGATGCGATCGACGCTCTCGGAGCGCTCGGCCAGCGTGAGCGCAGCCCCGCGAGGGTTAGAGAGCAGCTTCTCCACGGTCGTCATTGCGAATCCGGATGGCCTCGGCCACCTCGTAGACGAAGATTTTGCCGTCGCCGATCTTGCCGGTGCGTGCGGCGTTGGCGATGGCGCCCGTCACTTCTTCGAAGCGGCCGTCAGTCACCACCAATTCGACCTTCACCTTCGGCAGCAGATCGACATTGTATTCCTGGCCGCGGTAAGTCTCCTTATGGCCCTTCTGCCGGCCATGCCCGCGGACCTCGGTGATGGTCATGCCATCGATGCCGATGGCCTTGAGGGCTTCCTTAACCTCTTCGAGCTTGAACGGCTGGATAATAGCTTCGATCTTTTTCATAGGCTATCCCTCGAAGATATATCCTTCCTCACCGTGCTGGCTAAGGTCCAGCCCCTCCATCTCCTCTTCCTTGGCGACGCGCACGCCGATCAGCATATCGCAGATCTTGAGGATGATCAGCGTACCGACAATGGCGAGACCCCACGCGACGGCGCAGCCGATCGCCTGGTTCAGCACCTGGCCTCCCTGCCCATCCACCAGACCCAGTGGCAGCACGCGTCCCTTGGCATCTTTCAATCCATCGTTTACCAGACTCGTGGCAAAAATGCCGGTGAGGATGGCGCCCAAGGTACCACCGGCGCCGTGTACGCCGAATGCATCCAGCGAATCGTCGTAGCCGAATTTGGCCTTCACCGCGACCACCATGAAGTAACACGCCACGCCCGCGCACGCGCCGATGAGCAGCGCCGGGAACGGCTGCACGAAACCCGAAGCCGGAGTAATCGCCACCAACCCGGCTACGCATCCGGAGATGGCGCCCAGCGCGCTTGGCTTGCCGTTGTGCATCCACTCCGCCGCCATCCAGCCCAATGCCGCCGCAGCCGCGCCGAAATGGGTGGCTACGAATGCGCTGGTAGCGAGGGACGACGCCGCCAGGGCGCTGCCGGCGTTAAAGCCGAACCAGCCCACCCAGAGCAGACAGGCGCCGATGAAACTCAGCACCAGGCTGTGCGGCTTCATGGCGACGGTTGGATATCCAACGCGCTTCCCCAGGTACAGCGCGCACACCAGCGCCGATACCCCGGATGTGATGTGTACTACTGTGCCGCCCGCGAAATCGAAGGTGGGAACCTTGCCGCCCGAGAAGGCGTTCAACAGACCGCCCTTGCCCCAAACCATATGGGCCATGGGAAAGTAAACCAGCAGCAACCACAGCACCGTGAAGAGCAGCATGGCGCTGAACTTCATCCGTTCCGCAAACGCCCCGGAGATAAGCGCCGGCGTGATGATGGCGAACATCAACTGGTAGATCATGAAAGTCTGCTGCGGAATGGTGGCGGCGTAGTCGGGGTTGGGCGCGCTGCCAACGTTATTCAGAAATGCGAAGTGCAGATCACCGAGGAACGGGCCCGATCCGCCGAACGCCAGACTGTATCCCACAACCGCCCAAACCACGGTGACCACAGCCATCAGAATGAAGCTATGCATCATGGTGCTGAGAACGTTTTTTCTCCGTACCAGTCCCCCGTAGAACAGCGCCAGACCGGGTCCGGTCATCATCAGGACCAGTGCCGCGCTGACCAGCATCCACGCGTTGTCACCCGCACTTTGCGCAGCCGCAATTCTAGCTTGTAGGTCCGCCTGAACCATATTCCACCATTCTGAGGCGCCGTATGGACGACTGCCAGACGGAACTTTCTATCCTGCGAATTGTATTTTTTTATCACAATTCGCTCCAGCGCGCTACAATGCGGAAAACCTATCGTCATGGCCTCGGCTCTTGTGAAGTCCCCGACTATCGACCCGCGTTACGCCTGCTTCAGGCTGGAAATCCGGGCGTCCAAAATCCACCGGCGCGGCGTCTACGCGCTGCAGCGCATTCCGGCGCAGCGCAAAGTGATGGAATATACCGGCGAGCGGATCAGCCGGCGCGAGACCAAGATCCGCGGACAGGGCGACCTGACCTATCTGTTCACTCTGGACGATTACTGGACCATAGATGGCGCGGTTGGCGGCAGCGGCGCGGAGATCATCAATCATAGCTGCGAGCCTAACTTGCGTACATCCATCATGCGCGGGCATATTCTTTACTGGAGCAAGCGGGCCATAAAGGCGGGCGAGGAATTGACGGTGGATTACCGGTTTTCCAATAAGATTGAACGCGTTCCGTGCCTCTGTGGCGCGAAGAACTGCCGCGGCGTAATCAATTTGAAGGAATAATCCGGAGGCCGCGGAAACCAAAATCGAAAAAAGGCATTGGCCGCCGATGAACACAGATAAACGCAGATAAGACCGATGAGAATTGTGCCTTGCTTATCTCCGTTCATCTGCGGCCCAAAAGACTTTCTGTCTGGGCC
>Ga0302325_10033939_pt1 | contig 10444 bp, 10 predicted proteins | sample Palsa_T0_2_FD_201948 | JGI IMG/M metagenome (GOLD analysis project Ga0302325, IMG submission 201948) | Peat permafrost microbial communities from Stordalen Mire near Abisko, Sweden - Palsa_T0_2 | ecosystem: Environmental > Terrestrial > Soil > Palsa > Peat permafrost | place: Sweden: Abisko...
CGATTGGGAGCAGCGCGAGCAGGTAAAGTGCCTGCATCGAGCGATCCTTCATCGTGGGGATTCCAAGCGGTCTCAGCTTCCCATTGGCCTTCGGGATATAGACACGCCGTAGCGGTTGCGGCTGATAGCCGCGCCGACGCAGTGTGTCGATGGCGCAGCTCCCATTCTGGAAACGATTCAGATGCGGGTGCCAGAAGTCCGGATTCCCGAACTTGGAACCGCATCTTTGCCAAGCATCCGTCAACGATACAACAGCGCCCGCACGGCCCATCCCGTAAGCGCCAGCGCGAAGATGGCACAAATCCACCCCACCCAGTCGCCATGCACCGTGTAGAAGGTCAGCTCCGAATTAAACCCATACCGGGCCGCCAGCGCCCCCACTTCATGCCGGGGAATGCTCTGCCGCACCGTCCCATACGGGTCGATCGCCGCCGTTACGCCGTTATTCGTGTCGCGCAGAATCCAGCGCCGGTTCTCGATCGCCCGCATCCGCGCCATATTCAGGTGCTGCCACGGAGCGCTCGTATCGCCATACCAGCCATCGTCCGAAGTGTTGACGAATACCTCCGCCCCCAGCCGAGCGAACTGCCGCACCTCATCTCCAAAGACCGACTCGTAGCAGATAAACACCCCATACCGGTGCGCCTGACTGTCTCCAGTTCCCGCCGGTGGCGCAATGCGAAAAACCTTCCGTGCGGCGCCGATGCTCGTATCGCCTGACGACTGCGCAACCTGCCGGATAAAAAACAGCAGCCGGCGAAACGGCACAAATTCCCCAAACGGCACCAGGTGAATCTTGTCGTACCGCCCCACAAAATGCCCATCCTGCGCCACCACCACGGCCGAGTTGTAGATCTGATATGGCTGGCCGCCCGGCTCCAGATCCATCCCAATGGCGCCCACAATCATCGGAGCCTTATCCGCCTGCGTAATCGAAGCCATCGCCGACTGAAAGCGCGGATCGGCATCCCGAAACGGCGCCGGCGACTCCGGCCACACAACCAGATTCGGCCGGGGCGACCACCAGCAATCCACCGGATTGATCTTCACCGGAGCAGCGCCCATCTCCGGGATGCCCATGAATTCCTTCGGCGGGCAAGTGCTCCCCGCCAGATGCGTGAACTGGGCTATGTGCTGGTCCCATTGAGGGCCAACCCAGACATCGTCCTTGTCCACATCCAGATTCGGCTGCACCAGCACCGCCGTGGTGGAAGCAGCTGGCGAATCTGGACGGATCTGAACCATCAGGAGAACTAACCCGAACCCCATTACGGACAGGCCCAAGTATTCCGAAACCTTCAGGTGTGTTCCGAATAGTCCGCGCCTCGATGAATTTGGAAGAAGCCGGGAAGTCAACATCGTATTCGCGGCTGCAACCACAAAGCTAACCCCATAAACCCCAGTCCAGGGCGCAAGCCGCATCAACAGCGGATTATCCACCTGCGAATACCCCAGCAAATCCCACGGAAACTCCGGAATCCGCGCCAGCGCAAACTCTATCCCCACCCAAAGAAACGGAATCGCCGCCACACTCACCCACGCGAACCGCCCGCCGACCATAGCCCGCCGCACCAGCGCCAAAGCCAGCGCAAACACCCCAAACCAAAACCCCAAATACAAGCTGAACGCCAGCAGACACACCACCGCCATCGGCCGGTCCATGCCGCCGTAGAGATGCATCGTGTCGTAAACCCAGTAGCAGTTCGCGCCAAACCAAAGCGCCCCGGTCAGCCATCCCGCCGCGAACGACCACCCCAGCACCCACCTGCGCCGCCGGGTAAAATCCATCCGCAATAGGGCAGCCAGCAGCGGCGTCAGCGCGAACCAGGCAAAAACCGTCCGCCAAAGCGGCAGCGGCCCGGCAATCGGAAACGGCAAATCCAAAAGCAAAGCCGTCAGACAGCCCGCCGCCAAAAGCCTCCAGGGAACACCGCGCATGCGCCTGAGTTTACCAGAGCGGGACAGTATCCCCGGCCGGCGATGAGTTCACTGCCAGTTCTGCGCTCCATGGTAAATGTGGAGAATTTCGATCGCCTGCTCGCGCACTTCGTAGACCAGGATGTAAGGCCAGCCGGGAAAGACAAGCTCGCGAGTGCCGGCTATCCGACCGGCACGACCGCGATTTGGGAACAAATCGAGCCCGTTGGCGGCATCAAAAGCGTCTTGGCCACATGGCGCGCCGCCGTGGGGCCGTCTCTGCGAATAAAGCGGGCGATTTGCCGCAGATCCTCGGCAGCCGGACTAGTCCACCGAACGATCATGCCGCCTCAAACAGCTTCAATCAGGCATTCAGGATGGCTTCAACATCGGCCCAGACAACCGCCTGCTCGACAAAGTCACCGCGCCGCGCCGCTTCCTGCCCAGCCCTGACGGCGGAAATGAACTGCGCCTTGGCCGCCAGACCCTCCCCAAGCACCTCCCGAGCCAGTTGCTCCTGCGCCTTGCCTTCGACCGCGGCAAGATGCGACAGTTCAACTTCCTGCTCGGGCGTCAGGTAAATCTCCATGGCTAAAGAGTAGAAGTGTGTTTCGGCAGTGTCAACTCGTTCTACTCCCGGCCATTCGAGGTGAACCAGAATGGGACATTGCGCCGCCTTTCCAGAAATGAAACCATCCAATCCCAATCCTCAACAGAAATCCGGGCATGGAAATCCCCGCCAATCGCGGCTACAATCGAAGTCATGCTTCAGATTGGTTTATTCGCCATGCACGTCCTGGAGGTCATGTTCTTCGTCGGCCTCGTCGGCTCCTCCGTCGTCGTTCTCATCAGCTTCGTGGAAGACGCGCAAGAGCTCTTCGGAGAAGACTAGACACGCCAATCTGGCAGCGCCGAGCCGCATTCCGCCGACGCTTTCCAATGCCGGAAGTTAACAATTCCCACTCGAAAATTTGCAACTTTCGGTTGACTGGCCACCGAATGCGCACTAGACTCACCGCTGGGCGTGTCTATTTTCCCCAACAAAACTGAGAGAAGCAATCCGCCCAAAGACTCGAAAAGTTCAAAGAAAAGACTGAAATCTGGCCCGGTCGGCCGCAATCCTATCCATGGCATCTCCCAAGACTACCCTCGCCCCAATGTCCGATCGCGTCCGTCTGGTTGTGGCGTCTTCGGTCATGTTGACCTTCATCTCCTTCTGGCGCGCCGCTTCCATCGTTCTATGCGATCTCGGCTCCTCCGCCTTCTACGCTGGAGGCATCGCCGAAGAAGCCGTCGGTAAAGCCGCTCCCTGGTTCATCCTCGGCGTCATGCTCTTCTCCTTCGCCGTGCGCGCGGTATACGTCGAGAGCTGCTCCATGTTCACCCGCGGCGGCGTCTACCGCGTGGTCAAAGAAGCTCTCGGCGGCACCTTCGCCAAGCTGAGCGTCTCCGCGCTCATGTTCGACTACATCCTCACCGGCCCCATCTCCGGCGTCTCCGCCGGCCAGTACATCACCGGGCTGCTCAACGAAATCATCGCCGTCTGCAACAACCACGGCTGGCTCCCGGTCGACTTGACGTCGCGCCCGGGCCATCCGCTCTTCCAGTTCGACATGAACTACACCTCGGCCCTCTTCGCCGCAGCCGTCACCATTTATTACTGGTGGGAAAACCTCAAGGGCATCGAGGAATCCAGCGAAAAGGCCATGAAAGTCATGCAGATCACCACCGTCATGGTCGTGATTCTGCTCACCTGGGGCGTCTATTCGGTCATCGTGCAGGGCTCGCACCTGCCCCCGCTGCCCACCTCCGGCAACATGCGCTTCAGCCAGGACGCGCTCGGCTTCCTCAAAGGCACCAAATTCGTACCCGTCCTCGGCCTCTTCGGCATCCTCATGGCCTTCGGCCACTCCGTACTCGCCATGAGCGGCGAAGAGTCCCTCGCCCAGGTCAATCGCGAGATCCAGCACCCCAAGCTCAAGAATCTCAAGCGCGCCGCCATCGTTATCGCCATCTACAGCCTGGTCTTCACCGGCGGAGCCACGCTGTTGGCCTCCATGCTCATCCCCGATGGGCCCCGCACGCATATCTACCAGGACAACCTGATCGCCGGCCTGGCCATGTATATGACCGGCCCTGAGACGCTGCGCATCGCCTTCCGCATCTTCGTCGTCATTGTCGGCTTCCTCATCCTCTCCGGCGCCATCAACACGTCCATGATCGGCTCGACCGGCGTTTTGATGCGCGTGGCCGAAGACGGCGTACTCACCGACTGGTTCCGCAAGCCGCACAAGCGCTTCGGCACCAGCCATCGCATCATCAACCTCGTCTTCGGCATGCAGATGTTCACCATCCTCATCACCCGTGGCGACGTGATCATGCTGGGCGAAGCCTACGCCTTCGGCGTCATCTGGTCCTTTACATTCAATTCCCTCGCCATGCTTGTCCTGCGCTGGAAATACAAAGGCGAGCGCGGCTGGAAGGTCCCGCCCAACTTCCGCATCGGCAAGGCTGAGATTCCTATCGGCCTGGCATCCGTCTTCCTGGTGCTGCTCACTACAGCAATCGTCAATCTCTTCACCAAGTCTGTGGCAACGGTGAGCGGCATCATCTTTGCAGGGGTTTTCTTCGTAATCTTCTCCATCTCCGAGCGGCGTAACGCCAAGCAGCACTTGCTGAACCAGCGCCAGATGAAGGAACACTTCCAACTCGACCATGAGGACGTGGTCAGCCGCGAGACCGTCGGTGTCCGTCCCGGCGGCGTCATGGTTACCATGCGCGACGCCGCTAACCCCTTCGCCCTCAAGTGGGCGCTCTCCCGCACCAGCACCGACGAGCAGGATGTCGTCGTCCTCACCGTGCGCATGATGGGCGCCGGTGGGCCGGAATTCCTGGGTCCTGAAGACCAGATCTTCTCAGAGCACGAGCAGATGGTCTTCACCAAAGCTATCTCCGTCGCCGAGAGCTTTGGTAAGAAAGTCTCGCTTCTCGTCGTTCCCGCGGGAGACATCTTCGCCGCCTTGATGCAAACGGCAAACTCGCTCGAAGTCGATTCGGTCATCTCCGGCCTTTCCACCAAGATGACTCCCGAAGATCAGGCCTTTCACATCGGCCAGGCCTGGGAAGCTCTGCCCGAGCCCAAACGCCAGTTGAACTTCTACGTCATCAACCCCTCCGGCGAATCCAAGGTTTACTATCTCGGACCGCACGCTCCATCCCTGCGTCCCGACGACGTCCAGTTAGTCCATCGTCTCTGGCTCAATCTTCGCCGCGACCCTTCGATTCAAGACCTGCACCACAGCGACATCATTACCTATGCTCTCACCCGCCTGGCTAGCCAGTACGCACGAGAGAAACAGGAGATCGTCAAGGATCTGCGCGGCTATAAGTCCGCCGACCTTCCCCTTGCCCACCGGCTCAATGGCTCGGAAGCCATCCCCGCCTCGACAGGTTACCCCGTCGGCGGCGGCAAACAGCGTGGCCTGGAAAGTTCCGGCAAGGAGTAATCTTCCTTGCCGTAACTCGCCCAATGCGATGGGAGAAGTCGGCAAACTCGACCCTCAATGCCACTTTTTCTTCCCCCGGAATCCATTCTCACGAAAGCCGCTGCTCCCATGGAGTGGCGGCCGGAGCTTTGCTTCCATTTCTCGATTCATCCGGTAAACGAGCAAAAAGGCGCCTAAAACGGAAAACGTTGACCTTCCATGTAACTCTTTTGCACAGACAACGTAAAAGAGCGAAAATTTCCGTTTACAAATCATAGGAATCTTTCATACAAAATAAGTACGACCTGTCTTCTGCACATGGATTGCCGCTGAGCAGTAGCGGATGGGCGATTTTAGGAGGAAGCATGCAACTGTCAAAGATTTTGGCTGAGATTGATCTGGAGATTTCGCGTCTGGAGCAAGCTCGGACTTTACTCGCCGGTGAAGGCGCACCGGCCGTCAAGAAGGCACGCAAAACCAAGACCGCAACCGCAAGTGTCGAGGCCCCCGTCAAGCGCAAGAAAAAGCGCAACCTGTCGCCGGAAGGCCGCAAGAGAATCGCCGAAGCGGTTCGCCGCCGCTGGGAACTGCAGAAGAAGGCTGCCGCCAAGTAGTCCCCCAACTCCTCCGCTACGAAGCGCCACTTTTACCGAAGCAACCGAAGAAGAACTGGAAGCCTGCCAGCGCTCTTTCGTTTGCTTCGGCATTATCCAATCCTTGGGCGCTAGAGCATTTTCCCAAATGGCGTAGACCGAAACCACAACTGCCGAGTCGATTTTCTCAAGAAAATCGGCATTCCTTGCATTCAGAAAGTTCACAGTATTTGGGAAAATGCCTTAACTGCCGCACAACCCTGCAAAAATCGGCTTTCTCTGACAGGGTCCGTTCCAGCGCAGGACTGCGGCACCCACTTCTAGCGCACGATGATGGCTTCCGAAACGCCGTCTTTGGCGAGGAACTGTTTCAAGCCCGACCACTCCGCAAACAGCCGCTCTATATTCCGGTTTGTCAGCGCCCGCTGCTGCTTCGCCGCCCGCCCCAGTTGCAACTCCACGTCGTCGGTTGGAGTAATGTGAAATCGATGATACGGCGACTCCTCCACGATGAGCTTGGTATGAAATACCGCCAGCAACTGGCCTCCGGGAGACATGGCCGTGTGAAAAGCCTTCACCACCGGAGCTACCAAAGCCTCGGGAAGATAGTCGAGCGCCGTCCATAGCAGCACCATATCGAAGGTACGCCCGGAAAACTGAAGATTCTGCTCGCGAAACCCGTCCACATTCCAGATCGGCTTGCCATCTTCATCCGTGCCCGTGATCCACTCACCGGTCAGCGCATCTTCCACCAAGTCAGCCATGTACACGCTGTGGCCGAGACTGGTCAGATAGTTGATATTCGTCGGTGAAGTGCTGCCAATGTCCAGCACACGCAGCCCTTCCCCGGCCAGCAACCGCTTGCGCAGCGCAGCCCACCCGCCCGAGTGCCGCAGGATCTTCGGACCGCCTTGCCCCGAAGCCGAAGCCGCTCCCGGCGCTGCCTGTCGATCGAACAGCTTGCCTAGCATGACAGTGGACCTCCCGCGCTCCCGCGTAACTCCTCGGCATCCAGCAGATCCGATTCGCGCTTAGCGCCACCGGCCCCGTTTCCCATCCCTGGCAACGCCACACCCGTCACAAAGAATGCTCTAAAAGAGTCCACCGGCAGGAGCACCCTCGTCTGTTCCCTTCGCTGCGCCTGGCTCCGCCGCCTTGGCCGGTCCCTGCGTCAGATCCACCTTGCCGCGAAACACCGCGTTGTCTTCGATCGCCAGACGAAGCGCCTGCACATCGCCCGTCACCTGGCAGCCGGCGCGCAGTTCCACCCGCCCGCTGGCGAAGATGTTGCCTTGCACCTGACCGAGCACCAGTACATCCCGAGCCGTCAGGTCGGCTGCCAGCACCGCGTTGGGGCCGATGGTCAGACGGCTCTCCGTCAGACTAACCGTGCCTTCGATCCTGCCGTCCACAAAAAGATCTTCGCTGCCCTTCACTTCTCCGCGAATGACAACCGATTTCCCAATCCGGGCCGCTACGTTTTCCACTGCCATCGATTCAATCCTCAAAGGGGGTCGCTATCGAGACCCTGAGCGCACTATACCATTCCGGAGACAGGAGTTCCCGCCCCCAAATCGACAGGTCATGCAATCCGTTAACAGCTTGACGCCAGGAACGCAAACCACTCCCATGGCACTTCCGGCAACCGCTTCCGCCCTCAGCCTAAATCTCCGCAACTGCCGGCCGGAATTTGCGTCTAAAGTAGGGATAATCCCTGCCCGGTCCATGCTCAGATCGAACCGCGGCAAGTGAAACTTTATGCGTATAGAGATCGAGAAGTATAGAACCCGCAACGTCGCGCTGCTAACGCTGACGGCCATGGTCCTGCTCGCGTTGAGCGCAAATTCGGCCCATTTCTTATTTGCACAACCGGCTGGCGAAGGCGCCGCCTCCGGATCACAGACTCCGCCCCAGCTTTCGAACGACGAAGCCCAGGCCATGGTCAAGCGCGTCCTGCAGATGGAGCTGAACTCCGCCGAAGACACCTCGCACCCCATGCAGTACCGGCTGCGCAAAATGAGTCCGCGCGTGGCGACCACTAAGATGATCGTCGAGACCAAGGACGGCGACGTGGCCCACCTGGTCGCCATCAACGACGGTCCGCTCAGCGCCCAGGACCACCAGAACGAAGACGCCCGCCTGCAAGGCCTGCTCAACGACCCCAGCCTCCAGCGCCATCGCCAGGAGCGGGAGCAGAGCGACAGCCAGCGCGCCCGCAAGATCATTCGCGCCCTGCCCGACGCGTTTCTTTATACCTACGGCGGCGTCGTGGATACGCCGCAAGGCCCCAGCTACCGGCTCAACTTCCAGCCCAACCCCAACTTCGATCCGCAGAACCTGGAAGCCCAGATGCTCAAAGGCATGGCCGGCGAACTCTGGATCGACGTCGCCCAGCAGCGCGTCACGCGCCTCCAGTGCAAGCGCATCAAAGACGTGGACTATGGCTTCGGCATTCTCGGCAAGCTCGACCAGGGCGGCACACTGCTGCTGGAGCAGGCCGACATCGGCAACCACCAGTGGCGCACCACCAAAATGGTGCTGGTGATGGATGCACGTTTCCTCATCAAGACCGTGAAACTGGACACCACCCTCGACCTGTCGCAGTACACGCCCGTAGCCGCCGGGATGAGCTACCGGCAAGCCATCCAGATGCTTCAGGCGCAGGCCAAATCCACCCCCGGTACGCAGGCTTCGGTCAAGTAATAAAACCGGCTGCCCCAGGTCTCGCTTTTGAGACCTGGGACCAAATCCAGCATCAGAACCCGCCACTGTCCCCGCCAGATCCGCTATCGGAGCCGCCCGAATCAAACGATCCGCCATCCGACCCGCTATCGTAGCCCGAGCCCGAATCGTCGTCCCAGCTCGTGTCCTGGGAATTCCCGCCGCCGCCCGCGTCGTAATAGTTGTTCTCGATAATCGGCTGTTCGATCACAGGCTGCTCGATGATCGGCTGCTCCACGATTACCTCAGGGCCGAAACCGAAGCCCACGCCCGGCACGCCCCAACCGCCTCCATAGCCGGGGTAGCCGTAGCCGCCATAGCCGTAGCCAAAACCCGGACGCCAGTAGCCTCCATGCAAAATGTCTTCCACGCCCTCAAACAGCAGAGCACCGGCGGCGACGCCCGCCGCTGTCGCCGCGGCGGAACGCAGGAAACTCGGCTCGCTTGGGGGAATCGGAGCATACTGCGGCGGAGGATTATACGGCGCCTGATAGCCCGGCGCACCCTGCGGAGTATAGACCGGCTGATATGCCGACTGCTGAGGTGGTTGTTGGTATTGCTGTTGAGTCGGTTGTTGGTATTGCCGCTGGGGCGGTTGCTGAGGCTGTGGTGGCGGCGGGTCTTTGTGGCCGAGCAGGCTGCCGAGGAAGCTGTGGCTTTGTGCCGGCTGCTGGGCCTGCGTTTGCAACTGCTCAACCTTCTGCTGCAACTCGACCACGCGATTCTGCGATTCGGTCAGTTGCCCGCGGGCCTGCTCCAGCGCGATGTTCTGCACCAGCACGCTTTGCGCCAGCACGTACACGGCGTCGGGATTCAAGCTGAAGCCGCGCTGCAGGAGGCTTTCGGCGTCGGTATCTTTTTCGGTAAGCTTGGCGGCGTTTACCCGCTCCACGAGCGAGTTGAGCATCTGTTCTTCCTGAGAAGTCACGGATTATTCCTCCAGCGGCTGCGATTGCCGGGCCGCTTCTCAGAATTGAGACGCTCGGCCACCGGCAAAGTTGCGCCGCTTACGATAGTACGACCTTTGCGAATACTCCGTTCCCTGAGCCGGTGGATGAGCCGGTCCGGGGCCCGGATCGCAAATTGTTCCACGTGGAACAATTCAGGGCGAATGGGAACGGGTTTGGCGAGGCATGTTGCAAGTAGCTGTATTTTGTTCGATATGCAGTTGCGTAAAATTATGCGCTTTTATGCCTTGTTGCAGCGAATGGGGATTTTTGGCGCTATGCGGGAAAAATCCTCGGGAAATCGCCTTTCGGAATGCATGAAGAATTCGTTCAGGCCGGCACAATGCAAACAATAGCCTACGTGTCCTGTTTCGGACACGGACGACTTCCCGAAGCGCGAGACCGGCATCGGAGTGGGTAAGGAGAAACTGAATGTCTGAATGGAGAGATCCGCTGCCAGAACCCGAAACCGACCTGATTGAACCGCCCATCGATACCGATTTTGAACCGGACCTGGACGACCCGGAGGATTTGGAAGACGAAGAAGGCATCATCGAAGATGAGGACGACGATCTGGATGAGGAAGATATTCCGCTGGTGGACGCGACGGAAAATCGGCGCTGACGAGAGTCTTCGCAGCGAGAAGAAATTGGCGGGGGAGCTTCTTGCAAAATTCTCACTAGTTCTCTGACCGTGTGATGTTGTTTCTTTCGTAGCCGAACTTCTGGCGTGCCTTCTTACGTGAGAACTGCCAGTTGATGGTGACACGGTCGCGGTTCAT
>Ga0302325_10033940_pt1 | contig 10444 bp, 9 predicted proteins | sample Palsa_T0_2_FD_201948 | JGI IMG/M metagenome (GOLD analysis project Ga0302325, IMG submission 201948) | Peat permafrost microbial communities from Stordalen Mire near Abisko, Sweden - Palsa_T0_2 | ecosystem: Environmental > Terrestrial > Soil > Palsa > Peat permafrost | place: Sweden: Abisko...
CATAAAAGCCATCTCACAACCCTATGATTACCGCCGGAGGTTTACTTCGTTTGGATTTCGCCGCCGCAAGCTATAATCTACCGCTTTCACAAAGGATGGAGTTCCAGAAATGAACCGACCGCGCAGCACCATTGTCACCGAAGGGCCCGAACGTGCCCCGGCCAGGGCGTTTTTCAAATCCATGGGGTTGACCGACGACGACATCCACCGCCCGTGGGTCGGCGTCGCCAGCACGTGGAACGAAGCCACACCCTGCAATCTCACGCTCGACCGCCAGGCCAAGGCCGCCAAGATCGGGGTCAAGGAAGCGGGGGGCACGCCGCGCGAATTTGTCACCATCGCCGTCTCCGATGGAATCGCCATGGGGCACCAGGGGATGAAGGCGTCGCTGGCATCCCGCGAGGTGATTGCCGATTCGATTGAATTGATGATGCTCGCGCATCAGTACGATGCGCTGGTGGGATTGGCCGGCTGCGACAAAAGTCTGCCCGGCACATTGATGGCCATGGCGCGGATCAATCTCCCGGCCATCTTTCTCTACGGCGGCACGATCCTCCCCGGAAAATTCAAGGGCAAGGACGTGACCATTCAGGATGTTTACGAAGCCGTCGGCGCCCACGCGGCCGGCAAGATGAGCGATGCGGATCTGTACGACATCGAATGCCACGCCTGTCCCTCGGCTGGTAGTTGCGGCGGCCAATTCACCGCCAACACCATGGCCTGCGTCGCCGAGGCGATCGGCATGGCGTTGCCCGGCAGCGGCTCGCCGCCGGCGGTTGAGACCGCGCGCGATCAATTCGCCATCGCCGCCGGAAAACAGGTGATGGTGCTGCTGGAAAAAAATATCCGCCCGCGCGACATCATGACGCTCAAGGCTTTTGAAAATGGCGTCACCATCGCCGCCGCCACCGGAGGCTCCACCAATTCCGCTTTGCATCTGCCGGCGTTGGCGTATGAATGCGGGGTAAAGCTCACGCTGGACGACATCGACCGCATCAGCCGACGAACGCCGATCATCGCGGACCTCAAACCGTTCGGAAGATACAACGCATTTGATGTTTACAACGCCGGCGGAATTCCCGCGATCCTGAAAGTTTTGCTCGATGCCGGCCTGATCCATGGCGATTGCCTGACCTGCACCGGAAAAACCATGGCCGAAAATCTGGCCAATGTGAAACTCAAGCCCGATCAGAACGTCATTCTACCGATCTCAAAAGCGCTCGAAAAAACCGGCGGATTGCACATCCTGCGCGGCAATCTCGCCCCCGAGGGATGCGTGATCAAAACGGCGGGTGTGAAGAAATTGCAGCATCGCGGCCCGGCGCGCGTTTTCAACAGCGAGGAAGAATGCATGGCCGCCGTCACCGCCCAGCAAATCAAAAAGGGCGACAGCGTGATCATCCGCTACGAAGGCCCGCGCGGCGGACCGGGGATGCGCGAGATGCTGGCCGTCACCGCCGCCATCGTCGGACAGGGATTGGGATACGAAGTCGGCCTGATCACCGATGGCCGATTCAGCGGCGCTACCCGCGGCCTGATGGTTGGCCACGTCGGCCCCGAAGCCTTCGTCGGCGGCCCCATAGCGCTGCTCCAGGATGGCGATATGATCAGCATCGACGCGGAAAAAGGAACGATCAATGTGGAGTTAGACGAAGCCGAACTCTCCCGCCGCCGCGCCGCCTGGAAACAACCTCCGCCGAACTATCCACATGGCGCGCTAGCCAAATACGCCAAACTCGTCGGTCCCGCGTGTTTCGGCGCGGTGACGCATTAAAAAACGCATTCAACCCAGTGCAAAATAATTTAGCCACCGATGGGGCACCGATTTGCACCGATGGGAAGGAAGATGTGCCCCGGCATCTGCATTTACCGGTGCACATCGGTGTCTCATCGGTGGCTAATTTTGAATTTGATTCCGCGACGGTACGCAATCATCTCTCAAACAATTCCCTCGGCAATTTTGATTGGCGAATGATGGAATGCAATGTTCCCGTGCGAAGCTCGGCGTGATCGGGAACCGGAACAGTAATCGTGGTATCGGGAAGCCGCTTTTGCATGATCCGGTGGCTTCCCTTTTGGCGAACCAAAATAAATCCGTTTGCTTCAAGGATGCGGCAAATCTCCCGGCCGGAAATGGGCGGGATTCTAGGCAACGGTGACCTCGAAATCCTCGATATACCGTTCCGTGCCCAACCGGCTTTGGATTTCGTTGGGACTGGCGACTTCGATGAACCCCTCGACGGCTTCCTGGAGATTTGCCTTGGCGTTATCCCTCGAGTCGCCTTGGCTGGCAATATCCAGTTCCGGGCATAAAGCGACATAACCGTCGCCTTCTCGCTCGATGATCGCCGTTAATGTGATTTGTTTCATCAGCAAACTCCAGCCAAGGATTATAGAATACTTTGAGATTTTGTCGAAGTGCAGGGTGGCCGCGTCAATTCCGCATTGGATTCGGCAGTTTTGCCACCGCCGCGCAGAGATGTTCGGCGAAGGCATCCCAGCGAATTTCCTGAAGTGGAGTATTCAGCAGCGCATTTAGTCGCCGATATTGTTCCAGGGCCGCGGCGAATTTTGGTTCTTGCGACAGACGTATGTCCACCAATCTCGTCACTGCTGGCGGCAGGTCGCCGTCGAGGTATTGGTTCAGCAAAAGATCGTCGCATTCATCGAGCATCAGAACCCTCGGCCTCACAGCACATCCTTCATCAACTCCCGCATTTTCCTGCGGCCCTGGAACACGTGCCACTTCACCGCCTCAACCGAGCACCCCAGCGTTTCGGCAATTTGCTTTTGCGGCATCTCATCAATCGTGAACATTGTCAGCGCCAACCGCTGTTTCTGGGGCAACTGTGCCAGTGCCTGGCGAAGCCGAGCGCCCATTTCGGAGCTTTGCATTTGACGGCCCGGGTCAGCGGTCATGGCGGCGGCTGGGATGATTTCATCCAGCGGAAGCTGGCCGCGGATTTTTCTCCCTCGCCGACAATTCAGCGAGAGATTGGCGACGATCCGCATGAGCCAGCCTCCGAATGCCTCGGGCTTCTGTAAAGTCGCCAGATTCATGAACGCCTTGAGAAACGCCTCCTGCGTCACTTCAAGGGCGTCATGCGTGTTGCCCAGAAGCCGATAGGCGACGGCAACGGCCTGCCGCTGGTATCGCCGGATCAGGTCATCGAACGACCGGCGATTGCCGGCCAGCGTTTGCCTGACCAGCAGCCCGTCGGTCGGCCGGTCGATTTCACGCCCAATTGCGTTCAAATCTCTGGACACCTCCGGGCGAGCCGACGATAGCCAGGAATCCGATTTTTCCGCGATGTTGTTAGTGTCTATTAGCATCATAACACCTATAGACGCGAGCGGTGAAACCAGCATCCGCAATCAATCCGTTTCGATTTGTTGTAAGTTTTTAACGGTCAGTCATTTATGGATGAACAAGTTGTTTATATTCACTAACAATTATTCGGACGTTTCACTTGGTATGTGCGTACTCCTGAAATGGAGAAATTTGAAATTTTCTCTTGCTTTGGCGGAATAAACTGGCAGAATGTTCGTACTATGTAAGGGATCACATGGTTGCGGATGATGTATCCGCCGCCGAGGTGGATTCCCTACCCGGGACCAGATGCACCGCAGTGGCAGCAGGAAATTGACACGAATGAAACGAAATGCAACAGAATGAAACATTTACCCCCCCCACCCCCCATGGTTGCGGGGGAATGCTCTCGGTGGGTGGAATGAAGTGAGGCCAGATTGCCCAGATTGACCAATGGCATTCTCTGCGTTGGCGAAGCCTTGGGATTGGTTTGGTATATTGTGGCTGGCGGGGGCGTGGCTCCCGGTTTTGTTGTTGCCAGCCCGATGATGGAGTTGGATGCCCAGTAGCGCGGAAAAATCGCCGGAACCGCTCTCCGCCGATCTCCGGGGGGAGTTGGCTCAGCTCACCCCCGTGCCCCTGGGGCGGGAATCGGATGAGCAGCTCATGCGCCGGGCCCAGCAGGAGGATCGCCAGGCGTTCACGCTGCTTTATGAGCGATACAATGGCTCGCTCCTTTCGTTCCTCTTTCGCATGTTGGGAAATGTTGAAGATGTCGAGGCAACCGCCCAGGAAGCGTTTTTGCGCGCCTATCGGTTTCGCGCAACCTACCGGTATCCGCAAAAATTCAGCACCTGGCTTTTTACCATCACGCGAAACCTGGCCATCAATCAAACTCGTAGAAAAAAGCGCAGCCCCATCCGCAGCATGACCGAACTCAATCTCGAAGGGGCCGACATCACCGGCGATCCGTCGCAGGTGGCCGCCGCCGCTTCGGACAATATGGAAAAGCGCGAGCAAATCGCGCGCGTGCTGAAAGCGATGGACGATCTTCCGCCGGATCAGAAAGAAGTCATCGTCATGGGCATATTTCAGGACCTCAGTTACAGTCAGATGGAAGAGATCACCGGAACGCGCGCCGTCACGCTGCGATCGAGAATGTTTCACGCTTTGAAAAAATTGGCCGGACGAATGAGCAGAGACGACAAAAAATGACAAGTGAAAATTAATGGAATTCTGATGGCGATCCTCGATTTTGAATCCGATCAATTTCTCCAGCTCCTGACCGATGCGATGCGGCAGGGCCCCGGCAGCGCGGCGTGGCGCGATGCGGCCGATCGGCTGCGCGACATGGCCCCGCCCGAATCGTCCTCCAACGGTACGCCCTCCAGTACCGCCGAACGCGCAGCGGAATTCCAGTTGCTTCTGACCGCCCGGCAACATCTGGAAAGCGGCCGGTCTTACCGGGAAATCCGCGCCGGTCCTGGATTCACCCGCGCGGTGTTGGAAGCCGTTGAACTGGAGCGCCAACAGGGCCCGCCGCGAATACCGTCCACGATGGCCACGCTCATCGCCGTGCTGGGGGCGCTGACGCTTCTCGTTTCCGTCGCGTTCATCACCTATTTCCTCTTCACCAGCAATCGAAGCACGCTCCAGCAGTTGACCGATGCAAAATTCCAGAAGGAAATCCTGACGACCAACTTCAGCGATCAAATCCCGGCAGGTTTCAAATCGATCGGCTCACTTTCCGGCGGATTTTCCGGCAAATTCCGGCCGCCGATGGACGCCCCATCGAATTACGCTGCTTGTGGACTGGCGATCCAGTCGCCGTTGCCGGCGTCGCAAACCTGGCAGATCGAAGTGAATTTTCACCTGCCCGAAGTCAACGAGCAGGCAATTCCCGAAGTGCTGGTTTCCGGCGGCGGAGATTTGAGCAACGATCATCTCTCGCCGCCGCTCTTGCAGGTGGTTTTACAGCCGGAGCATGATCGTGAGTGGATGTGGCGGCCGCAGGTGGCGTTGTCGGATGGCTCGTTCGCCGCCACCGGCGATGCGATTGGCGCCGGGCGTGATTCGCTGATCGTCGATGTCGCCGTGAACAAAAATTTCGCCACCGTGGATTGCGACGGCAAACGGATTTACCAGGGTCCCAGCCAGTTGGGGACCGATGGCCCGCGTTTCGCCGGCGTGAGAATTCTCCGCCGCGGCAAACTCATGGGCCGGCAATTGCCCGAAGTGCTGGGCATTCGCATCCTCTCGGAATAACCTGCCACGAATGAAGGACACTTTGACGGAAACGAAAAGTCAATCGAGCGAGTCCATCGGTGGTGAATTGGCCGCCGCCTGCGCGAATCTCAAGCGCGAGTTGGCAAAAGTCATCATTGGGCAGGACCGGGTGATCGAGGAAGTGCTCATCGCCATCTTTTGCCGCGGGCATTGTCTCATGCAAGGCGTGCCGGGATTGGCCAAGACGACATTGGTCTCGTCGCTGGCGCGGGCGATGGATTTATCGTTCTCGCGCATCCAATTCACGCCCGACCTGATGCCCTCGGATATCACCGGCAGCCAGGTCTTGCAGGAAGATCCCCAAACCGGCCGGCGGCAATTCGAATTTCACAAAGGGCCGATCTTCGCCAATTTGATTCTTGCCGATGAGATCAACCGCACGCCGCCGAAAACACAATCGGCTCTCTTGCAGGCGATGCAGGAGCGACAGATTTCCGCCGGCAACGGTACGCTGGATTTGCCCGATCCGTTTGCGGTGCTGGCGACACAGAATCCCATCGAGCAGGAGGGAACCTATCCGCTGCCCGAAGCGCAGCTCGATCGGTTCATGTTCATGGTGACGGTGGATTATCCATCGCGCCAGGAAGAATTGGATGTCTTGAAGCGCACCACCGGCAGCCCCAATGGACAAATTTCCCCCGTCATCGATGCCGCGGCGATTCTGCGTTTGCAGGAATTGGTCCGGCAAGTTCCAGTGGGAGATCACGTTTACAATTTCGCGCTGGACATCGTGCGCGCAACCCGCTGCGGTGAGCCGGGCGCAAGCGATTTCGTCCGGCATTGGCTGAGCTGGGGCGCCGGCCCGCGCGCGGGGCAATTCATGATCCTCGCCGGCAAGGCGCGAGCGCTGCTCAATAGCAGGATGCATGTGATGATCGAAGACATCGAAGCCGTCGCGTCGCCGGTCCTGCGGCATCGGTTAATCCCCAGCTTCAACGCCGAGGCCGAGGGCGTGAAGGTCGAGCAGATCATCGGCAAAGTCCTGGCGCAGATTCCGCGTGGGACAGGGGATCGATTGTTGTGAATTCGCCGAATTCAACGCCGGTCGCGACATCGGCAACCGACAGGAAATGGGCCTACCTCGTGCTATCGGCCATCGTCCTGTCAATGCTCATCCGCCCACTGGATGTCGCATGGATGTTCGATCAGGGCCTGCTCCTGGGGCACGCGTTGATGTACAACCGATCGCCCGCCCACATGTATGGATTGAATCTCCCCTTCACTCCCGGACTCACCGGCCTGATGGGAACGCGCGGCGTCTATTACGGCCCGCTGCCAACCTGGTTTTACCAAATCCTCCTGGCCATCACGCACAACTTCGCCGCCATCGTCCGCATCCGCACACTGCTCGTCGCCGGAACAACGGCATTCTCCCTGGCATGGCTGGCGCGAACCATGCGATGCAGCGCATGGCTGGCGGTCATTACCATGCTCTCGCCCTGGATGTGGATCTACAGCCGCCAGATTTGGGACAACAGCCTCTGCGTTCCCCTGACCGCTCTGACTTTCGCCGCCTACGCCGATTTCCTCAGCCGACGCGGGCGCGTCTCACTGCTCGTAACCGTCTGCGCATGCTGCGCGTGTGTGCTCACCCACTTTCTCACCTTATCGCTGGTGGCGCCGATCATGGCGCACATGTTCTTTACACAGCTCCGATGGTTATGGAAATACAAATGGAGCATCGCCGCCGTCCTCGCCGTCTTTATCTTTCTCGCATCGCCATACATTTCTTTTTTGCTCAATCCAGCCAATGCGACTCACGAAATTCCCTATTGGCAAATCGCCGCCTCCCCGATCAACGGCTGGTTCTTCCCACTCCTCGGCGCGCATCATCTCTCATCCGCGGGATTGGGAAATGATCTGGAAAGCGACTGGCTCTACAGCCTGGGAAACATCTGGTTCATCGCCGGCATGACCGCGCAAACCATCACGCTCATCGCCTATCCGCTCGCATGGTTCGGAATGATCCTTGCTGCGATCAAATGCCGGCCGGCCATTTGTCTGTCTCCAAACGCTTCAACCATCCATCATCTCTGTCTAATCGCGCTTCTCTCCTACGTCGCCGAAACCGTCCTCCACGGCGTCGAGCGCATTTACGAATTCCCCCATTACTTCAACGGCAACTGGATCATCTTCGTCTTCTTCGCCTGGCTCGCCGCCGACCAGATCGGCAAACGGCTGTGGAACCGCACGATCATCGTCCGCGCATTGCCGACCGTTTACGCCATGTGCCTGCTCGTCTCGCTCTCGGCAGTAATCTGGAAAATCGCCCGCGACGGCGGCACGCTGGGAATCGGATTTGGAACGACATTGGGCAATCAGATCGAAGCCGTGCAAAAAATCGCCGAGTTTTCCCCGCAAAATCCGCAGCCCGCGCTGTATGTGCCGCAGTGGCAAATGTTCAAATACGCACTGCCGGAGTTGTACGTCCTGGTGAACGCTCCACCCGGCCACATTCCCGCAAAACAAGTCGTGGTGAAATATGAGGGAATGTATCCCGACGCCCGGCTCGTGGTGGAAGCAAAACCGTGAATCAATTTTTATGGCACCGAGTGATACCAGAACAACGCCACCGATTCCTTTACCAGATCGTGATTGGAATGAAGATGCGTGTCCAGCCCGGTAAGTTCAAAGCCAAGTTTGGCCAGCAGCGAGACGACGGGATAGCAGTCCGCGTTGGCTTGCGCAAAAACGGCACGCAGATGCCGGTCGCGGGCGTCCTGAATGATCTGAAACATCATCGCCATCGCCAGCCCCTGCCGGCGGAAATCAAAATCCACCCGCAGATCGATCAGCCGCAGCGTTCCGCTGGCAGGATCGGCCCGCGCCGCCGACGCCGCGACCAGCGCGCCGTCATGCTCCGCCACCAGCGCGATGCCGTCTTCAGTTCCTTGGACGACCTGGCGAATGGAAAAAATTTGATCCGCGTCCAAAGCCAAACGATGCGTGCGTTTCTCCCGCAGCGGGCGCGTTTGGATTTTCCAGATGGTTTCCACTCCTTCGCCCGAGCGGTCCACATGCAGATATTCCGACGATTCGACAGTCGCGTCGATCTCCCCCAGCAGGTTCATGTCCTCGGCGGTCATCGGGCGGATTTCCATGCGGAAAGAATACCATGTTCAGCGCTGGGCGAGGAGATGGGAATGATTGATGCTAAGCCGTGGAAGCTAAACTTTGCGCGGGCGGGTCTTCTTCCCCTTCACCGGCGCAAGCGCGGCTTCCAGCACCTGATCGAGATTGTCCACGAAAATAAATTCCACCGTATCCCGCACTTCCTTGGGAATCTCAACCATGTCCTTCTCGTTCCGCTTGGGAACAATCACCCGCTTGATCCCCGCGCGTTTGGCGGCCAGGGTTTTTTCCTTCAGCCCGCCGATGGGAAGCACCAGCCCGCGCAGCGTGATCTCGCCGGTCATGGCCACATCGTGCCGGACCGGGCGATTGAGCATCAGCGACGCCAGCGCGGTGAACATCGCCACGCCCGCACTGGGCCCATCCTTGGGAACCGCGCCGGCGGGGACGTGAATGTGAATATCGCTCTCGGCCAACAATTGCGGATTGATTCCCATGTCCTTGGCCCGCGAGCGGATAATGCTGAACGCCGCCTGGGCGGATTCTTTCATCACATCCCCGATCTGTCCGGTGAGCGTGATATTTCCCTTTCCCGGCATGCGCGAGGCTTCGATGAAAAGAATCTCGCCGCCGACGGGTGTGTACGCCATGCCGGTCGCCACGCCGGGAACGCTGGTCCGGCTGGCGAGTTCCGGATCAAACTTTCTCGGCCCCAGAATTTCGCTGACGCGTTCCTTGGTGATCAAAACCTTCGGCGTTTTTCCCTCGACGATATCGGCCGCAATCGACCGCGCGATGCTGCCGATCATCCGCTCCAGATTTCGCACGCCCGCCTCGCGGGTGTAACCCTCGATGATCCAGCTCAACGCCGAGTCCGCAAATCGCGCCTGTTTCGGCGAAACGCCGTTGGCGTCGAGTTGGCGGGGGACCAGATACCTGCGGGCGATGTCCAGCTTGTCGCTGTTGGTGTAGCCGGGGATTTCAATCACTTCCATCCGGTCCCGCAACGGCCCCGGCACCGTGTCCATCGTGTTGGCCGTGGCGATGAACAGCACGCGCGACAGATCGAACGGCACATCCAGATAATGATCGGTAAACGTGTGATTCTGCGCCGGGTCCAAAACTTCCAAAAGCGCCGACGATGGATCGCCGCGGAAATCAGAGCCGAGCTTGTCGATCTCATCCAGCATCATCACCGGATTTCGCGTGCCGGCCTTTCGCAATTCGGCAATGATCCGGCCCGGCATGGAGCCGATGTAGGTCCGCCGATGTCCGCGAATATCCGCTTCATCCCGTACGCCGCCAAGAGCAACTCGAATGAATTTGCGTCCCATCGCCTCGGCAATGCTTTTGCCCAGCGAAGTTTTTCCCACGCCCGGCGGGCCGACGAAACACAAAATCGCGCCGCCGCCATCGGGCTTGAGTTTGCGAACCGCCAGATATTCGATGATCCGCCGCTTCACTTTTTCCAGATCGTGATGATCCCGGTCCAGAATCTGCCGGGCTTCGGTCAGATCGAGTTTGTCGGTGGTCATCACCGACCATGGCAACTCGCTGAGGATTTGCAGATAGGTTCGGATGACGCCGTATTCGGGGGATGCGCTGGGAATGGATTCCAGGCGCGTCAGCTCGCGCGTCGCTTCTTTCATCACACCTTCGGAAAGCTGGGCCGCTTCGAGTTTGGTGCGGAGATTGTCGATTTCGCTGCCGCCGGTGGAGGAATCCTGTTCGCCCAGTTCCTTGCGGATGGCTTTGAGTTGTTCCTGCAGTTTGTAG
>Ga0302325_10033942_pt1 | contig 10444 bp, 9 predicted proteins | sample Palsa_T0_2_FD_201948 | JGI IMG/M metagenome (GOLD analysis project Ga0302325, IMG submission 201948) | Peat permafrost microbial communities from Stordalen Mire near Abisko, Sweden - Palsa_T0_2 | ecosystem: Environmental > Terrestrial > Soil > Palsa > Peat permafrost | place: Sweden: Abisko...
CCGTGGACGGAGGCGCCCGGCGCGAAGGGCCCGTCGAATTTTACGCCGAACCAGTAGCCAAACTCGGCGGAATCCGACAAGGCTCGCCAGATTCGTTGCGGGGATGCGCGCAACAAAATCTTCTTCTCGATGCGATCCGTGTTCATGCAACCTCTCAGTTGCATATTAACAGCGCCTGAGGAGAATGGCAACCCTTCGGTTGCGTAGTGGTCCTGGTCCGAAAACCGACTCCCTTACGGTCGCGGCTCTGACGAATGCATGATTCGGAGCCGCGACCATTAGGGAGTCGGTTTGACGCGCGACCTATCTAATCCAGCGTCTTGCGGAACCGCACCGCGCTGAACGTCAGAATCGTGCTGCCATATACAAAGAGGCACAACATCTGCGGCCAGAGCACCGAAATTCCTACGCCTTTGAGAAATATACCGCGGACGATTTCCATAAAGTAACGCAAGGGATTCAAATAGGAGAGGTATTGCACCGCTACGGGCATGTTGCGGATGGGGAACATGAAGCCGCTCATTACGAACGCCGGAGTGGTGACGAAGAACGATCCCATATTGGCCTGCTGCTGGGTATTCGAGAGCGTGGAAAGAAGCAATCCCGCGCCCAGACTGGTCATCAGAAACAGGGCCGCGCAAAACAGCAGCAGAAAGAAATTGCCGCGGAACGGGACGTGGAAAATCAGCAGCGCGCCTCCCGTAATCACCAGTAGATTCACCATACCCACCACCGCGAAGGGCAGCGTCTTCCCCAGCATGAGCTCGATGGGACGCATGGGCGTCACCATGAGCTGCTCCATGGTGCCGATCTCTTTCTCACGGATGATGGCCTGAGAGGTCAACATCAAGGTCACCATCAGCAGGATGTTGGCGGCTACGCCGGGGACGAAATAATTACGGCTGTAGAGATCGGGATTGAACCAGACGCGGCTTTCCGGCGCTGCCGGCGTCAGCATTGTGTGCGTCCCTGTGGAACCGCGGATGTCGACCTTAATGGTCTGCAGATTCTTGGTCTGGCCGGTCAACACATCGCTCGAATAGGCGGCGATCACCTGTTGCGAATAGGCCGAGATCAACGATGCCGTGTTCGAGTTGGTCCCATCCAGCAGCACTTGCACCTCGATAGGGCGGCCGCGCGCCAGATCGTGCGCAAAACCGGGCAGCACGCGCACCACGCCATGCACCTGGCCGCGATCCAGCACCTGCTGGGTTTGCTGTTCGCTCTGTGGTTGCGCCACGATGTCGAATCGCCCGGACCCCACGAAACGGGCCTCCAGCGCGCGGCTCTCGGGCGTGTGGTCCATGTCCATCCAGCCGATGCGCGCGTGGTCCACATCCAATGTCACGGCGTAGCCGAAGACCACCAGCTGTAACAGCGGCGGGAAGAATAACAGGAACCTCATCCGCGGCTCCCGCAGGGCCTGGATGAATTCCTTACGCAGAATCACTCGTAATCTTTCGCGCATGTCAGGCCACCTTCTGATTCATTTTCTTCACCGTCCGCCAGAATATGAGCGTGCCGTACAGCACCAGGAACAGCATCTCCACCCACAGCGCGCGAAAACCCGTGCCCTTTAGAAACACGCCCTTGGCGATAGTCACAAAATATCGCGCGGGGAAGAAATAGCTCAACCCTTGAATCACCTTGGGCATGGTATCGATGGAGAAAGTAAAGCCGGAGAGCAGGAAGCCCGGCAGGAACGAAACCAGGATGCCGAATTGATAGGCCTGCACCTGCGTGCGCGACCCGGCCGACACCCAGATGCCGGTAAACAGCGCACACCAGAGGAACAGGCACGTGGAGACGGCCAGCACCAAAAGGCTGCCGCGGAACGGCACGGCAAAAATCGTCACAGCCACCACAACCGAGATCACGGCGTCCACCAGCCCCACCAGGAAGTAAGCCCCCATCTTGCCGAGCACGATTTCGGCCGGCCGTAGCGGCGTGGAAAGCACCTGCTCCATGGTCCCCATCTCCCACTCGCGCGCCACCGTCAAACTGGTCAATTGCCCGGCGAGAATCACCAGAATCACGCCTATCAGTCCGGGAACGATGAAATTTTTCGATTCGAGCGAGCTGTTGTACCAGACGCGTATGCGCGCATCGATCTGCCCGGGCGGATGCGTTCCGTTACGGTTGATCACATCGCTGCGCACTCCCGTAGAATAGCCCTGCACGACGCTTTCGGCATAGCCCATGGCGATGGATGCGGTGTTCGAATCGCTGCCATCCACCAGCAGTTGCACCTTTCCCGACCCGCCGTCCAAATCCTTGGCGAAGCCGCGGGGAATCACAACGCCGATGAGAATCTTGCCGCTATCGATGGCCCGTTCGACGGTGTGATAATCGTGCACGTAGCCGATGATGTCGAAATACTGCGAGCCTTGAAACTGGCGCACCAGATTGCGGCTGGCGCTGGTGTGGTCCTCATCGTAGACGAGGCTCTGAATGTGATCCACGTCGAGCGAGAGCGCGTAGCCGTATAGCAACAGCATCATCATGGGCATAGCGAGGGCCATGGCCAGACTCAGCGAGTCGCGGGTGACGTGGTGCAGTTCTTTGACGAACATGGCGCGCAGACGCCGGAAGCTCATGCCACTTTCCTTTCTTCCGCCTCGATGAGCGCCACGAAGACGTCCTCCATCGAGGGTGTTATCCGTTCCAAACTGTTCACCGCGATATTGCGGGCAGCCAGTGCCTGACGCATGGCCGCGCTGGAAGTCTCCATGTTGTCCACCATCACGTGCAGCCCGCGTCCGAAGATGGCGACGTCGAGAATGCCGGGAAGTTTTTCAATCGCGCGCATGGTTTCGAGCGGATCGGCAGCGTCCAGATTCATCAGGAAGTGCGTATCCAACCCGTGCTTCAGCTCGGATGGCGTGCCGAGAGCAATCACTTTGCCGCGGTACATCAGCGCGATCCGGTGGCAATATTCAGCTTCATCCATATAGTGGGTGCTGACGAAAATCGTGTGGCCGGTTTGCGAAAGGTCGTGGATCAACCCCCAGAAAGCGCCGCGCGCAATGGGGTCGACGCCGGATGTCGGTTCGTCCAGAAAGAGAATCGGCGGATCGTGCAGGATGGCGCATCCCAGCGCCAACCGCTGCTTCCAGCCGCCGGAGAGCGTTCGCGTCATGGCGTCGCGGCGGTCGGTCAGGTTGGCCATTTCGAGCACGTACTGCTTGCGCTGCTGCAGCTTTTCGCCGCGGACGCCATACATGCCGGCGAAGAAATCGATGTTCTCCTCGACCGTGAGATCGTCGTAGAGCGAAAATTTCTGCGACATGTAGCCAATGTTTTCGCGGATCGCCTCCGGCTGAGTGGCCACGTCCAGCCCGTTCACCGACGCCTTACCCGAAGTGGGCGTCAACAGCCCGCACAGCATGCGGATGGTGGTCGACTTGCCCGCGCCATTGGGACCCAGAAAGCCGAAGATTTCGCCCTTGGGGACCTGCAGCGATACATGGTCCACGGCCACGAAGGAGCCGAAGGTCTTCACCAGGTCGTAGATTTCCACTCCCCACTGGTTGCCGTTCATGAGCGGGCCGCCTGTTCTTGTGCTTCCACCAGGTGAATCGTCTTGATGAAGGCGCCTTCCAGGTTGGTGGATCCAGTCTCCTGCTTCATCACATCGGGCGGCGAGCAGCGGATCAGCTTTCCGCGGTGCATCAGACCAACGCGATTGCAGCGCTCGGCTTCGTCCAGGTAGGCGGTGGTCATGAAGATGGTGATGCCGTCTTTGAGCAACTGGTACAGAATGGCCCAGAAGTCGCGCCGCGAGACGGGGTCGACGCCGTTGGTCGGTTCGTCCAGAAAGAGAATCTGCGGATGATGCAGCAGGGTACACATCAGCGCCAGCTTTTGCTTCATCCCGCCCGAAAGCTTGCCGGCCTGGCGGGAGCGAAACGGCTCCATGCGCGTCATGCGCAGCAGGTCCACGGTTAGACGGGCCCGTTCTGCGCCGACAATGTTGAACAAGTCGGCGTAGAAATCCATGTTCTCCTGCACGGTGAGGTCGCCATACAGCCCGAAGCGCTGCGCCATGTAGCCGATCTGGTCTTTCACCTGTTGCGACTCTTTGACCACGTCGTACCCGGCCACGGTCGCGCTGCCCTCGGTGGGGTCCATCAGGCCGCAAAGCATCCGCAGGGTGGTGGTTTTGCCGGCGCCGTCGGGTCCCACCAGGCCGAAGATCTCGCCCTTTGACACCGTGAGATTCAGCTTGTCCACGGCGGTGAGCGTGCCGAAGCGGCGCGTTAGATCGTTCGTCACGATGATGGCGTCAGACATTTAGTTCCATTTCCAGGTCTAGAATCCAGAGCCGAAGAGCGGGTCCGGGGGGACCCGCGCGGACCAGGGGTCCGCCCCACCAACGCGAGGAGCCAGCTGTTGGCTCTTAGCCGACAGGCCATTTAGTTCAACTCGATCACGGCATCCGCCGGCATATTGGATTTCAGCTCGCGGCTGTAATTGTCCAGGTCGATCTTGATGCGGTATACCAGCTTGACGCGCTCCGTCTGGGTCTGAATCTGCTTGGGGGTGAATTCCGCCTCGGACGAGATGAAGCTCACGCGCCCGTCGTAGACTTTGCCTTTGTACGAGTCCGTGGTCACCTTCACCTTGGCTCCCAGTTTCACCTTGCCCAGATCGGTCTCATCCACATAGCCGCGCAGCCAGGGATGTTCGATGTCGCCGATGGTCACGATGGTGGTGCCGGCCGACAAGATCTCGCCCGGGTCCGCCGATTTCACCAGGACCACGCCATCCACGGGAGAGGTGGCAATGGTGTCCGAGAGTTGCGAGTCGATAAGCGCGATGTTGGCGTGCGAGCGTGCGATTTCCGCCTGCCTCGTGTTCAACTCCTGCTCCCGGCGCTTCATTTCGAGCGCATTCGCCTGCGCCATTTTGAGCGCTCCGCGCATCTTTTCGAGATTCGCCTGTTGGGCGTTGATGACCTCGGCGCGAGGCCCGGCCAGCACCAGATTCTGCTTCTCTTTGGCGGAATTCAGGGCCGCCGTCGCGGTCTCGAAGTGATTCCGGTACTGATCGAACTGCGCCGTCGAGATGTCGTCGTCATGGTGCAACACCTGGGCGCGATCCCAGTCCTTCTTGGCGCGCTCTAGTTCCGATTGTGCGGAATCCACCGCCGACTGCGCATCCAGTTTCTCCTGCGGACGCGCGCCATTCTTCAATTCGGCGAGACGCGCCTCGTTGGAGGCGACATCGGCAGAGCGCTGTTCGATGTCCGCTGCCAAGGTGTCCTTTTCCCACTGCAGCGAGGTCTGCGCCTGCGCCAGTTGCGATTCGGCCGACTGTAGGCCAGCCACTTCGCGGTCGCGCTGGGCGACCAGTTGATCGCGATCCAGGCGGGCGATCACTTGCCCCTTCTTTACGGTGTCGCCTTCGTCCACGGTGCGCTCGAGGAGCTTGCCGGCAGTCTTGAAGGCGATGTTGACCTCGGTGAGTTCGATATTTCCGGAGACCACAATGCGGTTCTCGGGAGTCTTATTGGCGCCGCGATAGGCATACACGCCCGCCGCGGCCACGGCCGCCAGTACCAGTATGATGATGATTCGCTTTTTCATGATTTCGATTCCTTACTGGAGCACTCTTTACTGAACCAGACTCCGCACCCGGCCCATGGCTTGCGCCAGATCGAGGCGCGCCAGATTGTAGCTGTATAGCGCAGACGTCTGGTTGTCGCGGGCCCGTTCCAGACGCGTTTGCGCATCGGTCACTTCCACCGAGATGGCCACTCCAGCATCGTACCGGCGGCGTGCCTGGGTGAGTTCATTGTTGGCCAATTCCAGGCCTTCCTGCGCCACTTTCACTTCGTCGTCGGCGGTTTGCAGACTGTCCAGCGCCAGCCTGACGTCCAGCTCGATCTGTTCCTTCAGATCGTTGGTGCGCACGGTTTCGGAGCGATATTGCGAAGCCGATTCCGCGCGTTCCGCCTCGCGGCGTCCGCCATTGAAGATCGGCACCTTCAATTGGATTCCTACCGTTCGTGTGGGCACGGAGTTGGTCAGTGCGGTGCCAAGCACTCCGTAATCGCCGAACGCCGAAACGGAGGGCAGGCGCTCCATGCTGGTGGCGCTGGCGGAAAGACGCGCGTTGGTTTCGCGCTCCTGCTGCGCCTTCAGGTCGGGCCGTTCTTTGAGCGCCTGCGCTTTGGCGGCTTCGAGGGTGGTGGCGTCCACCGGCAGGTATTGCAGCCGGTCGGTCAATTCCAATTCGGCATCGAGCCGCATGTTCATAGCGCGCAGCAGTTGCAGGTGCGCGCTATGGCGGTTGTTGCGCGCCACCAGAAGCTGCTGCCGATCATTCGCCAGTTGCACTTTCGCGCGGGTGATTTCGATACCCGTTCCAGTTCCCGCTTCCTTCTGGTTTTCCGATTGCTTCAGCACGGCTTCGGAAAGCGTCACGTTGGATTGCGCGGTATCCACGTCAGTATCGCCCTTGACCGCCGCCAGGTAGGCGCGCGCCACTTGCGATGCCACTTGTTCCTGGGTGGCGTCAGAGTCGGACTTGGCGGCGGAAATGCCCACTTTGGAGGCTTGATACTTGCGGATGGTGCTGAAGTCGAATACGCTTTGCGATCCGCTCACGCGGGCATCGACGGTGGTGAACGGCCCGACGAAAGTGGGAAAGCTGAAACCGGGAATCGGGATGCTCTGAAAGATGGACGGGTTGAAACCCAAGGCGGCGAGATTCTCCGTGCGGCTTTGATCGGTGAAACTGCCGTCCACGGTGGGCAGCAGAGCGGCGCGCGATTCCAGCGAGCGCGCTTGCGCCTGCTTCAACGCCTCGTCCGCCAGTTGGATGCGCGCACTCCCTTCGTGGGAGGTGGCGACTTCCACGGCGCGTTTCAGGCTCAACTTGATGGGCTCCGCGGCAGGGACCAGGCGGACTGCCAGGAGCAGTATGCAGACAATTCTCATTTACTTTTCCTCGAGACTTTCCACCAACGCGACGGCAGGGGCACTCAGTCCGCCGCTTAGGAAAGCGACCAACTCGCGCAGCAGGTTGGCGCTGTCATTGCGTGAGACGCCGCAGTGTTTCTGGCCCTGCGGCACGGCAAACATACAGTGGGCCATGGCGCCCACCATGAATTGAAGTCGCAACGCCAGTTCCTCCGGCGTCAGGTTCGGAAGAGCGCGCCCCAAGGCGGTAGAAAATCGTGTCTTCACGGTATGAAAGTGCTTCTCCGCCATCGCCGGCATCAGCCCTTCGCCATACATCCTCCCCATCAATTTGAGGATTCCCGGGCTGTTTTCCATGCGCCGGAACGGCGGGCCTAGGAAGGCGTGCAGGATCTCTTCGAGAGGCACCGGGCCGGAACCGGCGGCGGCCTCCAGACCGTCGAGAGTGGCCAGCCGTTCCTCATTGACCGGGCTGGCTTTGCGGAGGATCAACCGGTCGAGCAAATCTTCTTTCGAACCGAAGTGATAGTGGATGGCAGCCAGGTTCACTCCTGCTTCGGCAATGATCTGCCGCAGGGAAGTCGCCGCGTATCCTTGCTCCCCGAACAGGCGTTCCGCTGTGTCGAGGATTTTGTCTTGCGTTTCAGTCATTCGAGTGATTCAATCATACGTTTGAATCAGTACAAAAGTCAAGCAAAAAGCTTGGAACTGAAATTGCTTAGTCAGAGCAGAGCCGCCCGGGAGCAGGGACTAAGAAGTGGCGGCCTTCGGGGGAATAACATTATGTGGAACCGAATTGCCAATATCTGGTGCAAGAAGATGCACTCTCAAGCCATGTGGCCGATGCATGGAAAGTACATTTGTTCGCGTTGTCTGCAGGAGCACGCCGTTCAGTGGGAAGGCCCGGCCACTCCGGCCGAGTACGGCCAAATGCCGCCGCAACAATCGCCTGTACCGATGGAGCCACAAGTGTGGCTGGCTAACCATCGATAGACATTTGTACACAATTTCATGGACACCCGCCGCTCTGCTAGCATGTAGCTCTTGCGGCTGGGCATTCATCTTTACACCTTCGGATCGTTGCGACGGGCAGCTCAGCGGGCAGCGGAGATCGGGGCCAACACCCTGCAAATCTTCACCGCCAGCCCGCGTATGTGGCGTGCCCGCGCGCCCGATCCGGTGGAAGTGGAAGCTCTACAGTCGATTCGCCGCGCCCACGACATTTGGCCGTTGGTAGTCCACGTGAACTACCTGGTGAACCTGGCTTCTCGGGATCCGCTGATTCGCGCCCGATCCATCGAAACTTTCCGCGGAGAACTGGAACGCGCCGCCATCGTAGGCGCGGAATTCCTGGTGGTGCATCCGGGCAACTGTAAAGATCAGCCCATCGACGACGCTATTTCGGCATGTGCCAACGGGTTGACGGAAGCCGCCCGTGATTTTTCAGCTCCAGTCACGGTTCTGCTGGAAAATACGGCAGGATGCGGTTCCGCGCTTGGCAGCAAATTTGAAGAACTGCGGGCCATCTGCGATCTGGCGGCCCCATTTACGCGGGTGCAGATTGGATATTGCCTGGATACCTGTCATCTGTTGGCTGCCGGTTTCGACATTACGACACTGGCCGGCCTGCGGAAGACTATCCGGCAAGCTGACAAGGTGCTGGGGCTCGAGAACGTCCCGGTATTTCACGCCAACGATTCGAAAACTGGATTGGGTTCCCATGTGGATCGTCACGCAAAGATCGGCAAGGGCCATATTGGGGTGGAGCCTTTCCGCTGGCTGTTGGCGCATCCTAAGCTGCGCGGGAAAACCTTCATTTCGGAGACTCCTGTAGAGGAAGATGGCGATGATGCCCGCAATATGGCGACATTACGAGCGCTAGCTATAGCTAGCTATAGCTAGAAAATTGGGACTTGGGGGCGCCATAATGTAACCAGATTAACGCGCCGCTCATCAGTCCAGGCTTCCGTTTCGCAGAACTGACTCATATCTGGTATGGTGACAATTCGTCCTGAACAGCGGCCGGATTACTTGAACCAATAGGGCGTCTTCTTAGTCCAATCGGAATCGGGATAGCCGGTGTGCAGGAGATTAAAAGCGCGCTGGGAGAACTCGCCGGTTTGCGAATCGGTACAGCCGAAACGGGTGGAGCGGACGGCGAGCGCGAGAGCCTCGGGAACGCGCGGGTCTTCAGGATGGGCTTGCGCGAAGGCGATGGTTTGCGCGGCCAACCAATCGGGGCCGGTGGCGATGGAACGCTTCTCCGTCTCGGCGGCGACCTGTTTGCGATCGGCATCGGAAAGGAATGCCAGATCTTGGATGTCAGGGGCGTTCGGGGAGCACCACCAGTTGTCGCGGAAATAGTCGATTTTGTCCACCTGGGCGGTGTTACGGCCGTAACCGGGGTCGACATCGCGCTTCATGCCGGGAGTTTTGAGCAGTGTGATGACCTGATCGAAGGGCGGCGCATCGGAGAGTAACAAGGTGCGCACGAAAACCACGCGCTGTAACTGCAGGCGCACGGATTGCGGCAAGAGCTGGCTGACGGAGGCCTGCTTGAGATACGACAACGGGAGCGAGGTATCGAAGATCTCGGCGGCATCGCCATCGAGGTAATCCTTGTTGTCATTGACGAGTTCCACGTCGTAGGAGTAGGTGGCAACTGGACGGCGGGGAGCGAAGCGCAGCAATTCCTCGAAGGTGCGCGCGAGCCGCATGCGTTCGGCACGGAATTGGTTGCGCACGGAAGTGGACATTTTGGCGGCAAGGAGGCTGTCGGCCAAAGTGCGCGCATCGTTAGGCGGGACGAGCCGTGCGCGATGGTAACTGACTGTGAGATAGCCCGGCGAATCGGGTTTGACTTCGGCTGCCGCGGTGAGGAGTTCGGGCAGGGCGGAATCGGCGCGATGGGCGGATTGCAGGGCGGCGACCAGCCACGGAAGAGTGTGGCGGGTGCGCCAGTTTTCGAGGGCATCGCGGCCTCCGCCTTGCAAACTGAGAATCCAAACGGTGAGGTCGTCGGCGGATTGCGGCTTGACGTTTTGGTCGAATAAAAGGCGGTAATCGGTGAGGTCTTGCCCGATGGTGGCTTGCGAATTCGGTTTGACGAGCGCCAATGCGAGCTCATGGCCCCCCACGACACAGAGACCGCTGGAGCAGCGGAGGACCAGCGGAGAAAATCACACCACCGCTTTGCCGCCTCCTCGCTTAGTGCGCGCCGAAGACCTGCGAGTCGCGCTAAAAAGGGGACGCCTCCCATTTCCGGGGAAACGGCGCGGCATGGGTTGGTGCAAGTGCTGTTTATTCCAAGTGCCATAGCAGCTCAAGCCAGGTGGCCGCTCGGCGTACACAGTTTCGCGGCGACCGGCCGCTGCAGCCTCGTTTTCCCCAGAAGCATCTCTTCACCATGACCTATAAGCCCTTTAGATGCGTCTCGCTGGGCTTGCGAGTATCCCACTATCTGTATTCTGTGATACTCGGGAAGGCCTGTTTGGCGTGGGCTTGAGGGCCTCCGCCGC
>Ga0302325_10033944_pt1 | contig 10444 bp, 7 predicted proteins | sample Palsa_T0_2_FD_201948 | JGI IMG/M metagenome (GOLD analysis project Ga0302325, IMG submission 201948) | Peat permafrost microbial communities from Stordalen Mire near Abisko, Sweden - Palsa_T0_2 | ecosystem: Environmental > Terrestrial > Soil > Palsa > Peat permafrost | place: Sweden: Abisko...
TACTTATATATAGATATAATAATCTTATATATTTTATTATAATTATAAGTTAATATATTTATAAGCTTATAATTAGAGTTTTTAAAGATCTAGTCTTTAACTTAAAAAGGAAAGCCTTTTATAAACTCTTAATATTAATGCTTATTATCCAATTCCTTCCTCTTTATTAAATTAGTTGATATTGTATAAAACAAGTTAATAAAGGTCTTAGTAGTGATATATCCTTTTTAGAATTAGGCAATAATTCGATTTAAAAAATTATAATTAATTTTAAAAGTCTTTTAGTTATATTCCTTATACTTCTTCTTTAAAGCTATATAAAACTTGGCCTTATTATACTTATTAGAGTTATTAGTATAATATTCTAGTATAGCCTTAACCTAGCCCCTATATAATAATAAGATATATTTGATAATATATTCTTTTTTATAGTTATAAAGACTTAGTAGTCTTTATATATTAATATATTACCTTTAAACTATAAGGCCTTTTATACTTTAAGTAAAAGAGGGTATAATATAAAAACTAATATACATTTATTATCCTTTATTATATTTATATTTAGCATTAAAATAATGGGTTTATCTTTCAAAAAAGTAGATTAAGGTATAAGTCACTATATTAGTAAGTTATAAAAGGAACTAGTAATTACTATACTTAATTTAACTTAATGGTTAATTAAGTATTTTAATAATAAGTCCTTTAAAGCTTATTTTCTACTATCTCGATCACTTATACTATTTTATTTTTATTTTTCTACTTTTAGTTATATTTATAACTTTTTTCTCTTTTTTTCCTTTTAACTATCACATCCCTTTAAAGGATTATAACCCCCTTTATAATATTATTCTTCTATTTATATTATAGCTTTATAGCTATTCTATATTTATATATTCTTTGTTTTTTATATTTTTAATTCTTGCTAGTCTTATATTTATACTTTACTTGTTTTTAGTTTTTTTATATATCTTATATACTTTTATATAGCTTTTATTATATAAGGACTTTTAGCTAATGCTTTTATAATCTGGACTTAAAATTAAAGTTAGTGGCTTTATTACTATTAATAGTTGTTACGGTTCTGGCATTCTATATTACGTGGTCACGTGCACTAGCGCGGGCTGGCATAGGCGGTGTGGAGCGGCAGAACCCGAGTATTTGTACAAACCGATCCTTTGTAAATAACCTCTTCTTTCCTTAGCTTTGAATAGTTGTAATTAAGACCATTCAACCAACGCTCTTTCCTAGGCTATGAATCTGGCGCTCGTGACAATAGTAAAATATTTAAAAATAAAATATAAATCGATAATATAAACTTGTTTAAAAGTACTAAGATTCCCTTTTAATATAACTCTATTTTATGGTTCCTTTATTTTATCCTAGTTATCTCCTCTTAGCACATTTTTATCCCCTTTAAGTTAAGCTTAACTAAAGCTATTTTTAATTAAGCTAATAGGTTACTTTATAGCTATTCTAATTTTATATTAGCAAGAATTGTTTAGAAATTGGATTATATAAGCAAACTAATTAGCTAAAATAGACTAACTAAAATAGTAATAGTAAAAACAAGCTAATTAGCTACTTAATATAATAAGGACACCTTAATATATAACTCACTTATAGACCTCTAAGCTTTACTTTATAAGAACCCTAAGTTATATATTCGATAAAAGCTTCTCTTGATTACATTCGATCTCTTTATATTATTTACTAAAAACATATAAAGGGGCAAACCTCAACTAGAAGAAAAGGCTTTACAAGAATATCTCTTAAATACTAACAAGTAAGCAATAAGTAAACATATATATAAATATAAAGCAATAATAAAAAAGGAATAAACTAAAGTATATAAAAACTAAGTATAATTATAAAGCAAAAGCAATATACAAAATAAGTGTCACGAAGTGATTACATTGCAGTGGTGGTAAAGAGCTTGCATTGGAATTTAGAGCTAAAACCGGGTTTTGTGCGCCCACACACGCGCTAAGCACGTGCAGGCATGCCACGTGACTAGCATACTGTAACAATAAGCAACAAATATATAAATTATTAAATGTTATAAAAGATATATTAATAATTAAGAGTAAAGCATGTCTAGCTACAAAAACCTAGCAATTATACCTCTATTCTAGTCACGTGTAACACTAACTAAAAACCTTTAAAGACCTTTAAAATCCACAGAATTCAGCAGTCTTCTTGGCGCCCTGCCACAAATGTGGTGGGGTCACATGGCACTTGCATGTGACTTAAACAATTAGTTCTTGCATGCTTTAGTTATTTCTTTTGTTATTGCTTTATATCTATATATGCATTTACTTATTGCTTGCTTGCTTAGTATCCGAGAGATATTCTTGTAAAGCCTTTTCTTCTAGCTAAGGTTCGCCCCCCTATATCATACTTCCTTATAATAAGTTAAGTGTTGGGCTATTTTATAAATTCGGGTTTAAGTATAAAGTAGTAGCTTAAAGGGACTAAAATTGGCTATTTGCTACTTGTATCTTATTAGTTTTGCCCTTTTTAAATATAAAGTTAAAGTTTTTAACTAGTTATATATATTATTAATTTGTTTAGCCTTAATTAAAGAGTTATCGGGTAATGCTTTGTTATAAAGCAGCGTTTTTAATAGTTTAAGCTAAGTAATAGCTATATAGTAATTTGTAATTCCGACTTTACGTTTTCGTTTAACCTTAATAGCAATCGAGGCTTGCAATAGTAAAGTGTAAAATATATATTTGTCGGTTCATAGCCGGCTACGGTGGTTAGTTGGCTATTGCGCAAATTGGCTTTAAGCGTTCCTTAGTTGGAGGTCCGATATTTGCGCAATAGGATTAGTTGGTTTTTAGTGTTATAGTAATAAATTCGGCTTTTGTTTAATCTCGTCGATCAGCTAGGATTGACTATAAGGTCGCAATAAAGCTCTCCACAATCGGGCTATGTATTGAAATCGTGATCTTATCCTCTAGATTAATCGGCTTAATTGCTAGACGCGGTTTAACTAGTTATTGCTACTATGTTAGGTTAACGAAGTAAAAGATATAAGATAATTCACTCCTTTGAGTGAGGCTCTAGCCTTGAGGAGGCTAGGCTGACTAATCTACGGCTAATCTACATACACGTGACAACAGCACTGTGGAACTCCAGCACTGACCGTGATGGATCATCCACATGGATCCGCCACGCGTCTTTCTCCCTCTGCATTACGAGTACCGTCACTTGGCAGGCACTCTTCTGCTCGACGTGCACCATGACGACAGAGTCCAGCCTTGAAACTATACAAAATACGGCGATGATACTTCAACAAGGCATATGGACGATACCAGGAGATGCCCTAGAGGGCTGATTGTTCCGGCAGCCACGATGCAGGGAGTTCGGTCAGAGTTGAGTGCAATGCTGCTGCTGCCTGATCGGATAGGGGATAGCGAGCTGAGGGTGGGAGCGTGAGTCATTGGACTTTCCGCGAGTCTTGGGTTTTTACGACAATCAAAAAACCATTGAATTGTAATATGAACGCGCAGGTCATTCTTCCTTTCAATGGGCGTTGTTAGGGCGGGATCGGTTCAGGCCGGGGGCCATCGACTTTTTTAGGGGGGTTGGGTTGGATTGCGTTTATTCACAGCAGCCTTAACATACACCTTGGCCAAGCTTTGTACGCTATACAGGAACCTGAAAATGAATAGTGTTTCAATTCCTGCAAGTGTCGATTCAGCTCGCCAAAACGTGGTTCAAGGCTGGATTGCGCCTCACGCTGCTCTAAGACACTCCCCGAGCGAATCCAAGCCTCCCCACACATTTCCGTATATGTAGGTTGAATTACTCCGTATACTCGGTGTGGTCAGCTATAACAAAAAGTACAGAAAAGAAAAGTTGGGACCAGCCCAAATTCGCCACCCTTGAGGAAATCCCAAGAACAGGGCAAAGCCAAAACTATGGCACCTTCTAGTACCAACACGTACGGGATCATAGAATTTTATGAAACTTCTAGCAGCCCGCGACTCAAGTAAGTGGTCTTCAAAACAAACAGCCAGATAGACTTCTTGCTCACCAATTCTTAACTTAGTATCGTGTTTGTCCACGGCCTCACAGGGAAAGGGGAGGCCACATGGTCGCAAAAGGGAGCAGATCCATGGCCAAAAGCGCTTCTCCCAGCATCTCTCAAGAAAGCCCAGATCAATGCAAACATTTATGCGTTTGCCTACGATGCTGACATTGTGAATTTTGGCTCGACGGCAGGCCAAAATCGCATCACCGAGCATGCGCGGAATGTGATCGGACAGATTAACAAGAAACAAGTTCTCGATAGTCTTGGAAACGTGCCCATCATATTTGTCGCTCATAGCCTTGGAGGGTTGGTTGTCAAAGATGTATGGAACTCCGTTCAAGTGATGTTCCTAACTGTTGCTGATTCCATCCCAGGCACTCGCCATAGCAAACCGGAGCAAAGACGACCCTCTGAGAAAGATTGTCGACTTGACGATCGGCATTATCTTCATGGGGACACCCCACTGCGGTGCGGACGCAGCGAGGTTTGCGAAGTTCATGGGTCGCCTGACAGGAGCTTTTCGTCCCACGGCCACCGGCCTCTTGAACGTGTTGAAAAGGGATTCAGAAATTCTGAAAATCGTAACCACCGATTTCCATGACATGCTTGGTTACCGTCGCCAAGAGCACAAACCAGAGCTCGAGATCACATGCTTCTGTGAGGAGCTGCCGATGCAGCTAGGACCTGTCACTCACACTGTGAGTTTCTAATCAGTTGGCAACTAAAATCCCGCTGACTTGTCACAGATCGTTGATTTGGACTCTGCTACGATACCGGGGTACCAGACATACACCATCCACGCCAATCACGAGACGATGACAAAGTTCAGTGATGCAAAAGATTCTGGATACACCGACGTCCTCACTCAGATCATTCAGATGGCTAATACCAGACTCAATGCCCGGCCGGCGGGAGAGGCGGCGAGAGACGCGCGGGCAGAGGCAGCGCAAGAGAGGGCAACGAGCACCAGAGGCGGTCCTTTCAATGTAGGACAAGGAAGTAACAGCATCTCAAATGTGACAGCTAACTCGGGAGGAGGGAGTATGAATTTCGGCAACCAAAATCACACCACTTTATAGTCTTTGTTTGGCGCTTTGAAAGTTAGGGGACGCGAGAAACCAGAGAGAAGCAGGAGCAACGGGATATATTTATATATATACCGGAATTATCTTAGTTAGTTTACAACAAATCCGTTCGCCGAAATCGAGTTCTGTTTGGTCTTCTTTCGTTTTTCAATCATCTCTGCTAGATGTATCTTGCCGTATGTCCGCGCTAACTGCTCAGCCGAATCACCTCTGGCATCTTTTGCATCAATATCTGCGCCGTGATCCAACAACTCTTGAGCAATATCTTCGAAGCCGTTCTGCACCGCAATTAATAACGGTGTGTGGCCATGTATGCTGTTCCAAAAAGTTGATTGCCACCATTCAACTAGCTGCGGGACCCTCAAGACCAATTCGACGATACTGATTGACATACCAACGCCAATTGATGACCAGATGCCGCCTAGCAATGCAACGGTGATCCGACCGATTTGACTGGAACCAATATGCGGGATCGGCTTGAGCCATACGAGTAAGGAGCTGGCAGAAGTGGCAAGAAGCAAAGCCGGAAAGTAAACTTTCAACCGCTCCACGAAACTCGCACCATCACCATACGCTACTAAGTGTGCAATGAGACCAACGAAGGCCAGAACAGCAAATCCAATGAAGGGAATTGACAGAATTCCCCACTCTTTGATTCCGATCTCGCCATTGCTGGCCAGAGCAATGAAAATGAGCACTCCGGGGACGGATGCCCAGATGAGGCCAAAAATGCTGGCGACGAGGAGCGCAACCGTCGTGATATGTAGCCAGGTCCGAAGTCCTATTTGCCACACCCTTGCCGTGATCAAAATGCAACATACAGTTGCGAAGTGACTTTTCCATTGGCCCATGACTTCAGGCACCACTTTCAATGTCATTGCAGCCATCTCATCCGGAATGCAGCAAACAGTTGCTGCGATGAGCATTATTGCCAAACCCGATAGGAACCCTGCCCACGTCGCTGAGATCATTATTGCGAATGCCGCCGCCAAGGCCTTGAGCTTTAGCTTGTAAAGAATCACGACCCAGAACCAAAGCAAACCTGTCGCAGATGCGGCGAAGCCAACTTCCCAGAGCTCCCATCCTAGCACCAGTAAGAAAGGTCGAACCGCAGGCCATTTCCCGCATGTCCAGTAAATTATGCTTGAGCATGTGAGAACGAATAATACGGTAGCGTTCAGAACCGTCCATCTCTGCGCAGTCTCGGCCCGAAGCTTGCCTTCAAGATAACCTGATCGGGTCTCCATATCTGCTCGGCTTTCGTTCTGTGCCCTCTTGAAAGACGCACCTGACCAGACTACTGCAGCACTCGTCATGGTCCCTCGGATTGCGAACGCAGCAGAAGTTTTCGGAATATCAACTCGCGCATCTGTACTGGCTTTGTTCTCCAACAGAAGTCGAGTCAAAGGCATGTTTCCGTCACTCACGGCCCAATGAAGCGGGGTCTTGCCAAACACTCTGGCTTCGGAATTCGCGCCGTGCTCCAATAAAAGCTCAGCAATGTCTTTGTGATCATTTTGTACTGCCCAAAGGAGAGGCGTCATTTTGTAGCCTTCTCCATCTAAATCGATCTTTCGGACATTGTTATGGACATTCAGAAGCTTGCGGACAATGCTTTCATGGCCGTTGCGCGATGCCCAGTGTAGAGGCATCATCCCGTAATCCGTGGGCATGTTTGCAGTTTTATGGATGTTGAATTTATTTGTTCCACCAAGATAGTGGTCGACAAGCCAATCCATTCCGAAGAATGCTGCAAAATGAATGGCCTGGAAGTGCATGGGGCAATGCCAGTATGGCATTATACGACGCCAATATTCTTGCAGCCAACGGTCCCTTTCCCTCGAGTCTTCAACCCAGAAGCTTGTTGAATTGGTTTTATCGACAATGGTCAGAATGGTTTCGACGTCAATCTCTCGTGCCAAACGAAAGTGCTCAGGCCAGTACCGGATGGAATAGTCAAGAAGTGTGCATTCTAGCGGTTCGTTTTTTGAAACTCCAGCACCACCCTTCTCGCAGTCATGAGGATGCTTCGCCCAGTGGAAAACAGAAGCGAAAGCCACCTTGCAAAGTACAGCGTGCTCTCCTGGCAAAGATTCTTTAAACTTTTCCTCCAGGAATAGGCGAAGCGTTGTTGGGTGAAAAAATGTAACAGTCTTGGTAGCAAGGCAGGATTCCTCCTGTGGATCGGAATGGTGTCTTTCACGGGCCGTTCCATCGCTCGGCAGAGGCGGGCACCTTTTTGTATCGACGTCTTGTTCCAAAGCCTCGATTACTAACATTTCGTCACATCCATGAGAGCGGATCTTCTCTTCCATTTCGCGGGCAAGGGTACTGATTGACTTGGCAGATTTCTTCTTCAGGAGAATCGAACCGAGCTCCCCAAGCGTGAGAGGCCGCCGAGCACACAATACTGTTCGAAGAATCTTCTTTGCAAACTGCTTCTTTTTAGACATGTTGTCGATTCGTAACAGCATCTCGTCATATAGACTGCGCAGTCCTTCAGGGCCAGACACTGAAGCAGCTTCGAGAGCAGTCGTGGCGCTGTCCTCCGAGCATCCGGCAGCCTCGATCTGTCTTGATATGAAAGCTGTCCACAGATAATCATTTTTTGTCTTGCACTTGAACGTATCTTGAGCCTTCTCAAGAAAAGATTCTGACCAATTTCCGATCCTCTTCATTCCTTCGGTCTTTTTTTTAATGAAATTTTCAATCCCTGCCAGGACAGACGGGAGTGACTGTCCGTCGAGATCTAGGCATGGAACTTCAGATAGCGGAGTGTTCATTTCGTGACGTGCCTGACTGGCGATCAAAAGCTTGAAGCGAGGCAGGGAGCGTTCATCTGAATCTCTTGCCTTCGACAGCGCCCCCACTTTATCCAGCAACTTCCTTCGAGACTCCGCTTCACACTTGTCAAGGCCGTCTAGGACACAGTAGGTAGTCTCGTTCCTTTGCTCCGCAAAAGTTTTGAAGACTTCAACAAACACATTCCACCAAAATTCAAAGGTGAGGCTATTGCCGTCATCGCCGCGATGCTGATAGTGTTTCGCGAGAACTTTCCCAAGGTCGGAATGGTTGGTACATACACTCCAAACCATGCTTTGCAACGCTGCTTCCGCCGTGTTATTCGAGTTGCTCTCCGAGTCGAAAAAATACCAAGTCGTCAAGCCGGAACCCGAGTTCTTCACCCGCTTCTCCAGGTGGTTGGTGATATATATGGACATAAACGTCTTGCCTTTTCCAGGACCGCCGCGGATCCACAACACAGTTCTCGACCCGGAATCTAACCACTTCCGATACTCTTCTTTGTCCTGAATCCACGAGCACGCTTCATTGACAATTTCGCCATTGCTCGCCCGGTTGAGTATTATGTTTCGCTGCTCTACTATATCAACCTTGAAGATATTCCCCAAGATGCTAGGGTCTGGTGGTGACGGCATGAGTACTAATGAGAATCAGCGCAGCTCAACACGCTAGAAACGAGTGGGTTGGTGTCACTCGCCTTGGTATATGTTGAAATTCCCGAACAGACTTCCCCCATCTCCACTGGTGGTAATATGATGCATTCGATTCCTCCCTTGGCTTGAAGCAAATTGCCCAACTGCGGAGCTGGACTTGTTGAGGAAGGCCCCAGCAGATTCCCACGCTCGACTGACAGTAGAGCTCACATCCTGCAGTTTCACACCCCACTCGTTGCGAACAGGCTGTTCCTGATCGTTGCCGGACACTGTGTCTTGTTGCGTGGCAGACCGCATTTCCACTCTTGGAGATAGCTACGCCATACGGCAGCCCAAGGTATTCTTGGAAGTGACTCGCAGTTGAGGATAGAAGGCAGGAGCAGGAAGAGGAAGAAGGACAATGCCATTGTTGGCGGAATACTGCTGAAATTTGGAGTGCGACAGAAGACCAGGCTGAGGCCGAAAGCCTTGCCACCCACTATGCAGGTTCTAATGATATTGCACGGCGCGCGCTTGCGCCATGGAAGTTACCCCAGCACATGCTTGCTTTGTTCTTGTTCTGAAGTCTATCGTTGAGATGTCGAATTCTACAACCGGCGTCAGTCTGTATTTGAGAATAGCAACAATCAATAGGCATAGTGAAAAAGAGGACGGAGCATTTGAAATGTGATTTCCATTCTGACGACGGTCGCTTTTGCTTCGGTTTATGCAGGAGCAAAGCGGCGAGGGCTGATGTCAGTCCTGGTTGGTGAGGTTTCGCACCGACTTCGCCCAGTTTCCACACCGAGTTTCCACACCGAAGCCACCCCTCAAAGGCCGAGATAGGCTGTGCAGACGCACACGGACAATCAGATCGAGACCTCTCGATGAACCGATGCAGCAGGATGCATTGTGCTTGCTGACAGGACGGTGTGGTGTCTGATATTTTGGTCGAGGAACTCAAGGAATGGAACCCTTCGGTATGCGTTCGCGTGGCAAGGCAGAATGCGTCTCTAAACCCCTGGGATTTGCAAGATGTGCCTCAGAATACTGATATTAGAAACAGAGGTCGCAAGGAGGTTACAGTATAGCGATGACGAGAGTGGTTTGAGCGACAGCGATCCTGATCTCAGCAGCGACGATGACGCGTGTTTGAGTAAAAAAAAAAGCAGGGTTCCAGCATAAGGATGAATATCCCATGGGATCCTGTAGACGAGCAGCGCTTGCTGGCGTACAAGAAGGAGGGCAAGTCGTGGAAGTGGATCTTCCGCCAGTTCTCAGGCAAGAGTCAGCCGCAGTACGCACACGCTTAAACATCGTACAAGGCAGAGGCGAGTAAGCTTCCTCGCACAGGTGGACGGGCGGCTCTTAGTGCACACTTGTTCGTTGAAATTTGACAAGATAAACCGAGCGACATATCATGCGTGGGCTCGAGAAGATCTTCTCACCGTTATTGTAAATGCCATGTCGGATATAGAAGTTGAAGCTATTGCCTCTAGGCTGTTGTCTGCCAAGCGCTGAGGCGAATTCTTAGAGAATCATATCAAGAAGCTGCAAGATAGGCATAAGATTTTCAAAGGTGCTCTTAGAAATGGTAAGAAGTAATAGTGCTTTGTTAATGTGCGGGAGCGAACCTTATCCTCGACAACAGACCTTTAATCATACTCTAGCATAGCAAAACTATTAATACCAAGACTTTTACATAGTAAGGAGCAAGCTAGTAAGCAGCGATAATAACAGTTGTTTAAGTGATGCATTGCATTGCTACACGGGTGCGTTGTTATTAGCTTGTTGCTTCGAATGAAATCTGCTGAAAGCAGTGTAACCTCAAAGCTGAAAGAGTATCGACCAATAATATTGTGACCCTGAACAGTAGGCATGATTTC
>Ga0302325_10033945_pt1 | contig 10443 bp, 10 predicted proteins | sample Palsa_T0_2_FD_201948 | JGI IMG/M metagenome (GOLD analysis project Ga0302325, IMG submission 201948) | Peat permafrost microbial communities from Stordalen Mire near Abisko, Sweden - Palsa_T0_2 | ecosystem: Environmental > Terrestrial > Soil > Palsa > Peat permafrost | place: Sweden: Abisko...
CGGGGACTGGCTGGCCGAGCGGGTGATGCTCGGGCGGGGCGAGTTCCGGGCCGTCGTAGAACACCTTGGTCTGGTAGTTCCAGAACCAGTCCTCGCCGGGCTCGAAACTGCGGATGAACGGGTGCCCGGCGGCCGCCGCGTGGGCGCTCGCGTGCTGCGCCGGCGAGGAGTCGCAGCAGCCTATGTGCCCGCACTGGGCGCACCTGCGCAGGTGGAACCACCACGCGTCGCTGGCGTCGCATTCGACGCAGCCGGTCCCGCTCGGCGGGACGGAGGGGTCGATCCCTGGCACCTCGGTCATCGGCGCTCCTGCCTGTCGGGTTCCGGGCGGTCAGCGGGAGCCGCACCCGGAATCGGGTGTCACCGGGGACCGACTCTACCCGGAGGTTCAGCGCTGCCCGCCAACGACGATCCGGCGGGAAGGTTCCAGGGCACCGGCCCGGGATCCGGCTAGCATGGTCTTGGCGCCGGGAGGACGCCGCCGGGTCCGCGGGAAGGACTGAGTCCACCTCCAAGCATCAACCGTCATGGCTGTGGCCTCTTCCTCGGCCTGAGCAGCGGACCGCAGGCGAATGAGGGAGAAGCCATGTCCGATTCACTTCCCGAGCGCCCCGACCTGGGCCAGCTGCGACGCCAGGCCAAGGAGCTGCGCGACGCCGGCCGCCGCGAGGAGGCCGGTGCTGTCGAACGCTTCGTCCGACACCACGGGAGCGCACCCCAAGGTGCCGTCACCCTGGCGGCGGCCCAGCTGGTCATCGCCCGCGAGCTAGGATTCGCCAGCTGGCCGCGCCTCAAGGCGGCCGTCGAGGCGCGCTCCACCGGTCCCGAGCGGAAGGCGGAGGCGTTCGTGGCAGCGTCGGTCGAGGGGCGCCTGCGCGAGGCCGTCACGATCCTTGACACTGTCCCGGACGTGGCCAGCCGCAGCCTGGCGGCCGCCGCCGTGCTCGGCGATGCCCGGCAGGTGACCCGGATGCTGTCGGTGAACCCGGCGGCTGCGGTCACCATCGATGAGGCTCGAGGCTGGCCGCCGCTGCTGTACGCCTGCTACTCCCGCTGGCAGCAGGTCGATCCTCGCCGGGCGGCGGGGACGGCCGAGGTGGTCCGCCTCCTGCTCGACGCCGGGGCCAGCCCGAACACCAACGACGGAGCCAGGTACCCCCGCTCCGCCCTGAAAGGATCTGTAGAGGCGAACAACCCGGACACGACCAGGGTCCTGCTTGAGGCGGGAGCCAATCCCGACGTCGGCCAGCCCATCGGGGAGGCGGTCGGGCACGGCGATCACCGCTGCCTGGAACTGCTCCTCTCCCACGGCGCCAGGGTGGCCGGAACCTGGGCCGTCGGCGCCGCCGTCTACCACGACGACCCCCGAGCGGTTACGCTCCTGCTGGACGCCCTCCGATCCGGCGTCGGCCAGGCGGAGCAGACGGCGACCGACGCGCTCCCCGATGCGGCGGCCAACGCCTCCCCCGCCGTCGTCGCCGCCCTGCTGGCCGCGGGAGGGGACCCGAATGCCGATGACGAACACGGCGTCTCCGCGCTGCGCCTTGCCGTGCGGGCCGGGAAAAACGAGACGGCGGCCCTCCTGACCAGCCGTGGCGCGCCGGATGACAGCACCGGTATCGACCGTTTCATCGGTGCCTGCCGGCGGGCAGACCGTCCGGCAGCCGAGCAGCTACTCGCCGGGCACCCGGGCCTTCATGACCGCCTGACCGACGACGACCGCGCCGCGGTCTTCGAAGCAGCCAACTCCGCATCGGGTGCCGCCCTCAGACTCATGCTCGACCTGGGGTTCTCGCCCCACGTCCGCAACGGCTTCGGCGAGCAGCCGCTGCACACTGCCTGCTACGCCGGTAACGCCGAGGCGGTCCGCCACCTGCTCGAGGCCGGCGCCGACGTCCTCGCCCGCGACGCCCGCTTCGACGCCACACCGCTGGCGTTCGCCACCGTCGGCAGCGGCGAGCAAGCCGGACATCCCGGCAACTGGATCGAAGTGGTCCAGTTGCTCGTTTCCGCCGGCGCCTCCCGGCACGGCGTGTGGATCGCCGGAAAGCCGCCCAGCGAAGACGTCATCGACCTGCTCCTCAGCTACGGCATCAGCCCAGACGACGAGCCCGACCCCCAACTCGAAGACGCCGACGACCCGCCGCTCTCACCCAGCGTCGGCGTGATGGCCGACATCGCCCGGCACATCGAAGCTGCCTACCGCAGCCTCGACCTCGAGCTGCTCGGCTCGCTCCTGCACCCCGACGTACGCTGGAGCGGCGAATGCAGCACGAGCGCCGAAGTGCTCGACTGGTACCGGCACCTCCTGGCCGACGGCACCCGGGCGACCGTCGAGAGCGTGCAGGTAGACCGGGACGAGGTCGTGATGGGCATCAGCGTCGCCGGGCAGGCCGAGGGAGCGCGGCCTGCGCCCGCCGAACGGGTCTTCCAGGTCTTCACCGTCGCCAACGACGAGATTGTCGAGATCCGCGGCTACCCAGACCGCCCAAGCGCCCTCGCCCGAACCCGTTCCTGACGGCCGGACACCGGGCTGGCGACGACGTCCGTTCGTGCCCGCTCAACCCGCAAGCGCGAACAGCGGGAGTGTCGCAGCTGGCCTGGGGACGGGGTGGCATGGATGATGTCTGGTATGGACCGCAACGAGCTGATGGAGTCGGTGCGCGCGCTGCGTGAGCAGGGCCGGACCCCGAAGCAGATCGCCCGCGCACTCGGCCTGGCGCCGGCGGTGGTAGCCCCGCTGGTCAGGGCCATTGCCGCGGCAGATGCGGCGAACGCTCCGGAGCGCGAGATCACCGGCTGCTGGGTGAGCCCGGGGTGGAGCGAGGGTCTCACGGTCGCCGGCGACCCCGGCTGGCCCGACGTCACCGGTGCCGATGATGGTGCGTCCGGCCTGGTGAGCATCCTGGTCGCCCGCGACGGGGGACGCGGCAGGGTCTCGGTCTGCGGCTACCTGGTGGATGTCTACTGCCTGGGGGTGAAGAACGTCGACGGCCCGCGGGTGATGGACGGCTGGGCGGTGCCCGGGCTCGTCCGTCAGTTCTTCTCCGCGTACACGGACCCGCCGCTGGAGGCGCCGGCGGAGCTGGCGCGCCAGCTGGTGTTCGGGGCCGTCGAGTACGCGCGGGGCCTCGGCTTCGAGCCCGCCCCCGGCTTCGACAGGGCCGCTGCTCACCTCGGACCGTGGGCGGGCCCGGGCGCCATCGGCTTCGGGCGCGATGGCAAGCCCTTCTACATCCAGGGCCCCTACGACGACGCGGCACGCATCATGAGCACGCTGGGGCGTTCCGCCGGGCATGACAACTTCCACTACCTCGTCACGGCCTAGCGCTCGTCGCGACATGGCGCCCGCGGCTCTGGGACTGGGACTCCGATAAGGTCAACGACGCGATTGCCCGCGACTTCGGCCTGATGCGATGAGCCCGCTGCTCGACACCAATGTGGTGCTGTGGTGGCTGGCAGACGCCCCCTCGCCGTCCGACGAGATTAAGGCCAGGCTCGACCAGGATCCGGATGTCCGCGTCAGCCCCGCCACCAGGCGCAGTGCGAAGGTCTCACGCTGGTGACGAGAGACGCCAACTGCCGCAAGTACGACGTCTCCGTCCTCCCGGCCTGAGGCTCCCCAAGCGGCACGGCGTCAGGCAGTCACCCAGGTGACCGCCAATGCGGCGGGCGGCGTTGCCACCAGCACCGGGCCGCGCGTTCTCGTAGCAGCGCGACAAGCGACTGCTGGCGGCCTGGTGCTGGCTTTCCCTAGGATTGGGAACGTCATCACGAAGTGCCGTGCTGCGCGGCGTGGCAGTCGGACACCGGACGGTTGCCGTGCGCCGCCTTCCATGCTGCAACGGGCGGGGACAGATGCACTCTTTCGAAAGCTTACGCACCGAGACGTTAGGCCTCTTCGGCGAACTCAGCGACATCGCGCGGGCCAGAGCCGCTGAAGAGGCGACGCAACGCCTGGAGGCAGGCCGGCAGCGACTATTAGACGAACAGTTGCTCGTCGGCCGTCATCACGGTGGGCGGTAGCACCCGCATGCCGGCCGTCACCGATGCACTGGAGCGCGCCTTCGGCCGCCCGCTGCGGCGGGCCGAAGACCCTGATCTGGCGGTCGTGCGGGGAGCGGCCGAATGGGCCTGCTCCAACGCAGTGCGGAAAGTACCCGCGCTGCCCCGCATGCAAGGCAGGGCGCTGCTGCGGTGGATGGTTCCGCCAGGCTGCCTGCTGCGGTGGATGGTCCAGCCGGGCGCGTCGTACCAGGAGGGCGCGCCGCTGGCCAGGGTCCGCCTCAACGACGGAACGATCTGGGACCTTTGCGCCAGCAGGGCCGGACGCATCGAGCAGGCGTTCGCGGGCGCCGGGGACGAGGTCAGCGACGGCCAGTGGCTAGCGATCGCCGACGAGCGATAACCACTATCCCGGAAAGCCGGCCGCAGGTGGATCTGACTTCATCCGGTATGGCGCTGCAGGAAGGCGAGGGACCGCTGGTTGAAACCGTCGACGTGCCTATCCGGACCGGGAGCGCGCTTTGAAGGCAGCCTTGCGGGCGGCTTTGGCGGTCTTCTTGTCGGGGTGATGCCGGCCCAGCACTCCGAGTGCCTGCTGAGCGGCCGGGTTCGCGGACCGCCACATCAGCTCGAAGAGCTCCTCCTCCCGGCCTCGCGGGACTGCCTGGCTGACGACCATGGCGAGTTCCTCGCCGTCTATCGCGTCGGACATGGCCAGGACGGTGTCGCTGAGCATCGAGGCCGCATCGCCGGGCCCGACTTCGAGCCCGGGCAGCGGGTCGACGGCCGGGTCGCGGCCCGCGATCTCGTTCAGCGCCACCTTCGCGTAAGAGCCAAGCGCCGGATCCTCCAGCGCCTCCCGCCACAACGGCTCGGCGGCTGCGCCGACGGCAGTGGCCAGGGCGGCGCCCATCATCCGCTCGGCCGGCCCGCCGGCGGCGGCGACGCTGAGCAGTTCACGGGCAGCGTCTTCCGCGGGCCGTGTGGCCAGCCAGGCCTGCCGCTCGCGCGCCAGCTCCTCCTCGGTGGCATCGGCGCCGAAGGCCACCAGATCCGTCGCTGTCATTTCCGCGGGCGGCGGCAGCAGGGGGATCTCCACCGTGTCCGCGAGCTCTTCGCGCATCTGCCACATGGCCAGCGGCGTCAGCCGGACCACATCGCCGTCCCGCTCAACCGCTCCGTGTTCGGAAAGCTGGTCGAGCAGCAGATCGGCCATCTCGCCGTGCGCCGCGACCCAGGCGGCCTGCGCCTTCCGCGCCCGCGCGGCAGTCAGGTCCGCGGTGGCGAATTCATTGACCAGCGACCTGCATTCGCCGTACTGCAGGCCCTCGCTCCTGGCCAGGAAAAGAGCCATGGCCAGCCCGGCTCCCGGTGCTCTCAGGCTCAGGCCCGCCGAAAGCTCCTCGTCCAGACCATCGACCGGCAGGCCATGGCCGCACACGTGGCCGAACGCGGCACCCCAGGCGTCGAGCACCTCGTCGTCGTCGCCGTCCGGCCATTCATCCACGGAGTCGGCTACCGCGGCATAGTCACCGCTATCGTCCGCGAAGTAAACGCAGCAAGCCAGGTGCCATGCCTGGCGCAATCCCGGCGCCTGGTCGATGCTGGCCGCGCCGTGCGCTATCTGGAGTCCCAGCAGCTGCGCAGCGGCAGCCAGGTCTGCCGGGACCAGATCACCGTCGTCGGTCAGCTCCCGCCCGTCGGCCCACACCGCCAGCGCCCTGGCCCGGGCAAGGAGGCGGCTCTGCCTGGCTGCGGATGCCAGTTCGGCCTCGTCAGGCAGCCGCAGCGCGGGCAGCCGGTCCGGCAGCCCGAACCCCTCCCTGATTGCGTCACCGAGATCATCATCGCTGTCGTCGGAATCACCGCCATAGAAATCACCGTCATCGAAGGGATCCTCGTCGCCCAGCAAGCCCAGCTGCTGCCGCGCGTTGTGAATGGCGATCCACCGGTCGACGGCGCTCTCGTCACCGATGTCAACGCCGTCCGATGCCATGGCGTGCATGACTGACCGCGCCAATCCCCATCGGGCCGGGTCCATCACCGCGTCGGCAAAGCCCGGCTCGATCTCGTCGAGCTCGCTCTGGAGCTCGGCCACGGACGCGGCCCGGCCGGTCTCCTCCATGAATCTGAGCAGGGCACGCGCGGTCACCATGGTGCCGGCTGTATCCTCGCGGTTCAGCACCGTGATCTTCCGCGGGTAGATGTCGAGCAGCAGCGCCCGCAGGTCGGCCGGGCGAAGGCCGGCCAGGTCAGTGATGCTGAGGTAGTCGCCGATGAGGCCAAGCAGGAGCCGGGCCTCCTCAGGATCGCCGCCCGCTGCCCCGGCGGCCTGCTCCGCCCACACAGCGAACTCGTCCGCGGTCGCGGCGAAAACGTCCGGCTCGTCTGCATCCATACGCGTCACCTTATTGATACCCGTCCCGTCCCGTCTGGCTCCTTCCGTCGTCGGCGATGTTGAGGAAGGCACAGCGCGGACCGCTGGCTCCGACGACACGAGCGTCGGCTGTGATGAACAGGCGTGGTCGCGCCCTGCTGAGGGCAAGCTCGGGGTGGAGTTGCGCGGCGACGAGCGTGTCGAGCATGCGGCCGAGGAGATCGCCGTCACGCATCACGGCTGCGACGTCGAGGCGGAGCACACGATCCAGGTCTTCAAGGGCAGCCACTGGCCAGCGCCTCCGGGGACGGCGTCGATTCCGACGGGCGGCCAGCAGCCTAGGTCTCGCCGATGACGGCAACCCCGACGGCCTGGGCGGCGGCCCGCAGCCTGGCGTCCAGCGTGGCCAAGGGCACGCCCTCGCGCTCGGCGAGGACGAGGTAGGCGGCGTCGTACGCGGTGAGCACGTGCTGGCGCCCGGCAGCCAGGACCGCGCCCACGTCGACGCTGGCCGTGTCGACGAGGATCGGCAGCTGGGCTAGCAGTGCGACGAAACGGGCACTTTGGGACTCCGTGAGCCGATCGCGCCGTTCCCCGGCCAGCAGGACGTTAGATACCTCGAGCTCCCACAGCGAAGGGACCACGGCGGTGTCGTGGGACAACCGGTCGAGTACAGCCTCCGTCTGCGGAGTTGCCTCGTCCTCGAAGCACCAGGCCAGCGCCACCGAAGCATCGACGACGAACGGCACTCAGCGGCGCCCTTCGCGGCGCCGGCACAGCGCCACTCTTGGCCGGAAACAGCGCCCGGCGAGGCGGGACCCCTCGACACCGCTGGCGTCACGGCCGATGCTATGGCAAAGGCCGGCTCCATGGTCGGCCCAGACTCCGGACGCGGACCACCGCCCGCGGTCGGGAAGGAGGAGGCCATGCCGCATACGTTAAGGTCCCGCGCATGGACGCTGATTGCCACCGGGACATTGCTCGCCCTGGCCACCGGAGGCGTGGTGGCCGGGGTCACCGCGGCCTCGGCGACCGCGGCGTCCCACCCTGCCGCCAAGACCTATACCACCGATCACCAGCTCTGCTACCTCATCAAGAGCGTGGGCCCGGGGATAACGATCCCGCCGGCCGGGAGCGTCACGCTGAAGAACCAGTTCAGCAGGTGGCAGCCCACGATCAGCCCGCCGACGATCCACTGCAACCCGGTGGAGAAGATCCTGCCGAGCGGCAAGGTCGTGCCGATCACCAACCCCAAGGCGCACCAGCTGTGCTTCCCGATCACTCAGCCGAAGCAGCCCGCGCCGAATGTGTCGGTCACCAACCAGTTCGGCGCCGCCGTCCTCAAGCTCACCCAGCCCAGCCTGCTGTGCCTGCCCACCTGGAAGAGCCTGAAGGCACCGCCCAACGAGCCCAACCCGCAGCCGCCCGGGCTCAGCCACTACGTCTGCTACCCGGTCGTCAAGGTGGTATCCGGCGGGTATAAGGTTCCGGCCCCGCTCATGCTGAAGGACGAGTTCGGCGGCCCGACCACCGTCCAGGTGAACCCGGTGCCGAGCAGGCTCTGCCTGCCCACGGTGAAGACCGTGGTGACGCCGACGGGGACGAAGACCTACCCGATCGTCGCGGGCGCGATGCACCTGCTGTGCTTCCCGGTGAGCCCGACGCCGTTCAAGCCGATATTCGACCAGAACCAGTTCACCGGCCCCGGCGTGGCGATCACCCTCGAGGAGACGGACGCGCTGTGCCTGCCGTCGACCAAGACGATCGTCGGCTGAGAATGGCCTGATGGCCGGGCGCGCAGTGCCGTGTCGGCGGCACAGCGCGCCCGGACCAGCCGCAGCACGTTCGCGATCACCTGGCCGGTGCGCACGTGCACCACGGCCATGATCATTACTGTGCGCGTCGCCTCGGGTCAGCGGAGCAGGTAGCTGACTTGTGTCTCGAGTTCCGCCGGATCGTCTCGCCAGTCGCCGTAGATTTCCCAGCGAGTGCCCTGCACGCGGTGCCCTCGTGCGGCGCACCAGGCCAGCACCGCCTTGTGTGCGGCGCCGAGCCCGTCATACGCGCCGCGGTGCACGGTGGTCGCGACCTGGCCCGCCGGGAGGGACGACGGGATGACCCGCCCGGCGGGCGTGAACGGCCCCGCTACCTGCACCCCGACCTCGACGTTCGGCACGTCGTCCCGGTACAGCATGACGTTCTGCCCGGCCTGGGGACCGCCGCCGCCGCGCAGGAAGGCGTACACCTCGTCCAGGAGCCTCCTCCAGATCCTCGGAAACTCCTCCCAGGTCGTCGCCTGCGCGACGACCGCTGTAGGGCACGCCGCCACGTTCTGCAAGCTGACCTCGTAGTCCATCCCGGCTCCAGTCTCATCCGGCCCGCCGCCTTTGACGTCACCCGGTGTGGCGCTGCAGGAAGGCGAGGGTCCGCTGGTTGAAGCCTTCGACGTCCTGGTAGATCGGGGCGTGCGCGCAGTCCTCGAAGACGACGAGTTCGGTGTCCGGGATCGCCGCGGTGAGCGGCTCCGCGAAGCGGGTCGAGGTCACCATGTCGTGGCGGCCGAAGGTGAGCAGGGTCGGCGCCTGGATCGAGCCGAGGGCGTCCGAGGCGTCGTGGGTCAGGACCGCCCCGGACTGGCGCAGCAAGGCGTCTACCGGAGGCATCGGCCGGCTGCGCACGAAATCGGCGAGGGAATCGATGTACTCCGGCCGTGCGGCGTAAAGCTCGGGGGTGAAGCACCAGGGGAAGATCCCCTTGATCACCATCTCGGTCACGCTGTCCAGGCCCTCCGCCATGATCCGCCAGCCCTCCACCACCGCCCGCAGGAAAGGATCGGTGGCCGGCCAGGCGCTGTGCAGGGACAGGGATTTCACCAGGGCCGGGTGCTTGGCCGCCAGCCACATGCCGGTCGCGGCGCCCAGGGACAGCCCGAAGACATGCGCGCTGCCGATCCCGGCCGCCTGCATGAACGCGGCGACGTCGTCGGCGAGCAACTCGGTGGTGTAGGTGCCCTCCGGCTTGCTGGTCAGCCCGGCGCCGCGCAGGTCCACGCTGAAGCAGGTGAAGTGCTTGGCGTACTCAGCCACCTGGAACGCGTAACACGCCTGGTCGGCCGCGAGGTACGGGATGAGGACCATGGGCTCGCCCTCGCCCTGGACCTCGTAGTTGACGTCGATGTCATTCGCCTGCACGGTCGGCATCCTTGACCCTCCCTGACGTGGCAGCCGCCATTAACGGCGGGCTGCTGCTGAGTCGCTGCTGCCCATCATGCGGCATGAGCCCGGTCAGCGTCGGCCGCCGGGCAAGGAGGTGCTGCTTCATGCGGCCCAGCCTGGCGACCGCGGTCTGAGACCGGGGTAGGCGTCAGCCCAGTGAAAGCGCAACTCTGCCAGCGCTGTCCGCTGCTTTCGATCGACCATCCTGCCTCCCAGCAGCAGCACGGGGTATGGCGTGGCACCATGCGGCGGGCGATTGAGATGCTGGCGGCCGAGGATCTTGTGTTCACGATTCGGGCGCGCGGAACCTTCGTCCGCTGAGATCAGGTCGGGATGAGTGACCGGAGCATTTCGCGTGTCTCGGGGTCGGCTGAGTAGATGATCGTCCCGATCATCCCGCGCGTCAGCAAGACCTTGTATACGTTCCGGACGAGCCTCTCGAACTCGTGATCGGTGACCTTGGTCTGGCTCCGCAGGTCGGGATCCTTGTTGGCGTCGCGGACCGCGGCCCACCGTCCCGCGCGCCAAACGAGGTCGGGCCCGACAATGACCCCGTTCCAGTCGTACTCGAATCCCTGTGCCGTGTATATGCAGCCGACCTGGCCGAATCCCGCCGGATCGGTTGCCCAGAGCGCGGCCGGCGGCGCGCCGCCTACCGCGCGGTCGCCGCGCAGGTTCCACGGCCGGGACCAGTCGCCGATCACGACGTCAGGCACCAGCGATCCGTCCGGGCGGGGATCACTCCACGGCCAGCAGAACCCGGCAGCCATCCGGGCGCCGTAGCCCGCGTCGAGCCGTGCCTGGAGCTGATGTTCCATCTCCTGCGGCGTGTCGGCGACCTGCACG
>Ga0302325_10033946_pt1 | contig 10443 bp, 3 predicted proteins | sample Palsa_T0_2_FD_201948 | JGI IMG/M metagenome (GOLD analysis project Ga0302325, IMG submission 201948) | Peat permafrost microbial communities from Stordalen Mire near Abisko, Sweden - Palsa_T0_2 | ecosystem: Environmental > Terrestrial > Soil > Palsa > Peat permafrost | place: Sweden: Abisko...
TGACGTCGATGTTCCAGCCACTCTCGGAGCTCTCGCCGGAGTAGGGTTCGCCGGTCGCTGCGAGGTGCCCGTAGTTGTTCTGGTTCGCGCGCAGTAAAACGAAGAACGACACGCTGAACGATCCCGCCGTCGGAGCGTATCCGCTCGTCAGCGCACCCGTCGAACCGTTGGTGAGTTCGGCATAGGTGCTGCCGCTTGCGAGGCCGGCCGCGTGATAGGTCACGCCGCTCGACGAGATCGTGCCGTTGTGGCCCGCGCTCGAACTATCGGTTAGCGTCGTGCCCGAGGATTCGTCCATGTTGTAGCACGCGGAGAGGGATCCGTAGCCGGCATACTGCGTACACATGCTCGCGGGGGTCGCCGTTGGCGCGGGCGTCGCGCTCGCCGGCGCGGTATCGCCCGCGATCGTGTCGATTTGGCTCGCCGTTAACACGGTGCCCTGCCAGAACGCGGCTTCGTCGAAGGTTGCGTTCGCCGGATAGTACTCGCTGCCGCCGCCAAAGACGATCGGGTTGCCGGAGGGCAGGTACGTGCCGCCGACGGTGGCGGACGCGCACGTTGGTGTTGCGGTATCTCCGACGCACAACGTCGCCGCCTTCGTCGCTGCGTTGTACGTCAGCGTCACGTTTTCGGGCGTGTTGAGCGGCAAGGGGACACCGTAGACCGTGCTCAGGCCTGAGCCGTACCCGATGTTGGCAAAGACGGTGTTGCTGGAGTTTTCATTGACGTCGATGTTCCAGCCACTCTCGGAGCTCTCGCCGGAGTAGGGTTCGCCGGTCGCTGCGAGGTGCCCATAGTTGTTCTGGTTCGCGCGCAGCAACACGAAAAACGACACGCTGAACGATCCGGCCGTTGGAGCGTATCCGCTGGTGAGCGCGCCCGTCGATCCGTTGGTGAGTTCGGCGTAGGTGCTGCCGCTTGCGAGGCCGGCCGCGTGATAGGTCACGCCGCTCGATGAGATCGTTCCGTTGTGGCCCGCGCTCGAACTATCGGTTAGCGTCGAGCCCGAGGATTCGTCCATGTTGTAGCACGCTGAAAGCGTGCCGAAGCCGGCGTACACCGAACACATGCTGGTCGTGGTCGCATCTTTGCGAATCACGTCCGGGAGGCCGATTCCAGATGGGGCCGTTTGGCTTCTGCCGCCGCAAGACGCGAGCGTGAGAGCGGAGCAAGCCATAGTCAGCACGAGTGAGCCGCGAAGGGCCCGCTGTACGATCCCCAATGATACCTCGGTTCGGAGTAAGTCGCGCTTTGTTATACCGCTGTACCCTTCGGCCCTCGGTTTTTTGCGCTCGCAGTGCCAAAAGTCTCGGTTCACGCTACCGGGGTACTGAGCGAGAGCGGGGCTCGGCCTCCCAGACCTTCATCACACGCGGGTTGACGGGATGAGTTGAGGTCTGTATCGGCGGATAGCTCGTATCGAGCGTGAGCCCGTAGAGGTCGCCTGAAATGTCCACGACGTAGATCCAGTCGCCGTCGATGGTCGGCGGCGCTCGCACCGGCGCGTCGGTGTAGAAGAGCGGAAGGCCTCCGTTGAGGACCGCACCGCTCGAAGCGCTGATCGCCCAGACGGCGCCGCGGCCCCCGCCCGCAGGCGCGCAGCAGATCGCGGGTTTTGAAGGGCGGAAAGTCGCGCGGGAGCGGGCGTTCGTTGTGGTCGATGAGGTGCAACTGCCGTTGCCGTCGGGCGTGCACGGCGTACCCACGAAAATAACCCCGCCTGCGCTTACCGCGGGCACCGAACGCGTCACGCCGGCCGGATACGAATCGGGGCCGAACGTCGTCTGCCACGTGACGCTTGGTGTGCCGCAGCCCGGATTGATCGCAACCATACCCGGCGGATAGAGCGAGCTGCTGCTCGACGTGACGTCGACGTAGAGCAGGCCCGTTACCGGCGAATACGCGGGCCCGCCGAGGAATCCGTCCGCGTACGTACTCGGCGCGAGCTCGTACTGCGCGATGTCGCCGCCGGCGAGGTTCGTCGTGTCGTACAAGTAGAGCGTTCCAGATTTGCCTTGCAGTGCTGCGAGCGTATCGCAGCCGACCCCGTTCGGCGTGAAGAGCGTCGGTGTTCCTTGCAGATCGAGGTCGACCGACGAACCGGCATACGCGGATGCCGGAATAGGATGATTGCTATCTTCGAGCGTCGATAGGTCGCTCGAGATCTTGACGAAGGCCTCGCCGAGCCCACTATATTCTTCCGGCGCGGCTTGGAACGGCGCCGTAATCGTGCCGTGCGTTGTCGTACCGTTGTCGGCATTTCCGACGCCCGTGTAGACGTTGCCGTTCGCATCGAGCGACACGCCGCCCCAACCCCAAACGCCCCCGCCCCCCCACGGTTGGGTCGTTCCGTTCCAAACCGTAAAGAACGTGTTTGCGAGCGTCATCGTGCTGACTTGCACGGCCGCGACGCGTCCGCGCCAAGACGAAATGTCGCACGTGGCGGCCGTCCCGGCGTACGCAATGCCGTTGCTAAGGGTTACCGACGTGTGGGAGAAGTCGAGTTCTGATTGCCCCACCGGGTTCGGTGAGAAGTTGACTTGATTGAGGATCGTGCCGGTTGCCGCATCCAAGTGGAAGAGCGTGTTTGCGATCGTCGCGTTCGACGACGCGTTCATGCTCCCGGTAACGTACATCGATTTCGAGTCTGGATCGTACGCCACCGTACCGCCGATGCCGAAGTACGCGGTGTATCCGTTCTCGCACGAGTAGGTGGCGTTTCCGGTGGCCGTCGTCCACAATTTGGTTCCGGTGGTGGCATCGTAGCCGTACACGTTTCCGGAACCGCCACCCACGAACAGCATCCCCGCGTGATTCGGAATCTCGGTTGCGAGCACGGGCTGGCTTTGCACGTTGTAGTCGTCGAGCGATGCCTGCCACGCGAGATGTAAGTTTGCGATGCTTGCCGGCGTGATCGTCGTTGAGTTCGGGTTGAAGACATCACGCTGATTATCGTAACCGAAGGTCGTATAGTCGTTGAAAGCGGGCGGTTGCGTCGGTACCGCCGTCGCCGTTGGGATCGCGGTCGGAATCGCCGTCGGCACGGGGCTCGGCGTCGGCGTCGGGATCGCGGTCGGCGTAGCGGTTGCGGTGGGCGTAGCGGTTGCGGTGGGCGTAGCGGTTGCGGCGGGCGTCGGTGAAGGCGTAGGCGTGGGCGTTGCGCCGGTGCCGAAGCCCGCATACGACGCGATCGTGTCTATTTGCGCCTGCGTCAGAACCGTGCCCGCAAAGTACCCCGCTTCATCGAAGGTGGCGTTGGCCGGAAAGTATTTCGTGCCGCCGCCAAAGACGATGTCGTTGCCGGAAGGCACGTACGTGCCCGCGACCGTACCCGAGACGCACTTCGGAGCGGAAGTGTTGCCCACGCAAAGCACGGCAGCGTTCGTCGCGGCGTTGTACGTGAGGCTCACATTTTCGGGCGTGTCGAGCGGCAACGGTTCGCCGTAGATCGTGGTTTGACCCGAGCCGTACCCAAACTTCGCATAGAGAGTGTTGCTCGAGTTTTCGTCGATGTCGATGCTCCAGCCGCTCGAGGGACTCGTATTGCCCGGGTTACCGGTTGCCGCGATGTGGCCGTAATTGTTGAGGTTTGCCTGCAGCGCGACGAAGAACGAAACGCTAAAGGAGCCCGCGGCCGGAGCGTATCCGCTGGTCAGCGTGCCCGTCGATCCGTTCGTCGTTTCCGCAAATTCACTGGTGGTTGCGATCCCCAGAGCGTTGTAAGTGACGCCGCCCGGTGAGATCGTGCCGTTGTGATTGGCGCCCGACGCGTCGGTCAGCACGCTACCCGACGCTTCGTCCATGTCGTAGCACAGCGACAGCGAAGCGAACGCGGCGTAGATCGAACACATGCCGGATGCCGCCGTCGGCGCGCCACCGATCGGCGTCGGAGTCGGCGCCGGCGTGACCGTCGGCGTAGCCGTCGGAGCCGGAGTCGGTGTCGGTGCCGGCGTCGCGCCGGTGCCGGTGCCGGCATATGATGCGATCGTGTCAATTTGTGCGGGCGTCAGAACCGTGCCCGCAAAGAAGGCCGCTTCATCGAAGGTAGCGTTCGCCGGATAGTATTTGGCGCCGCCTCCGAAGACGATGTCGTTACCGGAAGCCACGTACGTGCCCGCGACCGTTCCCGAGACGCATTTCGGTGTAGCTGTGTTACCGACGCAGAGCATCGCGGCGTTCGCCGACGCGTTGTAGGTCAGGGTGACGTTTTCAGCCGTGTTGAGCGGTAGCGCGACGCCGTACAACGTCGTTTCATTCGAACCGTAACCAAACTTGGCAAAGAGCGTATTGCTTGCATTTTCGTCGATGTCGATGCTCCAGCCGTTCGAAGGGCTCGAGGTCGTGGGATTGCCCGTCGCCGCGAGGTGCCCATAGTTGTTGAGGTTCGAGCGCAGCGCGACGAAAAATGAAACGCTGAACGAGCCCGCGACCGGAGCGTAACCGCTGGTGATGGCCCCGCTCGATCCGTTGGTCGTTTCCGCGAAAGCGCTGTTGGTTGCAATCCCCATGGCGCCGTAGGTGACCCCGCCGGACGAGATCGTGCCGTTGTGATTGGCACCCGACGAGTCGGTGAGGATCGTCCCGGACGTTTCGTCCATGTTGTAGCATGCGGAAAGCGCTCCGAAGCCGGCGTACACCGAGCACATTCCGGGCGCCGAGCTCGGCGCGACGATCGGCGTAGGAGTTGGGGTTGGAGCGGGTGTCGCGCCGGTACCGGTTCCGGCATACGAGGCGATCGTTCCGATCTGGGCCGATGTTAAGGCCGTCCCCGCAAAGAACGCGGCTTCGTCGAAGGTTGCGTTCGCGGGGTAGTACTTGCCGCCGCCGCCAAAGACGATCGGGTTGCCGGAGGGCAGATACGTGCCGCCGATGGTGGCGGACACACACTTCGGTGTCGCGGTATTCCCCACGCACAACGTCGCCGCGTTCGTTGCTGCGTTGTACGTCAGCGTCACGTTTTCGGGCGTATTGAGCGGCAAGGGGACCCCGTAGAGCGTCGTCAGTCCCGAGCCGTAGCCGAGTTTAGCAAACACGGTGTTGCTGGAGGTCTCATCGACGTCGATGTTCCAGCCGCTCGAGGAGCTCGCGCCGGCGTAGGGATCGCCGGTCGCTGCGAGGTGCCCGTAGTTGTTTTGATTCGCGCGCAGCGAAACGAAAAACGACACGCTGAACGATCCGGCCGCGGGAGCGTAGCCGCTAGTGAGCGCGCCCGTCGATCCGTTGGTCGTGAGCGCGAAGGCGCTGTTGGTTGCGATCCCTACGGCGTCGTAACTGACGCCGCCGGCCGAAATCGTCCCGTTGTGATTGCCCCCCGACGCGTCGATCAGCGTGGTGCCGGAGGATTCGTCCATGTCGTAGCACGCGGAGAGCGTTCCGAAGCCGGCATAGATCGCGCACATGCCCGGCGTCGACGCATCTTTGTGAGCGAAGGCCGTGCCGATCGTGGGAAGGAGCGATTGATTCTTGCCACCGCACGAGGCGATGGCCACGGTCGAGCAGAGCAGAATAAGAAGGGTCGAGGCCCTCTTAAAGGTCCGCTCGATGCTGCCCTCAGGGTCTGAGTGATTCAAGCGCGCTCATTTTATGCACCGCCGCGTCGCACGCCTAGCAGTCCCCTGCCGTTTGGACCGAAAGCCTCAACCGGAGAAGAGCACCAGGGTGCCGAGTTCAACTGCCATCGGGAAACCCTCCGCGATGTAACACCATTGGATAGTCCGGGAGCCTCTCGCGCGCGGGAGCCGCTGCGCGCCAACCCTCGGGATGCGGCTGCGTACCGAGCGAGAGCTTAGAACTGACCTCCCCGTCACCGGCGACCCCCTCGAGCGCGCCTCGAAGACGATCGATGACGGCGCCCCCGAATTCTTCGCGCCAACCGTCTTCGACCTCGCTCAGCCGCTCTTCGTAGGCATCGCGGAGTCTATTGCCTTGTGGCGTGAGGGCGACGACCTTCACGCGGCTCTTGGCAGATTCGGTTGCGACCCGGACGTCGCCGCGCCGCTCGAGAAAACCGAGCGCCATCGCAATCGCTTCCTTCGATACGGCAGAGTGTCGCGGAAGATCGCGGACGCGTACCGGCTCCTCGCCGAGAAGGCGCAGCACGTTCGCCCCGATCGCGAGCGACAGGTTCACGTCGCGCTCGAAATCAAGGGTGAAGGCGAGCAAGACGTTTGCGAGCAGCGCTGCAAGGGCGCCCGGCGGATCCTCGGGCCCCGTCCGCTTCCCGCACGGGCTCGCGCGCATTCCGTAGCCGAGGATCGGCATGCCTTGCGGCAGCGCGAGGTCGAGCGAGCACAGTGGTGCGGCGAGGGCGCTACGCAACTCGTCGATCACAGGCTTGCCGAAGCGCGCTTCCCAACGCGTTTCGATGACCGGAAAGAGCGATTCCCATATGGCCTTGGCTTTGCGACCCTTTGCGGTCGGGCGAACGACGCGCTCCTCACCTACCGTGACATAGCCCCAGCGCTGCATGCCGCTGAGGTTCGTTTTCGTTCGCGCGAGCGATTCGAGTTCGCGAACCGTGATGCCGTCGCCGTCGACGAAGCGCAAGCAGTTCGAATACATGACGAGCGACGTCAGCCACGGGCCGGGGGCCACGCCACGGACGGCAGTCGCGCGCGACGTGCGATGCGGGGTTAGCCGCTCGAACTCGTTATCGAACTCGATCGTAAACGCGACGAGCGCGTACGACAGGAGCGTCGGCAGTGGGAGATTCGTGGGTGTTTACCCCGCCGGCAACACGGTTTGCGCTCCGAGCGCGCGCTCGACGTCGGTCTGCATCGCGACGAGGTGCGCGCGCGTCTGCAGGTCGAGGCCGGTGTGGCCGAGGCTGCGCTTGATGCGACCCTCGAGGTCGGTCAGTTCGGCGCGCGCGAGCGCCTGCGCGTCGAGCGGGGTGCCGGCATCCGGAGCCGTGATCATGTGTGCGAGCATCCGTGCGTAGCTCCGCTGCAGGTTGCGGTGGATTTGACTACCGCCCGCGAGGTCCCCGAAGATCGATGCTTGGCTCCAGGTAAAGAGGTCGACGAGCGACATCGTGGTTCCGGGTCGCGCCTTCGTCGGGAGATCGGCGAGCCGCTCGAGCACGAGCGGTGCGAACATCGACGCCAATGCTCGCGTCTGCATCTTGCCGATCACCTCCACCACCGGCACGTCGTGCCGGTCTTGCGGGTCGTACCCGAAGGAGCTGAACGGCATGTACTCCACGTACGTCAACCGGTCGAGCGTGGTCGGCGAGAAGTTCCAGTTCGATTCCGCAAAAAGATACTTGTCGAGGAGCGAGAACGCGCGCCATTCCTCCGAACGCGGAACCGGCGATAACGCAGTGAGCACCCCTGGGTCGCCGACCCGGCTGCGCGTGAGGTACTCTCCTGCGATGTAGTGCGTCAGCGATGACGCACATGTATTATAGCGAGCGAGCAACGATAAGAACGCTACGCGCTCGTCGGACCAGGGTTGCTGCACTTGCGGAAAACGCCGGTCGAGGGTGGCGATGAACCCCTTGGTCATATCGAGTTGTCCGGTGCACCAATCGATCGGCTTGTTCGTGAGCAGAAACGGTGCGGCGCGCGGGTCGACGGCATGACCGCCCGAGAAATCTCCGTCCTCGTCGCCCGCGAATGCATAGCGCGGATCGGACGCTGCCGATGCCCAGCGCGCTAGCGTGGGAACTTCATCTTGCGGGGTTTGCGCGCCGGGCACGGCAGCGTAGCCCCAGTGGATGACGTGGTAGTCGTAGGTGCCGAGCGTCGTCGGCGAAAACGAACCGTGCGAAGTCCCCTTCGGCCACAGATTGACGGGCCAATAATCCATCACCGACGCCGAGGTGCCGTGTGCTTTCGTGAACGCGGCACTGCGCAGGTCGTCCGGGCTGTAGGCGTTGTGCGCGATGAAGTTGTGCGAGAGGCCGAAGTCGTGACCGACTTCGTGCATCGTGACGGCTTTGATGCGCTCGTACACGAACTCGTCGAGATCGCCCGTCTGTCCCATCAGGGTCAACGCGGTCGCTCCGAACGCGCTTTCGACCTCGAGACCGCGGCCGAAGTCCGAGTCGTCGGCCATCGCCGCGAAGCGCCGGTTCGTCTGCTTGTGAGTCTCCGCACCGTTCGGAGAAATCCCGAGCGCTGCGAGCAGGTTTTGCTCGGCGAACTTCGCGCTGCGCCCGAGGTTGCTGTCGAGCAACACGCCGCCGCGAAAGATCTCTCCGCTTCGCGGGTCCCAAACAATTTGCGCTTCCGCGCCGAATTCTGAGGGGGCGTCCGTGATCCAACGGATGACACTGTAGCGAATGTCGTCCGGATCCCACGCGGGGTCGTCGGGCGGATCGAGCACCGCAATGGCGTTGCTGATACCGATCTTCTCGAAAGCTTTGTTCCACTCGAGGATGCCGTCGCGCACGGCTGCCCGGTACTCGTCCGGAATCGAGCGGTCGAGATAATACACGATCGGCTTTTTCGGAGGCGACAGCGGTTTTGTCGGGTCCGAAGGTTCGAGGCCCCAGCGCAACACGTAAAAACGCCCGTTGCTGATCTGTGAATCGTAGTCGAAGCCGACGTGCGGATCTTCCCAGTATCCGACGCGATCGTCGTAGAGGCGCGGCATGTAGCCGGGCGAGCTGAGAATCTGTGCAAAGTTATATTTTACGCGCATCTGCACGAAGCGCGGATCCGGCACCGTGTCGATCGTGTCCGGCTTGATCGATGCGAACGTTTGATCTGCCTCGATGATTACGTTGTCCGGGAACGCTTTGCTCGGACCGAAGTAGGTTCGCGTTTCGTCGAGGCGGTAGGCGCCTTCCGGCTTCCGCGCCGCGCCAACCGCGTCGTTGAGATCGTTGCCGAGATCGAGAATGTCGCCGAGCAGAGGCGAAGCGTCGACGATCTGAGTCTTCTTGGTCTTGTTCTGCGCGAGGACCGGTAGCACGGCCTCGACCGAATCCGCGGTCGATTCGCGCACCGCGGTCGCGAGCGCCGTCCCGGGCTTTGCCAGGAAGAGGGTGTGCGGCCACACCAGCGCGACTGCTTTGCCGGTATCGTGAAACCGTACGATGCGCCCCGGCTGATCGAATTGCTGCCCCGAGTCGAAACCGAACCCGCCGAGTCCGTTGGCGGGGAGGACGTGTTCCAAGAAATCGGTGTCGAGCTGGTCGTCGCGGATTTCCAGGTAGACTTTGCCGTCCTTGCGCCATACGGTAAAGAGACCGGGCTGCGATTCCGCGCTCTTGACGAACTTGTCGTAGTCGACGGCGGGGCCCGCGGTCGCGGACGCGTCGGCCGCCCTCTGGGCGAGCGCGCGACCAGGCAGCGACAGGAATAGCGCTGCGACGGCCAGCGCCGCGACGGACACGAGAACTCTCATCCGCGCCCGATTCTCGAACGAAGCGAGCGGCCCTCGCGCCCGAAATCGCTCGCTTGTCTGTTACGCCAAATCAACCGCAAATCACGCGTAATCGACTCCCCGAGCGCCGATATACGATAGTGTGCTCGCGACAAATTCTTCGATGGAAAAATTAAAGGCACGCACCCGGCCCTCGATTTATCCGATCGCGTTCGTGCTCTTGATGGTTATTGCGGCCGGCGAAGCGCTTTTCTTGGCCTCGCTCATTTCGCAGGAACATAGCGAGACCGTCGTCGCTGCGATCGGCGGACCCGAGCGCATGCGTACGCAGCGTATCGCATTTCTGACGACGCAGGCAGTCGCCCCCGGCTTGACGCCCGCCGAACGCGCAGAATTCGCTACGTCGATCTCGGCGTTGCGTTCGGGCCAGCATGAGATCGATTCGAACCCCGCGACCCGCGTCGGCATCCCCGGTCCCGGCGGCACGACCGACCTCGAGATCGTCGTCGAGCGGTACGCCGACGCGGCCGACGACGTGCTCCAGCACGGTGCTTCGGCGCGCGCGTCCTACAACTACATCATCGCGGAGCGTGCTCCGCTGCTCAAAGCGCTCGATACGGCGATCGAGGCGCGCAAAACCGCAGGTGCTCGACGTCTGCAGGCTCTTTGGTTCGGGTTCGGCACGCTGCTCGCACTCATGGCCGCCGTGGTGTTCGCGACGTGGCGCTTCGTGGTCGCGCCGCTCGAACAACGCCTCACGCAGAGCCGCCAAGCGGTGCGCTCTCTATTTGAAGATAATCCGCAAGCAGTCCTCACCTGCGATACGGAAGGCCGCATTCTCACCGCGAACTCAGCCGCGAGCGAAGTGCTCGCCAAACCTTCGCAGAAACTCGAGGGCAGCACGATCGGCTCGCTCGTTTCGAGTGAAGACAACGCGGCGGCGATGGCCGCTTTCGAACGCTGCCTCGGCGGCGACGCGACGCAACTCCAGCTGAATTTGCTCGGCGGCGGTGAGATTGCTGCGACCCTGAGCCCGACCATCGTGAACGGTCGCATTGCGGGCGTCTACGTGATCGCTCGCGACGTTACCGAACAGCGCCGGGCGGAGCG